>Ga0302229_10000127_pt1 | contig 59542 bp, 63 predicted proteins | sample II_Palsa_N1_3_FD_193518 | JGI IMG/M metagenome (GOLD analysis project Ga0302229, IMG submission 193518) | Peat permafrost microbial communities from Stordalen Mire near Abisko, Sweden - II_Palsa_N1_3 | ecosystem: Environmental > Terrestrial > Soil > Palsa > Peat permafrost | place: Sweden... | reverse complement strand
GTAGTCGTTCAGTTGGGTTGGGGGACATAATCCGGGCGCGTCGAATTCCTGTGCGTGGAGCGCGTTGAGGCGGAGGCGATCTATGGGCAGGGCCGTGAGGCGGTGGTGGAGGTGCTGTTGGCTCTCTCGGCCCAGAATGAGCGGCTTGCGTCGCAGGTCGAGGTGCTGACCGCGAGGGTTGCGCGCCAGGACGAGCGGATCGCACAGTTGGAGCGGCGGCTGAATCGCAGCTCGCGTAACTCCTCCAGCCCGCCGAGTGTCGATCCGCCGAACAAGAAGCCCAAGCGTGGGAAGGACCCTTCCGGGCGTTCGCAGGGCGCCCAGACCGGGCATGAGGGTCATGGCCGTGAGCTGCTGCCGCTCTCGGCCGTGGATGAGGTCATCGAGCACTGGCCTGAGCGCTGTGAATGCGGTCACGCGTTCGCCGCAGGGGAGCTGCTCGCGGTCGGCGAGCCGCTTCGCCACCAGGTCGAAGAGCTGCCCGTCATCTCCGCGCAGGTGATCGAGCATCGCGCTCAGCGGGTTTGCTGCCCTGGCTGCGGTGCGCACACGCGGGCCGAGATCCCGAGCGATATCGCCGCGAGCGCGTTCGGGCCGCGCTTTCAGGCGGCCGTGGCGGCGCTATCGGTGCGCAACCGTGTCAGTCGCCGCGACGTGGTTGAGCTCTGCGAAGAGCTCTTCGGCGCGCGCGTCTGCGCCGGTACCGTCGACGCGATCCTCACGCGCATCTCCGACGCCCTCGATGACCCCTATGAGGATCTGCTGGGCCGCGTGCGCTGTAGCGAGAGCTTGAACATGGACGAGACGGGGTGGCGCTTGAAAGGGACCCAGCGCGCACTGTGGGGAATGTTCACCGCTCGCCACGCCGTCTTCGCGGTCGCCGCCGGCCGCCACGAGGAGCACGCCAAACGGCTGCTGGAAGGGCACACGGGGATCGTGACCTCAGACCGCTGGTGGGCCTACAACCACCTCCCACTCTCACGCCGCCAGCTCTGCTGGAGCCACCTCCAGCGCGACTTCCAAGCCCACGCCGAAGGCCTGGCCGCCGAGAAAGAGTTCGGCGAGCACGGCCTCGCCCTGTCCGAGCGTGTCTTCTGGGCGTTCGAGGTCTTCCAGCACACCAGCGATCGACGCGAGCTGAAGCGCACGATCCGCTGCCTGCAACGCGAATACAAGCCGGTCATCCGCCGCTACGCCACCAAACGAGCACGCAACAAGCGCTGCCGCGGCATGGCGCGCAACCTCCTGAAGGCCTGGCCCGCACTCTGGACGTTCGCCAGCCACCACGGCGTGACACCGACCAACAACCACGCCGAGCGCTCGCTACGCAGCGCCGTCATCTACCGCAAGCTCTGCCTGGGCAGCCAATCCGAGAGCGGCGAGCGACGCATCGAGCGCCTCCTCTCCGCGCACACCACCTGCCGACTACAACACCGCTCCCTGTTCGCCTACCTCACCGACACGCTCACAGCCCACGCCCGCGGCGACCCAGCTCCCATACTCACCTAACCCCACGCGACGCTGACGGACTGAACGCTTACTCTTTGTAGGCCATTACCAGCGATTTTTCCGTCACAAGAGCCTGCATACAGGTCGCGAGTATGAGGCCGTCGAGTTGGGCATCCCAGCCCCCGGCGGCCTCAGCGGAGGGCCAGTCTTCCCGCAGGAGCCAGTGAACCTCGTCTCGGGACTTGTGACGGAGAACTACGAGAGCACGACGCGCCTCCAAGCGGTTGAGGACATCAACGCGGCCGGAGAGAAGCGAACAATCCAATATCAGACCGTCATCAGCTACGGCATCGCCGCCCTACTGGACCCGCTCAGGGATTGGATAGAAGAGCGCGTGCCCTCGATCGAGGTTGCGATGCGGCGGAGACAGCGTCTGCATGAAGCGTCCGGCGAGTGAGGCCCATGGACAGCTTTGCACCGCCATGCTGGGCGCTACGAGTCGGCGACGGCAGTGAGCCTCTGCTGTAGAGCGGCTGCTGCGACCGCGGCGGCGGTGAGACGCTGCACTGGAATAACGCCAGCGGCGATGCCCCTACACTTCAAGGGCCATGTCGACACATCCTGCTAGCCAGAGCGAACCCGAGCACTTGGAGCTCCCGGTCGAGGAGCTGTTGCGCCGAGCGCGTCCGCTGCCTGACCACGATGAGATGGTGATCGAGGGTCTCAGCGAAGAGGAGGGCGAGGACTTCCTCGCAGTCGTCCAGTCGTGACCGCGCCCGGATCGCGCGGCGCGATCGTGATCGACACCGATGTCTTCAGCGCTGATCTGGTCCCGACCTCACGGCTCGCTCAACGCTACGCGCCGATCATCACGGGCCGGCCGGCGTTCATCTCCTTCCAGACGGCCACGGAGCTGCGCTACGGGGCGATCCGCCGCGGCTGGGGCGAGGCGCGGATGCTGAAGCTCAACAGCAAGATCCAACGCGCGGAAGTCGTCCACACCGGCCCCGGGCTCGTGGCGATATGCGCCCAGCTGCGTGCCGACTGCGCCGCGATCGGTCACGCTCTCGCGCGGCGCGAGCACAACGCCGATCGCTGGATCGCCGCGACCGCGCTCCGCCTCGGGATCCCGCTCGTCTCCAACGACACCATCTTCAAGGCCGTACCCGACCTCACGCTCGAATCGCTCGCATAAGGAGCGCCGCCCCGGCGGAAGCGCAGTGAGTGTCCTCGCAACGTCGTCGTCTCGCGGACCGCCCCCCATTGAGGTCCTCGCTTCGGTCTCACATGGACGGGACGTCACGGTCTCAGATGAATGGGACTGGGCCGTCTCAGATCGGCGGGACGCCGCATTGTGCGGCGTTGTAGGACGACAGCCGAATGGCACCAATACGCCACGGAGATTCGGCAACCCTCAATGACGATGGAGGTTTTGATGACGCACGATGGCGTGCGTCCTGTTCGTCTGCCTGCATAATGCGGGTCGCTCACAGATGAGCCAAGCGCTGTTCGAGCGCGCCGCCGCTGGCAGGCACACAACCCTGTCCGCCGGGACGACGCCGGCCGAGCGCGTTCACCCCGAGGTTGTTGAGGCCATGCGCGAGGTAGACATCGACCTATCCGACCGCCGGCCTCAGCTCCTCACGCGCGAGCTCTTAGAGCAAGCGGATATCGTCGTCACGATGGGCTGCGGCGACGAGTGCCCCTACATTCCCGGCAAGCGCTACATCGAGTGGGACCTGCCCGACCCAAAGGGCCGTCCGCTGGATGAGGTCCGCGCGATCCGCGATGACATCGCCCGCCGCATCGACTCGCTGCTCGCCGATGAGACCCTGAAGTGAGCGCCCCACAAGCCGCCGCGCCGCCGCGAGCTGGCGTGTCGCTGCGCACCATCGCGCGGGAGTGGGGCCGCATCGGGTGTATCGGGTTCGGCGGCCCGCCCGCGCACGTCGCACTGTTCCGCGAGCTGTGCGTGACACAACGGGAATGGCTCACCGACGATCAGTTCGAGCGGGCAATCGCGGCGACCAACATCCTGCCCGGACCAGCCTCCACGCAGCTTGCGATCTACTGCTCCTGGCGGCTACGCGGCCCCAAGGGAGCGGTCATCGGGGGCCTTGGCTTCATCCTGCCCGGCCTCGTGATGATCCTGGCGTTGTCCGTGCTGTTCCTCTCGGGGTCGCCGCCCGCATGGATACGGGGCGCGGGGATGGGAGCTGGCGCCGCCGTTGGGGCTGTCGCGGTCAGGGCCGGGCTGGGCGTTGCCGTTCCGATCTGGAGACGCACCACGGACGCTCAGCGGCCCCGCATCCTGCTCTATGCGCTCGCCGCGGGGATCGCGGCGGCCACGACCGGCCTGTGGCTCGTGCTCGTCCTGCTGGCGTGCGGTGCGATCGAGCTGGGATGGCAGCGCCAGCGCGCCGGAGGCGGTGCGGGCTTTCATGTCTGGCCGCTGCTCGCGGCGGTCGCAGATCCAGGCGGGACGGGTGCGCTTGTGTGGACGGCGTTGAAGGTCGGGGCGCTCGCGTTCGGTGGCGGGTTCGTGATCGTCCCCCTGATGCAGTCAGACGCCGTGGGCACCTACCACTGGATGACCCACGGGCAGTTCCTCAACGCCGTCGCGCTCGGGCAGGTCACTCCGGGGCCGCTCACGCAGACCGTCGCGGTTGTCGGCTACGCCGCCGGTGGGTTTCCCGCTGCGCTCTTGGCTGCGTTCGTCGCGTTCCTACCGTCGTTCTCTTTCATCCTGTTCGGTGCAGCTCGCTTCGAGCGGCTGCTGCTCAACGAGCGAGTGACAGCGTTCCTCGCCGGCGCGGCACCCGCGGCGGCCGGGGCGATCATCGGCTCGGCGATCCCGCTCGCCGGTGCCCTGAGCGAGACGTGGCAGTACGTCGTGCTCGCTGCCGCGGCCATCGCCTTGCTCGCGCTGCGTCGCAGCATCGTCCTTACGCTACTGGCCGCCGGCACTGTAGGCACCATCGTCGCGCTGCTCGGCGCTCCGATCCCACGCTAGACGGCCCGGTCAAGGGGTCGCTAGCTCGGCACCGTGCCGGTCTGCGCGCAGGTCATGGCGGCGGCTCGGTCGGCGCAGCCCTTCAGCTCGATCACGCGCCCGTCGCGCATGGTCACTACGACGTAGGCAATGCCCTGATCCAGCGGCCGTCCATCCTCTCGGGGCTGATCGGGACGGAACGCGACGACGACCCGCCCGCCAACCTCGACTGTCTCCTCGATCCGCCCGACGAGCCCGCCGTGCAGATTGCGCTCCATGACCGTGAGGATCATCTTGCGGTTCTCGCATATCTGCCCGTCCTCGACGCCGCGCCACTGCGCCTCCGGGTCGAGCGCCCCTTCCAAGACGCTCAGGTCCCCCTCGACACTCATCGCCTCCCAGGCCCGGTGCAGCAGTTCAATGTCGGTGCTCTCGCTCATAGGGTGATCCTCCCGTATCGCATCGGTGAATGACGGGCAGCGGGCAATGCACCGTCAGGGAGGCGGACGAGGATAGGTCGCATACGGGAGTGGTCAACGTCAACCAGGCACGCACAAGAGGCTACTACCCGTCCACCGAGCGCTCAAGGCCAGCGCAGGACGATCGCGCTGGCACACTCCTGGGTGTGCTCACGCTCTTTGGTGCCTGCGCCGTTACGTTCATGGTCCTTATGTACGCGCTGGAACGACGCGGCCGAGGCTTCATCCTCGCCTTCGCTTGCGGCTGCGCCTTGTCGAGCATCTACGGCTTCCTCGCGGGCACCTGGCCCTTCGGCGTAGTCGAGGCGATTTGGGCCGTGATCGCGTTGAAGCGCTACCGATCGAACCCAACGACGCACGCACACTCGACGGAGACCTGACCATGCCCTCCGCCACCTATGAACTCGTCAAGGGCGATCTGCACCGTCACGGCACCCTGAGCCACGCCCACCCACACACCGGGCCGCACGAGCACCACCACCGCCATGAGCACCCCCGCGACCATCGCCACGAGCACGAGCATGGTCACTCTCACGGCCTCGTGGACGAGAGCATCATGCGCTCCCGCGAGGGTGTCCGGGCCGTCGCGCTCGCACTCGCAATCCTCACTGTCGCGGCCACGGTGCAGGCGGTCGCGTTCGCGCTCAGCGGCAGCCTGGCGCTGCTGGCCGACCTGATCCACAACGGCGGGGACGCCCTAACCGCGATCCCCCTCGGCATCGCGTTCGCGCTGCGCTCCCCTCGCGCCGAGCGCCTGGCTGGCCTGGCGGTCGTGGCCGCCATCTTCATATCCGCGTGCGTCGCTGCCTACGAGTCGATCCTGCGACTGCTGCACCCATCCACGCCCGGCCACCTGCTCACCCTCGTGCTCGCCGGAGCGATCGGGTTCGCCGGCAACTGGCTCGCGGCGCTAGTCCGCACGCGTGCCGGGCGCCGGCTGGAAAGCCCCGCGCTGATCGCAGACGGCGATCACGCCCGCGCCGACGCATACGTCTCGCTCGCCGTCATCGCCAGCGCCATCGCGATAGCCGCGGGCGCCCCGATCCTCGATCCCATCATCGGCCTCGGCATGACCGCCGTGATCCTGCGCATCACCCGCGAGAGCTGGCGCACAGTACGCGGCCACCCCCACCTCTAACTCGCGCAGCGCAGCCCTCGCCAGTCTCACACAGATGAGACGCCACCAGTCTCACATGAGTGAGATCGAGCTGTCTCACATCGGTGAGACGCCGCATCTGGTGCGGCGTCTCATCCATGTGAGACCGGGATCACGGCCGGAAGCGAACTCCCCGCAGCATCCTTTCGGGATCGGCACGTCTATTGTTGCTGACAGTGGGTCGACACACGAAGAGAAGGTCATGATGAGGATCGTTTTCGTGCATGGGGCGTGCGTGAAGGACGGATCGTGGTGGTGGCACCGAACCGGTGAGCTGCTGGCCGAGCAGGGCCTCGCCAGCAAGGCGCCCGCCCTGCCGAGTTGCGGCGAGACGGGTGAGCCGCCGGATGCGGGAGGACCCGGTCTGGCCGAGGACGTCGCCGCGGTCCGGCACGTCTTGACCGCGAGCGAGGAGCCGACCGTGGTGGTCGCCCACAGCTACGGCGGGATCGTCACCGCGGAGGCAGCGGCGGGCGTCGAGGCCGTGCGCCATCTGCTGCTCGTATCCAGCTACCTGCCCGAGGTCGGGCAGAGCCTCTCCTCGTTCGGCGGGGAGGAGCCCGCCCCGTTCCTCGACATCGACCCCGAGGGCGGCACCTTCACCGTCCGATTGGACGCCTTGGCTGAGACGTTCCTGCAGGACTGCGACCCCGAGATCCAGCGAGAGGCCACGAACAAGACTGCTCGCCAGAGCCTGGCGGTTCTCCAGCAGCCGGTGCGCTCAGCGGCCTGGCAGTATGTGCCTTCGACGTACCTCGTCTGCGCAGAGGACCAGGGCACCCCCGCCGAGTCCCAGCGCGGGTTCGCCGGTCGGGCGGACAGCATCGTGGAGCTCGACGCCGGCCACCACCCCTTCCTCTCCCAGCCCGCCACCGTCCGCGACCTGATCCTCGAGCTGTGACAGCGAGGCCACCTCGTCGGGCCCTTTGGCTGCTCTCAGGCGATCGAGCCGAAGCGCTCGCCAGTTGTAAGGGACGAGTTCTCTCAAGATCGGCGAGACGCCGCGATCGATGGCTTCAAGTCGGGGAAGTATGCTCCCATCCGGCGAGGCTGAGTCGACCCAGATGCAGCCCCGACCCAGCACGTTCCAGGGACCAGCGCCGTCCGGAGGATGGGAGTCGTTATGAGCCAAAGAGATGCCGTGAGGGCCAGGGCGCTGCGTCAGCGCGGGGCCAGACTAATCGTGTTCACGTTGCTGGGTGCCGCCCTGCTAGGGGTCAGCGCGTACGCGCAATCGCCAAAGCCGGTGAAGGTCACGCGCTGCGGCTATGCTGACGCCACCTATGGCAGGAGTGCGCTGTACCCCTGGCACATGTCGTGTGCCGCGGCGCGCCACGTGGTTGCCGCGAGTGACAGTCCCCACGCCCACGTGATTGATTTCGGGCCGGGCTGGGGTGGCGGCGCGGTGCGCATCAACGGCCGCTACTGGGTCTGTACAGGTCAAATGGGCTTCTACAACTGCGGGTATCCGTACCGGCCGCGAAAGGTCGACGGGGAGCAGGGCTACAAGGGGCCGTTCACCAAGGACGTGGAGTATCGGAGGTGCTCCACGCCCGCGGGCTCGGGGTGCGCGAAGACGGTCGAATTCAGTCAGCCCCAGAGCTGACGATTCTGCTCGCCCCCCGGGGGCGGCGTGGCTACCGTCGGCGAAAGCCGCGATCCGGCGTGGGATCGAGCGGACTCGGCGGCAGACCGGGTGGTGGATCCTCGAGGTTGTAGCCCGACGGCGCAATGTCGTTGGGCGCACCGGGATGGAAGAGCGACGCGAGCAGCTGGGCCTGCCCGCGGCCGACGCCGAGCTCGCCCATGCCGCCGTTGTACATCTGGATGCCGGCGGACTCGCAGTGCGCGTACAAGCGGCTGAGCTCCTGCAGACGGCCGACGCGGCAGGGCTTGACGTTGACGATCCCTACCTTGATAGGGGTCGCGCCAATCGACGCGACGCTCGTGATCGGCGCGTCGTACGAGACGCGATCCGCGATCGGCGCGAGCAGCTCGAGCAGCGCAGGGTGGTCGTGCGGGTCCTCGAAGACGACCTCGGTGAACGTGGCCAGCGTGCGTTCGTACATCGCTAGCAGCGCCGCCTCGTCCTCGATCTTGAGGCCGTACTGGCCCTTGAAGTCGATCGTCGCGACACCCGCGACGGCCGCGACGCGGTCCATGATCTCCTGCGTCCACGACGGTGCGACGTCCAGCTTGAAGCCAACCGTAGGATGTTTCGCCCGCCGGTTGGCGACCTTGTCGATGTCCGGTGGATCGCCGAGCCCGAACGAGTTGACGAACCTCACCGGCTGGGGCCTACGGCCGAGGACCTCGGGCAGACTCGTGGCGGACTGCCGCAGCGCGAGATCGAGCGCCGCGGACTCGAACGTCCAGCGCCGCCAGTTGCGCTGCAGCTCGTGCTCGGGCGGCTCGGGCCACATGTCGATCGCATCGACGTGGGTGAGGAAGCCGGCGAGCGTCGCCCACTCGCCGGCCAGCGGGAAGTCGCTCCTCCGCAGGCTCTCCTGGGCATCCCCCATGCCGACCTGCTCGCCGACGCCCTCCTCGCCACGGCCCTGCAGTCGCAGCTGCGTCGTCGAGAAGTCCTCGGGCCCGGTCGGGCCGCTCGGCACAAGCGCCTCGAACGAGGACGACTCAATCGCGATCGGCAGGTCCTTGACGGCGCTCCAGAGGTCGATCATGAGCAGGTCCCGTAGCTCTTGGTGATCGGGTGCATGGGTGACACCCTATGTGGTCGCGGTGAGCGCGTGGACGTACGCCCCTGCGGATGCTGGCGAGCCTAGTTGGACAGCAGTCGGGCGAGCGCTCTCGGCGATGCTCCCCACACTTCAAGAGCCGTGTCGAATCGCTCGCGTAAGCCGGACGCCGCTGAACTGGAGCGCCTCTCTCCCTGCCACTCGGGTTCGAACGCGTTGCTCATGCGCTCGCACCATAACGCCCGCCGGCAGCCGGCGAGGCCGGGGCTGCAGCGTGTACGACCGTGGGCACCCGCTTGGGTCAGCGGCCCGCAACGGATCGCTATCCGGGCGTCCCGACACGCTCTCTTCTTCGGGCGAGGTGCTGTAGTTGCCGTTCATGCACGCCGGGCAGCCAATCCTTGCCGAACGTGGCCGATGGGCCGACCCGCGGGTCGCTGAGAACATCGGCGTCACGCAAGGCGTGCACGTACGCCCGATCCTGGTCGATCCGTGTGTGTACCTGATCAGCTCCGCCGATGGCCCCGTGGCCGGGGACGACGACATCGACGTCGCCCGCCACGCCCTCGAGTAGCCGCAGCGCTGCAAGGTAGTCCTCAATCGGGTCAGCGGTGTCGTTCAAGTCGAGCATCGGAATTAGGACGTCAGAAAGCAGATCGCCGGCGACGAGAACGCCGCGCTCCTCGATCAACAGCGCCGCATGGCCCGGGGCGTGCGCTTGATGCTCGATGATCCGGACTTGAGGGCCAACCCAAGGAATCCGATCAGTTTCGGCGGGCAGGCCGGTAATGAGGCCGAGCAGGTCCAGCGGTACCTGCTCGACGATGTCCGGCGGTATCAGCGCAGCGACGCGGGCCTTCGCACCCGCGTCCGACAGCCGATCTCGGACAGTGGCCGCGCAGCGCGCCGTGCCGTAACGAGGCGCCGCGCCGAGCCGGGCGTACCAGAGCAGGTGATCCCAATGCGGATGCGTAGAAAACCCTGCCACGACGGGCTGGCCCAACTCGCGAAGGTCGTTCGCGAGGCAGGCCATCTCGTGGCCCTGCACCCCAGGGTCGATGAGCAACACGCCAGCCCGGCCTTGCACGACAACGGCGTTGCTCTGGAGGAACTCGCTCTCGTGGATCAGCACACCCTCCGCGACCTGTCTCAGCACGGGGCTCCTTCCGCTTGTCGTTTGCAACCGCTTGGCGGGACCGTATTACCTGGCGGCAGTAGATTGCAAGCACCATGGGCGAAGCGGGTGAGCCGCGGTCGGGGTGCCCGATCAACGCGCGCCATCGAGGCGTTCGGCGATCGCTGGAGCCCGATCGTCCTCCGCGACATGGGCGGCGCCGGTCGTTTGCGTTCTAGTGTTCCGGGCATGGATGTGGCGGAGCGTATCGAGGTGGCTGACGCGCCTGACCGCGATCGCTACGAGCTGTCGATCGACGGCGAGGTGGTTGGCTTCAGCGCCTATCGGGCACGCCCCAGCCTGATCGCGTTCGTCCACACCGAGGTCGATGAGCGCCTCCAGGGTCGCGGACTCGCCGATCGGCTGATCCGGTTCGCTCTGGAAGATGCCCGAACACGGGGTCTCGCGGTGCTGCCGTTCTGTCCGTTCGTCAAAGCATTCATCGAACGTCATCGGGAGTTCGAGGCACTGGTTCCAGACACCTACAGGGAGCAGTTCGGCTTGTGAAGCGCTACGAGGGCGAGCACATTGGAGTGACCTACGACACGGGCGCGGTGCCTTCACGCTCGTGCCGCTGTGGCCGTCAGAGAACGAGCCCTATTGCGACCGCAGCGGGCCGTGTCGGCGATGGGAGTACGAGCCAGGCCGCTGAAGACGACCGCCGCTTTCATCTGTGCCGTTCTCTCGCTTCCGGCGTCCTGGCTGTCGGGGCGTGCGGCTTAGGCTGTGGGACCATCGATGCCGGTCCGATGACTACTCGACCCAGCCCGATGACCTCCATCTCTGTCTGCGGGGCGCACACCGCGATCTCTTGAGACTCGTTGCGCAACGTTCGTCGCAGGAGGACAAAGGCCGCAGCGCCGAGTAGCGCCGGGACCCACAGCGCGATCGCTCGATAGGCAAGCACGGCTGAGGCGGCGGAGGTGATGGACACGCCGTAGAGGACGAAGGTGCCCACCAGGCCGGCGTCGATGCCGCCAATTCCGCCGGGTACGGGAATCAGTCCACCGAGCTCGCCGATCAGGTAGGCGATCCACACGATCGCAAGCGGCGGCGCCGATCCGAATGCGTGAAACGTCGCCCACAGGACCATCAGGTCAAAGACGAGATAGGCGACGAGCCCGGTGATCAGCCAGGCGTTGCCCTCGCGCAGGAGCGCGACCGCGTCATTGACGCCGTCCGCAATCGCCACCAGGGTCTTCAGCAGCGCCCTCGAGCGCCGTGAGGACTCGCCTTCTTCGCTGCGCCGCTGGCGCAGGTGCAGGCCCGCTGCGGCACGCCCCACGAGCAGTGCCCCAACGATCGACAACGCTGCTATGACTGCGGGCAAGAGCGTCAGCACGAGGTTCGTCTCGCCGGGGAGCACCAACGTGGCGAGACCGAGCCCGACGATGACCACGCCAACGACGTTCGGCACGCTTGTCAGGAGGAAGAACGCAACCGTTCGCCGTGCGATCTCGCTCGTCGGCATGCCACCGCGTTTCAGAGCCCAGGCGCCGAGCGCGAGTCCGCCGGCTCCGCCAGTCGGAAACAGCGCGTTCGCTCCGAGCTCGGACATGCCGATCTGGCTGCTCACGCGCCAGGTCATGCGCCTGCAGAAAACCATGCGAAAGACGACAACGTAGCCGAGACCCGAGAGCACCTTCAGTCCCACCCCGAGCAACAGCCACCCGGGCTGTGCGTACGACAGGCGGGCGCGCAGTCCGTCGAGCCCCGGAAGCAGTGCCACGATTGCGACGACTACGAGAACCAACCCGGCTCCGAACAACAAACGCGATCGCAGTCTGCGACCGCTCAACTGCTCGGGAATCTCCAGATCGTCCGCCGCGACCTTCGCCAAAGCAGGCGGAGGAGGAAGCTCCGCCGAGCCGACGGGCTGCCTGGTGCTCATGCCATTCGCGGGTTTTCTGCGAGCGTCGTCACTGCAGGTAGCCCTCCACCGTTCCCTCGTCGCGCACCGAAGCATCGTCGGGGTTCTGATGAAACTCACGGCGAGCGCGGCGCTGGCGCAGCAGGTCCCAGCAACGGTCGAGCTCGACCTCGACGGCCGCGAGGCGCTCGTGCGTCTCGGGCGCCCGAGACTCCTCATTCTGGGCCAGGAGCCTATGCTCCTCTTGCACCAGTCGCTCGATGCTGTTCAGGACACCCTCATCGGTCATGGCCACTCCTTCGTGTGCGGGTCAGGTGTGTGACATCGATCCTAGGCGCCCAATGTAGCCGTCAAAGACCCATCAGGGCGGACCTTCTCGAGCGCCGCGCCGACATGAGCTGCGCCGGCACGGATCAGGACCAGTGGGACCTCTTCACGCGTCGCGGACGATGCGCAGGATCACCGCGCGTGAGGCGTGGCGTATTGCGTCGAGCAGGGCGGCTAGCTCGTTCTCGCGTAGCTCCTCGGCGGCCTCCACCTCGATGACAAGTGGCTGGATCCCTGTACCGGCGTGGGCGATCACGCGGCGAACCTGGCCAGCCTCCTGCTCCAGCGCCTCCGGTGATGGCAGCGATAGCACGACCTTGCCAGCGGCGGACGCCTCGAGGTTTCCCTTGGCGTCAGTCGGGCCGGCCTCGACTACGACCTTGCCGCTTTCCATGCTCGGCAGCGAGTGCGCTTCGAGTTGCCTGCTGACGGCGCCGCCGCGTGGGATCTGGACGATGAGGATCGGCGTGAGGGCCATGCGCCGACCTTAGCGCCAACCGCAACGGAAGCAGCAATCACGCGCGCTGGTCGCGATACGAGCGGCCGCTCGTAGCAATTGACGGGTCTGTGGGCCGGGTGCCTCCGGTCCGATCTCAAGGGACGAGCGGTGAAGGCGGTATCCGCGTGGATCCCGTGACCTGGGGCACGAGCATCGCGACGCGATCGATGTAGCACCATGCCCACTCCTCCCCGGGCTCCAGCGAACGGATCAACAGGTGTCGTGCCGCGTTCGCTCGCAGGGCGCGCCCGATCCGAACTCTAATCGGGCCTGGCTGTCTGTGCATGGGCGCTCTACGGCACCAGCACGATCCGCTCGCCCGGCACCTCCGAACGCAGCCATACTCGCTCCACGTCCGCGAGCGGTGCGGGATTTGGCCTGACACCGATCTCGCCGGCGTCGATTGCCGCCACCAGCGACGACAGCTCGGCGGCGTAGGCAGCGGGCGACACCGCCCCCTGCCGATGCCCTGCAGGCGGAGGTTGGCCGAGCGAAGCACCACCGATGCCAGCTCGAGCGTGGGTCCGGCGATGGCGCCGATCTGGATCCAGTCCAGCGGGCGGCTGCGGTCCGAGCGGGCCGCGAGCAGCGCCCTCATGGCGCGCTGGGCAGGCTCACCCCACAGGTAGTCGATCACGGTGTCCACCTCGGCGGCGGCGTCTGCAAGCGCCCTCGCGGTCGCGTCGTCGTCGTCGGTGAGCCGTACGACCGCGTCGGTGCCGAGGGAGCCGAGCGCCGCCAGGCGGTCGGGGTCACGCCCGGCTCCGACCACGCGTCCGGCGCCGAGTCGCCTTGCGACCTGCACGGCCATCGTGCCGGCGTTACCCGTGGCGCCGAGGACAAGGACGCTCTGGCCGGCCTGAATCGGAACCCGGCGGCGCAATGCCACCCACGATGACATCGCCGGGTTCATGGCGGCCGCGATCTTGGCCGCGTCCACGCCCTCCGGCAGCTCGACCGAGCGGCGCAGGTCGACGAGCGCTCGCTCGGCCATCGTGCCGATGACGTCGTCGCCGGCGAGGAAGTAGATCCGCCTGCCGTCCTCCCGGCGGCCGACGCCGTCGATCCCGGGGATCATCGGCAGCGTGCCGCTGCTGGTGTAGTGGGCCCCCCGCGCCCCGGTTCGGACCCGCGGGTGAAGGCCGACAGCCAGGACGTCAACCACGATTTGCTCGGCGCCGCCGGGTTCGGGAGCCTCGAACGGCATGTAATGCGGCGGCTCGCCTAACTTTGTGACCACGGCTGCGTTCATCTTCTCCATCTGGGCCTCCTGAGCATCGTCCGTGCCGGTTTGGCTGGGGGGCTCCTCGTTGCGGATGCATCCGCCTTCTCGTGAGTACCGATCAACGTCAGTGGTAGCGGTCGAAGTCGGAGGGCCAGGGCAGCGGGAACAACTGCCGGTAGGGCCGGGCGTCCGCGATCACCTTGGCGAAGGACGGCCGGTGCGCCAGCGCCCGGTAGTAGCGCGTCAGCTGCGGGCGGGTGTCCTCACTCCATGGGTGAATCGCCAGAGCGTAGAACAGGCCCGGCGCGGCAGCACAGTCGGCGATCGTGAACGTATCGCCGGCCAGGAACTCGTGCTGGGTGAGCTGGGCCTCGAGCATGCCGTAGACCATGTCGAGCCGCCCGCGCGCATGGGCGACGGCGCGCTCGTCGAAGCGCTCCTCGATCGTGTCGAAAACGATCGCCTGGACAGCGTCGGAGATGTACTGGTCGCAGAGGCGGTCCCACTTGCGCGCTTCCAGCGACGGCACCAGCTGTGCGCCGGCGACGTGCTCGATGATGATCGAGGTCTCGCCGATGATCTCCTCGCCGTCGCGCAGCACCGGGATCGAGGCCGGCGGCCACAGCTCGGCCAGCTCTGCACGGTCGAAGTCACGCTGCTCCTCGAGGACGTCGTAGGCCACGCCCAGCTCGCCCAGTGCGACCAGAACCTTCTGGCAGTACAGCGCGAAGGGGTGCTCGTAGAGCGTAAGCATCGGTCAGCCCTCCTCCCCGCCGCCGTGCATCAACGCGCGGATCTCCATGCCCCAGTGCTGGGCGTCCGGCCAGCGCGCGGCTATCTCCTCGGCGCGTTCCGGGGTGGCGACCTCGACGATGCAGTAGCCGGCAAGCGCCTCCTTGGCCTCCAGAAACGGCCCGTCGGTGACCGTGACAACGCCGTCGCGCACGCGCGTGGACCGCGCCCGCGAGGCGTCGGCCAGGCCCTCGCCCCCGACCCACTCGCCGGTCCCGGACAGCTCCGCGACGATGTCGCCTGCGGCGTGCATGAAGATGTCCTTGTCCTCCTGGGAGAGCCCATTCCAGGCTTCTGTGTTCTGGTAGATCAGCAGGATGTAGCGCATCGAGATGCTCCTCTTGGTCGTGTCGTTCTTGTGTCGTTCACCCAGTGGTCGGAGCCGTAGTCGGATTATCGACATCGGCGCGTAGCCGTTCGGCTCGGGCACGCAGGTAGCGCTGCTCGGGGATGCTCGTCGTACGGCGGGCGGCATCCTCATACTCGGCCACCGCGGCCTGCGTGTCGCCCGCCATTTCGTGCAGATGGGCGCGGACCGACGCGAGCCGGTGCTGTGAGGCGAGGCGTGGCTCGCCGGACAGCGCCTCGAGGCCGGCCAGCCCGGCGCGCGGGCCGTCGACCATCGCGACCGCGACGGCCCGGTTGAGCGTGACGACCGGGCTCGGCGACAGCGCATGCAGCAGGTCGTAGAGCTCGAGAACCTGCCGCCAGTCGGTATCGGCAGCGCTCGGAGCCTCGGCGTGGACGGCAGCAATCGCCGCCTGCAGCTGGTAGGGGCCAAGCGGGGCGCGTGAAAGCGTCTCCTGGATCAGCTGCACCCCCTCCTCCAGCAGCGCGCCGTCCCAGCCGAGGCGATCCTGCTCCGCCAGCGGGATGAGCGTGCCATCCAGGCTCTCGCGCGCACGGCTGCGCGCCTCGGTCAGCAGCATCAGCGCCAGCAGCCCCGCGACCTCGCCGTCTCCGGGCAGCAGCGCATGCGCCATACGCGTCAGGCGGATCGCCTCGCGCGCGAGCTCACGGCGTTGCAGCCGCTCGCCGGACGTCGCCGTGTAGCCCTCGTTGAACATCAGGTAGAGCACGTGCAGCACGACGCCAAGGCGCGCGGCGCGCTCATCGTCAGGCGGAAGCGCGAAGCGGCCACCGGCGTCGGCAATCGTTGCCTTCGCGCGGCCGATGCGCTGGGCCATGGTGGCCTCCGGCACGAGGAACGCGGCGGCAATCTCGGCGCTCGTCAGACCGCATACCGCCCGCAATGTCAGCGCCAGCTGCGACGGCGGCGAGAGCGCAGGGTGGCAGCACAGGAACAGCAGGGTCAGCGCGTCGTCCTCGTCGCGGACGTCGGCGCCGGGCGTTGGCTCCTGGGCCAACGCCACCTCCTCGCGCCGGGTCCGCGACGCCTCGGCACGTAGCGCGTCGATCAACCGCCGGGTGGCGACCGCGACCAGCCAACCACGCGGATTCACCGGTACGCCCTCAACCGGCCACTGCCGCGCGGCCGCGATCAGCGCCTCCTGGGTGGCATCCTCGGCGAGGTCGAAGCGCCCGTGGCGCCGGGCGAGGGCGGCTAGGACCCGGGGTGCGAGCTCCCGCAGGAGCCGTTCGCTCACAGGGCCCTTCGCGTCAATACCTGATAAACGGCCGTTTCACCCGTCTCAAAGCCGCGGCGCGCGGCACGGAGATACAGCCGCCAGATGCGTGTTCGCTGCTCGCCAGCCAGCGTCGTGGCGGCATCAAGATGCTCGTCGAGCCGCTGGCTCCAATGACGCAGGGTGATCGCGTAGTCCTCCCTGAACTCCTCCACATGCTGGCTCTCGAAGCCGCCGCGCTCGAGCGCGAGCTGGATGCGTGACAGCGGCAGGGGCTCGCCGTCGGGGAACACGTAGCGAGTGGAGAAGATGTCATCGAGCGGTTTGTGGTCGGGGTCGAGGGCCGCGATTGCGTGGTTGAGGAGCAGCCCGTCTGGACGTAACAGCGCGTATAGAGACCGTGCGTAGAGGTCGATCTGGCGCTCGCCGACGTGCTCGGCCATACCGACGCTGGCGATCGCATCGAAGGAAGTGTGTGGCAGCTGGCGGTAGTCCGCTACGCGTATGTCCACCCGATCCTCGACTCCGGCCTCGGCCACCCGCTTGCGTGCGAGCTCGGCCTGCGGCCGAGAGAGCGTGACGCCTGTGACGCTCACGCCATAGTTCTGGGCCGCATGAATCGCGAAGCTGCCCCAGCCGCAGCCGACGTCGAGCACGCGCATCCCGGGCGCCAGCCCGAGCTTGCCGGCCACCAGCTCGAGTTTTGTGTGCTGGGCTTCCTCGAGGGTCTGCGCGCCGCGCGAGAAGATCGCGCAGCTGTAGGTCATCGACTCGTCCAGGAACAGGGCGAAGAAGTCGTTGCCAACGTCGTAGTGGTAGCGGACCGCCGCCGCGTCGCGCTCGATGCTGTGGAGGCGCCCACGGAGGATCAGCTCAAGAGTCGGACGGTGCGGAAACCCACCCGGCGCTGCCGCAGCCATGACGGCCAAGCCCAGACGTACGCGCTCGGCGTTGCTCAGCGTCGGTGGCTCCCACTCGTCGACCACGATGAGCGCCGCATCGAGATCGTCCACCGCCAGCGAACCATCTGTGTAGGCGCGACCGAGACCCAGCGATCCGGGAGCTCGCAGGAAGTGCGCGAGCGCCGAGGGTGCTCGCACCAGGAACGTCGGGGCGTCGGGCGCAGTCGCCCCGACGATCCCTCCGTCCCAGAAGCGCACATGGAAGGGCCGTGCGGGGAACAGACGTCGAAGCTCTCCACAGAGAGGGCCGCTTGCTTGAATCAGTGCCATAGGACTGGCTCACTCCTCCGCGCCGCCGCGGAGGACGACATGGTCGCCGCTCGAGGTAATCGTGATCGGATGGTCGAGACCGGGGATCTTGATGTCACGTGACATGCTGGGCTCCTCTGCTCATTTGGCAAGGCCGGGCGGACAGGCGCAACCTCACAGTGTTGCGGGTATGCCGATCTGGCGGCCGCAGCTAGAGTGCGCACCTGTGGCGCCGGCCTGTCGATTTCGCGCCTCGCCGTTCGTCGTAACACGACCGCATATACCGGGTCGATGTGACCCACGACTTCAGGAGTGACCATGACCGGCTCTTGCACCCAGGGAATCAAGATCGTGCTGCATCCCGTGTCCGACCTGGAGGCTGCCAGTGCCGTATACACGGCCCTGCTTGGCTTCCCGCCGCAGGCCGACTCCTCCTACTACGTCGGCTTCGACACCGAGGGCCAGCACATCGGGCTGGTGCCGAAGGGTGGGCCGCAGGAGATGACCTCGCCGGTGGCCTACTGGCAGGTGCCGGACATCGAGGCAAAGCTGGCCGAGGTGACCGCCGCGGGCGCCACCGTGAAGGAGCCCGCGCACGAGGTCGGTCCCGGCCGAACCGTGGCCACCTTCACCGACGCCGACGGCAACGTCCTTGGGCTGGTTCAGGACCGCTGAGCGGTTCCGCCCGGCAGATGGAGGCAGATAAGGGCATGGCCACGAGGACGAAGACGCGCTCGCCCGCGCCGCACGACGCGGACAGCCACGATCTGATCCGCGTGCATGGCGCGCGTGTCAACAACCTCAAGGACATCAGCGTAGAGATCCCGAAGCGCCGGCTGACGGTATTCACCGGCGTCTCCGGATCGGGCAAGAGCTCGCTGGTGTTCGGCACGATCGCCGCAGAGTCTCAGAGGCTGATCAACGAGACCTACAGCGCCTTCGTGCAGGGCTTCATGCCGACGCTGGCGCGCCCCGATGTCGACGTACTGGAGGGGCTGACAACCGCGATTATCGTCGACCAGGAGCGGATGGGCGCCGACGCCCGCTCCACGGTCGGCACCGCCACCGATTCGGGCGCGATGCTGCGTATCCTCTTCAGCCGACTCGGCAAGCCGCACATCGGCTCGCCCCAGGCGTTCTCCTTCAACGTCGCCTCCATCTCGGGCGCCGGCGCGGTCACCCTCGAGCGCGGCGGCCGCACGACAAAAGAGAGGCGCAGCTTCAGCATCCTCGGCGGCATGTGTCCGCGCTGCGAGGGCCGGGGCTCTGTGAACGACATCGACCTCACGCAGCTCTACGACGATGACAAGTCACTGAACGAGGGGGCACTGACGATCCCCGGTTACAGCATGGATGGCTGGTACGGGCGCATCTTCACCGGCTGCGGCTTCTTCGATCCGGACAAGCCGATCAGGAAGTTCACCAAGAAAGAGCTGGGCGACCTGCTCTACAAGGACCCGACCAAGATCAAGGTCGACGGCGTCAACCTGACCTACGAGGGCCTGATCCCGCGGATCCAGAAGTCGATGCTCTCCAAGGACCTCGACGCCCTACAGCCGCACGTTCGCGCGTTTGTGGAGCGGGCGGTCACTTTCACCACCTGTCCCGAGTGCGACGGGACGCGGCTCGGCGCGGAGGCCCGATCGTCGAAGATCAAGGCGATCAACATCGCTGACGCCTGCGCGATGCAGATCAGCGACCTCGCCGCGTGGGTGGGCGAACTCGAAGAGCGGTCGGTCGCGCCGCTCCTGCAGGCACTTGGGGCGACCCTCGACTCGTTCGTGGACATCGGGCTGGGCTACCTCTCCCTCGACCGGCCGTCGGGCACGCTCTCGGGCGGAGAGGCACAGCGCGTGAAGATGATCCGTCACCTCGGGTCCTCGCTCACCGACGTCACCTACGTCTTCGACGAGCCGACGACCGGGCTGCACCCCCACGACATCCAGCGGATGAACGAGCTGCTGCTGGCGCTGCGCGAGAAGGGCAACACCGTGCTGGTCGTGGAGCACAAGCCGGAGGCGATCGCGATCGCCGAGCACGTCATCGACCTCGGCCCCGGCGCCGGCAGCGAGGGCGGTGAGGTGGTCTTCGAGGGCACTGTCGAGGGGTTGCGCGCCAGCGGCACGATCACCGGGCGCCACCTGGACGATCGCGCCGCCCTGAAGCCATCGGTGCGGACGCCATCAGGAGTGTTGGAGGTGCGCGGCGCCAGCACCCACAACCTGAAGGATGTCGAAGTCGACATACCGCTCGGCGTGCTGATCCTCGTTACGGGTGTGGCAGGCTCGGGCAAGAGTTCGCTGATCCAAGGCTCGGTGTCCGGACGGGACGGGGTCGTCTCGGTCGACCAGGCAGCGATCAAGGGCTCGCGGCGTAGCAACCCGGCGACGTACACGGGACTGCTCGACCCGATCCGCAAGGCGTTCGCGAAGGAGAACGGCGTGAAGCCAGCGCTGTTCAGCGCCAACTCCGAGGGCGCCTGCCCCAACTGCAACGGCGCCGGGGTCATCTACACCGACCTGGCGATGATGGCCGGTGTCGCCGCCCCCTGCGAGGTGTGCGAGGGGAAGCGCTTTGAGGCCGAGGTGCTCGAGTACAAGTTCGCCGGCAAGAACATCGGCGAGGTACTCGCCATGCCGGTGCTGGCGGCGAGAGAGTTCTTCTCCTCCGGCGAGGGCATGAACGCTCCCGCACACAAGATCCTGACCCGGCTCGCCGATGTCGGGCTAGGCTACCTCAGCCTCGGCCAGCCGCTGCCCACGCTGTCCGGCGGCGAGCGACAGCGGCTCAAGCTGGCCACGCAGATGGCCGAGAAGGGCGATGTCTATGTCCTCGACGAGCCGACCACCGGCCTGCACCTTGCCGATGTCGAGCAGCTGCTCGGCCTGCTCGACCGGCTCGTAGACTCGGGCAAGTCGGTGATCGTCATCGAGCACCACCAGGCGGTCATGGCGCACGCCGACTGGATCATCGACCTCGGCCCCGGTGCCGGCCACGACGGCGGTGAGATCGTCTTCGAGGGCACGCCCACCGAGCTCGTCGCCGCTCGCTCGACCCTCACCGGCGAGCACCTCGCTGCGTACGTCGGTAGCTGATCGAGGCCCATCGGCCGTCCGGGCTCGTCGATGATTGGATGAGCCCGGACGGAGCTTTTGCCCGGCCGGAGCTTTTGCTCGCGCCGAGGCCGGCTGGCTCGGCGCGGCTGGATCGATCAAGTCGCAGCGACACCTGTCCGCTGGAAGTAGTGCCCCTCGTCGAGGTCCGCGACGAGTCCGGGCTGCGTCGGCTGCCACCCGAGCAGCTCGCGCGTCAGCGCGCTGGATGCCGGGCTGTCGAGTCCGAGGAAACCTGCGAGCCACGTGAAGTGCTCGCCCGCGTCCTCGGGCGAGATCGACACAACCGGGACGTCGAGGTGCCGGCCGATCACCTCGGCGATATCGCGGATCGCGACGCCTTCCTCGGTGAGCCCGTGCAGCGTCGAGCCCGCCGGCGCCCGTTCCAGCGCGAGGCGGAACAGGTGAGCGGAGTCGAGTCGGTGCACAGCAGTCCAGCGGTTGGTCCCGTCGCCGATGTAGCCGGAGATGCCCTTCTCGCGGGCGATGCCGACGAGCGTGGCCATGAAGCCGTTGTCGCCGTCGCCGTGGTTGGTCGGCGCGAGGCGCACGATCGACGAGCGCACGCCGCGGGAAGCGAGCGACAGCGTCAGCTCGGCGGTTTCCCACCGCGTCAGTGGACCGCTCCCCCACGCAGCGGCAGGGCTGGTGCCGTGCCCGTCCTGCTCCGTCGCCACGCGCCCCGGTGCGACCCCGAGGATTCCCGAGGCGATGACGAACGGCTTCTCGGAGCCCGCCAGCGCCTCGCCGAAGCTCTCGACGGCCCGGCGATCGGCGTCGGCGGCACCCTGGAAGTCCCCCGAGAAGGCTAGCTCGTGCTTGAACGCGAGATGGATCACGCCATCAGAGGCGGCGGCCGCGGCCTGCAGTTGGTCGAGGTCATCGATGGTGCCGCGGAGCACCTCTGCCCCGGCGGTGGTGAGGGCAGCGGCTGATGTCTCCGAGCGGGCGAGCCCGACGACCCGATGGCCGGCGTCGAGCAGCTCGGGAATGACGGCGGAGCCGATCCAGCCGGACGCGCCGGTGACGAATATGCGCATGGGTAACCTCCAAGTAACGATTGATGACAGCGACTGCCATCACCATAGCATTTGATGTCAGTCGCTGACGTAAGGTAGGATCTGGGCATGGGTCGCTGGCAGCCAGACGCACGCGGCCGGCTCATGCAGGCCGCCTTCGCGCTCTACGGCGAGCGCGGGTTCGAGCAGACGACTGTGGCCGAGATCGCCGAGCGGGCGGGACTGACGGAGCGAACGTTCTTCCGGCACTTCGCCGACAAGCGCGAGGTTCTGTTCGCGGGCGCGGAGGCGCTGCAAGAAGTGCTCGTCAGCACGGTTGCCGAGGCGCCCGGGTCACTCGCGCCGATCGACGCGGCGGCCGCTGGGCTTGAGGCCGCCGGCGCCTTCATCCAGGAGGGCGGCGATCTGGCGAGACAGCGACAGGCCATCATCGCGTCGAGCGCCGAGCTTCAAGAGCGCGAGCTGATCAAGCTCGCATCGCTTGCCGCCGCGCTCGCCGAGGCATTGCGCGAGCGGGGCGTCGAGGACCCGGCCGCGAGCTTGACCGCCGAGGCAGGGATCGCGGTGTTCAAGGTCGCGTTCGAGCGCTATGTCGAGGAGAGCAATCAGCGGGACCTGCCGCGGCTCATCCGGGAGTCGCTCGAGCAGCTGAAAGCCGTTGCCGCGGGCCGAATCGTCGGTTAGCCCTACGGCAGATGACGCACGAAGTCGGCGACAGGTGCCCGTTCGGGCACATGCTGCTCCTGGCGAGGGTGGCCGAGGTGGAGTAGCCCAATCGGGGTCTCCGGGGCGTCGAGCTCGAGCACCTCCCGACCGGCAGGCGAGTCGAGCAGCGGCAAGGTCCGCCAATAGCCGGCGAGCCCCGCCCCATGGGCGGCGAGCAGCACCAGGTAGGCGGCGATCGCGCTTGCGAGGAGATCCTCCGTCTGCTGAGCGCTGTCGCCTTGTCTGTAGACGGAGGCAACCACAAGCGTGGGCGCGCGATCGAGCTTGCCGGCCGAGCCGGAGGCGGCGCTCTCGGCGATCTCCTTGAGCCGCCCAACGGTGCTGGGGCCAAGCACCCGAAAGCGCCATGGGTTGGTGAGGTGGTGATTCGGAGCCCAGCGGGCCAACTCAAACAGCTGTTGCAACAACTCCGGCGCCACCGGCTCTGGGGCGAACACCTTGTGGGTGCGCCTGGTTCGGATTGCGCGCTCGAGCTCCATACTCAGCGAACGTGCCCGATCTCGATGAGGCGGAAAGGCGTTCTCACATCCGTGGACGTCGCATACGCCGGTTACTGGGAGCCCGGGATCTGGCTTTCCAAGACCTTCTCGGCGAAGTGGAGCATGCCGAGCGTGACCCACGGGAGCTGTCCAGCGCGAACGCGTAGGCCGACCTCGCCGTTGGGTCGCACGACCTCGACGATCGTGACGACGCGGCCGATCTGGTAGTCGTCACCATAGTCCGCTTCGATCTGATCCATCTCGTCGGCCACTTCCTGCATGAGCTTGGTCCTCGGGTCGGGCTGCTCATCCTCGCTGCCTGCATCTCCGCGTCCTGCGCTGGCCATCACGACCTCCGGTTCAACGACAAGGGCGGACCATCCTAGACAAAGGCAGCGACACCTCCACGCGATGCGCAGCGACACCTCCAGGCGATGCCCGATCCCCAGCTCCGCGCCATTGGGATTCCTTGCCAGATTGTGTCGGTTGCCATAACGCTCGACCTGTCCACCACCAACGCCCACCTGCGCAATCCCGAGCGAAGCTGATAAAGATGGGCCCACCCCACGATGCGCTCCCCTCCCCCTCCCTCATGACCCAAGAGCTGTGGACCGCGGTGGATCGCTACATCTGCGATCGCCTGATTCCCGAGGACGCAACGCTCGACGCCGCCGTCGCCGCCTGCGAGGCCGCCGGCCTGCCGCCGATCGCGGTCACCCCGGCGCAGGGCAAGCTGCTGGAACTGCTGGTGCGCATTCACGGCGCTCGCCGCATCCTCGAGCTCGGCACGCTCGGCGGCTACAGCACGATCTGGCTGGCACGCGGGCTGCCGGCGGGCGGGAGCATCGTGACGCTCGAGCTCGACCACCGCCACGCCGCGGTGGCGACCACCAACCTGGAGCAGGCCGGCGTGGCGGAGATGGTGCAGCTGCGCGTCGGCGCGGCACTGCAAACGCTGCCCGAACTGCACGCCGAAGGCGCCGGGCCATTCGACCTGATCTTCATCGACGCCGACAAGCGCAACTACCCGGGGTATCTGGAGTGGTCGCTGAAGCTCTCCCGCCCGGGGAGCGTGATCATCGGCGACAACGTCGTGCGCGGTGGCGTGATCCTCGAGCCCGACGGCTACGACCCGCGCCTCGGCGAGGGGGGCGTGCAGGAGATGCGCCGCTTCTACGACCTGCTCGCCGCCGAGCCCCGGGTCAGCGCGACCGTCGTCCAGACGGTGGGCGAAAAGGGCCACGACGGCTTCGCCCTCGCGCTGGTAGGCGACGGCGCAGAGGCCGAGTCCCCCTGACCGGCGAGGACGGAGATGCGGATCCCGCCGCGGCTCGCGGACAGGCAAAGGGCTCCGCTGCGACTGCTGATCGCCCCGGTCGGGCCGATCGTGGCGTGGGTGGAACGCCTCGCGGCAATCCAAGCGGTCGATCGCGGGGTGGCGCTGGGAGCGCTCGCGTTCAGCTCGCTCTTTCCGCTGCTGATCGTCTATAGCGCGGTGGCACCGGCGATCGCCTCGCGCGACTTCGCCGAAGGGATCGTCAAGCGCCTCTCCCTCTCGGGCACGGCCGCGCAGAGCGTGCGCGAAGTGTTCGCCCCCTCCTCGATCGTCGCCCACAGCGTGACCGTGATCGGCGTCGCGCTCGTGCTGTTCTCGGCGCTCTCGCTCGCGCGTGCGCTGCAGCGGCTGTACGAGCTCTCCTACGAGTTGCCCGCCGCCGGCATTCGTGGCACTCCGTGGCACCTGATGTGGATCGCGCTGATCCCCATCTACATCGGTTTGCGACCGTTGGTGGCGGATGTCGCCGGCGGCTGGTGGCACGTGGCCGGATCGCTGCTGCTCGGAGTGGTGGCGTGGCTGGCCACGCCGTATGTGCTGCTGGGGCGGCGACTGCACTGGCGGGAGCTGCTCCCGGGCGCCATGCTTGCCGCGGTCGGGATGACCGCGCTGATGGGCTTCTCGGTGGTGTATCTCCCCCACTCCATCAGCGCCTCCGCCAAGCAGTTCGGCACGATCGGCATCGCCTTCGCGCTGCTCAGCTGGCTGGTGCTGGCCGGCTTCGTGCTCGTCGGCAGCGCCGCCGGCGGGGCCGTTGCGCGGGGGCTGCTGCAGTCTCATTCCACGGAGGCGAGCGGCTGAGGCGACTACCCCCCGCCCCGCTCGTCGTCGCGGCGGTAGCCGACGCGCGCTGAGATGCGATCCGCGGTGGCGATCAGATGCTCCACCAGCTGCTCCAGGGAGATCATCGAGCTGTGCGCCTGCATGCCCACGGCGGCGATCGTCTCGCGCGTCTCCGTGCGCACCGGCGCTGCGATCTCGTACAGCCCGGGCGCCAGCTCCTCCTCGCTGAGGACCAGTGCCTCGCCGCGGATCCGCGCCAGCTCGCCGCGCAGCGCGGTCTTGTTGGTGATCGTGCGGGGTCCCCACTGCTCGAGCGTCAGCTCGGCGATCATCCGGCGCCGCTCGGCGTCTGGCAGGCTCGCCAGCAGCAGCTTGCCGATCGCGCAGCAGTACGGCGGCAGGCGCGAGCCGGCACCGAGGTCGAGGTCGATCAGATGCTGTCCCCGGCGCGCCGCCCGGATGCGCTCGAGGTACAGAAGCTCGGACCCGTCGAGCATCCCGATCGCAAGCGTGTAGGGGGCGCGCCTGCCCAGCTCCCGCAGCGGCGCCCGCGCGTGCTCGTGCAGGCTGCTCGAGCCCAGCGCCGACATCCCCAGCTCGGTCACCGTCAGCCCCAGGCGGTACTTGCGGCGCGCGCCCTGCACCAGATGGCCCAGGGCGGTGAGCGTGAGCACGTAGCGGTGGGTGGTGCTGCGGCTCATCCCGAGCTCGTCGGCGAGGTCGGCGATCCCCCACACCGGGCGCTCCGGGGTGAAGCACTCGAGGATCGCAAGACCCCGCTCCAGCGACTGCGAGTAGCGCGGCTCGCGCAGGTGGGGCACCGGCTCGCGCCACCCCGCCTCCGGTCCTGCGATCGGCGCTGCCGGGGGCCTGCTCACCCGCGGCATCTGCTCCTCCGACGGGTCTCCACGGTGTGCGGCGATGGGCCGCGGTTGGCGCAGGCCCACATTGGGTGCGGCGACTGGCAGCGGCAGGTGTAGGCGCTCATCGGCTTGGCCTCGGCTGCGGCATCCCAGCGCGGCGATAGCGGCGCGAGCGTGGGTCCTGCTGGAGCAGCCCGACCGCCAGCAGCGTGTGCGCGTAGCGATGGGTCGTCGAGGTCGGCAGGTCGAGCTCCGCGGCGACTTCCTTGACGCCGCGATCGCTCCCGTCGGCGGGAAACGAGATCAACACGACCAGCCCGAAAAGCAGTGAGCGCGAGACGGTGCGGTCGTCGATCAGCGACGAGGCGGTGAGCTCCCCCGGCGCCGCCAGCCCGGCGAGCAGGTTGGCGCCCTCCTCGCCGGCAGCGCTCGCCGCGGCGATCACGCTCGCCACCTGCTCAACGGTCAGCCCGAGCGAGACGCCCTGCTCGCTCAAGCCGACCGCTCCCGGATAGCCGACCCCCGTGGCCTCATAACTGCGATCTTGACGCAAACAGTGAGCGCCGATAGCTCAACTTGTTTTCATAAAACAAGAAGTGCGCAGACAAAAAGCAACAGACGGGCGTTGGGCGCGCTACTCGTCGCGCTGGGAATAGAGCACCCGCCAGGTCCGCAGCACCGGCAGCAGCAATCTCGACAGCGAGCCGCCCGCGGCGGCGAGGTCGCGTGTGCTCGCGCGCATCTGCGGCGAGCGCGAGCTGTCCTTCGAGAGGTACATCGCAACCATGCACGCCACGATCACCGTATGTCTGGCGCCGTCGGGCAGCGCGCGCGCTTGCCGGGCAGCCTCGCTCACGATCTCACAGACCCGCTCGACCGCCACCTCGGCGCAGGCATAGTGGGCGATGTAGCTGTGCTGTGCGCGAGCCACATCGTCGGCCTGGTCGGCGTAGCTGTCGAGCATCGTCGCCACCAGGGAGATCCATGGCAGGTAAGCGGCGCCGATCGCACGCACACGACTCTCCTCGGGCTCCCCGCTCCCGGCGGCGAGCGCCAGCAGCGCGAGCACCGTCAGCCAGCCACTGGCCGCGGCGGTCGACTCAAACCAGGCAAGCTCCTCCCAGCCGCGCGCTTCGCACCCTGCCCACTCCCGCAGCGCCCTGTCGCGCAGCTGGGGATCGGGCTCGTGATTGAGGCCCAGCATCCGGGCGAGCGTGGCCGCGTGGATCGCCGGCGAGCGCACGTGCCCATAGTGGGGCAGTCGCGCGCAGCGCTCGCGACAGGCGCTCACGAGCGCGCGCAGGTAGCCGCCGTCCCCACACCAGGGGTGGTGGCGGTAGTAGGCGGACAGCGGCCCGCCGGGATCGAGCGCCTCGCTGAGCGCAACGTGCAGCTGGATGCCATTCGCCGAGCCCGCCCCCACGCCTCGCTCGCTGACGTTGTCGAGGAAGTCGGCCATCACCTCGAAAGCGACCAGCAGGCGCAGTAGCTCGGGGCAGCGCCCGTCGGGCAGCGTCCAGAAGAGCGCCGCGCCGTCGGTGCTGGCGCGCTTGCTCTTCAGCGAGCTCAGCGCATCGGCGCGCAACACCGCGTCGGGGATGCTCGCGGCACGTGTGCGCCATCCCCGCACCTCGTGCTCGACGGCGCGCAATCCCCACAGCAGCTCGCGGGCGGTCGCACCCGCCAGCGACCGTAGTTGCCCCCGAGAGGGCGGTCGTGTGTCGATGCGCAGGGGTCGTCGGATCGGATCCCTCAACGACGCGGGGACAGGCGCTGCATCGGATGGCGACCGCTAGAGCGTGCTGACAGTTGTCGGACGCACACGTACCGCAAGATAGCCCGGGAGCGCGAGGATTGCCACCGCCGCGGCGCTGACCAACGCAAAGATCCAGAACGCGGCGAGGCCGCCGATCGAGAAGACGATCGGGAAGCCCGTGACGCTCGCCAGCGCGTGGCTCAGCAGCAGCTGGCCGTAGAGCCCGAACAGCGCCCCCAGCGAGCAGCCTGCCCCCAGCAGCAGCGCGCTCTCCCACAGCAGCGCCCGCCACAGCACCCCGCGCTTGTAGCCCTGGCGCTTGATGTAGGCCAGCTGCGGCCGGCGCTGCCAGATCATCGAGCCCATCGCGCCCGCCATCGCGAGCACCGCGGCGATCAGCACCAGCGTGCCGATCTGGGCCAGACGCGAGAGCGACTGGCGCGTGGTGGCGTAGTTGGCCCGAATCCGCTCGGAGGTCGTCTGCGCGACCAGTCCACTGCGTGGCCCGAGCGCCTGTTGGATCCGGCTGCGCACTGCCGGGGGCGAGGCGCCCGGCTCGATCTGGACCTGGTAGGCGCTCGCATCGGGGCTGCCCCACGCGCGCGCGTAGTCGCCGGCATCGACGACGATCGCACCGGAGGGCCAGGCGAGGTTGGTACTGAGCGCTGCCACCCGGAAGGTGGTCGGGTGCGGGGAGGGCAGCGTGAAGCGCGCGCCGATCCGCAGATGGTGCGCAGCGGCCAGCGCCTGCGAGAGCACCGCCGAGCCGCCTGCGCGGATCGAGGCGGTGGCGGGGCCGAGCTTGCCCTGCACCAGCTGGCCGCCCGGGATCGGGTTGGCGACGGTGCGCGGTGGAGCGAGCACCCACACACGGCGCGCTCCCCAATCCAGGAAGCCGCCACGGTACACCTCGACCGCGCTGACGCCCGGTATACGGGAGAGCGAGTGGAGCGCTGACCCTCCTGCTTCGAAGGGAATCGTCGTGAACGTGTTGGCGGCGCCTTGGGGGCTCACCCATATGGCCGCATTGGCGTCGATCGCCCGCGCCGAGGCATCGAGGCCGCGCTGCAGGTTGCTTCGCGCTCCCTCGATCGCGACGCTGCCGAACACGGCGACCGCTCCGGTTGCCGCGATCGCGAGCGAGCGCATGCGGTTGTGGGGGGTGCGCAGCTCGACGATCGCGATCCGGGTAGACGCCGCGTATAGCGGACGCTGCAGCATCTCGAAGCCGGCGAGCAGCACATCGAAGGCGAGCGGCAGCAGCAACAGCAGGCCCGCCCCGAGCGTGGCGCTGCCGAGAATCGCCCACTGTGGATGCGCGAGCAGGATCGCCGTGGTGATCGCCAGGCAACCGACGCCCAGCGCCAGGCGCAGCGCCGTGGCGGCCCGATCCCGTATCCCCAGCCGGCGGCGGTGGCTGGGTGGGGCTCGATTCGCCGGGTCTGGCGATGAGCGCAGGCGCGGCGTGAGGACCTCGCGTAGGGGGGCCAGCACGCCGACGCACGCGGCCAGCAGTCCGGCGCCGGCGGCCAGCGCGATGCTCTGCCAGGCGACGATCCGCTGTTCCCCGACGGCAAACGCAAACGCCAGGTAGCCGGGGTCGGTGCGGAACACGAGCATCGAGAGCGCCTCGCCGAGCGCCAACCCAAGCAGCGTGCCGAGCACGCCGAGCACGAGGGCGTCGAACAGGAGCACCTGCACGGTCATCGTGCGCGTCGCCCCATGGCGGCGCAGGGTCTCGACCAGGCCGCGGCGTAGGTGCGTGGTAACGAGCATCGCGTTGAACGCGAACATGAAGCCAACCAGTGCGCTGATGACCGAGAACAGCTCCTCGCTCTGGTCGGCGGGCGCCGCGGCAGCGGCGAACAGCCGCGCGTCGATGTCGGTGGGCTCGACGTTGAGCGGCCGCCCCGCCGCGAGCGCATCGAGCTCGGTGCGCACCTCGCGTTCGTGCCCCGGACGGGCGCGTACGAGGATCCGCGTGATCCTCCCGCGCAGGCCGGAAGCTTCCTGCGCGTACGCCAGTGGCGCGATCGCCAGTGGGCTGTGCACGAGCGCGCCGATGTCGCCTGCGTCGAGCTTGGCCCCCATTAGCGCCGTAAGGCTGCGCGCTCCGATCTCCAGCCCCACCGTCTGCAGCGAGTCAACGCCGATCGCTTCGGCCACCGGCGCGGGCAGTGCGAGCACCCGCAGCGTCCCCAGCTGGGTGGCGGTGAAGCCCTGCAGCAACGTACCGCCGAGATTGGCGTAGCGGGGGTTGCTGGCGATCAGTTCGACCGTGCGACGTCCGTGCGGGCCGATCACGGTGGCGCGTGCTTCGAGCACCGGCTCGACGCCGCTGACGCCCGGCAGGCTCTGCACCTTGCCGAGCAGCCGCTGTTCGAAGCCGTAGGGATCGCGCGCCAGCAACTGCAGGCTGGCGCGACCGACGATCCCATTGGAGAGCTGGCGGATCGAGCCGTCGAGACTGGTGCTTGCGACCTGCGAGGCAAACAGCAGTGCCACGCCGACAGCGATCCCCAGAATCGCCAGTAGCTCCTGCACCAGCACCAGCCGCGCGCGCAGGCGGGCTCGATAGATGTAGAGGATCTCCCACGTTGCCATCACTCAGCGAGGGGAGGGCAGGCCCTCCCCCTGAGGGTCGTGGGTGGCGAGCAGCACGGCTGTGCCGCACTCGCGGCAGAGCTCGGAAGGCAGCTCCTGAGAGCTCATCGCCGGCGGGCGTCGCGCAGGCTCGGCTCGGGGCTACGCGGAAAGTCGATCACGTTCTCCGGCCGCTTGGGGATGGTCTCCGCGGGAAGCGGCGCCAGTGGCGAGAGCGAAGAGAGGCGCCCGTCGGCGAGCGACAGCACCCGGTGCGAGCACAGCGCCGCCTCGGGGTCGGAGACCGCCATCAGCACGGCGATCTCGTGGTCTTCGGCGAGCGCGCGCACGAGCCGCGCCAGCTCGTCGGTCTCGCGCATCCCGAGCCCGTCGAGCACGTCGTCGATCAACAGCAGCCGCGGCGTGCCCGCGATCGCCTGGGCGAGCTCCACCAGGGCGCGCTCCCAGTCGGAGAGCTCCCCCCAGTGGCGCTCCGCGCAGCGGCTCGCGCCCACCGACTCGAGCGCCTCCATCGCGCGCGAGCGCACCTCACGGCGGCGGCTTCGCCGCCCGATCGCCAGGCGCATCGCCACATAGTCGAGCATCTGCACGTCCAGGCTCGGGCCGACCGGCCGGCGAGACCGATCTGCTCGCGCAGCAGCCGCGCGTGCGCCCGATCGGAGAGACCGTCCAGGGCGCAGCCCTCAACCAGCACTCGGCCCTCGTCCGCTGCCACCATGCCGGCCGCGATCCGCAGCAGAGTGGTCTTGCCCTGGCTGCGCATCGCCACCACCGCAACCACCTCGCCCGCGGCGATCTCGAGCGTCGCGTGGCGCAGCAGCCAGTGCGAGCGCTCGCCCCGGCGGTAGCGCTTGCCGACGTCCTCCAAGGAGAGCAGCGAGCTCATGCCCGGGCGGCTCTCGTCGGAGCTTGGATCTCATCCGGGCCGGGATGGCTCCGGATCTTGCTCATCGCACGCTCCGAGGTTCCGTTGGCGCCGGCATCGTGCTTCGCGGTCGCGCGGATTGGGCCAGCCGCCTCGGCCCTCACCGGCTCCCCCACCTCGGCGCCCATCTCTTCAAGGCGCGCCCGCAGCCGCTCGAGGCGCTTGAAGCGCATGCCCCACATCGCCGCTTCGTCGCGCAGCACCGCCTGGTGGGCGAGCTCCGACCACCGCTGCGCGCCGGTGGCGCCGCGCGGCGCCAGGAGCTCGGCGGCGCTGAGGCGGCCCTGCGCGGCGGCGAACATGCTGGCGCAGGCCCGTTCCTCGGCGCAGATCGCGTCGATCAACCGCGGCAGGTCCTCGGGCGCGCAGAAGGCGATCTTCGCCTGCAGCTCCTCGCGCAGCGCCGGAGCCGCGCTGGAGCTGGATCGCAGCCACGCACCGAAATGCGCCATTCCCCGCGGCGTGGCCTCGTAGCGTTCCTCATCGCCGCGAGCGTCCTCGCCGACGGTGACCCGCACGAGCCCCTGGCGGGCAAGCCTGGCGAGCGCGTTGTGGCCGGTCGAGCGGGTGAACTGCGCGGAGCGGAAGCGCTCCACCAGCCGTCGGCCTAGCTGGGAGGCGCTGTCGGGCTGCTCGATCACCAGGCCCAGCATGGCCTCTCCGGCCGATAGTCCAACTGTTCGCTTGCGTGGCATGCAGCGCTGACGGTACAACAAACGGTGATGCAATGCCGTGTTTGTAGAATCATTTAGATAAGCTGGGCACTTGCGAGACAGGATGCCCGGCTACTCTCAACCCGGGAGAGCCCACCGCCGCAGACAAGCATCTGCGCCATCGGCGTCGCCACCCGGTCTGGCAATCTTCTTGCCGATGCGCAACCGCGAGCGACAACCGGTGTTATGGGTGGACGTGCACCTGGACCGTCCCCATGGGCCCGTCCCCAGAGAATCGTCGGCGGCCTTCCGCCCTGTGAGCGCCACTGTGGCTTTCCGCCCCGTGGCGATCGCAGCGGCGTCGCTGTGCGCGGTCCTGCTCGCCTGCTTGGCGGCCTCTGCGGCCGGCGCGGCGCCCTCACTGGAATGGAGAACGACCGAAAAAATCGACAGCACGCTCACGGGAGTCTCATGCGCCTCGGTGTCGCTGTGCGTGGCGGTCGACGGATCGGGCGATGCGCAGGTCAGCACAAACCCCGCCGCCGACAGCGCATCGACGTGGCACGAAGCAAAGATTCCCGGCGCCGGCGCGCTCACCGGGGTCTCCTGCCCCTCCAGCTCGCTTTGCGTGGCGGTCGATGCGAGCGGCAACGCGGGGATCAGCACCAACCCCGTTGGCGGTGGGCCGACGTGGCACACCAAGAGCATTTCCGGCACGGCGCTCACCGGAGTCTCCTGTGCCTCCAACTCACTCTGCGTGGCGGTCGATGCGGGCGGCAGCGCGTTTGTCAGCTCCAATCCCGGGGAAGGCGCCGGCGGCAGTGCGAGCTGGAGGGAAATCCCGATCGGGCACGCGTTGACGGCGGTGTCCTGCGTCGCAGGCCCGCTGTGCGTGGCGGTGGATAAAGCGGGTGACGTGCTGGAGAGCAGCGAACCGGCGGGTTCGTGGGCCCCCCCACGCCAGATCGACAACTCCCCGCTCGTCGCGGTTTCGTGCGCCTCGGCGCCCGCGGGCGTGTGCGTGGCCATCGACGACACCGGCACCGCGCTGGCGAGCGGAAACCCCGGCGCAGGGCTTCCCAGCAAGTCCACCGCCACCTGGAGCGCGACCCCGTTCGAGCTGACGAGCAGCAGCACGCCCACGGCTGCCTCCTGCGCCACGGCGGGGCTCTGCGTGCTGGGCACCGACGAAGGGGGCGCCTATATCGGCGACGACCCCACTGCGGCTGCACCGTCTTGGCCATTTACCCCGATCGACTCCCCCACCGAACTAACCGGGGTCTCGTGCGTGTCCGAAGGGCTGTGCGCGGCGGTCGACAACGCCGGCCGGGTGCTCGTCACCCGTGTCCCCGCGCCCGCCGTCGCAACCGGCACGCCGAGCGCCGTGGGCGAAACCACGGCAACGGCCACCGGCACAGTGGACACGAACGACGCGGCGATTGCGAGCTGCCGCTTCGAATACGGCACGAGCGAAGCGTACGGGCAGAGCGCCCCATGTTCGAGCGCGCTCGCCGCCGGCAGCGCCAACCAGCCAGTCAGCGCGGTGTTGAGCGGGTTAGCGGCCAACGTCACCTACGACTACCGGCTGACGGCGGTGAGCGCGAGCGGCGAAGCGAGGACCACGAACGCGACCTTCAAGACGACCTCCCCGCCCTTGGTGCAGCCGCACCCCTCGATCGGCGGGATCCCCGCTCCCGGGCAGCGCCTGACGTGTAAATCGGGCGTGAGCGGCAGCGGCGCGAGCAGTGCGACGCTGAGCTACGCATGGCTGCGCGACACGCGGGGGATCTCGGGCGCGAGCGGCTCGACCTATGTGGTGGGGAGTGCCGACGTCACACACCACCTGCAGTGCCGCGTCACCGCCACCAACGCGGGCGGCAGCGCGAGCGCCACGAGCGCCTTCGTGACCGTGCCGGCGGGCGGGATCGGCGCCATCTCCGAGACCCAGGTGGGCACCCCGCACGTGGCGGGCCGCACGGTGAGCGTGCCGTTGACCTGCTCCGCGCAGGCGGCGGGGAGCTGCACGATCACGGTGCGCTTGACTGTCGTCGAGACATTGCGCGGGGGTCGCGTGGTGGCGGTAGCCGCCAAGCGCACCGCTCGCCTGGCCAGGGTGACGGCGGCGCGTCGCAGCTCGCGCAAGACGGTGACCGTCGGCGCCGTCACCATGCATGTGCCGGCAGGCCAGCGGCGTACCGTCGTCGTCGCCCTGAACACGAGCGGCAGGCGCCTGCTCACGAGCTTGCACAAGCTCACCGCGAAGCTGTCGGTGAGCGGCACCGTGGTGGGGGCGATCAGCGCGCAGCTGCGCAGCGCCACGGTGACGCTGAGCGCTGGGGCGGGCAAGGCATCCTCGCACCACAGACGATGAGGGCGCTCGCCAAGATCTGCGGCCTCTGTGCGGCGGTCCTGGCAGTGGCGCCCGTCGCCCAGGGCACTGCTCGGATCGCGCATCACGCGAAGGCGCGAAAGGCCAGCGGCGCGGCGACGCCGGTGAGCGTACTGGCGCCCACACCGTACATGGGCTGGGACACGTACTTCGCGTTCGGCTCCCACTACAACGAGGCGACGGTCCTCGAGCAGGCCAGCCAGATGCACACGAACGGGCTGATCAAGGACGGGTATCGCTACCTGTGGCTGGACGTGGGCTGGTGGGAAGGGACGCGCAACGCCGCGGGCGAAATGACGGTAAACCCCAAACAATGGCCGCACGGGATGGCGTGGCTGACGCGCACGCTGCACGAAGCGGGGCTGAAAGTGGGTTTGTACACCGACGCGGGCACCAACGGCTGCGGTGGCAAGGGGCAGGGCAGCTACGGCCACTATCAGCAGGACGTGAACACGTTCGCGCAATGGGGCTTCGACGCGGTGAAGGTGGACTTCTGCGGGGGCATCCAGCAGGGCCTCGACCCGGCGAGCGCGTACGCAGAATTCCACGAAGCGATCGTGCACAACGCCAGCAACCGCCCGATGTTGCTGTCGGTGTGCGACTACCTGCAGCCCGGCCAGTACGAAAGCGAAGTGCCGACGCTCGAAAACTCGGCCTTCAACTCATACACGTTCGGGCCGAGCGTGGGCAACAGTTGGCGCACCGACACCGACGTTGGCGTCCCGGGCGACGTGGAATTCAGCTCGGTGCTGCGCAACCTCGACGCGGACGCCGCCGCGCCCGAAGCGGCGGGGCCGGGACACTGGAACGACCCCGACTACCTCGGGCCCGACCAGGGGATGTCGGCAGCGCAGTTCCGCACGCAGTTCAGCATGTGGGCGATGCTGGCGGCGCCGTTGATGGTCAGCGAGGACCTGCTCTCGATGTCGAGCGCCACCCACACGACGGTCACCAACAGAGAAGCGATCGCGATCGACCAGGACCCCGCCGGCCAGCAGGCGCGGTTGCTTTCCTCCAGCGGCTCGGGTGAGGTGTGGGTGAAGTCGCTCGCCAACGGCACACGCGCGGTGGCACTGCTGAACCGCTCCTCGAAAACGCTGGAGGTCACGACCAGCGCCGCCGCAGTGGGGATGCCGACCGCCAACGCCTACCAGCTGCGCAACGTTTGGAGCGGCGCGGTCACCAGCACCACGGGCGGGATCGGCGCGAGCGTGCCGGGCGAATCGACCGTGCTGTTACGAGTATCGACCGCAGCACAGGCGATCGAAGCGGTTCCCAAGCGTACGGGCTGAGGTACGGCCTAAATCGCGCCGACCGCGGCCATCTCGTCATCGCGGCGGTAGCCAAGGCGCGCCGAGATACGATCGGCTGTGGCGACGAGGTGCGGGCCGAGATGGTCGATCAGATCTTGCAGCGAGATCATCGAGCTATGCGCTGCCATGTTGGCCGCGGCGACGACCTCGCGCGAGTCGGAGCGGATCGGGGCGGCGATCGAGTGCAGTTCGGGGGTGAGCTCCTGGTCGTTGACGGCGAGGCCATCCTCGCGGATGCGCTCGAACTCGATCGCCAGCAGGCGCCGACTGGTGATCGTGGTGGAGGTGCGGCGCTCCAGTTTGATTTCGCCCAGCAGCGCGCGCCGCTCGCTGTCGGGGAGATGGGCGAGCAAGAGCTTGCCCATCGCGGTGCAGTAGGCGGGCAGGCGCGAGCCGAGCGCGAGGCCGAGGTCGATCCGCTGCTGGCCGCGGCGATGGGAGCGGGCGCGCGCGACGTAGATGATCTCGGGGCCGTCGAGCACCGCAACGTTGATCGTGTAGCCGGTGCGCCGGCGCAGTTCGTCGAGGTAGGGTTGGGCGTGCTCGCGCAACGAGGTCGAGTTGAGCGCCGACATCCCCAGATCGGTCACATGCAGCCCGAGACGGTACTTGCGCGAAGCGCCCTGCTCGAGGTAGCCGAGCGCGACCAGCGTGATCACGTAGCGGTGTGTGGTCGAGCGGCTCATGCCGAGCGCGTCGGCGATGTCGGCGATCCCGAGCACGGGCCTGTCGGGGGTGAAGCAGGCGAGAATCGCGAGGCCGCGCTCCAGCGACTGTGAGTAGCGCGGTTCGCGCAGGCTGGGAACCGTCCACTCGTTCTGAGGTATTGCTGTGCGCGGCATACTGGACCCTCCCCTATTTCAAAACCCGTTCTTCCATCTTGTCAAACCAAATGTTACCCCAGACCGGGCTTTTGGAAACATCGGGTGTAAATGGTACGTATTTTGAACCGTTTTTCGTCTGTGTCGAACCGCTGAATCCCACTCAATCGGGTGTGGGCGCCGGTTCGGAGGCGTCCCGCAGATGGGCGGCGTATGCCTTGTAGCTCTCGGATTCTTCAACCGAATCGTAGTCGGCGAAACCGCGACGTTGGGCGGCCCGCAGCGAGGCGGGCAGCGCCGCCCGCAGCTCGCCGGGGAGTGCCTGTTCTTCGAGCGTGACCCATAGTTCCTCTTCCAACGCCTCCGAAACGCCGGCGCTGTTGAGTAGCTCCAGCTGCCCACCGGGCGATGAGTAGTCGTAGAGCTCGAATTCTTGCCCGGCCGCTTCGGGTGTGAGCGTACCTTCGCGCCAGTTGGAGTAGGTCGCAAGCTTGCCGCGCTGGGTGCGCAGCGCCACCACGTGGCGCGGCGCGGAGGCGGCGTACGGTTCGGTGGCGAACTCGGTGACGTCCTCGTCGGTGGCGTGCAGGATCCAAGGGCGCCCGGCAGCGGAGGGATGGGCGCAGATCGCGGCGAGGTTGTGTCGCCCCGCAAGGTGGCGGTAGCGCTCGTGATGACGCCAAGCGGAGGAGCCCGTGGCGAGCGTGAGCAGCAGCGCCACCACGTCCACCGAGGAGCTGAGCTGGGTGCGCCCCACGCCGGGCGCGGCGCACGCAAGCCCGCGGAAGTCGCGCACGTACAACGGCACCCTGATCGCCTCCTCGTACGCGGAGGCGCCCTTGCCGCGCATCCCGTGAGAGCCACCGTACTCGCCGTGGTCGGAGGTGAAGAGCACCACCGTGTTGGCCTGCACGGCGGGCTGAGCGGCGAGCGCGGAGAGCACCGTGCCGATCTGCGCGTCGAGGAAGCTCTGCAGCATCAGGTAGGTGTCCATCAGCCCCGTCCACCAGCCGAGCGCTTCGGGGCCGGTGAAGGGGACGGCGCCGAACGAGCGCGCGGCGGTGTCCTGCAGCGAGCGCTGCAGCTGGGGCTTGCGCTGCGCTTCGAGCGCTTCGGGCGTCTCGAAGTTGCCAGGCAGCCCCGTCGCGAGCGCCGGCGCGGCGCTCTCCGCGGGGATCTCTTCGGTGAAGCGATGCCACCACGCGATGTCGTGGGGGTTGACGAACGACACCGTCGCGCACCACGGCTCGCCGCCCCCTTCGAGGCGCAGCCATTCGCCGAGCTGAGCGGCGATCACCGGATCGACGGCGGTGCCCTGCCCCGGGGAGCCGTTGGGCGAAGGGTAGGTGCCACCGGAGAAGCCGTAGGGCTCGAGCGTCGCGTCCGGGTTGGGGTTGAGATGCCACTTGCCCCACCACCAGGTCGAGTAGCCGAGCTCGCGCAGCAGCGTCCCCCACGTCGGAAAGCCGGGGTCCAGACGGCTGTTGCCGGTGATCAGGCAGCCCGTCTGGTGGGAGTACAGCCCGGTGAGGAGCGCCCCGCGCGAAGGGCTGCAATCGTTGGAGGCGGTGTAGTGCCGTTCGAAGCTGACGGCGCCCGCGCGCAGCGCGGCCAGGTTGGGCATCACCGTCGCCGGCAGCGCGGCGGCCGGCATCCACACGGGCGTGCGCAGCTGGTCGACCACGATCACGAGGATGTTCGGTGCACGTCGCCGGCCTGTGCGCCCGCGAGCGCTGCGCCCCGAGCCGAGCGCCAGGCCGCCAGCGGCGAGCAGCCCCTGCTTGAGGAAGGTGCGCCGGTCGCTGGCGCCTGCGAGCTGGGTCATGTCAAGGGGCACCTTTGAGGTTCCGAACAACGCGCACCGGCCGATGGTGCGGTGGGTAAAGGATTTTTAAGGATTTGGAGGGGGGCTGTCGCCACGCTAACGCACGCCGCTGCGTGGCACGCTCGTGTGGCGCCGGTCGGGATCAGCGGTTGCTGGTACGGCGACGATGGACTCGCCCATAGGCCAACGAGGCCCAGGCGTTCCGCTGGGCGGGTCAAAAGTCTTATGGAACCTCTCACGCCCTCTTTAGCCACCGCTTGCGTTCCGGCAGCACACTGAGACCCAGCTTCCGCCCGTGCACCGCGACTCCACCACGATCGATGTCCGTCAATCCCAACCACACCTCCCGCTCCCGCGACGCAGCCCTGCGGCGGCTGCGCCGCGCCAACCGCTGGCTGATTGCCGGCAGCGCGACGCTCACCGGGGTGCTTACCGCGGTTGCCGCCAGCGCCTTCCCTGGCAAAACGCTCAAGGAGACGCGCGCGACGAGCGCCCGCAAGGACCACCGCTCCACTGCGGCGACCGGCGCACCCACGAGCGGCACCTCGACGGGTACCTCGACGCTCAAAGCGGCCAAGCAGGCGCCGCAGACGAGCACGACCGAAGGCTCGTCTTCCGCCACCGAAGGATCCTCCTCTCCCTCCACCGGCGAACAGGGAGCCAGCGGCTCCGAAGCCGGATCCAGCGCCACGGGAGAAGCGGGCTCGTCCGCCACGGAATCGGGCTCCTCGAGCAGCGAATCCGGCTCTTCTTCATCCAGCTCCTCCGGCTCCTCCTCGGAATCGAGCTCATCGGGCAGCGAAGCGAGCTCCGCCACCCCGACGGAAACCACCGAAACCCCGGTCACCTCCGGCGGATCGTGAGACACACCCGCCCGACATGCACGCCCTCCCAACGCGCCCCGACGGCGACGGCGCGCTGGGAGGCGCTCGGCAGCACCGTTGTGCTGCGAGTCACCGAGCCTCTGTGGCTGCCCCGCGCCAGCGCGATCCTCGCGCGCGAGCTCGACGCGATCGACCGCGCCTGCAGCCGCTTCCGCGAGGACTCCGACCTGACCCGCGTCAACACGCAAGCCGGGGGCCGGCCGGTGCCGGTGGCGCCGCTGCTGATCGAGGCGTTGCAGGTTGCGCTGCGCGCGGCGGAGCTCACCGACGGCGATGTGGATCCGACGGTTGGCGCCGCGTTGGTGCTCGCCGGCTACGACCGCGACTTCTCGCTGCTGGAGCAAGCGCAGCTCCCAGTTGAGATCTCCTCCCCTCCCACCTTGATCGCCCGGCGGCTCAGCGGCTACCGCACCGTCCGGCTCGACCCGACGTTCTCAACCGTGCGGGTTCCCAGCGGGATCGTGCTCGACCTCGGGGCCACCGCCAAAGCGTGGGCCGCCGACCGTGGCGCCCGCGCGGTGTGGGAGGCCGCGCGCTGCGGCGTGCTGGTCAGCCTCGGCGGCGACATCGCCACTGCCGGGGGGGTGGGATCCGGACCTCCCGGCGGCTGGCGGATCCACGTCACCGACGACCACCGCTCCGGGTCCGATGCGTCCGGGCAGACGGTCGCGATCGCCGACGGCGGCCTTGCTACCTCCAGCGTCGCCGTGCGCCGCTGGCAGCGCGGCGAGCAGACGATGCACCACATCATCGACCCCTCCTCGGGTGCTCCCGCGCGCGGCCCCTGGCGCACCGTCAGCGTTGCCGCCACCGACTGCACCGACGCCAACATCGCCGCCACCGCGGCGCTCGTGCGTGGCCGCCGTGCGCCGGCGTGGCTGGATGCGCTCGGCTTGCCCGCGCGCCTTGTCGCCCACGACGGCGCGGTGCTGCGGATCGGCAACTGGCCGCTCGAGCGCTCGGAACACCGCCAGTGGCCCAATCGCATATCCACCTCGGTGGTGGGACATGGAGGTCCCACCCCCGGGCGAGCGGTCGTGTCAACGCGGCGCGTGGACGATCTCCCATGACCGCCCTGCTCCCCCCGCTCGCCGCGTCTGGGCCCAGCCTCGACTGGTACCTCACCCGCTCCACCGGCGCCGTTGCGTTGCTGCTGCTGAGCGTCGCCGTTGCGCTCGGGGTTGCCGACCTGCGGCGCTTCAGCACGCCGTCCTGGCCGCGTTTCGTCGTCGATGCGCTGCACCGCAACGTCTCGCTGCTCGCGCTCGTGTTCCTTGTGCTGCACATCCTCACCGCCGTGCTCGACAGCTTTACCTCGATTTCGTTGGTTGCGGCGTTCATTCCCTTCGCAGGCTCCTACCGGCCCTTCTGGCTGGGGCTCGGCGCCGTCGCGTTCGACCTGCTGCTCGCCGTGATCCTCACCAGCCTGCTGCGCGGGCGCGTCGGCTCGCGGGTGTGGCGTGTGACGCACTGGCTGGTCTACGCCTGCTGGCCCGTTGCGCTGCTGCACACGCTCGGCACCGGCAGCGACGTCAAAACCACCTGGCTGCTCGCGCTCTCCAGCTTCTGTTTGGCGCTCGTGCTCGGCGCGGTGCTCCTCCGCACGCTGGGGGGCCTCTCGCGTGAGAGTGCGCGCGGGCGCGGCCTTGCGATCGGCGGCGCCTTCGCGTTCGTGCTCGGCCTCGTGCTGTGGCTGCCCTCCGGGCCCCTCGGCTCGGAATGGGCGCGGCGCTCCGGCACCCCCTCCTCGCTGCTTGGTCACGCCTCCGCCTCGCGTTCGAAGATCGTGGTCAACCCGTGAGCGCATATCTTGGATCCCAGGCGCGCGCGGGTCGGGAAGGCGACGCTTCTTACGCTCTACCCCACCAACCGCTTGACCGCTCGGCGGCTGAACCACCCGGCCTGCCGCGGCTGTTGGCTGGCATCCCCGCCCGCGGCGCCCTCGGCCTGAGCGAGCATCTTGCGCTCCACGACGAGCTTCCCTCCTTCGAGGGCCGTGGGCGAGCCCGCCGCGGCGCCGCCTCGGGCCTGATCGACGAGATCGAGCGCGCCGGCCTGCTGGGTCGCGGCGGCGCCGGGTTTCCCACCGCCGCCAAGTTGCGCGCCGTCGCGGGGGCCTCACGCTCTGTGCTCGGCGGGGCGCGGCCGATCGTGGTCGTCAACGGCGCCGAGGGCGAGCCCGCCTCCGCCAAGGACCGCACCTTGCTGCGCTCGCTCCCGCATCTGGTGATCGACGGCGCCGGGCTCGCCGCCGCCGCGGTCGGCGCGCAGGAGGTCCTGCTCGGAGTGTGTGAGCCCAACGGGGGATGCTGGCCGATTCGGGGACGCGAGCGAAGCGAGTGTCTCCCTAATCGGTCGGAGGCGAGTGTCTCCCCGCTCCGGTCCTCGCCGCCGGCGCTCGATGCGGTTGCGCGGGCGCTCGAGGAGCGCCGCGGCTCCCGTCGCGGGGGGTCGCTGGATGGGGTTCGGTTTCAATTGCACCCCGTCCCCCACCGCTACGTCGCCGGCCACGAGTCGGCGCTCGTCAACCACCTCTCGGGCGGCCCCGCGCTGCCTACCTTCACTCCTCCGCGGCCCTTCGAACGGGGGGTGCGCGGTCGTCCCACGCTGGTCTGCAACGTCGAGACCCTTTGCCACCTCGCGCTGATCGCTCGCCACGGCGCCGCTTGGTTCCGCGAGCTCGGCACCCCCGAGCAGCCCGGCTCGGCGCTGGTCACGCTCTCCGGGACCGTCACCCATCCGGGGGTGTATGAGATCGAGCACGGATCCCCCCTCTCGGCGCTCATCGACGCCGGCGGCGGCCTCACCGCTCAGCCGCGCGCGGTACTGCTCGGCGGCTACTCTGGGACCTGGATCGACAGCTCGCGGCTGCGCGAGGTGGCGCTCTCGGATCGCGACCTCTCTCCCCTCGGCGCCTCGCTCGGCGCCGGCGTCGTTTTCGTGCTCTCCGACGAAGCCTGCCCCGTCGCCGAGCTCACTCGGCTCACCCGCTGGCTGGCCTCGCAGAGCACCCGCCAGTGCGGGCCGTGCCTGTTCGGCCTCGACGCGATCGCCTCGGCCTTCGAGCAGCTTTCAGGCAGCGCCGGCGATCTGGGTCGGCCGAGCGCGGGCAACGAGCGCGTCGTTGGCCGCCGCGGCGGACGGTCTGCACGGGCTCCACGTGAGCGAGACGCCATCGACCGGCGCCTGCAGTCGCTCGCGGGGCTGGTCCGTGGCCGCGGCGCCTGCTCGCACCCCGATGGCGTCGCCCGTCTTGTCTCGAGCGCGCTCGAGGTCTTCGCGCAGGAGCTTTCCGACCATGCCCACCACGGGCCTTGCGCGGCCTGCGCCCGGCCTTCGGAGCTGCCGCGGCCACGTGTCCCCCGCCCGACGACCTCCGTTCCAGCATGAGTCCCCCGGCATGAGTCCTACGGCATGAGTCCTACGTCACACCGTCTGCGCGTCAACCCGATCGCCTGCGAGGCCCACGGCATGTGCCATGAGCTTCTGCCCGAGCGCATCTCCTTGGATGAGTGGGGCTACCCGATCCTCGACGGCGCGCCGCTCGACCCCACCCTGCTCGCCCATGCGCGCCGCGCCGCCGCGGCCTGCCCCACGCTGGCGCTGTTGGTGGAGCGGCGGCGGAGAGATTGATCCCGGTGCGCGGCCGCCGTCCATAACGGCCGCGCACCGGGGTGCTACGCCCTGGCAGGGGCTCCTTCGACTCGTGTGACTCCGGAAGGTGCCCGATCCTTCCCGCTCCTCTCAGGAACCGGTGATCTCGCTTCCGCTCGGCGACAGCACCCACCACGCTGCGCCAAAGCTCTGGACGCCCTGCCCGGTGGTTTCGCCCGCTTTGGAGTCGCTCACATACCAGTACAGCGGATGCCCCTTGTAGGTGACCTGCTTGGCTCCTTCCGAGCGGGCGGTCGTACCGAGATCGGCCGCCACCGCTTCGCCTTCGGCCTTCGGGGCGCCCGTCGTCGTCACCGGCGGCCACACCTGCGCGCACGCGCCCGAACAGGTCGAGGTCGACCCGGTGTCGGCCGCGAACAGATACACCGTCAGGTGCTTCGGACCCGCCGCGAGGATCGTGCCGAGCGGCGTGTGCTCGGTCGTGATCGCCGTGCCCGCGCCCGCCCCGGAGGCGGCAGTGCTCTTGGGCGTCGTCGCCGCGCTCGTGGATGTCGTGGCCGCGCTCGTCGCGGGATAGCCGTTCGATTCGGTTTTGCTGGAGCTGGAGCCACCGCTGGATCCGCAGCCGGCGATCGCCAGCCCGGCGACAGCGAGTGTGGTCGCGGCAAAGATTGAAGGGTGTCGCACGCTTGTCTCCTGAAGTTTGAGATTGTCCGGGCGTCGGTGTGGCGCCTGTTCTGCGCCCTGGGGGCCCTCATACTGCACCAGACTCCGCGGCAACGATAAACCTTTCAGCTACAGTCGAGCGCGATGCCCGCGCTCGATCCCGAGTCGCTGCCGCGCCATCTCGACCGGCTCTACCGTGCCGCGTGGGCGCTGTGCGGCTCGCCTCACGAGGCGGAAGACCTCGTTCAGGAGACGTTCGCGCGCGTGCTCGCCCGCCCCCGGCTGCTGCGCGGCCAGGACGAGCTCGCCTACCTGATGACGGTCCTGCGCAACACGTTTCTCACCGACCGGCGCACCGCCACCCGACGTCCCCGTGTCAGCTCGACCACGATCGATGAGATCGAGCCCGTCGATCCCCGCAGCGGCGAGCGGCCCGAGGAGGCGTTGCAGGCGCAAGAGGTCTTCACGGCGATCGCCGGGCTCCCCGAGCGCTACCGTCTCGCGCTGGTCGCCTGCGACATCGCCGGGCTCTCCCATCGGGAGGCGGCGCGTCTCCTCGACACCAAGGAGGCGACCGTCGCCACGCGGCTGTTCAGGGCGCGCCAGTTCGTCGTGCATGCGCTGGAGTCCTCCTCGCCGTCCAAGGACGGCTCTACGCGCCAACACGTACCGGTTGCCACGGACGTGCCGCCGAGCGAGGAGCTTCCCGCGCCGCGGGAAGATGAGCCCCCCGCGCGGCGTCTTAGAAGCGAGAGCACCCCATGAGTAGCGAGCCCGAAGACATCCACGCAGCGCTGGCGGCGCTAGCCGACGGCGCCCTGCCGGAGCAGCGGCGCGAGTCCGTGCTTGCGCAGCTCGCCAAATCCCCGGAGCTGGCCGCCGAGCTTGAGGATCAGCGCCGCGCTGTGATGCTCGTGCGCTCACTCGAGCGCATCGAGGCCCCCGCCCTGCTGCGCCGCTCGATCGAGCTGGCCGCCGAAGGTGAGGCAGCCGTCGGGGCCACGGGCGATGGGTCCGCGGGTGGTGCCGGCTCGGCCCGGGGCGCTCGGCGTCAGCGCGCCTCGGGAGGTTCTTCCTCCCACTTGCGCCTGCCGTCGCGGCTGCTCGCCGGCGTCGCGTTCGCGGCCGCCGTGGTGGTGCTCGTGCTGGTGTTGACCACGGGGGGCAGCACGAGCGCTCCCACCGTGCTGCAGGCATCCGGGGCGGGGCTGCGCACCGCTGCCGGGGCCGCCCCCTCCGAGAGCCCCCACAACCCCCACCTGCTGGTGGCCTCCGCCGCGGGCATCTCCTATCCCTACTGGGGCGGCAAGCTCGGCTGGCAGGCGGTCGGAGCGCGCACCGACACGGTCGGCGGGCGCACCGTCACCACCGTCTTCTACGCAAACGCCCGCTCGCAGCGGATCGGCTACTCGATCGTCGCCGGTCCTGCGTTGGCGATACCCGCCGGCAGCACCTCGGTGGAACGCCACGGTGTGAGCTTCCGTGTCATGAGCCACGCCAACCCGACGATCGTCACCTGGCGCGAAGCCGGCCACACCTGCATCCTCACCGCCCGCGGCGTGGGTGCCGGCACGTTGATGCACCTCGCCGCCTGGCAGCGGGCGTAGCGAGCCCCGCGGCCCCGTCACCGCCGCGGGCGCGATGGATGGAAGGCGGCGCGGTCGCCAGCCTCGCCGGTGGACAGCAGACAGAAGTCAGAAACGTCCCTGGCTCGCCGCCGGGCTCGGGCTGTATGGTTTGATGCTGCGTGCACCGAATCATCTCCAAGGTCCGAACAATGCCAGTGTTGAGGGCCTTCCTTGCGCTCGCCATTGCCACGACGTATCCATGCGCCTGTCTCTGCGCTGCACGTACCGCCACTGCCAGGGCCGATACCGATACGGTCGGGGCGGTGGGCAGCGGCGTCCCGCAACCCACCGCGAAGCTGAGCGCCGCGCTCTCCCCGGAGCGTCTCGGGCGTGGCACGACGATCATCTTCGGCTTCACGGTCGCAACCACCACCGGGCAGGTGCCCTCCCCCCTGACCGGCCTCGACCTCTACTACCCCGCCAACCTCGGGATCGGTACCAGCGGCCTCGGCCTCGAAACCTGCAGCGCCGCCGTGCTCGAACTCGATGGTCCCGAAGGCTGCCCGTCTCAGTCGCAGATGGGATACGGCAAAGGCCTCGTCGAGATCCCCTTTGGCCCCGAAGTGCTCAGTGAGCGCACCCAGACCAGGATCTTTATGACGCACATCCACGAAGGGCACATCGGGCTGCTCTTCTCCGCCGAAGGCCGCGCTCCCGTCGCTGCCCAAATAACCTTCTCCGGCCTGGTCCTTCCGGCCGATGGCCCCTTCGGCGGCGACCTCGCCACCACGATTCCCCTCGTTCCCACGCTCCCCGGAGGGCCCAACGCCTCCCTGGTGCAGTTGCATTCCACGATCGGTCCCCTGCACCTCACCTACTTGGAACACACCCGCGGCAAGTATCTTCCCTACCATCCGCGCGGCATCGTCCTGCCGCTCGCCTGCCCGCACGGCGGCTTCGACTTCGCCGCCTCCTTCTCCTTCGAAGACGGCGCTCACGCCAGCGCACACACGGCAGTGCCGTGTCCGCGGTAGGGGTTCTCGACACGGGCCCAAGGGAGGGGCTGCCGCCCGCCCAAAGCGTGTTGAATGTGGCACCGGCCGTGGCGGCGGGAGACGAGGAGATGCAATGAAGGCAGTCCAGATCGTAGATCTCACGGGCCCCACCAGCGCTCTGCGCCTGGTCGATCTGCCCGAGCCCGACTCGCCGTCGCACATGTTCACGCCGGGGGAGGGCGTTGCGATCGACGTCCACGCCGCCGGCGTCTCCTTCCCCGAGGTGCTGCAGACGCGCGGGGAGTACCAGTACAAGCCACCGCTGCCGTTCGTTCCCGGCGGCGAGGTCGCGGGCGTGGTGCGCGAGACGAGCGCGCAGGCGACGGAGCTTGGGATACGCCCCGGGCAGCGCGTGGCGGCCTTCTGCATGGGGGGCGGCTTCGCCGAGGCCGTGGTGGCCCCGCCGTTCCTCACCTTCCCCCTGCCCGACGCGCTCGACTTCGCGCAGGGGGCAGGTCTGATCCTCAACTACCACACCGCCTACTTCGCGCTCGCGCTGCGCGGGCGGCTGCGCGAGGGCGAGACCGTGCTCGTGCACGGCGCCGCCGGGGGCGTGGGCACAGCGGCGCTGCAGGTCGCCAAGAGCCTCGGCGCGCGCACCATCGCGGTCGTCTCCAGCGAGCAGAAGGCGCTGGTCGCGCGCGAGGCCGGCGCCGAGGAGGTGCTGCGCTCCGACGGCCCGTGGCGGGATCAGGCGAAGGAGCTCTCGGGCGGCGGCGTGGACGTGGTGCTCGACCCGGTCGGCGGCGATCGCTTCACCGACAGCCTGCGCTCGCTGCGCCCCGACGGTCGCCTGGTGGTGGTGGGGTTCACGGGCGGGTCGATCCCCGAGGTGCGGGTCAACCGGCTGCTGCTCGGCAACGTCGAGGTGGTCGGCGCCGGCTGGGGTGCCTATGCGCTCACCCGCCCCGAGCTCTGCCGCGAGATCGGCGCCCGCCTCGAGCCGATGATCGAGAGCGGCGTCGTGCGCCCGCTCGTCGGCGCGCGCTTTCCGCTGGAGCGTGCCGCCGAGGCGTTGCAGGAGATCGACGAGCGGCGCGCCACCGGCAAGGTCGTGCTCGACGTCCGCGGCGTGAGCTGAGATGGGCCTGCCTACAGCAGTGAGTGCGGCATGGCTGCCCCCCGCCCCGGCCGTCCGCGTGACAAACGGGAGCTAGCGGGGCGATGGACTTCGATCACTCCCCCCGCACGCGCGAGCTGCTGGAGCGTCTCGACGCGTTCATCGAGCGCGAGGTGGCTCCCCGCGAGGAGCCCTACCACCGCGAGCTGCTCGCAAACTCCAATCCGTGGATCGTGCACCCCGCGATCGAGGATCTGAAGGGGAAAGCAAGGGAGGAGGGGCTGTGGAATCTGTTCCTGCCGGGCAGCCCGGAGATCGGCGGGCAGGCACAGGGGGCGGGGCTCTCCAACGTCGAGTACGCGCCGCTGGCGGAGCGCATGGGCCGCTCGCTGATCGCAAGCGAGGTGTGCAACTGCAACGCGCCCGACACCGGCAACATGGAGGTGTTGCTGCACTTTGGCTCCCCCGCGCAGCACGAGCGGTGGCTCGTGCCGCTGCTCACCGGGGAGATTCGCTCCGCGTTCTGCATGACCGAGCCCGACGTGGCCTCCGCCGACGCGACCAACATGCAGGCCACCGCGACGCTCGAGGGCGAGGAGGTGGTGCTCGACGGGCGCAAGTGGTGGAGCACCGGCGTCGGGCACCCCAACTGCAGGGTGGCGATCTTCATGGGGCTCACCGACCCGACAGCCGACCGCTACCACCAGCACTCGATGGTGCTCGTCCCGCTCGATCACCCCGGGGTGAAGGTCGAGCGGATGCTCTCCACGATGGGCTTCGACGACGCCCCCGGCGGCCACGGCGAGGTCTCGTTCACCGACGTGCGCCTCCCCACCGACGCGATCGTCGGCGGGCCCGGCCAGGCGTTCGCGATCGCCCAGGCGCGCCTCGGCCCGGGGCGGGTGCACCACTGCATGCGCCTGATCGGTCTCGCCGAGCTCGCCCTGGAGCTCGCCTGCCGCCGCGCCAGCGAGCGGGTGGCGTTCGGCAAGCCGCTCGCCAACCTCGGCGGCAACCGCGAGCGGATCGCCGACGCTCGCATCGCGATCGACCAAGCGCGCCTGCACGTGCTGCACGCCGCGTGGCTGATCGACACCCAGTCCCCGGCGATGCTGGGCGCCGTGTCCCAGATCAAGGTCGCCGTCCCAAACATGGCCCAGCGGGTGGTGGACATGGCGATGCAGCTGCACGGCGGCGCCGGCCTCTCCGACGACTTCCCGCTCGGCGCCGCCTGGACCGTGGCCCGCGCGCTGCGCCTCGCCGACGGCCCCGACGAGGTCCACCGCGGGGTGATCGCGCGGTTGGAGCTGGCCCGCTACGGGCAGGGCAAGTGGGGCTCGCGGTAGGGAGCTTCGTCGGGCGTATCCGATCCGCCGCCGCCCGCGCAATCCTTCTGCGGTGTCGCCCGACGCCGAAGACGCCAGCCTTAGCACCGCCGGCGGGTCCCCTTCGGGCTCGCACCGGGCGCAGCATCGCTATGGGATCGTGCTCGCGCTAACGATCCTCGCGATCCTGTTCTCGATCCTCGCGCCCGACACGCCCGTCGGCCGCGCCGTCGCGGTGGTGCTGCAGGGGGCGATGCTGTTCGCGGTGATCGTCACCTCACGCGAGACTGGCTGGCGCGAGCGCGACCGAGACCTGCACCCCCAGGGCACCCTCGCGACACTGACCGTGGCGGTGCTGTTTGGCCTGGCCGTGCTGGTGGGCCTGAACGTTGTGCCGCGCTGGGTGGGCTCCGCTGCCACGGCCGCTGCGTTGGCGGTCGTGCTCGTGGTGCTCACTCGCGGGATCGTGCGGCTGGTACGCGCTCGCGGCGTGACCCTGCAGGCGGTCGCCGGCGCGCTCACCACCTACCTGTTGATCGGCCTGGAGTTCGCGCTCGTCGTCCGCGTGATCGTCGGTCTCAGCGGGCACCCCTACTTCGAGCAGGTCACCAACGCCGCCGTCACGCAGAGCCAGGAGATCTACTTCAGCTTCACCACGCTCACCACCACCGGCTATGGAGACCTCTCGCCGGTGCTCAGCGTCGGCCGGGCGCTCTCGGTGCTGGAGATGCTCATCGGCCAGATCTACCTCGTGACCGTGATCGGGCTGCTCGTCGGCAACCTCCGCCGCAGCTCCGAGCGGGTGCCGGAGACATAAGCGCCGGGCGGCGCGGTCGGCACCGTCGAGCTGCCCACGTCCTCATACTGTCCACATCCCGCCGTACCCTCTGGCACGACCAGCGCCGCTACTCCCCCGCGTCCTCCACGTCGTCCTCGTCCGCCTCCCCGCCCGGTTTGCGCAGCCAGTCGGCGAGCTGCTGACCGACGGAGTTGACCGACTCCCCGGCATCGCGAAATGCATCGCGGAAGCGCTCGGAGTAGTGGGACACCGCTTCGCTGCCCTCGGTGCGGGCATCCACCGGTTCATCGCGCGTCGGATACTCGCCGCCGACGATCCGGTCGAACTCGCCCGAGCGCACCCACGCCATCAGCTCGTGCGTGCGCTTCACCGGCATCGGATGGCTGACGCCCAGGTCGATCAGCAGACGCGTGAGGCGCTCGAGACCCCCACCCTTCTCGGTGTAGTCGAGGCCCTGGCGCATGAACACGTCGAGATCGAGCTCGTCCACCATCGCCCCGGCCGAGAGGCACATCAGCGTGCGGCACACCGTCAGCGGGTCGCGCGTGACGAGCGCCGCGGCGCGGTCGGCGCTCAGCTCGGTGGCACGCTCCCACTCCATCAGCGCGGTGCGGATCGGCGCCAGCGGCAGCAGCAGCCGCGATGTGCGCCCCAGCAGCATCAGGATGTACAGCGCGGTGCGGTACAACTGGTGGTCGGCGAGGATGTGCGCGGCCTCGTGGGCGAACACCGCCCGGCGCTGCCCGGCGTCCAGTAGCCCCACGAGCTCCGACTGCACCACCACGATCGGGCGCTTGGCGCCGATCGCCATCGCGTTCGGGGAGGGGTATTGCGTGAGGTACAGGTCGGGCACCTCAACCATGTCCAGCGTTGTGTAGGCGATCGCGTGCTCGCGCCACACGTCGCCGAGCTGCTCTTCGGAGAGCCTCACCGCCGAGCCGAGGTAGCTCTGGCGCAGCGCGCGCTCGTAACCCAGCTCGATCAGCTTTCGCACGACCGTGTCCAGATACGGGATCGATTTCAGCGCCGCCGTCGCAGCACGGTCCGCCGGATGCTGAAACGCGCGCGGAGAGATGCCCCTCAGGTGGTGGCCTTCGACCGGCAGCAGCTGACCCGAGGACTCCACCAACGGATCGTACCAATCGTATGGATCGCCATTCACGCCTCGGTAGCCGATAAGACCCCGATCACGCCAGGTTTTGTGAGGTATATCCAGTAAACACTTGGCGATTGACGGCCCGCCAGAGCGTCTCGTCCCGGCCCGTGCGTAGCGTGCTCGGCATGCCCACGAAAAGGATTGACCCGCGGCTTGCCGATCGGCTCTGCTCGCTGGCTGAGAGCCAGCTGCAGACCCAGGCCGCCCGGTCTGCATCCGTCGACGCCGGAGCATTGGGAGTCGTGAGCGCGTGCGTGGCGGTCGCTGCACTCGTTCTCAGCACTCGATCGACTCACCATCTCTGGATTGCCGCACTGGTGTTGCTTGGTTCGTCCGCTGGCCTGGCCGTACGTGCGTTGCTGCTTCGAGGCGCACGGGAAATCGGCCCGTTCGTAATCGACGTGCTCGATGCCCACGACATCGACGATGACGAGGATGCCCAGGACGCACTTCTCAAAGACCTCGCGGCGGAAACGCTCGCCAACCAGCGGGCCCTGGACCAAAAGGACCCACTGATCACTTGGGCTCTTGCGTTCCTCGTGCTCGCGGTCCTATTCGAGTTGGCGGGGGTAGTACAATGAGCAGCATGGAGCAACCGTCAGCCAGTTACAAGCGTGCGGTTGACCCCCGCCCCTCAGGGTCAGTCCGCGACGAGAGCCACGAGGACGTTCGTCACTTCAGATCGCTCATCCTGCCCGACCTCGTGTCGGTTCCACCCGTGCCCGCATGGCTCAGCAGGCTTTTGCGGCGCACCAAGCCCTCCCCGCGTTAGGGCTTGGCGGGTTTACTGGGACGGCTCCCTGCGCCCCGTTTGCGCCCCCTGAAACGCTCCCTCTCAAGTTCCAAGCCTTGACGTTGCTGTAAGGTCACGCCTGTGAGCGCACCACTCGTCGCCGTCATCACCGGCGCATCCAGCGGGATCGGCGAGGCTACCGCGCGGCGGTTGGCGCGTGAGCCCGACGCGCAGCTGGTGCTGGTGGCGCGGCGTGAGGAGCTGTTGCGCGGGCTGGCCGAGACGCTGCCCGCGGCGTGTAGCTACCTGGCGCTCGACCTCACCGACGAGGACGCCCCTGCCCGCGTGCTGGCGCATCTGCGCGAGCGGTATGAGGGGCGTCTGGCGCTGCTGGTCAACAACGCCGGGGCGGCCTGGCGCGCGCCCTTTGGTGAGGGCGGGTACGCCAACGTGCGGCGCACGATGGCGCTGAACTTCGACGCGCCCGTGCGGCTCACGGAGGCGCTGCTGCCGCTGCTGCGGGAGTGCGCCCCGAGCGCGATCGTCAACGTCTCCAGCACCGCCGCGCGCGTCACGCGCCCGGGCACCGGGGCCTACTCGGCGAGCAAGTTCGCACTCACCGGCTGGAGCGACGCGCTGTACGCCGAGGAGCATGCCCACGGCGTCCATGTCGGCACGGTGTTCCCGGGGTTCATCGCCACCGAGGGCTTTCCCGCCCGCGAGCTGGTGGCGCGGCCGCAGACGGCGTGGATCGTCTCCACGCCCGACCGGGTGGCCGAGGCGATCGTCGAGGTCGGCCTGGGACGCCGGGCTGAGCGCTATGTGCCGCGCCCCTACTTCCTCGCCGCCGTCGCCCGCCTTCTGCTCCCCGGCCTGGTGCGCCGCACGCTCACCCGCGGCAGCGCTGCGGTGTTCACGACGACAACTGGGGCCGAAGCGGAAGCCCAAACGCCGTAGGCCTTGGCAGCCCTGGCGGCGGCGCGACTCTCTACGACACCACCGGTGCCGGGGGCGCGAGCCCAAGCGCGTAGGCCGGCCATCCACTCGGCCAGCGGGACGCCGCCTGCTCGCGCCGACCGCGCGACCGTCCGATGAGCCGAACAGCGGCCGCGCAGGTTTCTTGGCGCGGCGCGCGAATAAAGAAGCGCATCACGAAAGATAACTGCCGAATAACGATCTACCCGGGTGGGTAGATCATGTTCTCGGGTAGAGCAACTTATGGGCCGCCGATGGGCTCCAACAAGGGCGCGCCGCCGTATACAGGGTGGACCAACGCGCGCGTTATGCCGCTACGCCAGGAATAATTGACAACGCAACTACCATGCCCTATAATTCCGACTCCAGGCATCGGAGATCGGCCCGGCCACAGCCAGGCCCTCCATTTCAATTCGAAGGACCAGACTCATGACAGACGATAGCCGACAGATCACCACACTAGACACTTTGGAGGCTGCGGACGCCCCACGCGACGCCGTGCAGGCGCCCGCTGCCCTCGACTCGCCGTTCGCAGAGAGCCGTTCCGAGCCCTCCACGACCGCCCGGCGCCGCCGTCCGGTGGCGGCCCCCGAACCGGAAAGCTTCATCCCCGAGTCCGTGGACCAGCTGCTCGCGCACTCGCGGCGCTACCCCCTGCTCACGCCCGACCAGGAGATCGAACTGGCGCAGCGGATCGAGCGCGGGGACCTGCGCGCGAAGGAACTGATGATCAACTCCAACCTGCGCCTGGTCGCCTCCAACGCGCGTCGCTACCAGAACCAGGGCCTGCCGCTCGCCGACCTCGTGCAGGAGGGGATGCTCGGCCTGATTCGCGCCAGCGAGAAGTTCGACTGGCGCAAGGGCTTCCGCTTCTCCACCTACGCCACGCTGTGGATCCGCCAGGCGATCCAGCGGGGCCTCGAGAACTCGGGTCGCACGATCCGCCTGCCGGTGCATGTAGCTCAGCGCACCCGCAAGGTGGGCCGCGTCGAGCGCGAGCTCTCGGTGCGCCTCGGGCGCGAGCCGACCTCCGAGGAGATCGCGCTGGAGACCGGCCTCGAGCTCGACCAGGTGGAGGAAGTGCGCCACCAGCGTGCGGCGCTCGTCAGCCTCGACCAGCAGGTGGGCGAGGACGGCGACACGGCGCTCGGTGACCTGTTGCCCTCCGATCAGGAGCCGCCCGAGGAGACCGCCTACGAAAACGAGCGCGAGCGCCTCGTGCAGCTCGCGATCTCGCAGCTGCCCGAAACCGAGCGCACGGTGCTGACGCTGCGCTTCGGCACCGGCCACGAGGCGCCGCAGACGCTCACCGCGATCGGCAAGCGCCTCGGCTTCTCCGCAGAGCGGGCTTCGCAGCTGGAGCAGCGCGCGCTGAAGAAGCTCGCGGAGTCGCCGGAGCTGGCCGCTCTGCGCGAGGCCGCATAATCCATCTGGGCGTACAGTCGCAACAGGTTACTACTCTGGATGCCTCACTTGGAGGCGATCGGAGGAGGCATCGCGGATGACAACCGGTTCGCAGAAGACGCTGTGGGAGCACACGGTGGAGCTGACGATCGCGGGCGGGGAACGGATCCTCGCCCCGATCGAGCGCTTCATCGGGAGGCGCTCGCTGGCGGGAGACGCGACGTTCTTCCCGCTAGAGCGCTTCCCGTGGGTGGAGCACATCGAGCGCAACTGGGAGGCGATCCGCGACGAGGCCGCGGCGCTGCTGGACGACCAGGCGGCACTGGCCAACTTCCAGGACATCTCCAAGGACCAGATCGAGATCACCGACGACGACCGCTGGAAGACGTTCTTCCTGTACGGGTACGGCTTCGAGGCGAAGCTGGGGGTGGAGATGTGCCCGCGCACCGCCGCGCTGATGCGCGAGATCCCGGGGATGAAGACGGCGATGATCTCGATCCTCTCCCCGCGCAAGCACATCCTCGACCACCGCGGCCCCTACAAGGGCGTGCTGCGCTACCACCTCGGGCTGATCGTCCCCGAGGACGCCGCCCGCTGCCGGATCAGGGTCGGCGAGGACATCCGCCACTGGGAGGCGGGCAAGAGCATGATGTTCGACGACACCTTCAACCACGAGGTGTGGAACGACACCGACGAGACGCGGGTGGTGCTGTTCGTGGACGTGATGCGCCCCCTCCCCTTCCCCGAGTCGGCGATCAACGAGGGGATCGTCAAAGCGATCGGCTACTCCCCGTTCGTGCTCGACGCCAAGCGCAACCAGGAAGCCTGGGAACAGCGCTACCGCGCCCGTCGTACATCCCCACCGGCGTCCAGGCAAGCTGCTGCTGTACAACCTTGAACTGGCGAGGAGTCGCCGGCGACGGCGGCCAGCAAGCCCACGCCTCCATCAAATCCGCAGGCCGAGCACGAGTGCCAGCGCCTCGTCCAGGGCTTCCATCTCCCCGGGAGCAAGGCGGCCAAAGCCGCCCTTCACGGTCTGTGAGTCGAATACCCGTAACTGGTCGGTCAGCACACGAGTGGGCTTCCCGGAGACCTCGATCAGCGGGCGGAACGTCGCCGGTGCCGCCCCCTGCGATGTCGGCGCGATCAGCACCGTGCTCAGAGCGAGCAATTCATCGGCTTGAACGACAACACCCGGCCTCGGGCCTTGTTGCTCATGCCCACGAGCCCGACGCGCCGATGGGACCCGAACTATCTCACCGCGCTCCATCTCAGTCGGCAGGCCAATCCGGCATCAGCATGTCCAACTCTCCACGCAGAGCCTCGAGCTCTGCACGATCCGCCGGATCATTGGCGAGCCGATCCGCCTCCTGGCGCAACGCCATGCGTTGGCGCCGGCGAGAGCGAGCCTCAGTCAGTGCTCGACGAACCGCCTGCGAATCGCTCATCCCCTCGGCCCGCAACACCGCCAGAGCAGCTTCGGAGTCGCCATCGAGCCGGACATGGAGGGCACGAGCCATACCGGCAGCGTACTACAAATCATCCTACATCTTCAACCACTCCACGCGCAAAGCCGTGAGTGCGGAGACGCACCCAACGAGCGCAGCTGCGCGAGCTGTGTCTCAGATGTTGGTGACGTCGAGCCCCGTGCCCCGAAGCCAGCTGTTGGCTTGGGAGTTGAGCACCGTGAACTCGCCCGTGACGATCAGCAGGCCCAGCGCGATCATCACCAGCCCGCCGACGCCCACGATCACCGAGAAGTGGCGCTTCACGATCGCCAGCGCATCGGTGGCGCGCTCGAAGGCGAGCGCGATCAGCAGGAACGGGATCGCCAGGCCGGCGGAGTAGAAGGCGAGCAGCAGCGCCCCGTGGGCGGCGGAGCTGGACACCGCCGCCTGGGTGAGGATCGCCCCCAGAGTGATGCTCGTGCAGGGCGTCCACGCGATCGCGAACGCCGCCCCCGCCACCAGGGGGCCGCCCCGGCCGGCGAGCCGCTGCAGGGACTCCGAGTGCCACTGGAAGTTGAGCGCGTCCACGAACGGCGTGGCGAGGAACAGCACCCCCATCGCGATGATCAACACACCCCCTACCGTGCGCAGCGTGACGATGTGGTCGGTCAGCACCGAACCGATCTGCGTGGCCGTCAGGCCCAGCAGGATGAAGATCAGCGAGAAGCTCGCGATAAACAGCAGGCTCGGGCCGAGCACCCGGCGCGCGCCGGCGTGCTGGATGTCCGCGGGGGCGACCCCGATCACGGTCGAGAGGTAGCCGGGCACCAGCGGCAGCACGCACGGCGAGAGGAACGACACCAACCCGGCCGCGAGCGCCAGCGGGATGCCCACCCCGGTGGCGGTGTCCCCGGTCGAGCTGGTCGTCGCGGCGAGGAGGGCGGCGGCGTGGATCACGTCCATTCGCGCATCTCCCCCGCCGCCTCCTCCTGCGCGTCGTCTTCTCCGGGAGCGTCCCCGGGCACGTCCCCCAGCGCGGCGCGCAGCTTCGCCACTTCGCGCTCCAGCCGTGCCACCCGCTCCTCCAGACCGTCGACCGCACGAGGGACGGGCGTGGGCAGCGAGATCGGCGGTGGCCCGACAGCGGGTGCCTCGGCCTCTTCGGACTCCTCGCCCAGCAGCTGGACGTAGCGCTCCTCCTTCTGGCCGGGCCGGCGGTCCAGGACGGCGACCAGACCGCGGCCGATCAGCCGCTCGAGCGTCTCGTGCACCTCGCCAAGATCGCTGAAGGCGTGCATCCGCTCGGTGCGCTGCTTGAGCTCACCCGGCGTCTGCGGCCCGCGCAGCATCAGCACGGTCATTACGGCCTGCTCGTCCTCGCCCATCGGCAGCGCCTCCACCAGCAGGTGGCGGTACTTCGGCGCGCGGCTGCCGGCGCCGCTGGCCAGGCGCGTGTAGCCACGGCGCTGCAGGCGATGCAGGGCGTCGCGCAACACCTCCTCGTCGTACATCACCACCGGGTCGCGGTTGGTTGACTGGTTGCACGCCAGCCGCAGCGAGTTGAGGCTCAGCGGGTAGGCGTCGGGGGTGGTGCGCTGCTTTTCCAGCAGGCAGCCCAGAACCCTGACCTCTGCCGGCCGCAAGCCAGCCTCGTTGAACATGCCCCAAAATGTATCGAGCCGCCGCGGCCGGGCCTGTTGCTTGACCCGCACGGGACCATACGGCGGGGTGCTCTGCCGAACGCCGCAACCAGCTCCTATGCTGAGAAAATCCGTAAATTTTTGCCTATAGGCCCACAAAACCCGGACTCCAAGCCCAGATGAGCACTGCTACGCCCACTTTCTCCTTGGCACGCAGCCGGAGGTGTTCTTCAGCAGCTGGGCACGAGTCGAGCTCGACGTCCCGGCCTGCGCCTGCGCTCCCAGCGTGGGCCGGGCCGCCAGGAGGGCGAGGTATCGGTGGCCATCGCCACACCTCCAGACGGCGGGCGAGGGCGAGGCAGGCGCGATCGCCCAGGGATAGCTCGGCCGCACCCCCGGCCCGGCCGCGGGGCCCTTATCCTTCCGATACTTCGACGGCTCCCGAGTTGGCCGTCTCTATCTTCATATTGAACGTCGCGACCGTGTTCTCGTCTGAGGGAAGACCGAGTTTCGCGTCGACAGCTTCATCAACCACGGCCGACTCGCAGCCGCTGGCCTTCGGGACCGCGAACCCGCTGCTGACCATCGAGACGCCGCTCAGCACCGCGATTTTGCCTTCTTCGATGGATGTCTCCTCGCCGGGGTTGCCGGTGAGGTCCGCGTTCGTGCCGGTCGTCAGGCGGAGGTCGATCGGGTGCGCGTTGGATCCGATCGAGCATTCGGGGCCCAGCAGGGGATTCACAAGCCGCAGCTTGATCGGCAATATAAGGGACAGGTCTAGCCCTCTGCTAAGCAAGATCGAGCTTGCCGGTGCGGCCAGTTCGGTGACGGCGTCGAGCGGCCCGCCGAACAGGCCGCCGGGGAGCGTCTGTCCCACCTTTGTAAGCGTTTCGCCGTCGAGCGCGGGCGCGAGCTGTCGCACTCCTTCTTCTTCTTCCGATTCTTTCAGCATCCCGCCTTGCAGCACCACGGTCTTGGCGATTGGCACCACCGTCTTGCCCAGCGTAAGATAGCCACTCCCGATGGGCGCATAGAAGCACCCCGTGACTCGGTAGGTGTGCACCGGGCACTGCTTGAACACAACGAATTCATCGCCCGGCGTCGCCAGCGCCGAGGACCCCATTCCCAGCGCCACGAGTGCCGCTACCACGACTGCGATCACCAGCCTACGACCGTAACGCGCCTGACCGACGATGCGACGCTCACGCATAGCATCTCTCCTTATCATTGAATGAGACTGCTTTTCTTCGAGGTCACGTTTCTGGCGCAACGCCACCCGCCGCATACGGACTGAGCTGTTAGTCCCAGCGTCACTTCTTCTTCCCTTTCTTCGACACGCCGTAGCTGTTCCGCGCCGCCCGTTCGCAAGAAGCGCGCTTGCCCTTCGCCTTTTTCCGGCAAGTCTTCAGCGCTTTGCCGAGCTTCTGCGCTCGTGTGAGCGACTTCGGCGTCGTGGTCGTCGTCCCTTTTTCTTCCGTGGGGAATGCGATGCTCGGGGTTGCGATCAGGGGAGGCGAGGAGGGGGTTGTGAGCAGCGTCGGGAAGCCGGGCGTCGTGAACGACTGCGCCGCGCCCTGGACGGTGCCGTCGGCGTTCGTCGCCGTCACGCGGTAGTAGTAGGTCGTGCCGGGCTGCAGTTCGCCCAGCGTCACCTCGACTTCTTCGGTCTGGGAGCCGCCAATGCTACCGAGACCGGTCGCGGGGCCGTAGTCGCCCGGTTCGGTGCCGATTTCGAAGCCGTAGTTCGTCTGCAGGCCGTTCGTTGCGACCGTGCCCGAGAGCGTCGCCGAGTTCTGGCTGACACCGGTCGCGCCGGTGGTGTTGACGAGTGGGGGTGTGCCCACCGGGGTCGTGAAGGTCTGGTCGGGGTGGGTTACGGTCGTGCCCATGATGTTGTAGGCGATCAGCGCATAGTGATAGGTTCGGCCCGGTTGCAGTCCGCTGATCGGGGTCGGGGGGAGGATCTGCGGGAGATCGCTCGTGTCGGGAACTCCGCCTTCGGTGAGCTTCAGCACGGGTGTGATTTCGCCTTCGGCGTATGGGTTCGCTTTTTCTTCGGCGTCGCCCGCGAGCGCCTTGTCATAGCCCGCCTGATCGATATACGCGAAGTGGTAGGTCGTTTCGGCGCCATCGGGGTTGACTTCGCCCGCCAGCACCGCTGTCGTCTGGTTGATGCCCTGCGCCGCGGCGACGCTCAGCACCGGCACGTCGGGCATCCTGAAGCTCTCGATCGCACCCTTGCCCTCTTTTTCGACTTCGCTTTCGTTTTCGTTTATCGCCGTGACACGATAATAATAGGTCTGTCCCGGCGCCAACCCCGACGCGACATTTTGAACGTGCACACCGACATTGCCTCCGAATTTTTCTGGTTCGCATGTCACGGTCGTGCTGGTCGCAAGCGATGGTTCGGCACCATATTCAAACTTGCATTTTTTGACACGGAATTCGTTTGGGTTAACGTTAGCTTCCAACTGCACTGCGGAAGCCGCTTGGCCCGCTAGGGTGCTTTTCTCTTCCGAGACCAAGGGCGGTTCTCCCACTCCAGGCGTGAAAATGCTGACGTCGCTGCCGGCGGAGTCCGTCGCGTAAAGCACACCGCTCGTGTTCACGGCGATACCATCGCTGCTGGTCAGATACCCCAGCGCGAAGTGCGCAGCTGTTTCCCCGGACGCGCCGAATGGACCCGTTTCAGCGATTTGATCCCCTTCGTCGACGAGCAAGTCATCTGTTCCAGGCGCAATCGCCAGAGCGGTCGGCGGACCGGTATGGAAGAAGCCGACCTCTTCTCCCGTCTGACTCACTTTATATACACGATTTCCACCATACGTCGCATAAAGATATCCTTCCGAGTCGATTGCAAAGCCCGATTCGGTTCCGCGTTCGTATTGATCGACGACCGTCTTTTCATATCTGCCAGTGGTGCTAAACTCGGTGAAGTACATAGTGTCTCGCTTCTCGACCCACAGGTGACCTTCGCCATCAACGATCACACCACCGAGGTCTTCGGCGGTGAACGGCGCGGGTACGAGTTTGCTTCCCGCGCATGGCGGGAGTTCGTCTGCTCTTTCACAGATATCGGTTTTCGTCAGCTGCCCCAAGTATTCACCCGTCGCACTGAACTTGTCGATCACGCCCTGGCTGCTGTCGACC
>Ga0302229_10000122_pt1 | contig 60533 bp, 52 predicted proteins | sample II_Palsa_N1_3_FD_193518 | JGI IMG/M metagenome (GOLD analysis project Ga0302229, IMG submission 193518) | Peat permafrost microbial communities from Stordalen Mire near Abisko, Sweden - II_Palsa_N1_3 | ecosystem: Environmental > Terrestrial > Soil > Palsa > Peat permafrost | place: Sweden... | reverse complement strand
GCTCAGCCCGACGGGATTGCCAGGCGTCGGATAGGGATCCTGGCCGACGATCAGCACCCGCACGTCGGCGAACGGCTGCCGGAACGCCCGCAGCACCAGGTCGCCAGCAGGCAGGTAGCTGCGGCCGGCCGCGACCTCGGCCCGGAGGAAGTCGCCCATCGCGCGGATTTTTCCCTCGGCCGGCTCCAGCGCCGCCGCCCAGCCCGCCTCCATCATCTCCTGCAAGGGCCGGGCTGTCATGACGAACCACTCTAGGGCGGCGGACCCTGTGCCTGGTGCCGCTTGCTGCGGACAGCCCGGATGCCGGTGGGCGCGTCCTGCTCGCTGACCGTCTACGTGGCCGGGCTCAGCCGATCGGGCAGCCTGGCTTCGCCGTCGCCTTGCCCGAGTTCCGGCTGACCCGCAGGCATGATTCCGCCACCGCCTGGAACGAGCTCGCGGGGATGCCCTTCAGCAGCGAGACAAGCGCGTCCGGCCAGCGCGGGAAGGCGCTGCCGCCGAAGAACCAGTTGCTTCCGTTGTCGGCGAGGATCAGCCCGTAGTGCTGCATCTCCCGCAGCACGGCCTTCGCGTCCTTGCAGTACGCCGTGGTGGCACTGTCGCAGAACCCCGAAACGTTGAAGCTCGCCGCCAGCCGGAACCTGGCGCCCATCGGCGGGAGGCTCCGGCTGGAGTCGGAACTCGCCTCGTGCCGCGCTGGCCAGAGGAAGGATGACCGGGTCGTCTGGGCGGTGAAGCGGATCGCGTGCGTGATCGGGGTGCCGGTCCTGACCGCCGCCCGTACCTGGCCGTAATTCAGCAGGCCAGGCAGGATCGGCAGGCCCGCGGCATCGGCCGAGGTCCAGTCGAGCGGGCGGAGGGAGTTGGACTGCAGGTTCCAGATCGCCCCGGAGCCCGCGGTCGGATCGCTGGCGGAGTAGCGGGCGTCGTACAGCTCGTAGAGCCGGCAGGTGCCGGAGTTGACCATGATGGCGTGCCGGTCGCCGCCGGCGCTGCGGCCGCCCTCGATCCGGGTGCCGGGACCGAACGGGTACGGGCCCTTGTCACTCTGGCTGGCATAGGTGAACGTGACGTTGACCAGGGCATGAGCATTCGTGACCACGTTGTAAGGAATGCCGTAGGGGTAACCGCCGGGATCGGGGCCGAAGTCAGGGTGCAGGTAGGTGCCGGCCGAGTCCATGCTCTGCATCCAGGCCGCGCTGCGGGGGTTCACCGGCAGCTCCGAGATGTCGGTGTTCCAGACGTTGTCGGCCGGGAACATCGGGCAGCCCGGAGCGCCGCGCACGATGGTCCCGCTGGCAGCCGCGGGCCTGGTTGCGGGTACTGCCTGCGTTGCGCGCGCGCCCTGCACTGCCTTCGCTGCCTGCACTGCCTGCGCTCGGGCGGCCGGGCCGGGCCGGGCCGGCTGCTGCGCAGCCACCGGCACGACAGCCGCACTGCAGGCGGCGAGCAACGCCAGCGGCAGCGCAGCTGCCATCACGGCTGCGGCCGCAGCCGGGCGACGCGCGCCAGGATGACCAAGTCTCAACATTGCCGACATCCTGGCACGACCCTGCGCCGGGAGCAGGCAAATCTGCCCTACCTGGCCTGACCGGGCGCCGTGATCAGGCGACCTGCCTGGCATCGATGCGAGCTCTTTGCCCGTGACCGGCGGCGGATGCCAGGCAAGCCACCGGCCGCGGCCGGTGTTAGGGTCACCAGGGCCTAGTCGTGCTGCGGAGGTGAGAATCGCCGTGGGCTTGCCGCGGATGTCGACGGATTCCGTGCTCTTCAGCACGTACAACGTGCTGAACCTGTTCCAGGCCGACTCGGCCGCTGAGCGCGAGCACTACCGGCTGGTCGTTGAGTCGATCCGGGCACTGGATACGGACGTGCTCGCCGTCCAGGAAATCCGTGCCCCGGACGGCAAGCTGGCGCGGGCGCGGCTGCGGCAGCTGGCCGATGACGCCGGGATGCGGTGCATGGTGCCAGGTCGGGCCGGCGGGGCCGGCCGCAGCGCGCTGGCGACGGGACCGCACGGTTACCACGCGGGCCTCATCTGGCGCGACTGTATCGAGCCCGTTCCTGGGTCGTTCCGCGGCTACGGAAAGGGAGATTTCTGGCACTCGCTCGCCTGCGTCACCCTCGACGCGGGCGGCTCCAGGGTGCGGTATGCCGCGCACCACGCGACGCCGTTCGGCAGGCAGCTGCGCGCGGATCAGAACGAGCGGCTCGTCGCTGCGCTGACCAACCCGCCCGGCGGCCTGCCGGCGATGGTCGGGGCGGACTGGAATACCGAGTCCGCGGACCGCGTCCGGGATAAGGACTCTGGCGAGTGGATCCTGTACGAGCCGCGTGATCCCTTTGCCGGGATTGACTGGTTCGACGAGCTCGTTTATCAGTGCCAGTGGGACTACGACGAACGCGGGCGGCGCAGGCACCGGGCTGACCGGCGGCCCGGCGACGTGCTCTGGGCCGGCGGCCTGCACGACGTCGCCGCGGCCTTGCGGGCGCCGTGGCAGGCAACCGTCGGCCACCATCCGGATGACTCCTATGGCGTCCGCGGGATCTCCCGCCGGATCGACGGCATTCGCGTGACGAAGCAGCTCCTCGGTGGCCTGCGCGCCTACGGGGTGGAAGACAGCGCTCTCACCAGGCGGGCCTCGGATCACCTTCCCGTCACCCTGGAGTACGTCCCGCCGGGCATCGCCCCGGCGTAGGCCACCGTCAGCCGGCCCTGCGGCGCAGGAACGGGGATTGGCGTGGCAGCCGCCTTTGGTGCAGGAGGTGGTGACACGGGCACCGTCGACACGGTTCTTACCGCCACCAACAAGGCGGGCACGCCGATCGCGGTCGGAACCAACCCCGACGCCATCTTGATCGTGCCGTAGCAATACCGGATCCAGCCCGGCTCGCCGCCGAGCACGCAGCGTCAGGGGCAGGCGATCTCGAACCACACGGTCCAGCCCGCGTGGCCGTCGCCGCTGACTCCCCAGTCGCTGGCAAGCTGGCTGACGATCACCAAACCGTGCCCGTGCTGCCCGTCCGCAAAGGCAGGCGTGACCCACGGGCCGCCCTGGTCTTCGACTTCGACCCGGACGCGGTCGCCGGGGCGCACAGTGGCGCGGACGGTGAACAGCCCGTCGGGCCTGCGCGAGTTGCTGTGAGTGACGGCGTTGGCGGCAATCTCCGATAGGCACAGGACCGCGTCGTAAGCCTTAGCGCGGCCGTCCAGGACGCCCGCGAGGAACCTGCGTGCTTCTCCGACGTGATCAGCGCGTCCCGGGTACCTGCAGGACCAGGCGAGCGGTTGCACAGCGGTAGTGGTCTCCCGCATTCTGCGGTCTCCTGTCTCGCTGCCAACTCCGGGAAGCTCTAAAAGAACTGTAATTCGAGTTAAGCACGTGAGTACGCTAATCGGCAATCTTTCAAATCGGCGTATTAGATAGTGAATTATCCTATGGATAAATGCATTGCCTATCGTGCTGTGAGACGCTTTTATATCGATGTAAACGCTCTTTCGCGCCGGGAGTGCTCGCTCACGCCGGGAAGGGGAAGATGCCCGAGGGGGCTGCGGGATCGGTCGTGCCGCGCAGGCTCCGAAGACTGGCTTCCCGGGGGGAGCGGTGGACGGCTCCCCCCGGGAAGCGGGTTTCCCCTGAGGCGCCCGCGAGGGCCTCGGGGACGCTCAGCGGGTCATCCCGACCGCGCCCGGACCGCGGTTATCCGGCGCCCACGAGGGCGGCCAGATCCGCGACCGAGCCGGCCGAGCCGGCCGAGTCGAGCATGCCGTGCCTGCGGAGCTCCGGCATGACCCCCTCGCCGAACCAGTAGGCCTCCTCCAGGTGCGGATAGCCGGAGAAGATGAACTCCTCGATGCCGAGCGATGCGAACTCACCGATCCGCTCGGCCACCTCCTCGTGGCTGCCGACCAGCGCCGTGCCCGCGCCGCCGCGGACAAGCCCTACACCTGCCCACAGGTTCGGGTAGATCTCCAGGTCCGCCACGGCGCCGCCGCGGCGGTAGTTCGCGTGCAGGTCCCGCATGCGGTCCTGGCCGACCGACTCGCTCCGGCCGAGCACCCGCTGAGCGTTGGCGATCTCGCCGGGATCAAGGTCATCGAGCAGCCGGCCTGCCTCCGCCCAGGCGTCCTTGGCGCTGTCGCGGCTGATCACGTGCAGCCGGATGCCGAAGCGGAGCGTCCGGCCCTCGGCCTCGGCGAGCCCGCGCATCCAGGCGATCTTCTGCGCGACCTGGTCCGGTCGCTCGCCCCAGGTCAGGTAGACGTCGACGTACCTGGCCGCGACCGGCCCGGCCGCTGCGGACGAGCCGCCGAAGTAGACGCCGGGAGTCGGCTCGGGCGGGCTCATCACGGTCGCGCCGTCGATCTGGTAGTGGACTCCGTGGAAGTCATACGGGTGGCTGCTCCACGCGCCGCGGACGATGTCGATGAACTCGCCGGTGCGCGCGTACCGCTCGTCATGCGGCAGGTGATCGCCGAACCGGCGCTGCTCGTCGGCCTGGCCGCCGGTGACCACGTTCAGCAGCAGCCTGCCGCGTGAGATCCGCTGGTAGGTCGCCGCCATCTGCGCGGCCAGGGTCGGCGACGTCAGTCCGGGCCGCAGCGCGACGAGGAACTTCAGCCGCTGCGTCTCGCGGATCAGGGCCGCGGTTACCAGCCAGGCATCCTCGCACCAGGTGCCGGTGGGGGTGAGCACCCCGGTGAAGCCGAGTTGCTCGGCGGAGCGGGCTACCTGGGCGAGGTACTCGATGTCCGGCGGCCTCGACGCTGCGCGCGCGCCCGTGGCCAGGCTGCCCGGCCCGCCGTGCCCGCCCTCCAGCGGCACGCTGTGCCCGCGGCCGATGATGGCCCGCCCGTCACCGGAGGTGGGCAGGAACCAGTGGAACGTCAGGCTCATGCCATCATGCTTATCGACGGTTCCTATAATGTCAATCGAGAAGCTAGGTAATTGTCTGCAGTGTGTCCGCTGTCACAGCGGAGCGCGGCGGCCGGCCGTCTCGGCCCGGCCGCCGCCTCCCGTCGCCGCGGCCGCCGCAGTTGGCTGTCACCGTGGCGCGCGCCGGCGCCAGCTGCCGATCGCCGCGATGATCACCAGCAGCGCGCAGGCATCGAAGATGGTCGCGGCGCCGAATGCGCTGGCCATGCCGTGCACGATGGCCTGCTGGCCCTGGGCCAGCGCACTGCCATGGGACCGGCCACTGCGGGCCGCGTTCCTGCTTGCCGTGCCGTACACGGTGACCAGGATGGCCAGGCCCAGGGATCCGCCGACCTGCTGCGTCACGTTCACCATGCTGGACGCGGCCCCGGCGTCGCCGGGCTGGACCCCCGCGAGGGAGGCCATGGTCAGCGGCACGAACACGACCCCCATGCCAGCGCCGAGCAGCAGCATCGGCCCGAGGACGCCGGGCAGGAAACTGGTGGCGGGGGAAATCCGGGCGAGCCAGGCCATTCCGGCCACGACCGGGAGCAGGCCGGACACCATCAGGACCTTCGGCGGGAAACGGCTGATCAGCCTCGGCGCGGCGCGCGACACGGCGAAGAGCACGGCCGTCATCGGCACGAACGCGAGGCCGGCCTGCAGCGGGCTGAATCCGAGAATGTCCTGGACGAACTGGGTGAGGAAGAAGAACATGCCGAACATGCCGGCGACGAGCAGCAGCCGGGCGAGATAGGAGCCCGAGCGGCCGCGGTCGGCGAACAGGCGCAGCGGCGTGATCGGCTGCGCGGCGCGGGACTCGATGAGCAGGAAAAGGCCGAGCAGGACGACGGCAGCGCCGAAGGCGCCCAGGGAAAGCGGGTCGCGCCACCCGTCCGACGCGGCGCGGATGAAGGCATAGACCAGCGCGGTCATGCCCGCGGTCGAGGTGAGCGCGCCGGCCAGGTCGAACCTCCCGGGCCTGCGCTGCGACTCGGCGAGGAATCGCGGCGCGGTGAGCAGGACGGCAGCGCCGATTGGCACGTTGACGAACAGCACCCAGCGCCAGGACGCCCACTCGGTGATCATGCCGCCGAGGACCAGGCCAAGCGACGCGCCGCCCATCGCCACGGCGGTGTAGATGCCGAGCGCGCGGGTCCGCTCGCGGCCCTCCGGGAAGCTCCCCGTGATCAGTGCCAGCACGGCGGGCGATGCGATGGCGCCGCCAGCTCCCTGGACGGCGCGCGCGGCGAGCAGCAGCCCGGCCGAGGTCGCCAGCCCGCCGGCCAGCGAGGCGACGGTGAATATACCGATGCCGGCCATGAAGACCCGCCGCCTGCCGAGGATGTCCCCGGCCCGCCCGCCCAGCAGCAGCAGCCCGCCGAAGGTGAGGGTATAGGCGTTGAGCACCCAGGACAGGCTGGGCGCGGAGAAGTGCAGCCCGCGGGCGATGCTCGGCAGGGCGATGTTCACCACCGTCATGTCGAGGATGATCATCAGCTGGGCGCAGAGCACGATGGCGAGGGCCACGCCGCGCTGGTCCCGGCGGCCTGGATCGCGGGCCGGGCCGCGGGTTATGGTCTGTGGCATCGACGATGTCGACATGATTGCCTTCCTGAAGGGATGCCGAGAAGAGCCCCGGGCGGCCGGCTGGCCGCGCTGGCGGCTTGAGTGAGCGACGAGGGTGAGAGTGAGCTACTATGGAAAGCGGAGGCTTCCTCCGCTAACTATACGGAGGCCTCCTCCGTTTTGCAACTCCTGTCAGGTGAATGCTGATGAACAGCCCCGCTGAGCCGCTGACGTCCGGCGGTGCCCCGGCGTCCGGGCGGCCTCCGGCGCGGCCGATGCGCGCCGACGCCCAGCGGAACTACCGGCTGCTGGTGAGCGCGGCTATCGCGGCCTTTGCCGAGCACGGCGCTGACGACGCGTCGCTTGAGGAGATCGCGCGCCGGGCCGGCGTCGGGATCGGCACCCTGTACCGGCATTTCCCGACCCGGCAGGCGCTGCTGGAAGCCGTTTACCTCGACCAGGTGGAGGTGCTGAGCGCCAGGGCGGACGAGCTGCTGGGATCTGCGCCTCCCGGCGAGGCGCTGATGACCTGGCTGCGGGCGCTGGTCGATTTCGGCAGCACGAAGCGCAGCCTGACGTCGGCCCTGGTGGCCACCCTCGGCAAGGACTCGGAGGTCGTGTCGGCATGCGGCGCCATGATGCGCGGGTCAGCGGCTGCCCTGCTCGGCCGGGCGCAGCAGGCCGGCGAGGTGCGCGCTGACGCCAGCGCCACGGACCTGCTCAGGCTCGTGCACGCGATCAGCATGGTCGTCGACCGCCCGCCGGTCGAGGACGGCCAGGCAGACCGGATGATCGGGCTCATCGCGGATGGCCTGCGCTATCAGTCGGCCGGCTGACCGGGCGCTGAATGCCGCGCCGCGGCCCGTAATGTTGCCCCTGTGCCCGACAGCGATCACCTGCTCGTCAGCGATCCGCCGTACGTCCTGCCGGCCATTCCCGCCTCCGCCGGGGCGATGATCTTCGACCAGTCGGGGCGGCTGCTGATCCTGAAGCCGACCTACAAGTCGGGGTGGACGATCCCCGGCGGCGTGATGGAGGCCGACGGGGAGACGCCCTGGGATGCCTGCAGGCGCGAGGTCCGCGAGGAGTGCGGTATCGACGTGCAGGCCGGCCGGCTGGCCTGCGTCGACTTCCGGCGGCCCCGGCCCGCCCGTCCCGGCAAGCCCGGTAACCCGGGCGGAATCCGCTTCCTCTTCGACTGCGGCAAGCTGGATGACGCTAGCCTCGCCGCCATGGTGCTGCAGCCCGAGGAGATCTCCGGGCACCGGCTGGTCCGGCTGCCCGCCGCGCTGAAACTGCTCAGGAAGCCGATCCGGCGCCGGGTGGCCGCGGCGCAGCGCTCCGGAACGCCCAGATACCTGGAGAACGGCCGGCCGGTGCCGGGGATCGGCCGCTGACGGCAGGTCAGCCGAGGTCGCTGAGGCCGCGCACATAGGCGGCCTGCCCGGCGTGCTGGAGATCATCGGAGATGACGCTGACCAGCCGCACGCCGAGTGTCACCGGGGGATCCCAGCGCTCGTCCACGATCCGGTCCAGGTCCGCGTCGGCCAGGCCCCTGATGTACCGGGTCGTCTGCTCGAAGACCGCGTCGTGGTAGGCGATCAGTAGCTCCGCGGACTCCACCTGGACCGCGGCGACCTCCTTGTCGCCATGCCCGTATCCGGTCTCCGCCGGGTCGAGCGGCAGGCCGAATCGGGCCACCCAGCCGCCCGCCGTCCAGGCCTGCTCGATCCCCGCCGCGGCGGCGACGTGATCGTCCTGAACCCTGGTCAGGTGCCAGATCAGCCAGGCGATCGAATTGGCCTGGCCGTCGGGGCGGAATGCCAGCTGGCCGGGCGACAGCCCGTCGACCGTATGGTGGACCACCTCGTGAATCCGGCCGAAGGCATCGGCGAGCAGTTCAGCCGTTGTCATGGGTACTCCCCTCAGATGAGATACGCAGTCCTGCCCAGCCTGTCAGTAAGCTAGGCCAATCGGAGCCGCGGGAACTGCCCGGGCCGCCTGCACCGGCGGCCGGCTCGTCCCCGCGATTCTGCCACCGGGTGACCGCGGGGGCCGGGACGAGCGGCCGGTGCCGTGCGAGGGGAGCATCCTGCAGTGCCCAGGACTGATGATCGCGCGCCGCTGCGGGTGGCGCTGCTCGGCTGCGGGGTAGTGGGCTCGGAAGTCTTCCGGCTGCTCGTCGAGCAGGCCGCTGACCTCAGGGCGCGGGCGGGCGCGCCGCTTGAGGTGGCGGGCGTGGCGGTCCGTGACCCAGCACGCCGGCCCGGCCTGGCGGCAGGCAGCGCGCTGCTCACCACCGACGCGATGACCCTCGCGACCCGTCCCGACGTGGACATCGTGATCGAGCTGATGGGCGGCATCGAGCCGGCCAGGTCGCTGCTGCTCGCCGCGATGCGGGCAGGCAAGTCGGTCGTCACGGCCAATAAGGAGCTGCTGGGCCAGGACAGCGCCGCCATGCACCGGGTGGCCCGCGAGCACGGCACCGACCTGTACTACGAGGGCGCGGTCGCCGGGGCGATCCCGCTGCTGCGGCCGCTGCGCGAGTCCCTGGCCGGCGATGCGGTCCGCCGCGTGCTCGGCATCGTCAACGGCACCACGAATTACATACTCGACCAGATGGATACCCAGGGCGCGGACTTTGCCGACGCGCTCGGCGAGGCACAGGCGCTTGGCTACGCGGAAGCCGACCCGACCGCCGACGTCGAGGGCTTCGACGCGGCGGCGAAGACGGCGATCCTGGCCGGCCTTGCCTTCCACACCAGGGTAACCACCGCGGATGTGCACAGGGAGGGCATCTCGGCGGTAAGGGCAGCAGACATAGCGAGCGCCCGCGCGCTCGGCTGCGTGGTCAAGCTGCTCGCGATCTGCGAGCGATGCGACGGCGGCATCTCCGCGCGCGTGCACCCGGCGATGATCCCGCGGGTGCATCCGCTCGCCGCGGTCCGCGGGGCGTACAACGCGGTCTTCGTCGAGGCGGAGTCGGCGGGCCGCCTGATGTTCTACGGCGCGGGCGCGGGCGGCGGGCCGACGGCCAGCGCCGTGCTCGGCGACGTCGTCGCCGTCGCGCGCAACCGCATTGCCGGGATCCGCGGCCCCGATACGTCCACCTACGCCGAGCTGCCCGTGCTGCCGATGGGCGACGCGCTCACCCGGTACTACGTCGCGCTGGACGTGGCCGACCGGCCGGGCGTGCTCGCCCCGGTCGCCGAGGCGTTCGCCCGGCACAACGTGTCGATCAGGGCGGTGCGCCAGGAGGGCAGGGGAGAAGACGCCAACCTGGTTATCGTGACCCACACGGCACGCGAGTCGCAGCTGGCGGCGACCGTGGCCGAGCTGGGCGCGATGCCGGCCGTCCGCGCCGTCGGAAGCGTGCTGCGAGTCGAAGGCGAGGAGGGCGAATGAGCCTGGCCGGCCAGTGGCGCGGGGTGATCGGCGAGTACGGTGACCGGCTGCCGTCGCCCGGTACCGGGCTGGTGGTCACGCTCGGCGAGGGCGGCACCCCGCTGCTGCCGGCGCCGGTGCTCTCCGCGATGACCCGATGCGAGGTATATCTCAAGGTCGAGGGCGCTAACCCGACGGGCTCGTTCAAGGACCGGGGGATGACCGTCGCGGTGAGCATGGCGGCAGCGAGGGGTGCCACCATGGTCATCTGCGCCTCCACCGGGAACACCAGCGCGAGCGCGGCTGCCTACGCCGCCAGGGCGGGGCTGGGCTGCGCCGTGCTCGTGCCGCAGGGCAACATCGCGATCGGCAAGCTCGCCCAGGCGCTGGTGCACGGCGCGAAGCTGCTGCAGGTGGACGGTAACTTCGACGACTGCCTGAAACTCGTCAGAAAGCTGGCGGAGAGCTACCCGGTCGCCCTGGTCAACTCCGTCAACCCGGAGCGGCTGCAGGGCCAGAAGACGGCGGCTTTCGAGATCGTCGACGTGCTGGGCGATGCACCCGACGTGCACTGCCTGCCGGTGGGCAACGCCGGCAACATCAGCGCGTACTGGCTGGGCTACAACGAGTACCTGGCCAGCGGCGACGCGACGAGGGTGCCGCGGATGCTCGGCTTCCAGGCGAGCGGCGCCGCGCCTATCGTCACCGGCCGGGCCGTGACGGCGCCCAGCACGATCGCGACCGCGATCAGGATCGGCAACCCGGCCTCGTGGCGGCTCGCCGAGGCCGCGCGGGACGAGTCCGGCGGCCTGATCGCCTCGGTCACCGACGAGCAGATCCAGTCCGCCTACCGGCTGCTGGCCAGCAAGGAGGCCGTGTTCGGTGAGCTGGCGTCCGCGGCCGGGGTGGCCGGCCTGCTGCAGGCCTGCGAGACGGGCCAGGTGCCGGCGGGCTCGCTGGTCGTCTGCACGATCACCGGCAACGGGCTGAAGGAGCCCGGCCCGGCGATCGCGGCCGCGGCCGAGCCGGTGACGGTCCCGGCGGACGGCAGCGCCGCCGCCGCGGCGCTGGGGCTGGAGTGAGCTGGCCGGAGCATCCTGTCGTCGTCCGCGCCCCCGCGACAAGCGCGAACCTGGGGCCCGGATTTGACGCCCTGGGACTGGCCCTGAAGCTGCACAACATCGTCGCGGCGAGGATCATCAGCGCCGGGCTGGAGATCGAGGTAGCTGGCATCGGCGCGGAAACCGCGACGGCGGGGGAAGATCATCTCGTCATCCGCGCCATGCGGGCCGGGTTCGCGGCGCTGGGCGGCCAGCCGCCGGGTATCGCCATTCGGTGCCGTAACGCGATCCCGCAGGGATACGGCCTCGGCTCCTCGGCTGCCGCCATAGTGGCCGGCCTGCTGGCCGCGCGTGCCCTGTCCGGGGCGGCACCGGCCGGGGAGGCGGGCCAGGAGAGGACGGCCCGGGAGGCGGCGGCCGGGGATGTTGCGGCCGGGGCTGCGGGCCAGGAGACGGCGGCCCGGGAGGCCGCGGCCGGGACGGGACTGGCCGATATCGCGCTGCTGCGCCTGGCAGCCGAGCTGGAGGGGCACCCGGACAATGTGGCCGCGTGCCTGGCCGGCGGCCTCACGATCGCATGGACGTCGGCGGCGGGCACCAGGTCCGCCCGGCTGTCGCCGTTGCCGGAGCTGTCGCCTGTCGTCTGCGTGCCGCCCGAGCCGCTAGCCACCGCGGCGGCACGGCTGGCCCTGCCGCCAGCGGTCCCGCATGCGGACGCCGCGCGGAACGCGGCCCGGGCGGCCCTGCTCATCGCCGCGCTGACCGGCGCCCCCGGTCTGCTGATGGATGCCACGGAGGACTTCCTGCACCAGCGCTACCGCGCGGCCGCGATGCCGCGGACGGCAAGCCTGATCGCCGCGCTGCGCTCGGCCGGGATCCCGGCCGTCGTGTCGGGCGCCGGTCCCGCCGTGCTGGCGCTGACGGTAACCGGCCGGCTGCCGGACGCCGGCGCGGTAGCAACCGTTGCGGCGGCGGAGGGGGCAGGGTGGCAGGCAAGCCCCCTGGGCGTAGACGCCCAGGGGGCTACCACCGAGCCCTGTCGGCCAGGCTCAGGCCGCGACCGCTGACCTCGCCGCGGCCGGCTCCAGCGCCAGCTCCAGCACCTCGCGGACGTCGCTGACCGGGTGAATCGTCAGCTCCGCGCGGACTCCGGCCGGCACGTCGTCCAGGTCGGGCTCGTTGCGCTTCGGGATCAGCACCGTCGTGATCCCGGCCCGGTGGGCGGCCAGCAGCTTCTGCTTCACCCCGCCGATCGGCAGCACGCGGCCGGTGAGCGAGACCTCGCCCGTCATTGCCACGTCGGACCGGACAAGCCGGCCGGACAGCAGCGAGGCGAGGGCAGTGGTCATCGTCACCCCCGCGCTCGGCCCGTCCTTGGGCACGGCTCCGGCCGGCACGTGCACGTGCACGCCGCGGTCCTTCAGGTCGCCCACCGGCAGCTCGAGCTCGGCGCCGTGCGAACGCAGGTAGGACAGCGCGATCTGGGCGGACTCCTTCATCACGTCGCCCAGCTGGCCAGTGAGGGTGACGGCGGTGTTGCCGGTCTCCGGGTCGGCCAGCGACGCCTCGATGAAGAGCACGTCGCCGCCGGCGCCGGTGACGGCCAGGCCGGTGGCCACGCCGGGCACGGCCGTCCGCTCGGCTGACTCCGGAGTGTGCCGCGGATGCCCGAGATAGCCGTACAGGTCACCGGGCCCGACGGTGACCGGCAGGGTTGCCGTGCCTCCCGCAAGCTGCGCGGCGATCTTCCGCAGTACCCGGGCGATGCTCCGCTCCAGCCCTCGCACGCCCGCCTCGCGGGTGTACTCGGCGGCCATCCGCCGGAGCGCGTCGGCGGTCACCGTCACGTCCGCCGCGTCCAGGCCAGCCCGCTCCAGCTGGCGTGGCAGCAGGTGATCCTGGGCGATCGTCACCTTCTCGTCCTCGGTGTAGCCGTCGAGCGCGACCAGCTCCATCCGGTCGAGCAGCGGCTCGGGGATCGCCTCGGCCACGTTGGCCGTCGCGATGAACAGCACGTCGGACAGGTCGAGCTCGACCTCGAGGTAGTGGTCGCGGAACGTGTGGTTCTGTGCCGGGTCTAGCACCTCGAGCAGCGCGGCGGTGGGATCACCGCGGTAGTCCGTGCCGAGCTTGTCGACCTCATCGAGCAGGATGACCGGGTTCATGGAGCCGGACTCGCGGATGGCGCGCACGATCCGGCCGGGCAGCGCGCCGACGTAAGTGCGCCGGTGACCGCGGATCTCGGCTTCGTCCCTGACGCCGCCGAGTGCCACCCGGGCGAACTTCCTGCCCATGGCGCGGGCCACCGACTCGCCCAGCGAGGTCTTGCCGACGCCGGGCGGCCCGGCCAGGGCAAGCACCGCGCCGCTGCGACGGCCGCCGACCAGCGTGAGGCCCTTGTCCGCGCGCCGCTTGCGGACCGCGAGGTACTCGATGATCCGGTCCTTCACGTCGTCAAGGCCGGCGTGGTCGGCGTCCAGGATCTCGCGGCTGCCGCCGATGTCGTAGGCGTCGTCGGTGCGGGTGTTCCACGGGATCTCCAGGACCGTGTCCAGCCAGGTGCGGATCCAGCTGCCCTCCGGCGAGGAGTCCGAGCTGCGCTCCAGCTTGGCGGCTTCCTTCATTGCCGCCTCGGCCACCTTCTCCGGCAGGTCCGCCGCCTCGATCCTGGCCCGGTAGTCGTCCTCCTCCGAGGCCGGCTGGCCGTCGAGTTCGGCGAGTTCCTTGCGGATGGCGGCGAGCTGCTGGCGGAGCAGGAACTCGCGCTGCTGCTTCTCCATGCCCTCGCGGACGTCGGTCTGGATGGTCTCGGCGACGTCGAGCTCGGCGAGCTGGTCGCGGGCCCACCCGGTCAGGCGCTCCAGCCGCTGCTCCGGGTCGATGGTCTCCAGCAGCTCCTTACGCTGCTCCAGTGACAGGTACGACGCGTAGCCTGCGCTGTCGGCGAGCGCGGACGGGTCCGTTATGCGCTGTAGCGCATCGACGACCTGCCAAGCCCCGCGCTTCTGCAGGATCGCTCCGGCCAGGCCCCGGTACTCGCGTGCCAGCTCCACCGCGCGCGGGCTGGCCGGCGGCTCCTGCTCGACGGTGCCTTCGACCCAGAGCGCCGCTCCTGGCCCGACCGTGCCGGTGCCGATCCGCACCCGCGACAGGCCGCGGATCACCGCGGCAGGCTCGCCGCTGGGCAGCCGGCCGACCTGCTCGACGATCCCGAGCGTGCCGACAGCGGAGTACTTGCCGCCCAGCCTGGGCACGAGCAGTACCCGCGGCATGGCGTCGGCCGCGTCAGGCGCGGACGCCGACAGCCGCGCCGCCTCGATGGATGCCCGGACTTCCGTGCCCGAGGTGTCCACAGGGACCACCATGGTGGGTAGCACCACGGTGTCGTCAAGCGGCAGCACGGGCAGGGAGAGAGTTTCGCTCATCAGGTCCTCTTCCCTGGTCAATTACTTACTTACACTTGTCAAGCCAGCCGACCCTCAGTTTGTTTCCGCCGGCCGTTCGCGCTCAGCGGACAGCGTGCCGCGGGGCCGGTCGCGGAAGATTCTCAGGCGTCGCCGCCAGTCGCGGGGCGGGGCGGGTCGCGGTCCTGGCTGAATGCCGCGACCACCGGCGCGAGCCGCAGGACGTCGTCGGGCCCGGCGAGGTCAGGCAGCGAGACGAAGACCGTGCTGACACCGCGCTCTGCGAGCTGCCGGTATCTCCCGACGTGATCAGCCGCCAGGCCGGCATGGTGCCGCCGGGCGTAGACCGCCGCGGCGGTCCTGCCGCGCCGCCGGCGGCCGGTATCGTTCCGCCGCCCAGGTGGATTTCCCCGCGCCCGCAGGACCGATCAGAACCACCAGCGCGGGATCGGGCACGGCCGCTGTCACCATGGCGGGCGGAGCGCGCTGGTGCCCGGAGCGCCGGGACTCACGACCATCAGCCCGGATCCAGGCTGCCGCTGAGCAGCCCGTGCAGCCCCCGGCGGGCCCGCGCCGAGGTCCAGCCGTGCCGCCCGCGGAGGTGGACATACGGCCAGCAGGCCGTATTGAAGAGCAGGTCGGCGGACTCCGCCGGATCGTCGGCGATAGGTGCGACGGAATGATCGATGAGGCCGTCCTCGAAGAGGCGGGTGAACGGCTCGTTGAAGTTGATCCTCGTCGCAGTCGCCCGGTGGAACACGGTGTCGGAGGCTAGCAGCAACGGCAGGTGGGCGTCGATGACGTCGAAGAGGGCATCGATGGCGCGGTCCAGCCGCTCGCGTGCCGTGCCGGTGCCGACAATCGCCGGCCACATGGCCTGCCGGTAGTTCTGGCCGAGCTGGCTGAGTAGCGACGCGATCAGCGCTTCGCGCGACGCGCCGAGGCGCCAGGCCGTCACCCGGGAAAGGCCGGCGGCCTCGGCGACCGCCTCGATGGTCAGTCCCTGCCAGCCGGCATCCTGCAGGACGCGTGCCGCCGCGGCGAGCAGCCGCTCATCCTGCACTGGCCCGTCGTCTGCCTCCGGGCCGGCTGGCCCGCTCGGGCCTGCGGGGTCCGGAGGGTTTTGCGGCGTGTCGCCCATCCGCTGATGGTAGCCGCCTGCTGCGGCTTAGGAAACTATGCCTTACCTGTTGACGAAACATCAATGTTACATAAAACTTAGCATACGGGCTCAGGCCACGGGCACAGACAGGACGGAGTGGACACGTTGAACAGGTATCACCAGCGGCTCTGCCGCTCCCCCGAATGGGCTGCCTTTGTGGCGGACTCCCTGGTGCCGCGCGCACTCGACGGCGTGCCGCTTGGCGATAACGTGCTTGAGCTCGGTCCGGGATACGGTGCCAGCACCCAGCCGCTCGCCGAGCGGACGGCATCGCTGACGGCACTCGAATCCGATCCGGAGCTCGCCAGCCGGCTGCGTGCCCAGCTCGGCCAGCCGGTGACCGTGGTGGACGGCGACGCCACCAGCATGACCTTCGGCGCCTCGACGTTCAGCGCCGTGGTCTGCTTCACGATGCTGCACCACCTTCCGTCCAGCGCCGCGCAGGACAAGCTCTTCGCCGAAGCGGCGAGGGTACTCGTGCCCGGCGGGGTGTTCGCCGGCACCGACAGCCAGCCGAGCTGGCGTTTCCGCCTTATTCACCTGGCGGACACGTGCAACCCGGTAGACCCGGGAACGCTGGCCGCCCGCCTGACCGCGGCCGGCTTCGGCCAGATCCGGATCGACACCAGTCACGGTGTCGTCAGCTTCGTCGCGCGCACGGCTGCAGCTGGCTAATGAAGAGCGCGACGGCTCGTGATCCATCCCGGCGGGCTAGCGTCACTCTCATGTCCGCGCAACTTGAGGTCACGTCCCGTGTGCTGGTACCAGCGGAGGCCGAGCGCGTGTGGCAGGTCGCGATGGACTGGTCCCGGCAGCGCGAGTGGATGTGGGGGACGCAGGTCCGCGGGGGCACCGGCATCGGTGCCGAGGTGGTGGCCAGAACGGGGATCGGCCCCGTCGGATTCGCGGACACCATGGTGATCACGGAGTGGGATCCGCCGCGACGGTGCGTTGTCCGGCACACCGGCCGCATCGTGCGCGGGCTCGGCATCTTCGAGGTGACAGGCAGCGGGCAGCAGACGGAGTTCCGGTGGACGGAGCGGCTGCAGCTGCCGTGGCCGCTATCCGGGCGGCTCGGCCGGTGGATGGTAGTACCGCCGGCGCGCTGGGGCCTGGACGCCTCGCTGCGCCGGCTCGCGCGGCTGCTCTGATATCGGCCGGACTACGACTACTGAGCTCGGCCTGGCGGGCCTGACGGGAGCCCGGCTGGTCGTCCTGAAAGGCGTTTTGCGAGATACCCCTCCGGGGTTATTGGAATACCCGTGAGGGGTTTATCGGCTCCCTCGCGATGCGCGGGCTAGCTGCATTACATGATCGAAAATGATATCGTTAAATATCTGCTGATCAGCTAAGTTATGCATAAGGTATTGCTCTGCCTGACGGTAACTAATAGCATTCTGGTGGCATCAATTCTTAGCAGTCAGGCGAGAAGCCGGCCTTATCCGGCGGTTATGCGCTCCGCGCCGGGCGCCGGTATTCGCCAGCAGCGGCTGCGGCAGTTCGGTGCTGAGCCGGGCGGGACCGTGGTGCCCGCGGGGAAAGCGTCACGAGAGGGGACGATGCCGCGATGAGCGATGCCGTGGCCGCCCTCGGTGTCCCGCCCCGCGACGCCTCCGCGCGCAGTACCGCAGCAGGGCTGGACGGCAACGCTGCCATCGCGGCGGCGGGCTGGGAACCCCCGGATGCGCGCCGGCGGCTGCAGCTTGCGCTGGGCGGCATCTGGCTGCTCGACGCGGTCCTGCAGTACCAGTCGTTCATGTTCACCAGGGCGTTCGCCGGGACGCTCGCGGCTTCCGCTAGCGGCAACCCGGCGCTCGTCGCCGATCCGATCATCTGGTCCGCGCGGCTCATTGCGCAGCATGCCGTCGCGATGAACTCCGCCTTCGCCGCCGTGCAGCTGCTGCTGGCCATCGGGATCGCCTGGCGGCCGACGGTCAAGATCGCGCTCGGAGCCTCGATTGCCTGGTCACTGGCCGTGTGGTGGCTCGGTGAAGGACTCGGGTCGGTGCTGACGGGGAACGCGAGCCCGCTCAGCGGCGCACCCGGAGCGGTGATCATCTACGCGCTGCTCGCGATCCTGCTGTGGCCCGCCGGGACGGATCGTCCCTCGGCGTTCGCCGCCGGGCGCTCGGTGGGCACGCCGGTCGCGCGGGCGCTCTGGCTCGCCTTGTGGGGGAGCCTCGGCTGCCTTTCGCTCCAGCCGGCGCTACGGGCTGCCCGGGGGCTGGGCAGCATGATCTCCGCGATGGGGGCCGGCCAGCCAGGCTGGCTCGCCGCTGCCGACACGCACCTCGGCGCCGCGGTCAGCCGTCATGGCCTGGCTGCGTCGATCGTGCTCGCGGTCACGCTGGCGGTCGTCGCGGCCGGGGTATACCTGCCGCCGCCGGCTGCCCGCGCCGCGGTTGTCCTTGCCGTCATCGCCGCCGCGGTCATCTGGGCGGCCGAGGCGCTCGGCGGCGTCTTCACCGGGTCCGGCACCGATCCGAACTCCGGTCCGCTGCTTGCCCTGCTCGCCGTGGCCTACTGGCCGTCAGGCGCCAGCCGGCTGCGGGCCGCCGCAACGGGCCCGGCCGGGACGAGCATGGCTGGCACCTGCCATGCCGCGGCGAGCATGGCCGGGCTGCAGCCTGGCCATGCCGACGGGAGGGAGCGGAGGTGAGCAGTCCCTCACGGCTCGGGTACCTGCTGGCGGCCATCATGATCGTTACTGCCGTCTACTGCGTGAGCCGGCTGGCGGCCGCGCGCCTGCGGGGCCGGCCGACCGAGCCCGCCGTGGACGTCGTCCATGTCCTGATGGGCGTGGCCATGGCGGGGATGCTGGTACCGCGGCTGAGCTTGCTGCCGGGTGGCGCCTGGGAGGCGGTGTTTGGCGCGGCCGTGGCGTGGTTCGGCTGGCAGGCCTTCCGCGCGTACCGCACCAGCAGCGCCGCCGGCCGGGCACTGCATCAGCTGCCGCACGTGCTGGCGAGCGGCGCGATGCTCTACATGTTCCTCGCGGTCTCGCACGCCAGGACCCGGCCGTCGGTAACGGCAATGGCCGCGGGCGGACAGCCGGCCGGAACCGCCCGTTACCCCGTCCTGGCACTCGCGCTTGCGCTCGCCTTGTTCGGATACGTCGTGTGGGTCACCGACCGGCTTCCCTCGGTGCCTGCCGTGCCAGCGATGCGGCTGGCGCTGGCCGTCGCCCTCCCGGTAGCACCGGAAGCCGGATCGCAGCCCGGGGTAGTACCGGCGGCAGCCGCGGCCGCTGGTACCGGGCGGGCTGTGGCTGCGGCGTTCGCTATGCCCGGGCTCGCTGGCCAGGCCGACGCCGGCCGTCCTGCGCCGCTGCGCGGTGCGCCGCTGTCCCCGCGGCTCGCCGCGTGCTGCGAGATCGTGATGGGCATCACGATGGGCTACATGCTGATCCTGATGCTGTGACCATCCGCCCGGCACGCTGCGCGCCGGCGGCCAGCCCCGCGCAGTTAATTCATCCCGGCCGGCCCGTCCCGGGCCCGGTGCCGCCGTTGGCGTGGGTTAGCTCCGTAGGATGACGGCCATGACCGAATCCGCACCGGCTAACTTCCCCGTCACCACCGCATTCGAGCTGCCGGGGATGACCGTCGAGCAAGACCTTGGCGTCGCCTTCGGCCTCGTCGTGCGCAGCATGGGAGTTGCCAAGTCCATCGGGGCCGGCTTCAAGGCACTGCGCCAGGGCGAGGTTACCCAGTACACCGAACTGCTGGAGGACAGCCGCCGGCACGCCATCGACCGGATGATCGAGAATGCCAGGCTGCTGGGCGGCAACGCCGTCGTCGCGGTGCGTTTTGACTCCTCCGAGATGGGCCAGCAGCTCACTGAGATCGTGGCCTACGGCACTGCGGTGGTCGTCCGCGCCTCGGCTTCCGCGTAGCCGTGCCGGACGGCCCGCCGCCCGTGCCGGGTTCCCGCTTCGGCGACGCCGACCGGGACCGGCTGACGGGCATCCTGCGCGAGCATTACGCGCTGGGCCGGCTGGAACTCGACGAGCTGAGCCGCCGGGTGGAGATCGTGCTGGCCGCCGAATACGCGGACGAGGCTGCCGTGGCCGTGCGTGACCTCCCGCCGCTCGGCGCGCCCGGCCCCGGCAAGCGGGCACCGGGGCGGCGGCACGCGCAGACGGCCGCGCCCGGGCCGGGCTGGGTTCCGACAGCCGAGCGATTCCGCGATCCGACGACCGGCACCGTCATGCGCGTCTGGCTCGACCCGGCCGACCAGAGCAGGCACTACGTACCGGACGCCGCCAGCTGAACGGCCTTGCCGGAGCTCGCCGTGTCTTAGCGGGGGAGCGCGACCAGGTAGGCGGTGACGGCGCCGGCCAGCCCGGCGGCGGCACCGCCACCACGGCAAGGGCCAGCAGCAGCGCGAGAGCGCGGGCCCACGACGGGATCGGCTGATCCACATGTACGTAGAAGTCGTCGTCGGGCTTCCTCCGCCGGCGCGCGGCGCTGAAGATCGCCGCGATCAGCAGCGCGCATCCCGTTCCGCCTCACTCTGCCATCCGGAGGTAAGTCCTCCCAAACCACGGATCACGGACCTGCCCGCCGGCGCATGAACGGCGCGGCCGGGGGCGCCCAGCGCCCCCGGGCTTGGCCGCGACTCCCGCTGCGGTTGGTTTGGCCGAACGACCGCGGCTGAGGGATAGTAGGAGCAGGCGATGGGGCTCGCCGACGAAACCGTGGCCGAAGCCGCTGACGGCCCCTACCATGCACCGAGCGTGGGAGGAGCGTCGCCTTGGCCCGGCATCAAATCTTCGCGCCCCGGAACGCGGCCGGGATCAGCGGCCTCGCTACCAGGATCGCCGGCCCCGCCGGCCGTTGCGATTGGCAGCATCCCCCCGCGTCGGCCGCTGCCCGCGATCATCCGTGCAATGCCGGGGCTCACGTCGGGGGCTTGCGCCGTCAGGGTTACTCGGATTCCGCCTTGTCACGGTCCGGAGGTGACTCTCTCCTTGCCATTCCACAGCATACTGTTTGACGAGCCCGGCTATCAGCTGGAAATTGCCGAGCGGCAAGAGCCAGCTTTCTTTCCCGACCTGAACCTCGATCAGGTGCTGCAGTCCATCACTGCAGGACGGCAGGAATACGATCTCACGCCATTCTTCTACACTTCACTGCACCGCCTGGAGGCGATTACCTACCGTCATGAGATACTGCGCGACCTTGATGGAAAGGATTTGTTCGAGCGGATAGGAGCATTTGCCCAGAATATGCGGGCCATGCGCGACAGCCTCTCGCAGGCCGTGGGGCTCCACTACAAATATCAGCGGGAAAAGTGGTTCTTGGACGCGGCGGAAGCATATTGCGATGCCGTGGCCTCGCTGGCCCGCGACCTGACTCTTGCCGACCTCAGGTCGCATGGCTTCCTGGCCTTCCGCGAGTACCTGGTGGCCTATACCCAGTCCAGCGCATTCACCAGGCTCACCGCCGATACGAAGGCACTCAGGGATCAGCTGTCCGGAATAAGATATTGCCTCCGTATCCTCAGCGACCGGATCAAGGTCAGCAAATATGATTCGGAGGCTGACTACGGCGCCGACGTGGCCGCTACGTTCGAGAGGTTCAGGCAGCGGGAGGTGAAGGATTACCGGGCAAAATTTCTTTCCCTGGCCGACATGGACCACGTCGAAGCGGGCGTCCTGGACCTGGTCGCGCAGCTGTATCCCGACATCTTCTCGGCGCTCGACGATTACTGCGGCCGTCATCGCGATTATCTTGACCGGACGGTTGCCGTGTTCGACCGGGAGGTGCAGTTTTACGTCGCCTGCATCGACTTCATGGCGAGATTCAGGAGGACCGGGCTGAAATTCTGCTACCCGCAAGTTTCCGGCCGGTCGAAGGACATCCTGGGCCGCGAGACATTCGACATCGCGCTGGCCAACATCCTGGCGCCGGGGAACGGGCCGATCGTCCTCAACGACTTCTACCTGAGCGGCCCCGAACGCATTTTTGTCGTGTCCGGCCCCAATCAGGGCGGCAAGACCACCTTCGCCCGGACTATCGGCCAGATGCACTATCTCGCCAGCATCGGGTGCCTGGTGCCCGGCAGCGATGCGCAGTTGCTGCTGTTCGACCAGATGTTCACTCATTTCGAGCGGGGCGAGAACCTCAAGGATCTCAGCGGCAAGCTGCAGGACGACCTGACCAGGATCCACGAGATCCTGCAGCAAGCTACCGGCAGCAGCGTCATCATCATGAATGAGATCTTCACCTCCACGACGCTGGATGACGCGATCTTCCTCGGCACGAAGGTGCTGGAGGAGATAATCGCGCTGGACGCCATCTGCGTGTGGGTCACGTTCGTTGACGAGCTTGCGTCCCTGAGCGAGTCGACCGTCAGCGTGGTCAGCACGGTCGTTCCGGAGAATCCCGCCGTGCGGACATACAAGATCGTCAGGCGGCCTGCTGACGGACTCTCCTATGCCGTGGCCATAGCCGAGAAGTACGGGCTGACCTACGAGGCCCTCAGGGAGCGGATAGCCCCATGAAGGCTTTTCTTATGTTTAAGGACCGGGACTTCGACACCGACGGCAGCCTGCCGGACAATGAGCCGGACCTCTCCCGGGACCTGGGCCTTGAGACACTCTTCGGCGCGATGGCCCGCGGTGATGAGTTCCTGTTTGACGTGGCAAGGCGGGCTGTCTTGTCGAGCCTGGCTGACGCCGACGCGATCGGCTACCGCCAGCGCATCCTCGCGGACTGCCTGGAGCAGGCCTCCGTCGTCAGGGAGATCTACGATCTAGCGGTCGAGGCGGTCACCGGGAGCAAGAAGATCTACCGCGGCATCTTCATGCAGTCTCCCGACTCGACCCTGCGCTGGTCCGCCGAGGCGATGCAGCTGTTCGTGGGGATACTCAAGCGACTACGGCACAGCGCCGATGAACATGCGGCAGGTTTCCGGTCAGAGGGCTTTACGGCCCTTTTCGAGACCCTTGCCCGTGAACTCGGAGACGACTACTTCCAGGACGTCGAAGACCATCTGCGGCAGTTGCGGTTCCGTGACGGAGTGCTGGTCAGCGCCGAGCTCGGCAGGGGAAACAAGGGGAGCAACTATGTCCTCCGACTGTCGCAGCAGGCAAGGCAGGGCTGGCTCAGGCGGATCTCCGGCAGCCACTCCGCATACACCCTGAGAATCCACCCCCGCGACGAGAGCGGCTTCAGGACCCTCGCGGAGCTGCGCAACAGGGGGATCGACCTGGCGGCTAACGCGCTCGCCCAGTCAGCCGACCACATTCTCAGCTTCCTTACCCTGCTGCGCTGCGAGCTGGGCTTCTACATCGGCTGCCTGAACCTTCAGGAACAGCTCACGCAGAAGGGAGAGCCGCTGTGCGTGCCCGTGCCCGTGCCCGCGGGCAAGCCCGCCCTGTCCTTCCACGGTCTTTACGACGTCTGCCTGAGCCTGCGGCTCGACACGCGGGCCGTGGGCAACGACGTCAGCGCGGATGGCAAGTCACTCGTCATGATCACCGGAGCGAACCAGGGCGGGAAGTCGACGTTCCTGCGGAGCATCGGCCTGGCCCAGCTGATGATGCAGTGCGGCATGCTCGTCCCCGCTGAGTCGTTCGCTGGCAGCGTCTGCGAGCGGCTGTTCACGCACTGCAAGCGAGAAGAAGACGCGACGATGAACAGCGGGAAGCTCGATGAAGAACTCAGCAGGATGAGCGAGCTTGCCGACAGCGCGGTGTCCGGAAGCATCGTGCTGTTCAACGAGTCGTTCGCGGCGACGAACGAGCGGGAGGGCTCGGAGATCGCGCGCCAGATAATCCGCGCGCTGACCGAGTCAGGTGTCAGGACTATTTTCGTTACCCACTTCTTTGACCTCGCGCACAGTCTCTACCTGCAGCAGGCCGACACCGCCCTGTTCTTGCGGGCGGAAAGGCAGGCCGGCGGACTGCGGACCTTCAGGCTCGCCGAAGGCGAGCCGCTGCCCACCAGCTATGGCCAGGATCTGTACGAGCGCATCTTCGGCGCAGTGCCCCAGTCCGCAGCCGGCGCACCCGCGGACGGCAGGCCCGATGAGTAAGGGTGACGGGCCGGCGGCCGGTTTCCGGTCGTGAAGGCCTTGACCCTCCGTCAGCCATGGGCCTGGGCCGCGATCTACGGGGGCAAGGACGTTGAGAATCGCCGTTGGAAGACGGCCTATCGTGGGCCGCTGCTAATCCACGCCGGGAAGGACGCCGATCCCGGAGGCTCCGAGTCGTTGCTCTGGACGATGGCGGACCCAGAAGCCTTCGGGCGCCCGCGGGCGGCGTGGCAGGCGCGGGGAGCGATTATCGGCCTTGTCTTCCTCGCTGACATCCTGACCGATTCCCCCAGCCGGTGGGCCATCTCCGGCTGTTTTCACTGGATGCTCGAATTCCCCTCGCCTATCGACCCTCCCGTTCCGTATCGCGGCCGGCAGGGCCTGTGGACGCCGCCCGGCACCGTTACGGAGAAACTGGCTGACTTCCTGTGAAACGGGGGAATCGCGCCGCCTCAGGCCGCCAGAGATTACCCAGGTAGGGGGCCGACGGGACGCCGCGGGCACGCATGCCCCGCAGGTAGCCGGCCACCGGCGGCCGCAAGTCGAGCCCGGGCAATCGGGTGAGCGGGACGAACTGCGGTTCTAGGCCGGCTTCGCGGCGCTCCGGCTGCTGGCCTGACGCAAGACCGCTGGCAATGAACACGAGATCCACCGTGCGCCGGCCCGAGCCTGGCTCTAGCGCTTCGAGGACGAACGCAACCCGCACCGGGTCTGCGGTAATGCCGGTCTCTTCGCTTAGCTCGCGCCGGGCGCACGCTGCCATGCTCTCGCCCTCGCGGGGGGTGCCTCCCGGCAGTACCCAATCGTCCGCGCCGTCATAGGTGCGGTGGATGAGCAGAACGGATTCGTCGCGGAGCAGGATGGTCGAGCAGCGCAGGTCGATGCCGTCAGGCATGGCCGTGGTCTCCTCCCAGTCGGGCAAAGTGCCTCGGGTAGCAGGAGCCATCGGCCGTCTGGCATTCGGGTGCACGAGCACCCACCGGGCGGGTTCCATCGACCGGGCAGCAAGTAGCTGCACTCCAAGAATATCAAGCCGGTGCCGGAGATAGTGCCAGCACGCTAGCCGCCTTCCGAGGCGAGCCTGGCGCCGGGCGTAACTGGCCGCCGTGGCGTAGCATCACCAGTGCGGCCATGTCGCCGCCCGGTGATGGACCCCGCCGGGGATGCTCGCCCGTTACGGCGCGAGCCCGCAATGCCAGAAGGCCGATGGCTCCTGCTCCGAGCGCGAGTTGTCACCGGAGGAGCGGACGATGCCGGCTTCGGCCTCCAGGCCCGCGGCAGGGCTGCAGCGATTTGGCCGGCTGTGGTGGCTGCCATCGGGCGGACAGGGCAATGGCCTCGACGATGCCGCATGGGCGCCGATCCTCGAGGTGAGCGCCGACGTCGTGACGCCGCTGCTAGCGGCGTTCCGGGCCGCTGGCGTTCCGGCCTATGCCGCGAGCATCCGGCCAGCGATATCCCGTCGCGGGAGCGGCCCGGCAGCCGCCGATTTCCGGGTATGGGTAGGCAGCAGCGCTTATGGCCGGGCCGTGGAGACCCTCATTACCGTGCTGCCAGCCCTTACCGGGCAGCCGCATGCCCGCGCCGGGGACGCCCGCCCATGAGGCCCGCCGGACGGCTGCCCGCCGAGGGCCAGGCCTGGCATACAGCCGGTCTGGTCACGCCGCGGCGCTGCGGCGCCAGGTTCGCGGACGCGGACCGGGCGATCTTCGCTACCGTGCTGGCGCACCGCAGCCCGGCGGTCATCGCCGCGGCCCGGGCGGTGAGCGGGCTCGCCGAGCCCGCCGTCGTCTACCCGCTGCTGGCCGCCGCAGGGCTGGTCGCGGCACGCGGCGGACGCTGGCAGCACGCGGTCCTGCCGTGCCTGGTGGTGGCCAGCGGAGCAGTGGTCCGGCGCCAGCTATCACAGGTCATCGCGCGCCCGCGGCCGCCTGCCTCGGAGTGGCTGGCCGAGCCGGAAGGGTTCAGCCTGCCGTCCCGGCACACGACGATCGCTGCCCTGACGGCGGGCGCCAGCGCCCGCGCGCTGGGCATGGGCGGGGTGCCGCGGCGGGCCGCGCCGCTGCTCGCCGCTGCCGGGGTCGGAGCGAGCCGCGTCTGCCTGGGCGTGCACTGGCCAGGCGACGTGCTGGCGGGGTGGCTCTACGCCGAAACATGGCTGGTCCTGGCTGACTATGTGGCTGGTGCGTCCGGCGCCGGCCGCGTGGCCGGCGACGCCCGAACACGCCGACGTGGCGTTCCGCTGCGGCAGCTGCCCGTGGCGCCGCTGGCCGGCCGATACCGGCCGACTGACAGGAGTGCTGGATGCCGCTGGTAAGCGACGACGAGGTCCTGCTGCTCTGGCGGGCTGTTCGGGCCTTCCGGTCCGGTACCAGACCGCCGTGCGGTCCTCGCGGCCAGCCCCCGAGCAGCGTGTGCCCGCTGTACGCGTCCTGCCCGCGGTGGCATGGCCAGCCGGACGACCGGCTGGCCAGCTTCGATGAGACCCTGGAGCAGACCGAGCGCAGGCGGGCCGGCTGGCCGTGCCAGCGGCTCCTCGACCTGCTGTCGCCGGGCGTGACCCGGATCGGCCGATGACAGTGCCTGCCCTTTCCCATCCGGGAGCTGTGCCGCTTGCCTAGTGCCACCCCGCTGCCACGCGGCCCGGCCCGCCTCGTGCTGTTCGGCGCCGCCGACCTGCTGAGCGTGGTCGGCTGCCCTGTCTGCCGTTACACGGCAGACGACACTGATCGCTTCTACGGCTGGTTCGCGCTGGAAGGTCATGCCGACACGGGCATGACCACCCGGCTGTGCGCGTCCCTGGGCCTGTGCCCGGTGCACACACGCGGGATCGCAGGCCAGCCGGGTGCCGGCCAGCGGCTTACCGCCGTGTACCGCTACCTGCTGCAGGCGGCGGTCCGGTATCTGTCCGACGGCAGCTCGCCGTCGGACCCCTGCCTCGGGTGCACCCGAGAAGCCGAGGCCGGCCAGCGCGCGCTGGATACGCTGCTGGCCGGGCTGGATGAAGAAGATCTCTGGGATCGTTACGCCGAAGCCGGGGGCCTGTGCCTGCCGCATCTGTGCGACGCCGCCGCAACCGGCGGCCGCCGCGGCCGCCGCCGCGTGGCCGCTCTAGCCGACGTCATGGTCTCGCGCCTTGCCGAGGATCCGTCACGCGCCGCCGTGGTCACCGGCGACATGGCCGCTGACTCTGTCCTCCGCATCCGGCTGCGCGCCAGGATTCCGGCGTACCCGGCAGCGTCCGCGGGCGACCTGCCGGGCCGGGACGGCGATCTCGGGCCGGACGCCTGCCCGGCATGCCTGGCCGGGGCACTGGCGGAGCGGGAGGCACTTGCCGAGGTAACGGCCATGGCAGCGGTGAGCGGGCGAGTACCAGCGGGGCCATCGCCCGGGCTGTGCCGAGCGCACCTGCAGGAAATTTGCTCGGAGACGTTCGAGACGCCGACATCCGGCAGTTGCGCCAGGCTACTGGAGTGGCAGGCAGAACGATCCCTGGCCGAGGTCCGCCGCCTTGCCGAGCGGCCCGGTCTGAAGGACGCCTTCAGCCTGCGCGGCCGCCGGCTCGTCGACGCGCCGTCACCCGCGGGTACCAGGCGCCGTCCCGGCACCGGACCGGAAGCCGGCCATGACGCAGGCGCAGCCGGATGCCCGGCTTGCGTGGCGCGCCGCGCCGCGGTCCGATCCGCGATGACGCAGATGCGGCTCGCGACCGCTCTGCCGCCCGGCAGGCACTCGTCCGCGCCCCGCCTCTGCCTGCGCCACGTCATGGAGTGGCGCGCCGAGGAACCGCGGTCCGCTGCCAGCGCGGTCCGGATGGCCATTACCAGCGCGCAGTCCCTGATCGCGGAACTCGAAGACGCTTTCAGAAAGCGGACGTGGGAAGGACGGCATGACTCGCGGGGCCCGGAGATGACTGCGTGGCGCCGGGCCGCCGCCCTCGTCGACGGCCGCGTCTACGGCGGCGGAACACCTGGCCCGCTCTGACCAGGCCGCCGGAGCCACCGGACCCGATCCGCTGCTCGCGGCCGGGGATCTGGATCCGTTCTGGTGCCCGCGGCGGCGCGCGAGGTCAGCAGCGCTCCGTGATCTCCTTGCCGCACGCCCGGGCGGGTGGTGGAGCGAAGAGCCTGCTGGACCCGGCTGCCGCATCAGCAAGATCATCACATTCCTGGCGCACACCAGGACCGGCAGATCCGGATGTTGCTCAAGCCTCCAGGGTGTCCAGCGCGTCGTGCTGGCCGGATGTCGGCGGGATGGGCTGTCTGTGGTCACCGTAGAATCAGTGGTGGCGATGGGGCTCGTCGACGAAACCGCCTTGATGGCTGATGGCTCCTGTTGAGTGCCTTGCGGCGAGGACGGGAGTATGTCATGCGAAGCCGTCTATGCGTTGTTCGCCACGAGATGGATGCCGGCGGCATCTGTGCCAAGGTGCTGGCACGGATGCCGGTCTCGCCGGAGCAGACCCTGACGGCCTGGGCCGGGCGGGGCGGCCCGGTAGTCGCGCTGGCGGGCGCACCGAACGGGGAGTGTTCCTGCACCGGCCGGATGTCGCCCGCGGAAGAGGCTCGGTCATGACCGAGACGCCCCGCGACACGGCCGCTCGCCGGCAGATGGCGCTGTCGCCTGCGGACGGTTCGGCTGATAGCAGGGCGGACGGTTCGGCTGATGGCAGGAGAGCGGGTGCGGGCACTACGGCGCATTCCCCTGGCCATCGAGGCGACTCTACCGCCGTGCCTCCGGAGCCATCGGTGGCGGACCGGCCCGGGGAATTCAGCAGTTTGCTTTTCGTCGACGCGGCTGGGCGGAGCTGTGCCGAGGACCATGCAGATCGCGCTTTCGTCTCTGACCTGCACCTCGATCAGATCGTCGATGCTGTTGCAGGTGACAGGGAGGAGTGTGATCTGCTGACAGGCTTGTTCTACCAGCGGGTCCTTGACATCGGCACCCTGCAGTATCGTCATGAGGTCTTCCGGGATCTCGAGGATCCTGGCCTGTTCGAGATGGCCGAGCGCTTTGCCGAGCAGATGAGGCAGGTGCGCTCGCATCTCTTTCAGCTTCAGAAGATGCAAGCTCGCCAGCAGCGGGAGGGCTGGTTCCTCGATGCGGCGGCGATCTACTGCGAGGCCGTTCGTTCACTGGCCAGCAGCCTTGCTTCCTGGCCGATCACCTCGCGTGGCCTGCTGGCGTTCCGTGACTTCCTGGCCTCCTACGTCGCCTCCGCCGAATTCGCCGGGCTTGCCTCCGACACCGCGGCCCGCAAGGCCGACCTTGCCCAGGTTATGTACCAGATCCGGATCAAGGGCTTGCGGGTGGAGGTAAGCCGTTACCACGGCGAGGCCGACTACACCGCCGAGATTGAGAAGACATTCGAGCGATTTCAGCAGGGCGCGGTGAAGGACTACCGGATCAAGTACCGGGGCTCGCCGGGCATGAGCCATGTCGGCGCTCAGATCATCGATCTGGTGGCCCGCCTGTTCAGCGAGGAGTTCTCCGCGCTCGCTGATTACTGCCGTCGATACGCCGCGTTCCTTGACCCGGCGGTCCGGCAGTTCGAGCGCGATCTCCAGTTCTACCTGGCGTACCTGGACTACATCAAGCCGATGCGCTCGGCAGGGCTTAGCTTCTGCCTTCCTGAGCTCACCGCTGACTCAAAGGAGATCTTTGCCAGCGACACCTTTGACCTGGCGCTTGCGGCCAAGCTGGTCCCCAGGGGTGCGCCGGTCGTCTGCAACGAATTTCACCTGAGCGACCCCGAACGGATAGTCGTCATCTCCGGGCCGAATCAGGGCGGCAAGACGACATTTGCCCGGACCTTCGGGCAGCTCCACCATCTGGCCAGCACCGGCTGCCCTGTGCCGGGCAGCGCGGCGCGCCTCTTCCTGGCCGACCAGATCCTTGCCCACTTCGAGCGGGAAGAAGACATTGCCAACCTGAGCGGAAAGCTGGAAGACGACCTCATCAGAATCCAGAAGATCCTGCTGACTTCGACACCCAGCAGCATCGTCATCATGAACGAGATCTTCACCTCCACCACGCTGAGCGACGCCCGCTTCCTCGGCGGCAAAGTACTGGAGAAGGTCATCGAGCTCGACCTGCTGTGCGTCTACGTCACCTTCATCGACGAGCTGGCATCGCTTGGGCCCAGCGTCGTCAGCATGGCCAGCACGATCGTCCCTGACAATCCGGCCGAGCGTACCTACAAGGTCGTGCGAAAGCCGGCCGATGGCCTCGCCTACGCGCTGGCGCTCGCCGGCAAGCGCCGCGTGACCTACGGCCAGCTGAAGGGACGGATCCTCACATGAAGGCCTACCTGCTCTACCCACAGCAGGACTTCGACTCCGCGGGCGATCTTCCCCCCAACCACGGGGACCTCATCCAGGACCTGGAGCTGAACACGCTGCTGGGTGCGATGGCGCTCGGAGATAAATTTCTCTTCGACGTCGCAAGGAAAGTGATGCTGAGGAGCCTCTGCGACCCAGAGGTAATTCTCTACCGCCAGCGCGTTCTTGCTGACTGCATTGCCGAGCCGGACATCATCAGGGAAATGTACGCCATCGCCGTTGGGGCGCTTCAGGACAAGCGCGGTCTCTGGGGATACTCGTCGCCGTATCCCGCGTCAATCCTGTCCGGGGCCGTCAGACAGCTCGAAGTATTCATCGTCCGGCTCAGGGAACTGCGCCAGGTCGCTGACAGCCACTCCGGCAGGTTCCGGTCCGCGGGCCTCACGACCCTGTTCCGTGCATTGCAGCAAGAGCTGGACGACGACTATTTCGAGACGCTCGACCGCCATCTCAAGCAGCTGCGCTTCCGGAGCGGCGAGCTGATGAGCGTGCAACTCGACCGGGATAACAGCGGAATCGGCTACGTCCTCCGCTCTGGCGATGCCCGCCGGGGCTGGAAAGAGCGCGTCGGGATCGGGCCCCGCACCTCCTACTCCTTCACGGTCCCGCCTCGCGACGAAGCCGGCGCGGAGGCGCTGTCCGAGATGACCAACCGGGGAATCAACCTGGTCGCCAATGCGACGGCACAGTCGGCCGACCACGTGTCCAGCTACTTCACTATGCTGCGCGCGGAACTAGGGTTCTACGTGAGCTGCCTCAACCTGCATGACCAACTCGTGGCCAGGAGCCCGGTGACGTTTCCGGTGCCGTCGGCCGTCGGCACGCAGGAGCTGTGCTGCGCGGACCTGCGCGATGCCTGCCTGGCGCTGCGAATCGACGGCGTCGTCGGCAACGACGTGGACGCCGACGGCAAGTCGCTCGTGATCATCACCGGCGCCAACTCCGGCGGCAAGTCGACGTTCCTGCGTAGCGCCGGCCTGGCCCAGCTGATGATGCAGTGCGGCATGTTCGTGGCTGCCGGATCGTTCCGGGCCAGCGTCTGCAAAGGGGTCTTCACCCACTTCATCCGCGAGGAAGACGCCAGCATGATCAGCGGGCGCCTTGATGAGGAACTCGGCCGGATGAGCGATATCGCCGATCAGATCAGCCCGCACTGCCTGATGCTGTTCAATGAATCGTTCGCGGCTACCAACGAGCGCGAAGGGTCAGAGATCGGCCGCCAGGTAGCGCGTGCACTGCTTGAGGCCGGCATCAGGGTCTTGTTCGTCACCCACCAGTTCGACTTCGCTGACAGCTTCCACCGCGGGCAGGCATACTCGACCCTCTTCCTCAGAGCGCCGCGACAGCCCGACGGGCAGCGGAACTTCAAGCTCGCCGTCGCCGAGCCACTCCCAACCAGCTATGGCGTGGATCTCTACTACCGCATCGGCGGCTGGATGGGAGAGCACGAGAGCGAGACCCAGGCGACGCCCGGGTCCTTCCCCGCGACATAGTTTTATCGAGACCGTCGGCTAATGCTTGCCGGTGGATTGCTGGCTCCGGGCTCGCTAGGTGGGTCAGTGTGTGCCGTAGCGGAGCATAGGTGTGGCGGCGGCGATTTCCATGAGGCGGTTGTACTTGGCGACGCGCTCGCCGCGGGCTGGAGCGCCGGTCTTCAGCTGCCCGCATCCGGTGCCGACGGCCAGGTCCGCGATGAACGAGTCCTCGGTCTCCCCGGAGCGGTGGGACACGAACTGCCGGTATCCCGCTCGGCGGCACACTGCCATTGCCTCCAGCGTTTCGGTGACCGTACCGATCTGATTGAGCTTGATCAGCGACGCGTTCGCGATGCCGCGCTTGATGGCGTCAGTGATGATGGCCGGGTTGGTGCAGAAATTGTCGTCACCGACCAGTTCCACGCTCGCACCGAGGCGGGCGGTGAGCGCGATCCAGCCATCGTCGTCATCCTCGCCGAGGCCGTCCTCGATGAGGTGCACAGGGAAATCGGCCGCGATGCTGGCGAGCCGCTCGATGAGGTCGCCGCTGCTGAGCTTGGCGCCGGCGACCTGGTAATTTCCCTCGGGCTCGCGGAACTCAGACGCCGCCAGGTCCAGGGCGATGGAGACCCCGGCCGCGCCAGCCTGATACCCGGCGTCAGTGATGGCCTGCACGAGGAGCCGCAGCACTTCCTCAGGCTCGCTGATCTCCGGAGCGAATCCGCCCTCGTCACCCAGTCCGGTGGACAGCCTCCTGTCGGAGAGCTCGCGGCGCAGCGCCGAATACACCTCGGCGCCTGCGCGTACCGCCTCGGCCATCGTCGGGGCACCGAGCGGCGCGACCATGAACTCCTGGAAGTCCAGTTTGTTGGGCGCGTGCACCCCGCCGTTGAGCACATTGAAGTGCGGCACCGGCAGGCAGGGAGTCACCCCCTCCGGCGCCAGGGACTGCCACAGCGGGACACCGGCCGAGGCAGCCAGCGCCCGCGCGAGCGCCATCGACACGCCGACGAGAGCGTTCGCGCCGAGCCTGCTCTTATTCGCAGTCCCGTCGAGGTCGATCATGGCCTGGTCGACCTCGGCCAGCGCGGACCAGGATCGCCCGCGCAGCAGGTCGGCGAGTTCGTTGTTGACGGCGGCGACCGCGCCGAGCACGCCCTTTCCCTCGTAACGGCCGGGATCCCCGTCGCGCCGCTCTACTGCCTCGCGCGACCCGGTCGAGGCGCCGGAAGGCACCCCGGCGCGAGCTGTCGTGCCGTCGCCAAGCCGGAGCGTGGCCGCCAGCGTGGGACGGCCGCGAGAATCGAGAATCTCCAAGGCCGATACCTCTGCGATGTCGAAGCGGGTCATTTTCTTCTCCTGTCGTTTCCTGTGCCGAACTCCGCGTGCCGCGACCCTCCCGCCGCGCAGCCCGGCACCGCCGCAGGGCATGCCTGCCGCCAGCGTCGGCGCGCGAGATCAGCAGCGCTCCGTGATCTCCTTGCCGCACGCCCGGGCGAGCGCTTCGGCAGCGGCCAGGGCACTGGTAAATGAGCCGACAGCCCGCCCCTGGATTTTCAGCACGGCCACCCAGCGCTCTTCCGGTTCGCGTGATACTTCGCGCCGCACGTGCCCGAGGTGCTCGCCGTCGTAGGTGACGAGCTGGATCACTTCGGACCGGGGCTCCAGCCGCGCACTGGCCAGGCCGCGGGTGCTGGCCAGCTGCCGCAGCACCCGGTCTTCCTGCAAGCGCCACCCGGCCACCCACACGATGCGCTCCGCGTTGTGGATTGCCTCAAGTGCCTCGTCGCTCATGGCCGGCCGTGCCCGGGTCAGCGGGTGAGCTTGCGGTAGGTGACGCGGTGCGGCCGGGCGGCCTCCGGGCCGAGCCTGCCGGTCTTGTTCTGCTCGTAGGATCCGAAGTTCCCCTCGAACCAGAACCAGCTGGCGCCGCCCTCCCAGGCCAGGATATGGGTGGCGACCCGGTCCAGGAACCATCGGTCGTGGCTGGTGATCACCGCGCAGCCGGGGAAGTCCAGCAGCGCTCTCTCCAGCGACGCAAGCGTCTCCACGTCGAGGTCGTTGGCGGGCTCGTCCAGCAGCAGCAGGTTCCCGCCCAGTTTGAGGGTGAGGGCAAGGTTGACCCGGCCGCGCTCCCCGCCTGACATGAGCCCGGCCGGCTTTTGCTGGTCGGATCCCTTGAACCCGAACGCGGCCACGTACGCGCGGCTCGGAATCTCGGTGCGCCCCGCGCGGATGAACGCCTCGCCCCCGGAGATGACCTCCCAGACAGTCGTGCCCGGGTCGATCCCGGCGCGGAGCTGGTCGACGTAGGAGACCTGCACCGTTTCGCCGACCGTCATAGTCCCGGCATCCGGCTGCTCCTCGCCGATGATCATCTTGAACAGAGTGGTCTTACCGACCCCGTTGGGGCCGATCACCCCGACGATGCCGTTCGGCGGCAGGCTGAAGCTGAGGTCCTCGATCAGCATCCGGTCACCGAAGCCCTTAGCCAGGCCGGCGGCCTCGACGACCAGGCTGCCGAGCCGGGGCCCGGGCGGGATCTGGATCTCCTCGAAATCCAGCTTCTCCCCGGACGCGGCCTCGGCCGTCATCTGCTCATACCGCCCCAGCCGGGCGCGGCTCTTCGCCTGGCGTGCCCGCGGGCTGGACCGCACCCATTCCAGCTCTTCCTCCAGCCGCCTGCGCAGCTTGGCGTCCCGCTGCCCCTCGACCCTGAGCCGGGACGCCTTGGTCCCCAGGTACGTGGAGTAGTTCCCCTCGTAGGGGTAGGCCCGGCCGCGGTCCAGCTCGAGGATCCAGCCGGCCACGTTGTCCAGGAAGTACCGGTCGTGCGTGACCGCTACCACAGTCCCCGGGTACTTCTCAAGGTGCTGCTCCAGCCAGGCCACGCTCTCCGCGTCCAGGTGGTTCGTCGGCTCGTCCAGCAGCAGCAGATCCGGCTGGGACAGCAGCAGCCTGCACAGTGCCACCCGCCGCCGCTCGCCCCCCGACAGGACGCTGACCTCGGCGTCCGGGGGCGGGCAGCGCAGTGCGTCCATCGCCTGCTCCAGCCGGGAGTCCAGGTCCCACGCGCCACGGTGGTCGAGCTGCTCCAGCAGGCGGCCCATTTCCGCCAGCAGCTCATCGGTGTAATCCGTCGCCATCTGCGCGGCGACGTGGTTGTAGCGCTCGATGAGGGCCTGGGTGGCGGCGACGCCTTCCTCGACGTTGCCCAGCACGGTCTTGTCCTCGTTCAGGGAAGGCTCCTGCAGCAGGATCCCGGCGGTATAGCCGGGCATCAGCCGGGCCTCGCCGTTGGAGGGCTGCTCCAGCCCCGCCATCATCCGCAGCAGCGTCGACTTGCCCATGCCGTTCGGTCCGACGACGCCGACCTTCGCTCCGGGCAGGAATGCCAGCGTGACGTCATCGAGGACGACCTTGCCGTCGTAAGCCTTCCGGGCGTGACTCAGCGCGAGAATCTGCTTCATGCCGCACGCATCCTGCTGCCGTGCAGGGACCGTTGGCCTTGGCGCGATTGCGGCGAGCCCCTCCGCCGACTCTCAGGCTACCTCATCGGACGGAGCGCGACCGGCCACGCCGTACAGCAGACCGGAAAGGTGCGGACGCATGCGGGCGGATGCCTTACGCCGCGAGGCCGAGTCCGGTCCTGGGGAGCCCGCGATTCCGCCGCGCAGGTGACTGCGCGGAGCATCAGCTTAGTGAGCAGTTGCGATCGAGGTCGGCGCCGAATATGTGCCGGTACACGTCTTCCCCGTAGCTGGTCGGCAGCGGCTCCCCCTCAATCACACGGAACGTTCGCCGCCTGTCGGCCTGCCTCTCGGCGCGCAGGAACAGCGCGGTCCCCGTTTCCTCGTTGCGGAGGCGCTGCGCCAGGTCGAACAGATGAGTGACGAAGAGCACCTTGACGCCGCGGGCCAGCAGCGCCCGGACGATCTGCCGGGCGATCTCGGAGCCTTCCCTCTCGTTGGTCGAGGCGAACGACTCGTTGCACAGCAGGATGCATCCCGGCCTTATCCGGTCGACGATCTCGCTCATCCTGGCGAGTTCCTCGTCTAGTTTGCCGCTCTCCATGGAGGCGTCTTCCTCGCGCTTGTAATGCGTGAAGACACCGTTGCAGACGTCAGCCTGGAACGACTGGGCGGGGGCGAACATGCCGCATTGCATCATCAGCTGCGCCACGCCCACGCTCCGCAGGAATGTGGACTTGCCGCCCTGGTTTGCGCCGGTGATCATGACCAGCGACTTGCCATCCGCGCTGACGTCGTTGCCCACGACTCGCTCGCTGACATGAAGCGTCAGGCAGGCATCATAAAGACCGCGGGCTGACAGCGCCTGCTGCCCGCCAGCGAGAACGACCGGAAAGCAGACCGGCTCGCCCTTGCCCGCTAGCAGGCCGTGCAGGTTCAGGCAGCCCACGTAGAACGCAAGCTCGTAGCACAGCATGCTGAAGAAGCTCAGGATATGGTCGGTCGACTGGGCGAGCGCGTTCGCGGCAAGATTGATTCCCCTCGCCTGCAGGTCCGACAGTGCCCTGAATCCGTTGTCGTCCCGGTCGGAAATCTGGAAGCTGTAGCCAGCGGCTCGTCCGCCCGGCGAAATCCGCTCAATCCAGCGCTGCTCCCGGAGCCTGCGGAGCACGTAATTGATTCCCTTGTTACCGGTGCCGACTCCGGCGCTGATCAGGATCCCGTGCCGGAATTTCAGTTCCCTCAGGTGGTCCTCCACCTCGCTGAAGTACTCGTCGCCGAGCTCTTTCGACAGCATCGTGAAGAATCGCGTGAAGCCCTCGGACCTGAAATCACCGGCATGCTCATCTGCGACGGCTCTCAGCTTCCTGAGCATGCTCACGAACATCTCCAGTACCCGCACCGACCTGTGCAGTATCGTGTCCGGCGAATCTCTGAACAGGCCGAAATACTCCCGCTTCTCGCGCACGACTGCCTCCACCGCGATGTCGTAGATCTCCCTGACGACGGAAGGCTGGGCGAGGCAGTCAGCGAGGACATGCTGGCGGTACTCGATCGCCTCGGTATCCGTCAGGCTCGCGAGGACGGCCTTCTGCGCGATGTCGAGCAGGAACTTGTCCCCGGCGGCCATGCCGCTCAGCAGCGTGCCAAGCTCCAGGTCCCTGATCAGGTCTCCGGCCAGCGGCGGCAGCTCCTGCTCCAGGTCGAAGTCCTGATCGGCCTGCATGAGGAAGGCCTTCACGAGGGTATGCGCTCCTTCACCCGCTCGCAGCTGAGCCCGTACTTCTCGGCGATCGCCGCAGCGTAGGCGAGCCCGTCGGCGGGCTTCCTGACCACCTTGTAGGTCCGCACCGCCGGGTTGTCCGGCACGATGGTGCTGACCATGCTCACGGTGGCCTCGCTCAGCGAGGCCAGCTCATCGACGAAGGTCACGTATACGCACAACAGCTCCAGCCGCATTATCCGCTGCATCACCTCGGTGCCAAGGAAGAGCGCGTCGCTCAAGTCGTGGAGGTGAAGCTCTCGTTCATGATGACAATGCTGTTGCTGGTGGCCTCCTGCAGGATCTGGTGGATCCTGGTTAGCTCGTCCTCCAGCTTGCTGCGGAGGGTGGTGATGTCCTCCTCCTTTTCAAAGTGGCTGAACATCCGGTCGGGGAGGAAGAGCCGCGCGTTCTTGCCCGGCACGGGACAACCGAGGCTGGCAAGGTAATGCAGCTGGCCGAACATCCGCGCGAAGGTTGTCTTGCCTCCCTGGTTGGGGCCGCTGACCACGAGAATGCGCTCATGGCCGCTCAGGAAGAAGCCGTTGCATACCACCGCCGTTTTCCCGGGGACGAGCTTGCTGGCCAGGGCCAGGTCGAATGACTCGTCGGCACGGATCTCCTTGGAGCGGGCCGAAACGCGGGGGTAGCAGAAGCTCAGGCCTGCTCGCCTGAACCGCTCGATGAACTCCAGGTACGCGATATAGAACTGGACTTCCCGGTCAAAGGCCGCGATCGCAGGGTCGAGGTAATGCTCGTGGCTGGTGCAGTAATCGTCCAGCGCCTGGTAGACCTCGGGATAAAGACGCGCGACGAGATCGAGTATGCGGGCCTCGACGTGATTCATGTCCGGGCCGTCGCGGAATCCGACCCGATAATCCTTCACCGCTGCTTGCTTGAATTTTGCGAACGTATTCTCGACTTCCGCGCTGTAGTCAGGCTCCTCGCCGGATCTGCTGACCCGGACGCGATTCCCCCTGATGTGGACGCTGTAGCTCACCGCGGCGAGGTCGCTGTACCGCATGCGAGTAGCGGATACCAGCGTGGTGAAGCCGCCGGTCGCGGTGTAATCGGTGAGGTACTCGCGGAACGCACGGAATCCCCGCGACTGCACGTCGAGACGGGCAAGGCCGTCGGTCAGGGTACTGACTGCTGCACAGTAGCTGGCCACCGCATCAAGGAACCAGCGTTCCTGCTGGTAGCGGTAATGGAGCTTGCCAGCCTGGACGAGCTGCTCGCGCATCTGTCTCATCTGCCCGGCGAATGCTTGTACCGCCGCCAGGACCGGTTCCTTCTCCAGGTCGCGCAGGATGTCATGCCGGTAGCGGACGGCCTCGCCGTCGTGCAGCGGGACGTAGAAGAACGGCCTGAGCTGGTATTCCTCCCGCCCGACTGTCACCGCCGCTACGAGCTGATCGAGATTCAGGTCGGCGAAGAAGGAGGGCTCATCGATGTGGTCAGTCCTGGCGGCATCCTCGGGGCGCTCGAAGAGGATGCTGCGGAACCGCGGGGCCGCGTCCGGCCTGCCGCGCATGGCCGCCCGCGCGTCAGCTGCCGGGGCTGGCGCCTCAGGGTCCGCGGGGTCGAGGCGATTGACGTGAGGCATGCAGCTCCACCGCTTCCGCATCCGGTAGAAGCCATCAGCCGCTTCGGCGGTTCAAGCGGGCTTCATCGCCTGCGGTAATAATACCGGGCCAGTGGCGCCGCGGCGGCCCGCCGGCTGGCTGCCCTGCCGCCTTCACGTCTCCTTGCGGCCAGCATGCGGCCCGCTGTCCCACGGGCGGGCGAGTGCCTGATGGCCGGCCAGCAGGCGGAGCGCGTCGGTGTGCGCGCGGGACTCTTCGTCGGTCACCAGCCCGCTGTGCAGCGCTTCCCGCTTCAGCGCATAGGCCCTCATGTCTTCCGCGGCGCGCCGGAGCGTACCGGCGAGCGCGCCGATCATTGCCTCGCCGTGCCCGGGATCGGGGCGGGCGTCGAGCACCAGCGCGATATGGCGCAGGCACAGCCCGGCCGTGCTGGCGCCGGCTGGCGCCAGCGACGCGAGACGCGCGATCTCGCTGGCCTCGCAGTCGGCGAGCGTGACGCACACCGAGCACGTGCTGCCCCGGATGAGGCCGGTCACGCCGCTGGACATGTCCCCGGCATTGCCCCAATGCTGGCCGATGGCCTCAAGCGCGTCGGCCACGGCCTCCGCGAGTCTCGCGGACCCGGCGGCGATGCCGAGCGGGGACGCCACCGCGGCGTACTGCCAGGTGTGCTGCGGGCAGAACCCGCCTGCCTGGGCGTGCCGCGCCTGGTCGTATTCGCGGGTGGCGAGCAGGAACTGGTCGCGTCGAAGGCGCTCGGTCAGCGTCGCCTCCAGCTTGCTGCACACCGCGCAGTCGGAGGCGGGCACCGCGGTGGCCGCGCTCTGTGCCGGGTATTCCCCGGTGTCGATCTCGGATGGGTTCCAGGTGTCCAGGGAGGCCTGGAAACGGGCCAGCCGGCCGGCGAGGTCATCGAGGGCTGCCAGGTCCTGCTCCGGCGGCGCCGCACGCAGGTATGCACGGAACTGGTCAGCTGCCTGCGTGGTCTGCCGGTCGGCCTGGTCGGCGAGCCGGTCCAGCCAGTCCAGGGCGGCGGCATCGAATGCCTCGCGCGCGCGTTCCGCGAAGCCCGAGATCGCGGTGCTGAGCGCGTTCGCGAGCGTTGCGCGAGCATCGTCCGGACGGCCTGCGGCGAGCCAGCGGCGGGCCGCAGGCCGCCGGGGCGGCGGGATCGACCAATCGACCCGCGGTGCCGCCAGGCCCGGGACGTCCTCGGCGGACCATCTCGCCGGGCTGCTCAGGTCATCACCCACGGCGAGGCCCGCGATCTCGGCGCCCAGCCTGCGTGGTGAGCGGGCCAGCTGAAGCAAGGTCCCGATGTCGGTCGCGGACATGCCCACAACCAGCTCGTCAACCTCGGCGGCCCGCCGGTCCAGCCAGTCCCTGGCTGGCTCAAGCGCAGCCCGCTCCAGCGCGCCCAGGGCGTCCGGCAGGAGCCCTCCGGCGCCGCTTGGGCCCGCGATGCCGGGCAGCGCGCCCTCGGCGCTGGGGGCAATCAGCTCCCGGAGGCTGGCCTGCCACGCGGGAGCACGGTCAGCCAGCAGGCCCGGCAGGCCGGCCCTAACCCGGCTGGCAATCCGGTCGGCCACGGCACGTTCCTGGGCGCGCAGCTCGCCGAGGCGAGCGTCGAAGGCCGCCGCCACGGCCTCTCGGTCGGCTCCGCCATCGGCAGCCAACCGGCCGAGCCGAAGGTCACCCCGCTGGCCGGCGGCAAGCCTGACGGCATGGCCCGCGATGTTGCGCAGCGAGATCCTGGCCTTCTCCGTGGCCAGGAACTTCGTCAGCCCGGCCTGGAAGGAAAGGATGCCGCTGGCGGCGAGCCGCTCGTGGTCGCCCTGAACAGTGGCCTCCAGCGCTTCAAGGGCAGAGAGCGCGAACACCCGCGGCTCGCTGAGCTGTAGGTGATCCCGCAGCCAGTGCCGCACGTACTCGGTCACTTCGGCGGCCTCCCGGGCTGATACCAGGTCACGCTTGTTGATGACCAGGAACACCTCCCCGGCATGCTGGCCGGCGTCGGTCAGGAGATCAGCCTCGGCCTGGGTCAGGGGCGAGTCGAACCCGGTGACGACGAGAACGGCGTCGGCCCTGGGCAGGAAGCGTGCCGTGGTCGCCGTGCTGACTTCGACGGCTGACCCGATCCCGGGGGTGTCGGCGAACTCGAACCCGAGCCGCAGGATCTCGGCGGGAACCTCCACCTCCACCGAGGTCACCCGCAGCTCGGAACGCTCGGTGCTCGCCTGCGCCACGAACCTGGCCACCTCTGCCAGCGGCGCCTCAACGGCCAGCGGAGAGCCGCGGCGGCGGATCAGGGCCCGTGCCCTGCTGCCATACCGGACCGTGGTGACCACGGACGTCACCGGCAGCGCGCCCATGGGCAGGCAGGCGGCGCCGAGCAAAGCGTTCATCAGGGTGCTCTTGCCCCGACTGAACTGGCCGGCGACCGCCAGCCGGAACCGGTCGCCGGCCAGCCGTGCCAGCAGTTGCCTGGCCTCCTGCTCCCTCTCGTCGTCCCCGTAGCCGCGGGCGATATGCAGGACCGCCCGGATCATGTCCGCGAGATCGAGGCGGCGGCGCTGGTACTCCCTCAGCCCATCCATGTCTTCCACTCCTAACGGGCAGGCCCAGCCGGTCGGAGCGCTAGCCGGGATGCCCGGCGAGCGCGCTGCCGCCTGAGGTCCGCCTGCGGACTATCACGATGAACGGGATCGCGGCCAGCTGTGCCGCGACCGCGAAGGCAGCCACCGCGACAAGCGAGACGTCGAACAGCGCGCCGATCGCGATGCTACCCAGCATCCACGCCGTGCCGTAGGCGCCGGTGAACAGGCCGTAGGCGGAGGCGCGGCGGTCCGGCGACACCATCGGGGCGACCGCGGCCGGGATGATCGACTCGTTCACGCCCATCCCGAGGCCCCACAGCGACACGCCGGCCAGGCTCGGCCAGAACCCGCCGAGGAACACCAGCGGCGCGTAGGCCGCGGCGAACACGGTAAGCGGGATCAGGATGCCGATCCCGGACCGGTCGAATAGCCGCCCGAAGATCAGCGACCCGGTGCCGCTGACCGCCATCGCGACCGCGTAGAACACCGGCACCAGCGGTGCTGACATGGTGCGGGCCTGCTGGAAGTGGAAGGCGATCAGCGGGAAGTCGGCGAACCCGGCGGCCACAAGCGCGGCCCCGGCCAGGTATATCCAGAACACCCGCGGCAGGCCGGACGCGGTCACCTCGGCGGGCCCCGCCGAGAGATCCTGGGGCCGCGGGTAGAGCCGGCGGGCGACCATGAGCAGTGACAGCATGATCACGGCAGGGACCGCCAGCGACGCAAACGCGAGCTGGTAGTCGCCCTGGCTCACCGTCAGGATCAGGGCGACCAGCAGCGGGCCGAACATCGCCCCGAACTGGTCCAGCGCCTCGTGCACGCCGAAACCCCAGCCGTAGCCCATTTCCTTCGCGGCATGCGAGAGCATCGCATCCCGCGGCGGGTTGCGGGTCGCCTTCCCCACCCGCTCGGCGATGATCAGCAGCGCGGCTAGCTGCCAGCTGCCGGCCAGGGCCAGCAGCGGCACCGCCGCCATCTGGACCACGTAGCCGCTGATCGTGATCGGCCAGTACCGCCCGGTCCGGTCGGCGCCGCGCCCGGAGAACAGCCGCAGGCCGTAGCCGAGGAACTCCCCGGCCCCGGTGATGATGCTGATCCCCAGCGCGCCGACGCCGAGCGTGCCGAGGTAGGGGCCGATGACCGACCGCGACCCCTCGTAGGTGAAGTCGGCGAAGAAGCTCATCACGCCGACCATCAGGACGAACTTCAGCGCAGGGGACGCCTGGGAGATACGCTGCCGCACTGCCCACCGCGGGGCCTGCGCCGCGCCAGGGGGTTCCCCCGTGGCCGGCTGGTGGCCCTGCCCGCCGGCATCATCGTTGTCGGCGTGGCCGGGTGGCTGATGAGCCATCAGCTCGCGGGCATGCCGTGCGCACATCCCGGGCGACGCACACCGGCAGGCGATGAGTGTGCGCGCCGACGGGCCGGCAGCGCGCTCTGATGGCCAGCGGCTGGCCCAGGTCGCACGACTCTGCTCTGAGGTTGAACCGCCATCACGACGCACCACCCGCCGGCCGTTAACTCGCAGAGTAGAGGCCATTAGCCGCGGTGGCAGTTCAGGACAATCGCCCTGCCGGGGGCCTCATCCGGCACGTGCACTCTACCGCGGCGAGAGACGCAGCACGGCGCGCCGGGGATCCACCCAGCGGGCCTCCCGGTGGGAATCAGGGGAGAATGGTCCGTACCTGCCGTTACGCCGTAGGCGGGCCATGGCGCGATCGGGCAGCGAGGCGAAGAGATGAAGCTAAGACGTGAGCTCCTGACCGCCGAGATGATCGATCCCGGCACAGGCCAGCCAGTCCGCACGACGATCGAGGTGCGCTTTGATCCGCTGACCGGCCACAGCTCGCGCATCCTGCCCGAGCGCGGCCTGATGCCCGCCAACGACTTCGACCTGGAGGCGTTTGCGCGGGAGAGCCAGCCGCGCTGCCCATTCTGCCCGGACCGGATCGACCGGCTAACTCCCAGGCTGGCGGCGAGGATCCACCCCGACGGGCGGATCGTCTGCGGCGAGGCGGTCCTGTTCGCGAACCTGCACCCGTACTCATCGCACAGTTCGGTGTCCGTCTATTCGCCCAGGTTGCATTACCTGCCGCTCGGCGAGATCACCCAGCGGCTGCTCGCGGACAACCTGGCGACGCAGGTCGCCTTTACGAAGGCGGTGATGGCGGCAGAACCGCAGTCGCGGTGGGCGTCGATTAACGCTAACCACATGCTGCCCTCGGGAAGCTCGCTGTTTCATCCCCATCTGCAGGGGATTGTCGATTCCCAGCCGACGACGTTGCAGCGCCTGCTCGCAGATGTGCCCCCGCAGCGGTTCGACGCCTACCTGGACGCCGAGCGCCGCAGCGGGGAGCGTTATCTGGGGGATACCGGGCGAATCCAGTGGCTCGTCAGCTTCGCTCCGATCGCCCCGGCCGAGTTGAGAGCGTTCGCCACGGGCATTTCCTCACCCGCGGAGCTAGACGACGATCTCATCGGCGAGCTGGCCCATGGGCTGGGGCTTGCCCTGGGCGCATATGCGGAGATGGGCTTCGAGAGCTTTAACTGCTCGATCTACGGAGCGCCACCAGGGACCGAGGGTTACCCGCTGAACCTGCGGCTGGCTTGTCGCTCGAACCTGACGCCCTTCTACCGCTCGGACTCGACGTTCCTGGAGCGTTTGCACTGGGAGGGCGCCGTCGACCTGGCGCCGGAGAGCGTCGCCCGGCAGATCGGCGACCGCTTCGCGCGGTAACGGTGCGCTCGGAAGGGCTGGGTCGTGATCCGCGCGGTCACAGTGCGCCCAGCAGGTAGGCCACCAGCACGGCCGCGAACACGTAGCACAGGTACAGATTGACGTCGCCCGACTGGATGGGCCTGATGAAATCCGCCAGCCACTCGAACGCGCGGATCACCGGCCGGTACAGGTACCGGTCGAAGACCGGGGCCGCCTGGGACTCGTAGTGCACCGGGCCGGACCGCCCGGCCGGGTCGTCGGACGCGCGGCGCACCGACACCTCCGGCCGGTACAGCGCGTCGAAGGTGACCCGGGTGGGGGCCGAGAACGTCATCGCCGAGTACTGCATGCGCGGCTTGAACGCGACCTGCCCGCCGTCCCATACCGGCACGATGAGGCTGTCCGCCCGCGGCCGGCCGGCCAGGTAGATGAGCGCGGGCACGGCTAGCACCGCCAGCAGGAACACCGTCAGGTAGGTCGGCGAGAATCCGGAGAAGTTCGTGTGCGCCGGGATCACGGTGAGATTGCCCGGCAAGAGCACCGGCCGCAGCGCCACGCCGGTGACCGTGTGCATCGCGCGGGCCAGGGCGGTGAGCACGACCGGAGCCCCGACCGCGAGCGCCGCGCAGGCGACGGCGAGCAGCGCCGGGCCGGCCACCGGCTGGCCGGCTTCGCTGGCGGCGGCGGCCTGCCGGGTCCGTGGCATGCCCAGGAACGGGATGCCGTAGCCGCGGACGAAGGCGTAGATCGCCAGGCCCCCGGTCAGGCCCAGCGTGGCCGCGGCGAGCACGATCAGGATCGCGACCAGGTGGCTGCCGGTCCGGAATCCCTGGAACAGCCCCTGGAAGATGAGCCACTCGCTGACGAACCCGTTGAACGGGGGCAGCGCCGCGATCCCGAGCGTGCCGGCGAAGGTGATCACCGAGGCTCGCGGCATCCGGTTCGCCAGCCCGCCGAGCCGGTCCATGTCACGGGTCCCGGTGGCATGCTCCACCACCCCGGCTTCCAGGAACAGCAGCGTCTTGTAGGTGCCATGGTTGGCCACGTGGTAGAGGCCGGCGAGCAGCAGGAACGCCCACAGCAGCCGCTGGCCGTAGGCCAGGAAGGTCATGGCGGCACCGAATGCGGTGACGATGATCCCGATGTTCTCGATCGTGGAGTAGGCGAGGAACCGCTTGATGTCTCTCTCATTGAGCGCATACAGAATCCCGATCGCGGCGGTGGCGGCCCCGACCGCCATCGTGAGGACCCCGCGCCAGGCCGGTCCGGCGGGCAGCAGCCGGAAGGCGAACAGCGCGATCCCGTAGACGCCGAGCTTGACGATCAGGCCGGAGAGGAACGCCGAGCCGTCCGCGGGAGCCACCGGGTGCGCAGCAGGCAGCCACACGTGCAGTGGCACCAGGCCGGCCTTGAAGCCGAACCCGGTCAGCGCCAGCAGGAAAGCTGTGTCCCGCCAGGCACCGGGCACGAGGTGCGCGCGCGCGGCGATCACGTCGAGCTGCATCGAATGCGTCTTGGCTGCGAGGATCACGAAGGCCGCGACGATCAGCACGAAACCGGTCTCGGAGAGGGCCAGGAACCAGAACGCGCCGGCGGCCACGTCGTCGCGCCGCGGGCGGCGCAGGATGAGCAGGTAGCAGAGCAGCGCCATGGTCTCCCAGGCGACGAGGAAGGTGACCACGCCGCCGGCGGCGAGCACGGCGAGGCTGGCCAGCAGCGCGAGATTGTAGACGGCCAGGTACAGGCCGGTGGCGCGGCCCGGCTCGTGATAACGGGGCACGAACGCCGCCGTAGCGACCGCGACCAGGCCGAGCAGCGCGACGAACACCCCGGCCAGGCTGGTCGCCTGCAGCTGCAGCGACCCGACGACGACAGATCCGCCTGCTGTGACGAGCCGGCTGTTACCGGAGAGCAGCGAGGAGACGCCGCCTGCCAGCGCGGCCGCGCCGCCCAGACCGGATATGGCGCAGCATGCCCGGATCCCCGGCCTGCTGGCTCCGCCGGCCGCCGCAGCCAGCGCGGCGAGGGCCCACGCCGCCGCGGCACAGTACATCAGGGGCAGGGGAGTCACCGGTGATCTCCTTCCTGGGTGAAAGTGAGTTCCCGGACCTTCTCGGCGAGCCTGTCCACGGCGACAAGGAGGCCTTGCAGCAGCGCGAGCGGGCTGGGCGGGCAGCCCGGTATCCATACGTCTACCGGGAGCGTCTCGCCGATGCCGCCGTGGGTGAACGCGTCGCTGGAGTAGACGCCGCCGAGCGCGCATGCCCCGGTCGCCACCACCAGCTTGGGACCAGGCATCGCCGCGTACGTCTTGCGCGCCGCGATGTCGAAGGCCCGGATCATCGGGCCGGTGACCATCAGCAGGTCGGCATGCCGCGGCGCGGGGGTGAAGAAGAACCCGAGCCGGTGCAGATCGTAGTGCGGCGCCGCGAGCAGCCGGATCTCCTGCTCGCACGCGGCGCAGGATCCGGTGTCCAGCGTGCGGATGTGCAGGCTGCGGCGGAACTGGCGGGCCACGCTGCGGCGCAGCGCCTCCGCTGTCTCCGCCGTGCTGGCAGGGCGGGCAGGCCCCGCGGAACTCTCCGCCGCGCTGGCAGCAGTCATGAGTCACCCTCCCCCAGTAGCGGGATTCGCTTGACGAGGTGGCCGCGATCAGTGGCTGCCAGCTCGAACTCACCGCTCGGCGTGACCGCCTCTGGCGCAGCCTCCTGGCAGCGGCCGCAGGCCGTACAGGCCCCTGCGTCGAAGACCAGCACGTCACCGCTCCTGGTCAGCGCCCGGCTCGGGCAGACCAGGCACAGTCGGTCGGCCAGTTCGCGGGTGAGGGCCTGCGGCCGGAACGCCGGCGGGGTCGGCAGCGCCGCCGCCGAGCTATCGGGGCGGGCGGGGTAGCGCGTGGTGACCACGCCGCGGCGCAGGCCCCTGACGAACCACAACGGCACGGTGCTCGCCTCCTTCAGCGTGACATGCCAGCGACGGTCAGCCAGAAGCTGGCCTCGATGATCGGGACGTCGGTGAATACGTTCTGCGACCGGCAGGCGTCGTCGAAGCCGCGCCAGTTCCGTACCGAGGCGGGCCGCAGCCGCGCCCGGGCGATCCGCCCGCCTTCATCGAGTGACACCCAGGCCAGCGCCTCGCCGCGGGAGGACTCTGCCCAGCCCAGGCCCGAGCGGTCCGGGCTGCCCGGCGGGCCGGTTCTGCTGATGGTTCCTTCCGGCAGGTCCGCGCAGCCCGGCCCGGCGCCGGCCTCGAGCAGGTCCCCGATGAGCCGGACCGACTCGGCGGCCTCTGCCTGCATGACCCGGAACCTCGCCAGCACGTCTCCGCCCTGGCCGGTCGCCACCGCCGGCGGGTGCTCGGCGTAGGGCGCTGCTGGGTGATCCGCCCGCGCGTCTACCCGGAGTCCTGTTGCCCGGGCGACCGGGCCGACCATTCCCAGCCTCTGGGCGGCTTCCTGGGTGAGGATTCCGGTGGCTTCCAGCCGGTCGAGGAACGAGTTCGTGCCGAGCAGCGCGTCCGCCGCGCGGCGCAGTTCGCCGTACGCGCCGGGCAGCTCACGACGCAGTGCCGCCGCGTCCGGGCCGCAGCGCGCCCCGCCGATGTCGACGACGCCGAAGAGATATCGGTGACCGAACGCTGCCGCGTTCAGCCGCAGCAGCCGCTCCAGCGCGATCTCGGCAGCCGCCTGGCCGACCGCCAGGCCGGTGGACTGGCACAGCGCAGCGGTGGCGGCGGCGTGGTTGTAGAGCCGCTCAAGCTCCAGCGCGATCGCCCGGGTCCGCATCGCGCGCGCGGGCGGCTCGACGCCCGCGGCCGCCTCCGTCGCCGCGGCGAACGCCCAGCCAACGCCGACCGCGCCGAGCCCTTCCGTTCGCTCCACCTGGAATAGTGCCTCACGCGGTGTGCGGCCGCGCAGCCGCCATTCAACGCCCCGGTGCTTGTGCCAGGTGAAGAGGTAGAGGTCAACGAGTTCCTCACCGCTGGTCACCAGGCCGTAGTACAGCGACTCCACCCCGACACCGCGGACCGGGCCGAACGGGAACTCGAAGGCTTGCCCGCCCACGAAATGGGCGGCATGCACGTCGGCGGGCTGCTCCGCCGGCGGGCGGCCCAGCCGCGGGAAGCCCGGGTCGACCTGCGGCGGGAGAGCGACCCGGTTCAGCGGCTTGTCGCCGGCCGGCCTGATGCCGAACTGCTCGTAGATCTCACATTCCTCGGTGAAAGCCGCTGGCACGATGTCGGACAGCGCTGGGTAGCGCTCGCCCTCGATCACCGACTCGGTGACGAGGTACCGCCGGTCGGAGTCGAGGCCCCAGACCATGCGCAGGACCACCGGGTCACCGTCAATTGCCGGATTCCCGCCAGAGGCGAAGAGATCGGCCAGGCGCGCGCCGGGGGCGGCCGCCAGCCGCCGCACCGCGGCCTCGGTGTCCGTCGCGGCGACGGCTACCGTGACCACCGGCCCGTCGTCAGCCACGGCGTCGTGACCGAGAAGGCTGAGCAGCCCCGGCAGGCCGGCATCCTGCCGCAGCGCGGTCACGACAGCACCGCCATCGAATGACGGATCACCGTGTCCAGGCCGGCCGGGATCCACAGGCCGAGAACCAGCAGCGCCGCCAGCCCGACGGCGAGCGGGGCAACGGCCGCGACGGCGGCCCCGCGTCCCCGGTACGGGCTGGGTGACGGCGACGCCTCGCCGGTCACCATTCCGGTGGTGGTCCGCGCCATCGCCACGAACGCGATGCCCAGCAGCGCGAGCAGCAGCAGCGGAAACACCGGGTTGGCGTCCGCGAAGCCGGCCCGCACGATCGTGAGCTCGGACAGGAACAGGCCGAACGGCGGCGAGCCGAGCACCGCGAACGACGCCAGCAGCAGCGCGCCCCCGGTGAATGGCACCGCGGCCAGCAGGCCGCGCACGCCAGCGGCCTCCCGCGTTTTGTACCGCAGCGCTACGTCACCGCTGGACAGGAACAGCACTGACTTGGCGATCGCGTGGTTCAGGATCTGCAGCAGTGCCCCGTACAGCCCGAGTACGCCGCCGAAGCCGAGCGCGACGGCGATGATTCCCATGTGCTCGACGGAGGAGTAGGCGAACATCCGCTTGAAGTTCCCGCGCCGGACCATGAACAGGACCCCGATCACGATCGATGCGAATCCGAAGGCGAGCAGGACACCGCGGGGGAAGGAGCCGCCGAGCCCGGCCCGCGCGATCGCGAGGAACCGGATGATCGCGTACATCCCCGTGTTGAGCAGTGCCGCGGACAGCATGGCGCTTGCCGGGCTCGGCGCCTCGGCGTGCGCGTCGGGCAGCCAGGTATGCATCGGCGCCAGGCCGACCTTGGTGCCATAGCCGACGACCGCCAGCAGGAACGCCAGCCGGAGGCTCTGCGGCGCGAGCGCATGGGCGTGGCTGAACAGGTACGGCCAGGTCAGGGCGAGGTCCGGCGCGAGGTGCAGGCCGCTGGCTGAGTAGAAGAGGAACAGGGTGCCCGCGAGCGCGATCGTGACGCCGAACGAGGTGATGATCACGTACTTCCATGCCGCCTCAAGCGAGTTCGACCTGGCCTCGAGCCCGACCAGCCCGGCGCTTGCCAGGGTGCTGGCCTCGATCAGGACGAAGAGCAGGCCGAGGTTACCGGTCTCCAGGGACGCGAGCATCAGGGACGCGAACAGCCCGAAGAAGATGAAGTAGAGCCGGACCTGGAAGCGGCTGAGCCTGCCCGAGTCTTCCTCCGCCGACAGGTAGGCGACGGACCCGACGGCGGCGAGCAGTGTCACGCTGGCCACCGTCAGCAGGAAGAAGCAGCTGAGCGAGTCCAGGTAAAGGAAACCGCCCCAGCCGCGCAGCGGGGCCCGGTGCAGCTGCGCGACCAGCAGGCAGACCGCGGCGGCGAGCGCGACGCCGGCCCCCGCCGCTCCTGCCCAGCCCGCCTGGCGGGCCCGCGCGCCGCCCGCCGCCGCCGCCGTGCCTGCCAGCGGTCCCGCCGCCGTGAGAATCACCAGGATGATCATCAGCCGTGCAGCTCCCTCAGCTCGGCCGCGCTCGCGCTGGCGAGCCGGCGGGTGAGCCCTGATACGACGACGAGCATGATGAGCACCCCGGCGACCAGGTCGAGGAAGATTCCCGCCTCGACGATGAAGGGGAACGTCGCCACCAGCGTGATCGCGCCGAGGAATACGCCGTTCTCCACGATCAGCCAGCCGATCAGCTGGGCCACGGTGTGCCGTCGCACCACCATGCCCAGTCCGCCCAGCAGGATGACCGCGGTGGACAGCGGCACCACCGCTGCCGCGACCACCCCGTGCGGCAGCAGCTGCGGCTTGGTCACCAGGTAGGCGAACGCGGTCAGCGCGCCGCCGGCGATGAGCGAGGTCGACAGTCCCGTCGACAGCGCGGTGTCTCGCTTGAGCTCGAGCCGCTGCACCAGCAGCCGGCGGGCCGCCACCGGGATGCCGATCCCCTTGATCGCCAGGGTCGCCACGGCGAGGATCCACAGCTCGATGCTGTGGAAGGTGAAGGCGGCGACCCCGGCGGCGAACGACAGCACCACCGACTGCGCGCCGTAGTAGGCCACGTACCGGTTGAAGAGCTTGGATCCCAGGCAGGCGAACGCCAGCAGCAGGATCAGCACCCCGGCCAGGTCGAGCAGCACTCCGGCTGCGCTGGAAGCGGACAGGCTCTGCACTCCGGCAGTGCTGGTCGCGGACAGGCTCTGCACTCCGCTCACGCTCCGATCACGTAGGAGGTGGCGATGCCCACCAGCGCGAGCAGGAATGCCGCGCCGAGGAACTCCGCGATACGGAAGAAGCGCAGCTTCGCGAAGGACGTGTCGATCACGACGATCGCCAGGCCGCACACCGCCAGCTTGCCGAGCAGGACCGGAATGGCGAGCAGCGCGCTGGCCAGGTCACCGGAGGTGCCCAGGCCCCACGGGATGACGAAGACATTCATGAAGATCGAGGACAGCAGGAAGAGCTTCATCCAGCTGCCCCACTTCATCAGCGCGTATTCCCGGCCCGAGTACTCCAGCACGCGGCCTTCCTCGATCATCGAGATCTCCGTCGAGACGCCGGGGCTCTCGATCGGGATCCGGCCGTTCTCCACCAGCACGATCATGAAGAAGGCCAGCAGCCCGAGCAGGTGGGTGGGCAGCACCAGCGCATAGGGAGACGCCGCGATCGCATGGTTCATCAGGTAGGGGTTGTCCGATGCGGAGACCACGCCGACGGTGAAGAACACCAGGATCAGCGCGGGCTCTGCCATGCTGCCGATCCAGCTGGCCCGGCTTGCCCCGAGGCCGCCGTACGGGCTCGCGGTATCCAGCCCGGCCAGCGAGGTCATGAAGCCGGCCAGCGCGAGCACGAACGCACCGCCGATCAGGTCGGCGAGGAACGCCAGCGGCAGCGGCGAGTTGGTGATGACGGGGACGATCACCGACACCGTCAGGTAGCAGCCGAATGTCACGAACGGGGTTATCCGGAACACCCATGAGGCCTGGTCGCTGATCGCGCTGCCCTTGCGCAGGAGCTTGCCGAGATCCCGGTAGGGCTGCAGCACGCTCGGCCCGCGCTTGGACGCGATGACCGCTTCGGCCCGCGCCAGCACGCCCGCATAGAGCGGCGCGGCGGCGATGACCACGAGGCTCTGCAGGACCTGGATCAGGACCGGAACAGACAAAAAAAGCCTCCACCTGTCTGGGCGACGCACAAGGCGCCCGTTTCAGATAGAGGCCATTAGCCGGACTAGTCAGGAGCACCGGCGTTACGCGAGCCTCATCGCGTACTGGTTTCCAGAATATAGCAGTGACCCGCAAGCCGCAGGATCAGAGGTACCTGTCGGCGAGCCGGGCGAGTACGCCGCGCAGGGCACGTTCGCGGTGAGCCAGATCGCCGTCGGCGCGTTCGGCGTCCGCGACGGTGCCCGCGCGGTAGCTGGCGGCGGACTGCAATGCGCTGGCCAGGCCGTCCGTGCTTTCCGCGTACCGTCTCTGGACGGCCCGGATCAGTTCCCTGGTCGCCTCGGCTAGCCGGTACTGCAGGTCGGCGCGTGCCCGGCCGGCCTGACTGCCCGCCAGGCCGGCCGCCTCGCTGCGGAGGTGCTCGCGAGCCCGGCGCCGGCCGATCTCGCCGGGCAGCCGCCGCCTGACCGCACCGGCCAGCAGCTCGGTCTGGCCTACGTTCTCCCGGGTGGTGTAGAAGAACCGCAGGTCAGTCGCAAGCCGCTGGCCGGGCACCGGCACCGCGAGGTCGATCCCGAGCAGCTCGGCAGCAGCCTCCCTGACCGCGTCGAGTTCGGCTTTGAGCTCGCTGGTGAGCCGGGTGTCCAGCTCACCGAGGCCGTTTTCCAGCCGGTCACGCTGGGCCTCCCGCCAGGCTTCCACCGCCTCTCTCGTCAGCCGGGCAAGCTGCTCCCGGCCGCGCCGCTCGATCTCGGCGGGCGATGCCGCCGACAGCTCGCCAGCGAGCAGGCCGCCGATCCGCGTGCCCAGCTCGGCTGCCAGCCGCCGCGCCTCGCAGTCGGCGGCCTCGTTCAGCTCGGCAAGCATCCGCGCGGACGCGGCGTTCGCCAGGTCGGTGACGTCCTTGCCGCGGGCCCGCATGGCTTGGAGGCGGGCCTCGAACTCCATGACCCGCGCTGCCGCTTGCCCGCTGCGCATTTGCGCCGCACGGCGTCCGAGCACGACTGCGTCCAGCAGCGTTCCGGTCAGGCGGCGCAGGTGCGCGGCGGCTGAGCGGCGCACGTCATCGGCCCGGCCATGCTCCAGGTAGCCGCAGAAGTCCGAGCGGAACTCCTCGAAGCCCCGGTCAACGCCGGGGACAAGCGCCGCGCGAGCCGACAGCGGATAGATCCTGGCCGGCTGGCCGGTGGCGTCCTGAATCACCCCGGCGGTGAACGCCATCGACTCATCGAGACCGGCCGGATCCAGGTAGTCCGCCTTGTTCAGCACCACGAAGGTGGTCACTGAAAGCCCTGCCACCCGGGTCAGCAGGTCGCGCTCGCTAGCCGATACCGGCGGGTCGGCGGTGAGCACGAACACGGCGGCGTCCATGGTCTCCAGCGCATCGGCTGCCGCGCTCGTGTTGTGCGCGTGCACAGAACCAGTGCCCGGGGTATCGACGATCTCCAGCCCGCTGGCGAGTATCGGCACATCGAGCCGGACGGTGACGCCGGCGACACCGCGGCAGTTCGCCGGATTGCCGCGTTCTGTCACGAGATCCTCCAGCGCATCTGCGGGGAGCCGTTCGCTCCGGCCGTCCAGGAAGCGCGCCTCGATGCCCTCATCGGTGCCGTGCATGACCGTGGTCGCCACCGACGTCAGGGGCGTCACGCCGGCCGGCAGGATCTTCCGGCCGAGCAGGGCATTCACCAGTGTGCTCTTGCCGCGCTTCGCCTCGCCGACCACCAGCACCCGGAGCCGCCCGGCGCCGAGGCGCTCGCGCAGTCCGGCCAGCGTCTCGCGGTCAGCGCCACTGGCCAGCGCGTCCAGCTCATCCAGCGCGCGCACCAGTGCGCCGTCGCGTTCGATAGCGCGCATTCCTGGCCCTCCTGCCCAGCGTAGGCAGGGACCGTTGGCAGCTCAGCCGCAGTTTGACGGCGAGCCCCTCCGCCGTGCACATACGCCAGCATACGCATGTCGTTTACGCCGTTCCGAGGACTGCCAGAAACGGTCATGGTGATAGGTGAAGGCATCAAACGGCTGTTAGTGCTGGCTGTGCACTGCCGGGGAAGGTCGGGGAATGTAGCGTCGGTAGGGCTGGGCAGGCGGCAGGGATCCAATTGCGGGTACATAACGGACATCCGTCACGGTGGCGGCCGGGGAAGGTGGCGAGATGACCGGGCTGAAGGCGGAAGCTGATCCTGCGGAACTCGGCTTCGACGCAGGGCGGCTGGACCGGATCGACGAGCATTTCGCGCGTTACGTCGACGACGGCCGGCTGCCGGGATGGCTGCTCACGGTGAGCAGGAACGGGCGGCTCGCGCACGTGTCCTGTTACGGCATGCGTGACGTCGAGGCGGGACTGCCGGTCGAGACGGACACGCTCTGGCGGATCTACTCGATGACCAAGCCGATCACCTCGGTCGCGGCGATGATGCTCCTCGAGGAGGGCGCGTTCGAGCTGGGCAGCCCGGTGCGCGATTTCATCCCGTCGTTTGCGGACGTCCGCGTTTACGCCGGCGGCCCGGACGTCGGGCCGGTGACCGTGCCCGCCATCGAGCCAGTGCGGATCTGGCACCTGCTGACGCACACCGCCGGGCTTACTTACGGCTTCCAGCGGGTGCACCCGGTGGATGCGCAGTACCGGGCCGCCGGGTTCGAGTGGGCCAATCCGCCTGGCCTTGACCTGGCGCAGTGCTGTGACCGGTGGGCCGGGCTGCCGCTGCTCTTCCAGCCTGGCGCCGAGTGGAACTACTCGGTGGCGACCGATGTGCTCGGCCGGGTCGTCGAGGTCGCCTCTGGCCAGAGCCTGGATGAGTTTCTTGCCGCCCGCATTCTCGGGCCCCTGGGCATGACCGACACGGCCTTCCATGTGCCGCCCGGCGACAAGGGACGGCTGGCTGCCCTGTATATGCCGGGGGCCGACGGGAAGGCAGCACGTTTCGATGCGCTGGGGAAGGTCGCGGACGCCCGGCCGCGGTTCCTCAGCGGCGGCGGCGGCCTGATCTCGACGGCCGCGGACTACCACAAGTTCACGCAGCTGCTGCTCGACCGCCCCGGCAGCCCCGCCGGGGAGTCGGAGGGCGTACGCCTGCTCGGCCCCCGGACAGTGGGCTACATGACTCGCAACCATCTGCCAGGCGGGGCCGACCTCGAGACATTCGGCCGCCCCCTTGCCGGGACGCCCTTCCGCGGCATCGGCTTCGGGCTCGGGTTCGCGGTGGTCATCGATGCTGCGGCCGGCAAGACAATCTGCTCCGAGGGGGAGTATTCCTGGGGCGGTGCGGCGAGCACGGCGTTCTGGGTCGACCGCGCGGAGGAGCTGACAGTCTCCTTCTTCACCCAGCTGCTTCCCTCCAGCGCCTACCGGATCCGCCCGCAGCTACGGCAGCTCGTCTACCAGGCGCTCGTCGGCTAGGCCCGGGTACCGGTGCTCTCCTGGCTGCTGGCCGATTCCTTCCTGATCTCCCGCAGCCGGTAGACGATGAAGGCACCGATAGCGATCACCACGATGGCCACGATCGCGTAACCGCCGATCGAGATGTAATGCGCGATGCCGTTCCACGCGCTGCCGAAGCCGTAGCCGACCAGGGTGATGACGGCGGCGTAGAACACCGTGCCGACCAGGCTGAGCACCCCGAACTGCAGCGCCGGTACCTCGACGAAGCCGGCGATGAGGGAGGTGAACGCCCGGATGACGGGCAGCGCCCGCCCGATGGCGACGGCGTACTCGCCGCGCCCGGTGAAGAAGCGCTCGGAACGCTCAAGGTCAGCCTTCGTGATGAGCAGGTACTTGCCCACCCGCTCGACCGCCGGCCGGCCGCCCAGCCGGCCAGCGCCATAGGACACGAAGGAGCCGCAAAGCTCGGCGAGCGAGCCGATGACGATCACTAGCACGACGTTCAGGTGACCCTCGTACGCGAGTACGCCGGCGAAACCAAAGGTGATCTCCGATGGGATCGGAATGCAGCAGGCCTCGAGGAATCCGAGGATCGCCAGCGCGCCGTAACCCGCGTGGCTGATAAGGCTCTCCATGGCTCCCTGTTGTACAGCATGCCGGCCACTGATCCGTACCTCATCGCGGCTTGCGCTGCCGGGCTTACCCGCCGCGGGGCTTATGCTGCGGTGGAGGCCAGCGGCTGGCGCCCGCCATAGTTGCGTAAGCCCTGCGGACAATGCAGCCGCGGCTGGCAACCCGGCAATGGCGGCTGATCGGCTGCAGACCCACGGAGTCAGACATGGGATTGATGGACAAGGTCAAGGCGCAGGCGACCCAGCTGGCGCAGAAGACGCAGGATACGGCGCGCGACAGCAAGGTCAAGTTCGACCAGGCGCAGGCCAAGCGGCAAGGTGACGTCATGCTCCGCAACCTGGGCGCGGCTGTCTACGCGGACCGCACCGGGCGAGGAACTGCGGAAACTGCCGCAGAGATCGACCGGCTCGTGACCGAGATTTCCAGTCACGAGGCCGAGAACGAAATCAGCCTGGCGCAGGAGCCGACGGCTGCCCCGTCCGGCGTCGCATCGGCGGAGCCTTCGACCTGGTATCCCTCCTCTCCGCCCGCGCCTCCGGCAGAGTTCTCGGCTGCGCCCGCGCCTCCGGCCGGGTTCCCGCCCGCGTCCGAGCCCTCGACCGGTTTCCCGCCGGCGTCCGAGCCCTCGACCGGGTTCCCGCCAGCGTCCGAGCCCTCAGCCGGGTTCCCGCCCGCGCCCGAGCCAGCGTCTGCGCCCTCGACCGGATTCCCGCCAGCGCCCGCGCCCGCGCCCGAGCCAGCGCCCGAGCCAGCGCCCGAGCCCTCAGCCGGGATTCCGCCCGCGCCCGAGCCAGCGCCTGCGCCTCCGGCCGAGGCCTTCCCGCCTGCCGCGCCCACCGGGTTCCCGCCGGAAGCAGGCTAGCCGGGAGCCGAGCCCGATCACCGCGGCGCTGAGTTCTTCCCCCCCGCAGGCCGTGCTCATTTACCGCAGGGCGCGGTGCTCATTCACCGCTGGGCTGAGCCCGGAAGACTACCCGGACGACTTCCTGCAGGCGTCCTGCGCTGCGGTCTTCTGCACGATGGGCGGGGATGATCCCTGCCCCGATGCGCCCGGCGACGAGCCGGTGATCTGGTATCCGCTGGCGCCGAGCACGATCCTGATCCTGGCGAGGCCGCTCACCTGGCGCAGCGCGGCACCCGGCATCACCTTGTGCACGACCTGCGCCGACGCGGTCATCCCGGGCGGGTATTCGATCAGTGTCTGGTCGATGTCGGCGCTTGTCCAGGACAGGCCGGCGCCATGAACGGTGAAGCCGAGCTGGGTAAGCTGCGCGCCAGTACTCGCCGACAGGCCGTTGATAAGGGTCCCGTTGTAGACATCGACCGACACCTGGCTACGCTCCGGTCCGGAAGGCTTCTTCCTCGGCCGCTGCGGGTGCGCCTTATTCGTCAGCGATTTGTCCGCCTTCAGGTCGGCGAAGAGCTTCGCGGCGGCCTGGCTGTCCCACAGCACGGCCGATTCACCAGTCGGGGTCAGGTAGTTCATGTTCGAGACCGGCACGGTCGTGAACACGACATTGCTGGGCGAGATGCCGCGTAGCTGATCGGCCAGGGTCGTGACGTTCAGCCGCTGATCGACCTTTACCGCGGCGGCCGCGGCACTCAGGAAATGGGAGAGCTTGATCGGGTTCGCGAGCGTGCCTGAGCTGATCGCCTCGCGCAGCATTGACGAAAGCAGCTGCTGCTGATCGCTGATCCTGGCCAGATCGGAGAGTGCAAAGGAATGCCGGTCGCGGACGAACTTGAGCGCGGTCACCCCGTACACGTGATGCATCCCGGCGGCCATGCGCAGGCCGCTGTAAGGATCGTCCACCGCAAACGGCAGGCAGATATTCACGCCGCCCAGCGCGTTGACCACCTTGACGAATCCGGGAAAGTCCACCTCGATGTAGTCGTTGATGGTCAGCCCGGTGTCGTGTTCCACGGTCTGCACCATCAGCCTCGGCCCGCCGAGGCCGAACGCTGCGTTGATCTTGTTCATCCCGTGACCGGGGATGTCGACCCACGAATCGCGCGGCAGGCTGACCACGGAAACGCTGCTGTGGTTAGCTGGCACGTGAATGATCATCATCGTGTCGGAGTTTGAGCTGATGGAATGACCGACATGGAGCCTGACCTGCTCGGCGTGGCTCAGGCCGGACCGCAGGTCGACGCCGGCCAGCAGGATGTTCAGCGGCCCGCTCGACGGCGTACCTGCGGTGCCCGCGTTGACCCGCCCGACATGGCCGTTGATATAGCTGGTCAGCGCCCAGCTGCTGCCAGCGATCAGCAGCACGATGACGGACATCGCGCCGCATACGACCGCCAGCGCGCGTTGCTGCCGCGCCCTCCTGCCTGCGGAAATGCGAGCCATCAGCTGCTGCTGGACGAGGGGAGCACTGCCCCTGCGCCGCGTCCCGGAGTGCCTGGCCCTGCCGGGTGCGCTGGCTGGGTCGCCGTCGTCGGCGATAGTCATCGGTATACCCCCCGGGCTCCCGGCTCTTCGTAGGCTAGCGCGGCGGCGCCCTAGCGGCGCTTTCCTGCGTCGGCGGGTCCGCGACTTTTCCGCACCGGCCGGCCTGCCGGTAAGGGCGGGAGCGGCCCCGCCACGCCGCGGGTGGCTCCCGTCACGCCGTACGGTGGCCCTCGTCACGCCGCGGCTGGCCCGTCACGCCGCGGTCACGCTGCGGGTGGCTCCCGTCACGCCGCGGGTGGCTCCGGGTCCCTGGGCAGGCCGAGTATCCGTTCGCCGATGATGTTGAGCTGGATATCGGTTGTGCCGCCCCCGATGGTGAGCGCCCTGGTCAGCAGCACCTGGCGGGCCCAGTGCGAGCCGTTGGGCAGCCCGGAGGCAGCGACGGCCGGTCCCGCGCCGCCGCCGAGCGCGCCGTCAGCCCCGGAGGCCGACCAGCACAGCTCGGAGACGCGCTGGGCATGCCGCATCCCGAGCAGCTTCCGCACGCTGCCGGTGGCGCCGGGCTCCGTGCCCGACAGCTGCTTCAGCGTGACCCGGACCGACAGCAGGTCGATCGCATGCCCGTCGCAGACAAGCGCGCCGACCTGCCCGAGCTGCAGCTGGCCAGCCCCGCCCGCGACTTCGAGCAGCTCACTGACGCCGGATCCGAAGGTCCACGACTTCGACAGCGACACCCGTTCGTTGGCCAGCGTCGTCCTGGCTATCTTCCAGCCGCCGTTCACCTCGCCGACGACGCAGTCATCCGGCACGAACACGTCGTCAAGGAAGACCTGATTGAAGAGCGAGTCGCCGGTGATCTCGCGCAGCGGCCGCACTTCGACGCCCGGCGACGACATGTCCACCAGGAAGTAAGTGATCCCCGCATGCCGGGGCGCGGCGGGGTCGCTGCGCGCGACGCAGATCGCCCAGGCGGCCTGCCTCGCCAGCGAGGTCCAGATTTTCTGCCCGGTCAGCCGCCAGCCCCCCTCGGCCCGCTCCGCGCGCGTCGTCAGCCCGGCCAGGTCAGAGCCTGCGCCCGGCTCGCTGAACAGCTGGCACCACATGAACTCGCCGCGCAGCGTCGGCGGCAGGAACCGCTGCTGCTGCTCGGCTGTCCCGTACTTGATCAGCGCTGGCACGACCCAGGCACCGATCACGAGGCTGGGCGCACGTACCCGGGCGGCGCGCATTTCCTGGTCGATGACGAGTTGCTCCAGCGGGCTCGCGCCGCGGCCCCATGGCCGGGGTAGGTGCGGCGTCACCCAGCCGTCAGCTGCCAGCCGCTCGGTGCGCTCGGCGCCGGTCAGCGCGGCAATCTCGGCAACATCAGCGTGCACGGCTGACCGCAACGGGCCCCCGGCGTCAGGAAGATCCACCTGAACGGGCCTGCGGGTGCCGGACAAAGCCAGCCTGGCCACTCGCCGTGCCCACTCATCCGACGGGCCGAGCAGGGCGCGCAGCGACATCGCCCGCCGGTAGTAAAGATGGGCCTCGTGTTCCCAGGTGTAGCCGATCCCGCCGAGTACCTGGATCAATTCGTGCGTGCACGTGACCGCCGCGTCGATGGCGACCACGGCAGCCACGCTCGCGGCGAACTCGCGCTGCCGCGCCCCCGGCGCCGCGGTGTCCGGTGCCTGGTCTCCCGGTGCCTCGCCCCCCGGCTTGTCGGGCTGCGTGCGCGCGGCGTCCCAGACGGTGGCGGCGGCCTGCTCTGCGGCGGTCAGCATCCAGGCGCAGCGGTGCTTGACGGCCTGGAACTGGCCGATCGGCCGGCCGAACTGGTGCCGGATCTTGGCATAGTCGGCGGCGGCGGCGGTAGCCCAGTCGGCGATGCCGGATGCTTCCGCGCCGAACAGGATCGCGGCCAGGCTGGTGACTGCCCCGCGGTCGAGACCGGGGAGGAGCCGGTCGGCTGGCACGGCCGCGCCGGCCGCGCGGATTCGCGCCACCGGGCGGGTGAGGTCAAGGCTGTCAAGCCTGGTGATCTCCAGGCTCGCGGCGTCGATGGCCGCCCAGATCTCGCCGCGGTCCGTCTGCACTCCCGCGATGACCAGGTCAGCCATCCAGGCACCGAGCACGGGGGCCGACTCCCCCTCGACGATGAGGCTGCCGTCGGGGCCGGACCGGCCGGTCAGGCCCGCTGCCAGCGAGACCGCGCCGGTGGCGGATCCGTCGGCCAGCCCGGCCAGCAGCTTGCCCGTGCCGCCGGTCGTCGCGGCGGCAGCGCTGGCCAGGGCGGCGCTGGCGAGGACGGTGGGCAGGTATGCCCCGGGTACCAGCGCCCGGCCAAGTTCCTCCAGTGCCACTGCCAGCTCCGGCAGGCCGAATCCCTGCCCGCCGTATTCCTCCGGCAGGTGCAGGCCGAGGACTCCTTGCCCGGCCAGGGCAGGCCCGAACGACTCCCGGTACCGCTCCGATCCGCTATCCGGGCCGTCGGCGGCGGCCCTGATGGCTTCCGCCGGGCAGTTGCGCTGCGCCCATCCCCGGACTGCCGCCGCTAGCTCCAGGTGCTCCTCGGTGAGGCCGAGCGCCATGATTCACCTCGTTCGCCGTGCTCCGCTGCGCCGCTGGCAACACTCTAGAACGAGATTCGGAGTGTGCCCAGGTCATGGCCCTGTTCTCACCTCCTGGGCCGTACTGGGGCCGTCAGCATCCGCGAGGGCAGCCTCGATGGCGCGCCTGGCGCGCCCTTCGGCGCTCGGCATCAGGTGGCTGTACACGCGCAGCGTGAACCCGGGATCATGGTGGCCGAGGTACTCCGACAGCGCCCGGATGTCCACGCCGCCGTGCAGCAGCACCGAGGCGTATCGGTGCCGCAGCTGGTGCGAGCCAGTGAGCTGGCCCGGCGCCAGGCCCGCAGACTCGACGGCTGACCGCCAGATGTTATTGAACGACGGGCGCAGCAGAGCATTGCCGTCCGTG
>Ga0302229_10000117_pt1 | contig 61334 bp, 60 predicted proteins | sample II_Palsa_N1_3_FD_193518 | JGI IMG/M metagenome (GOLD analysis project Ga0302229, IMG submission 193518) | Peat permafrost microbial communities from Stordalen Mire near Abisko, Sweden - II_Palsa_N1_3 | ecosystem: Environmental > Terrestrial > Soil > Palsa > Peat permafrost | place: Sweden... | reverse complement strand
GGCAGCGTGCCCGGGGCGGGCGGCCTGCCCGGGACGGCGATCGCCCGCCCCGGGCACGCCGCGCGCTGTCAGTGCCCGTAGACCGGGACGATCGCGGCGCGGGCGAGCGTGTGGAAACCGAGGTTGAACCCGGCCACCGCCGGGGATACGTCCGAGTCGATCTCCAGGGACTCCGTGTCCATCGCATGCACGGTGAACACGTACCGGTGCGGGTCGCCGGGCGGTGGCGCCGCCCCGCCGTAGTCCTTGCTCCCGTAGTCATTGCGCACCGAGAATGCGCCGGTTGGCAGGCCGGTACCGTCGGCGCCCCCTGCGCCGGCCGGAAGCTCAGTCACCGACGCCGGGATGTCGAAGACCAGCCAGTGCCAGAATCCCGACCCGGTCGGGGCATCGGGATCGAAGCAGGTCACCGCGAATCCCTTGGTCTCGGCCGGGAACCCGTGCCAGCTCAGCTGGGGGGAGATGTTCTCGCCGGACATGCCGAAGCTGTTATAAACCTGCGCCTCGCTCATCTGCTTGCCCTGGGTCACGTCCGTGCTCTGCACCGTGAAGGACGGCACCTTTGGCAGGAAATCATGGGGTAGCGGTGCCCGATCAGTCATGGTTTGCCTCCTGATTTACGCGGCTGGCGTGGCCCAGGCCAACGCTACTGGTGATCAGGCTGCGGTGGCACTGGCACCCATGGCCCCGTTATGCATCTTTCTGATCACTGTAGTCACGCACGTCAGCCTCCCGGCCAGTGCAGAATGGCCTACGTTGAGAAGCGGGGGACGGTCCGGCGGCGATGAGCCGGACGCAAGCTGCCCGGGCGGTCAGAAGGGGTCGAGCACGAGCGTGAGCCTGGCACTCGGACCGGCCGCGTGGGCGCGGCGAGCCGTTCTCGCGGCGGTCCTTGTCGGCGCTGCCATCATTCCCGGTCACGAGTCCGGTTCCGCGTCTTCCGTCTGCAAGGCAGGGCAGTGCGGAACGGCGGGCACGATCCTGTGGACCCGCCTGCTGCCCGGATCATGGACGGCCGGCGGCACCGGCGGCACCGTGCTGACCCGTGGGCAGGCGTACGTGGCGGCGGGCGGCGGAGTGGCGGCGGTCGGGTTCGGGCTGACCGTGATTGCCTTTGACCTCCGCGCCGGGAAATGGCTGTGGACCAGGGCGCTCAGCGGATTGCCGGCCGGCGCGTCGATCGAGTCGGTGCGGGCCTGGCCGGGCGTGGTGACTGCCGGCGTCAGCGTCCCGCGGTCCCGCCACGGCCGGGCCGCGCGGACGGAGGTTGTCCTGGCTGACCGGACCGGCGCGAGGGTCGGTGCCTACCCGGCGGCCGAGTACGGCGGCGCCGTCGCGGCAAGTTCGGCGGCCACCGTGGTCGTCGGCCGGAAGTCAGTGACCAGCTATCACAACAAGACCGGCAAGATCAGGTGGCGGCGGCGGACCGGCCCGGTCTCGCAGGCATGGCGGGTAGACGGCCGCGACCTCTATGTCACTGTCGCGGCCGGCGGCTACCTGGGCACCGCGCCGGTCACCGCGCTGCGGCAGATCAGCCTGCGGACCGGCGCGCAGCGGTTGGTCCGGCCGCACGGCCGTATGTTCGCCGGCACGCTCAGCGGCGCGTTCGATGGCGTGGTGCTCTTCTCCGGGCCGCGCGGAGTCACCGCGTACAGCGGCGCGACGGGGCAGCGGCTCTGGGCACGGGAAGGGGCAATTCCGGAGAGCGTCGATGAGGTCCAGGGGCGGCTTTACCTCACCAAGGGCAGCAAGCTGCTCGGGGTGGACCCGGAGACGGGGGCGAGGGCAGGGGGCGGGGTCCTCCGCGGATCTTCCGGCCTGTACGGCGTACGGGGCGGTGTCGCGCTCGGCATGGACCAGGGAGCGGAGGGCGTCGCGTGGGGATACGACATCGCGCGGCAGCGGGTCGTCTGGACCACGCCGCAGCTGCCGTGGCCGCACTACTTCGTCGATCTGTCCGGCATCGGCGGCAGCGCGGACCCGGCGAGCAGCACCGTGCTGATCACTACGTGCGCGCAGCTTGGATCCAGCCGCACCCCGTTGGCTGGATCCGGCGGCCCGGGCGGCGGAGCCGCGCAGGATGGCCAGGCATGCCTGCGTCCCGAGCTGGTCGCCATTCACCGCTGAACTGCAGTCACTGCTGTCGCGTCGTGCTCTGCGGCCCCGTCGTGTGATCATGAACTCAGCTCCGCAGCCGTCTGCTGTCCGCTGCGCTGCCGTCAGGGAGGCATTGCCATGAACGCACGCCGCGCCCTCGTTACCGGAGGATCCCGAGGGATCGGCGCATCGATTGCCCTCGCGCTGGCCGAGTCCGGCCATCGCGTGGCCGTGCACTGCCGGGCGGACACGGCGGCCGCTGATGCGGTCGCCGCCGGGCTGCCGGCCGTCGATCCGGTTGCCGCCGGGCTGCCGGGGGCGGCCGGGCTGCCCGGTGCCGCCGCACTTCCTGATGGCGGGCATGCCGTGGTGACCGGCGACATAGCCGATCCCCGGCAGGTCCAGGCGCTCGTCGCCGCGGCGGTTTCCGCGCTCGGCGGCATCGACGTGCTGGTCAACAACGCCGGCGTCTACGTCCATCAGCCGATCGCAGCTACCTCGTACGCTGACTGGCAGGCTTCCTGGCGGCGCACCATCGACATCAACCTCCTCGGCCCGGCCAACGTGACCTGGTGTGTGACGGACCATCTGCTGAACCGGCCGGAAGGACCGGACGGCACGCGGATCATCAGCGTCGGGTCGCGCGGCGCCTATCGCGGCGAGCCGACCGCGCCGGCCTACGGTGCCGCCAAGGCCGCGCTGCACGCCATGACGCAGTCCCTCGCCGTCGTGCTCGCCCCGCACGGCATCGCGGTGGCCGCCGTCGCGCCCGGCTTCGTCCGTACTGAGATGGCAGAGTCCGTTCTGTCCGGCGCGGCCGGGGACGCGATCAGGGCGCAGAGCCCGTTCGGCCGGGTCGCCGAGCCCGCGGAGATAGCGGCCGCGGTGGCGTGGCTCGCGTCGCCCCTGGCCCGGTGGGCGAGCGGGGCGGTCATCGACCTCAACGGCGCGTCCTACCTGCGCTGAGCCCCGGGCACGGCCTGCGGCCAGCTCAGCGGGACGCGGTGCGCCGGCCTGCTCAGCCGGATATGGCCTGCAGGCCGATGACGCGCAGCAGCGCGAGCTTGTCGGCGTCGCCGGTGCTGGGCTCGGCCGTGAAGGCGATGACTTTCAGGTCTGCTCCCTGGACGGTGAAGACGTCGCAGTCCAGGGTCAGCAGGCCCACTTCCGGGTGGTCGATGCGCTTGCGGTCGGCGGTATGCGACCCGACCGCCCTGGCCTGCCACAACTCGGCGAAGCGGCCACTGACCCGGTTGAGATCGTCGATCAGGCCGCGCAGGTCGTCGTCATTCGGATAGCGGGCCGCGGCGCTGCGGAGGTCCGCCACGGCCTCGGCCGCGAAGCCGGCGTCTTCCTGCTCGGTCCGCAGCACGCGGCTCCGCGGCTCGTTGCCGTGCGGCCCCGTGCCGTGCGGCCCGGTGAAGTAACGCCAGAGCAGGTTCCGTTCCCTGCCGCGCTGCGCTGACGGATCACCCATCAGGGCGGCCCAGGTCTGGTTCCAGGCCACGAGGGTCCACGCCGGGTCATACACCCCGACCGGGACGTCGTCGAGTCGCCGCAGCAGCCGCTGTACGCCCGGCGTCAGGTGCCCGGAGATCTGCCCGCTCGCCGGGGGCTGCTGCCCGGCCAGCCTGAACAGATAGCTCCGCTCGTCGGACGACAGCTGCAGCGCCCTGGCGAGCGCGGCCAGGACCTGACCGGACGGATGAGTCGACCGGCCCTGCTCCAGCCGCGTTACGTAATCCTCCGACAGTCCCGCGAGCAGTGCCAGCTCCTCGCGGCGCAGGCCCGGTGAGCGGCGCGGCCCGTTCGCCGCCAGCCCGACCGCGGCCGGTCTGATCCGGTCCCGCCAGTGCCGGAGCGACGTACCCAGCTCCCTGCTGCTATCGCTCATCACCCCAGTGTCGCGCACCGGGGCTGCCGGAGCCTGGTACCGCCAGTCCCGGGAAAAGCAGACGACTGGCAGCCGCCGGAGATGACGCCGAAGCTGTCTCCCATGACGACAACACTGATCACCGGAGCGAACAAGGGCCTGGGCCGGGAGACGGCGCGGCGCCTCATCGAGCTTGGCCACACCGTTTACCTCGGCTGCCGCGACGCCGGCCGCGGGCAGCAGGCCGCTGCTGACCTCGGCGGGGTGCCGCTGCTGGTCGATGTCACCAGCGACGCCTCGGTCGCCGCCGCGGCCGCGCAGATCCGCGAGCGAGCAGGACTTCTCGACGTGCTGGTCAACAACGCCGGCGTGGCCGGCGGGCTCAGGCCGGCGGCCGACACCACCGCGGCCGACATGCTCGCGGTCTATGACACCAACGTCTTCGGTGTCGTGCGGATGCTGCAGGCGTTCTTGCCGCTGCTCGAGCGCAGCCCGGCACCGGTCGTGGTCAACGTCAGCAGCGGCCTGGGATCCCTGGCCGTCACGAGGGACCCCGGTCGTTTCGAATCGACGCTGAAAGGGCTCGCCTACCCGTCATCGAAGAGCGCGCTGAACATGCTGACTTCCCAGTACGCCAAGTCCTTCCCCAAGCTGCGGATCAACGCCGTCGACCCGGGCTACACCGCGACCGATCTCAACGGTCACCGCGGTACCCAGAGCATCGGGCAAGGGGCGGAGATCATCGTGCGGATGGCCAATCTGGGGCACGACGGCCCGAGCGGGACCTTCGTCGACGTGAACGGAACCGTCCCGTGGTGAGCCCGCAGGTGTAGCTGGGCCAGCCGGGCCGTTTATCGTTCGCGGCAGCGGCCGCGCGGCCGGTAGGTTCGTTGCGTAGAGGTGATGCGCTGACGGCAACGGGCAGGGGGACGTGGTGACACAGGACGGCTCGGGACCGGCGATTCTGGTGGAGGGCCTGGTCAAGTCGTTCGGGGAGGTCCGGGCGCTGCGCGGCATTGACCTGTCGGTGCCGCACGGCACGGTCCTCGGCGTACTCGGCCCGAACGGCGCGGGGAAGACGACAGCGGTGCGCATCCTGACCACGCTGCTTCGCCCGGACGCCGGGCGGGCGCTCGTCGAGGGCCACGACGTCGTGCGGGAGGCGGCCGCGGTCCGCCGCTCGATCGGGCTCTCCGGGCAGTCGGCGGCTATTCAGGAGGAGCTCACCGGCCGGGAGAACCTCGAGATCATCGGGCGGCTCTACCACCTGAGCTGGCCGCATGCTCGCAGTCGCGCCGCTGAGCTGCTGAAGCAGTTCGACCTGCTCGATGCCGCCGACCGGGCCGCCAAGAACTTCTCCGGCGGCATGCAGCGCCGCCTGGACCTGGCCGCGAGTCTCGTCGGCCAGCCGCAGGTCCTGTTCCTCGACGAGCCGACGACCGGCCTGGACCCGCGGTCGAGGCTGGGGATGTGGGACATCATCCGGTCGCTGGCCGCCGGCGGGACGACGCTGCTGCTCACCACTCAGTACCTTGACGAGGCCGACGAACTGGCGGACGAGATCGTGGTCATCGACCGCGGCCTGGTCATTGCCACCGGGACGGCGGAGGAGCTGAAGGGCAGGGTGGGCGGGGACGTGGTCGAATTCACGGTGCCCGACCGTAGCCGCGTGGCTGATGCGGTGACGGCGATCGGCAAGGTCGGCGAGGGCGAGCCGAATGTCGACGCGGAGACGGGCGTCGTCGGCGTCGGGGTCGGGGGCCGCGGCTCGGAGGCGCTGATCGAGGTGGTGCGCGGCCTGGACGGCGCGGGCGTCGAGACACGCGGGCTCGCGCTGCGCCGGCCTTCGCTCGATGACGTGTTCCTCGCCCTGACCGGGCACGCCGCCGAGGAGACCGAGGAAACCGGCGGTCGCCGCGGCCGGGCCAGTAAGAAGCGGGCGAGTAAGAATCGGGCCAGTAAGAAAGATGCCGGGAGGGCAGCATCATGACCGCCGTCGCTGCGGAATCCGGCGCGCCCGCCGCGCCCAGCCTGCCAAGCTCGCCCGGCCCGCTCGTCCGGGCTCGCTGGGCGGTGAGCGACACGCTCACCATTACCCGGCGCAACCTGCTGGTCTGGCTGCGGGTACCCGCCTTCCTCGTGTTCACCGTGGTGCAGCCGGTGATGTTCGTACTGCTGTTCCGTTATGTCTTCGGCGGCGCGATCCCGGTACCGGGCGAATACGTCGATTTCCTGATACCGGGAATCCTCGTGCAGACCGCGGCGTTCGCGACATTCGGCACCGCCATCGCCTTGGCGCAGGAACTGAAGAAGGGCGTGATCGACCGGCTGCGGTCGATGCCGATGGCGCGCTCGGCGGTGCTGGCCGGCCGCCTGGTCGCCGACACCGGGCGGATGCTCGTGACGATCCTGATCGTCACCGGGGTGGGCTACGCGGTCGGGTTCCGGTTCGACAACGGCGTTCTCCCCGCCATCCTGATGATCGTGCTCGCCACCGTGTTCGGGCTGGCGATCTGCTGCATCTCGGCCTACACCGGGCTGGCCATCGGGGATGAGGAGTCGGTGCAGGCGTTCGGGCTGATCTGGATCTTCCCGATCACGTTCCTCAGCTCGGCGTTCGTGCCGATCCCGACCATGCCCGGCTGGCTGCAGGCTTTTGCCAACAACCAGCCGGTCACCTACGTCATCGACACGATGCGCGCATTGGCGCGCGGCGGACCGGTCGAGGCGAGCCTGTGGAAAAGCATCGCGTGGCTGGCCGGGATCTTCGTCGTATTCCTGCCGCTCGCCGTCCGCGCCTACCGGCGGGCCAGCTGACACGGCCGCTCCGGACCGGGCGCCGCGGCCCGCTCACGAGCGCGCTGCGACTTACCGCCCGGTCCCCGGCTCACCGCCGGGCCAGAGGCTCTCCAGGTTGACCACAATGCCTTCCTGGCTGCTGCGCGCGATGATCACCACGGCCTCCTCAGCGCCCGGATTTTCCTCCCGGTGCGGCGCGTAGGGCGGCACGAAGATATAGTCGCCCGGCTCGGTCGCCAATCGCACCTCCCGGTCGCCCTGGGCGAAGACGAACGCCGGGTTCCCGGATAGCACGTAGATCGCGGTCTCCGCCTCGCCGTGGTGGTGGTCGCCGGACCGGGTGCTGGGCGCGACGTGCGTCTGGCCCATCCAGACCTTTGCCGATCCGGCGTTCTTGCCCGAGATGGCCTCGCGGCGGGTCATCCCCGTGGTCTGGGTGGTATCAGGGCTAAGCTCCCGGCCGCGCACATGGACGAGCGGCTGGTGCCAGCGATCCTCGGTCATCGTGCCTCCAATTAACTATTAAATCGATTGACAATATATTATATTCTCGCGTCATGCGGTACTCAGAGCAACTCGACGGCCGCGCGGCCGTCGTCGCGGTGATCGGCGGCGGCGCAAGCGGGACGCTGGCCGCGACCTACCTGCTCCGGGCGGCAGTAGCGGCGCGGATCCCGCTGCGGATCGCCCTGATCGACCGGCACGGACGGCACGGGCTGGGCCAGGCATACGCCACCGTGAACCCCGCCCACCTGCTGAATTCGCCCGCCGATCGGATGAGCGCGGTCGCGCATGAGCCCGGCCACCTGGCGCGCTGGGCAGCGGCGAACGGGATCGAGCACGACGGCTTCCTGCCCAGGGCCGCCTTCGGCCGCTACCTGCGCGAGCTGCTCGCCGACGCCGAGCGCGCGGCCGGACCGACCGCCACCGTCAGCCGGATTACCGCTGACGTCGTGGCGCTGAAATATGCCGGACTGCACAGGCCGCTGCGCCTGCACCTGGCGGCCGACGGCCGGATCGATGCTGACGTGGCCGTGCTGGCCACCGGCAACCAGCCGCCCGCTCTGCCGTGTCCGGTGCCAGCCTCGCCCCGCTACGTGCCCGATCCCTGGGCGCCCGGCGCACTTGACGCCGTCGCCGACGGCAGCCCGGTGGTCGTCCTCGGGACCGGCCTCACCATGCTGGACGTGGCGATCGCGGTGACCGGCGCGCACCCGGCCACTGTCGTCCATGCGGTATCGCGGCACGCGCTGCTCCCGCGCGAGCACCGGCATCCGGGGCCTGATGGCAGCGTCCGGTCACCTGTCCTGGAGTCGCTCGACGGGAGCCCGGTCGGCCTTCCGGCCCTGATCAGGCGCGTCCGGGCGGCCGCGGCGCAGGCCCCTGACGACTGGGAGGCGATCGTTGATGCCCTGCGGCCGCGCATATCCGGGCTGTGGCAGCTGCTATCGCCCGAGGATCGGCGCCTGTTCCTCCGCCACGCCGCCCGCTACTGGGAAGTGCACCGCCACCGCGTGCCGCCCGCGACCGCCCGGCGGATCGAGCAGCTCAGGTCCGCGGGCCGGCTCTCGGTGCTACGCGGGCGCCTCATCGCGGTCAGTGACAAGCCCGCAGGCCTGCGCGTCCGGGTCGAGCAGGGCGCCCGGGCAGCCGAGGTCGCGGCCGGCTGGCTGATCAACGCGACCGGACCCGCCGCGGACATTACCGCCACCTCAGACCGGCTGCTGCGCGGCCTCCTGGACGGCGGCCTGGCCACGCCGGACCCGCTGCGGCTCGGTATCGAGGCTGACGCCAACGGCGCTGTGCTGGACGTGTCCGGCATGCCTAGCGACCTCGTCTTCACGCTCGGCCCGCCGCTGCGAGGGCAGCTATACGAGACCAACGCTCTCCCGGAGATCCGCGACCAGGCCGCCGCGCTCGAGGGCGGGCTGGCCGCCGCGGGCCGGGCGCGGGCCGCGGCTGGAAGCGCGGCGTAGCGACGCGGGAAAGGTGCCGCGGTGCGTCCGGCCGGCGTGACATGCCGGCCTATGTGCCCTGGCCGCGCGGTCGTCACTCCTAAAGTCTTGTTTGCATATCGATATGATAGGATATAGATCATGGGAGTGATACTTGACTTCGGGAATGCCTACCGGGCCGGTGCGGGCATCATGACGGTGCTCCGGCACCGCGGCCTGCCGGCGGCAGCTGACGGGCCGGCCTGGCGATGACAGCCCTTGATGAGCCCACTGCCGAGGTCACCGCCGCCGAGTTCCGGGACGCGATCGGCCATTTCGCCACCGGCGTCACGATCGTGACCTCGATAGGAGCGGACGGCGAGCCGGTCGGCACCACCGCCAGCGCGGTCACCTCCCTGTCGCTGGATCCGCCGCTCGTGCTTGTCTGCTTCGACCGCGCGAGCCTCACCCTCCATGCGGTTCGCACGCACGGCGCGTTCGTGGTTAACGTGCTCGCGGCGCCGCAGCGGCACCTGTCGGCCAACTTCGCCCGACGCGGGCTGGCGGCGGCCTGGGATGGCGTACGGCACCGCCCCGGCCCGACCGGCAGCCCGCGGCTGGACGGCGTGCTGGCCGCGCTGGAGTGCACGGTCGAGGACAGCATCCCCGGAGGCGATCACGAGATCGTCGTCGGCCGCGTACACGCCATCGAGACGGACGGCAAGGACGCCGCCCCGCTGCTGTACTGGCGCGGCGCCTACGGATCCCTCGGTGAAGCATGAGCGCGCAGGCCGAGGACGGCCCCCGTGGAGGTGGCGGCATGAGCCCGGCGCGAATCGTTACCGTCGTCGGCAATCCTCGTCCCGCCTCGCGCACGCACGGCCTCGCGCGGGCGCTCGCCGTCGAACTCGCCCACGTCCTGCCGGACGCGACCACCGGTGAGGTGGACCTGGCCGCGCTAGGACCCAGAGTCCTTGATCAAGCCGACGCCGGGGCGTCGGCTGCCGTCGGGCAGGTCCTCGCAGCCGATGTGCTGGTCGTCGCCAGCCCGACCTACAAGGCCACCTACTCGGGCCTGCTGAAGGCCTTCCTGGACCGGCTCGGCACCGGAAGCCTGGCCGGGAAGACCGCCGTCCCGGTACTCCTGGGCGGCGCACCCAACCATCAGCTCGCCGTCGATCTGCACTTCGCGCCGCTATTGCTCGAGCTCGGCGCGGCCGTGCCGGTGCGAGGCCTGTTCGTGCTCGAGTCGGGCGTCGAGGACTTCGCCTCATTCGCGGCGGAGTGGGCCGCGGCAAATGGGCTGGCGCTCGCTCGCGGGTAAGGCAGGCCCCGGCGGATACAGGGGCCGGAATTCCGGAAATACAGATGCAAGGTCGCCTTACCGGGGAGTAGGACTATCCCATGCCTGAGCTCACCCCGCCGACGACCCGCGTTCACGCCTCGTTCCTCGCTGCCATGGAGGAATTCCGGGCCGAGGGTCGCGGCGGCCTCAGCGACGACTCGATGATCGGGCGGGAAATCCACGAGCAGGCCAGCCGCTGGACGGAACCAGCGGCCTTCGGCCATTACGTCCGCTCGCTGCGTGACCAGGCGCTGGAAGACTCGCCGCGCCCTGAGGGACAGGTCCCCTCGACCACGCTGTGGTGGGTCAGCGGTGACGAGTACCTGGGCCGGATCGCGATCCGGCACCGCCTCACGCCGCACCTGCGCGACTACGGGGGCCACATCGGCTACGACGTCCGGCCCTCGGCGCGGCGGCGCGGGCATGCCACCGCGATGCTCGCCGCGGCGCTGCCGCTGGCCGGCGCGCTGGGCATCGGCCCGGCCCTGGTCACCTGCGACGAGGACAATTCCGGCTCCCGGAAGGTGATCGAGGCTAATCGCGGTGCGCTGGAGGACAAGCGCGGTGTCAAGCTCCGCTACTGGGTGCCGACATCCTGACGATGACCGGCCATCGTGGCACTAGCCCGGTGAAGTGAGCCCGAGCGGCTCGGCCGCCGCGGCGGAATGATCAGGCGGCGACGCGGGCGCGGTAGCTGTCGATGTCGTCGCCTACCTGGTCATGGACGAGTCGGATGAGGTTGGCGTAGGCGGCGGCGTCAGCCAGCGGGTCGTAGCCGCGGATGAGGAGAGTGGAGGCGCCCACCGCGACGTAGTCGAGGAGGGACTCAGCGACCTGCTCGTAGCTGCCGACCAGGGCGGTCGAGTTGCCCGCCGCGCCGGTGGCCCTGGACAAGGCGGTCCACAGCCGCTTGTCGTGCAGGTCGCCCGCCGCGGCGAACCGCAGCAGTCGCCGCGATCCCTCCGCCTGGGACGTGTCGCGCCGTCCCGCGAAGCCGGCCGCCTGCTCCTGGGCGAGTTCGAGGATCTGGTGGGCCCGCTCCCAGGCGGCGGTATCAGTGGCGGCGGCGATGGGGCGGAGGCTGACCGAGAACCTGTCGATGCTGCGGCCGGCGGCCACGGCGGCGGCACGGACCTGGGCTATCCGCTGGCGGATGCCATCGAGAGGCTCGCCCCAGAAGGCGTAGACGTCGGCGTGCTTGCCGCCGACCCGGACGGCATCGTCAGAGGCGCCGCCGAAGTAGACCGGCAGGTGGCCGCCTTCCGGGCGCAGCGAGGACCAGGCGCCGGCGACCCGGTAGAAGTCGCCGTCGTAGTCGAAGCGTTCCTCGGATTTCCATTCGAGCTTGACGATGTCGAGGAATTCGTCGGTGCGCTTGTACCGGGTGGTCTTGTCGGCGAAGTCACCGTCGCGTGCCTGGTCGCCGTCGTCGCCGCCGGTGATGACGTGCAGGGCGATCCGGCCGGGGTGGAAGGCGTCGATGGTCGCGAACTTGCGCGCGGCGATGGTCGGGGCGACGAAGCCCGGGCGATGGGCGAGCAGCACCCCGAGCCGGGTCGTGGCGTTCAGGACCTGGTCCGCCACGGTGAACCCGTCGGGTGAGGAGGAGCTGTGGGCCACGAGTACCCGGTCGAAGCCCGACTGCTCGTGCCTGCAGGCCAGCCGGTAGAGGTAATCAGGCTGGACGGCGGGGCCGACCTCGGTGATGGTCTCGGACGCGTCAGCGGTGCGGGCGATGCCGATGAACTCAACGGGCACAGGATGTCCTTTCGCTGCGGGTCCCCCGGACAACCCGGCCGGGCCGATGATCTGGCGGTCAGGCCGGTACCGGGACCAGCGGGCGCACGGCGTCGATGACCGCGTCCGCCTCGGTCCGGACCAGCCAGTCAGGGTGCACGTCAGCGAACCGGACCACCCGGCTCTGGTCGATGACGACGACGGCGGGCATGGGCAGCTCCCACTTGCCGGTGCCCAGCGCCTCCCCGAGATCGCTGCCGTTGGACCGGGCATGGGCCTGGGACGCGGCGCTGGCCGTGAAGGTTATGCCGAAGCGGCGGGCCAGCTCGTTGCCGGTGTCCGACGCCACCGGGAAGCCGAGGCCGAATCGGTTCTTGATCGCGACAAGCTTGCGCGGGACCTGCGGGCTGACCGCGACCAGCGTGGCTCCCAGGCGGGTGAGCGCGGGGTACAGCTCCGTCTGGTAGTGGCGCAGCGCGATGTTGCAGCCCTCGTAGCGGAAAAAGAGCAGGACAACCGGCCCATCGGCCAGGAGGCGCCCCAGCTTGATCGTGCCGCCGTGCACCTCCGGCAAGGAGAAGGGCTCGACGACGTCGCCCGCCTGCACGAACGCGTTGCGGTCTGCGGTGTTCTCGAGCAGCTGCCGCTGCTCGATGTTGACCTGAAGGTCTGCCTTCGCCATGGTCTGCAGCCGGTAGGCGTGCAGGTCGGCGAGCAGCTGGCGGACGGACGGTGCGGCCACGTCGGTCATGGATGTCCCTGCTCCCAGATGTGCCGGCAAATTGTCTAGTATCTCCATCAATTAAATAGGATAATTTGCTGCGACCGCCTGTCAAGGGCCGCAGGCATCCGGATAAGGAGCGAGCGCCATGGCGATCGAGTTCGTCGGGTCCCTGGTCAACGCCTCGCTGCGCAGCCCGCCATCCGCGTCGGGAGCGCCAGGGCCGGGCCGGGCGATCGACCCGGACTACCCGGCCCGGATGGCGAACCTGCACGAGGAGTCCGGGTTCGACCGGCTGCTGGTCGGCCACTCATCGAGTTCGCCCGACGGTTTCTCCGTAGCGAACCAGGTGCTCACCACCACTTCGCGTCTCGCCGTCCTGCTGGCCCACCGGCCCGGGTTCGTCGCGCCGACAGTCGCCGCCCGCCAGTACGCCACGCTGGAGGCCTTCCACCCCAGGCGGGTCGCCGTGCACATCATCACCGGTGGTGACGATGCCGACCAGCTCCGGGACGGCGACAGCTGCGACAAGGCGGCGAGGTACCGGCGTTCCGACGAGTTTCTCCAGGTAGTGAAGCTGGCGTGGGGCTCGCAGGAGCCATTCGGTTACGAGGGCGAGTTCTACCGGGTGGCTGGCGGCTGGTCGGCGGTCCGTCCCCCGGGCGGGATCCTGCCCGTCTACTTTGCCGGCGCCTCCAGCGATGCTGTCCGGGTCGGCGGCAAGCACGCCGACGTCTACGCCTTCTGGGGCGAGCCCCTCGCCGCCATAGCCGGACGCATCGCCGCAGTCCGGGCCGCCGCTTCCCGGTACGGGCGCTCGCCGCGGTTCAGCGTGAGCCTCCGCCCCATCGCCGCCGCCACCGAGGAGGAGGCGTGGGATCGGGCCTACCGGATCCTCGAGGTGGAGCGGGCCGGGAATGGCCGCGGAGCCGTGATCGATCCCCGGGGATCGGAAGGCTCGCTGCGGTTGCGCCGGTTCGCCGACGAGGCGGAGATCCACGACAAGCGCCTGTGGACCCCGCTGGCCAGAACGCCGGCGGCGGCCGGCAACTCGACCGCCCTGGTGGGGAGCTACGAGCAGGTCGCCGAGGCGCTGCTGGACTACGTCGCCCTGGGGGTCAGCACGCTGCTGATCCGCGGGTATGATCCCGAAGCCGACGCCGCCGACTACGCCAACGTCATCAGGCTTGTACGCGAGCAGGCCGACGGCGACCGCTCCCCCTTCGCCTAGCCGGGCGGGCCGGGCCGGGCCGGGCGTGGCGGCCAGGCGGAACTCGGCGCGGTCAATGCGGCTGCCACGCGTCCGGGTCGTGGGTCAGCTCACCGACCGACGGGGGAAGCCTGCCGGCCGCCAGGTCGGCCAGGGTGACCTGCTCCAGCACCGCCCGCAGGCTGGCCCGTACCGCCACCCAGACGTCAGCGAGCACGGCGGCGGCACCGACATAAGTGATCTCCCCGGGCCGCTCGTCGCCAATCTGGGCAAGCGGGCCTTCGACCGCCCGGATGACGTCCGCCAGGGTGATCTCCTCGGGTAGATGGCCAAGCGCGTAGCCCCCGTCGACCCCGCGATGGCCGATCACCAGGCCGTCCTTACGGAGCTCGGCCATGATGCCGAGGAGGAAGCGCCGCGGGATGCCCTGGGCGTCGGCCATCTGCTCCGCCGTCACCAGCGTCCCGCCGCGCGATCGGACGGTGAGCTCGGCCAGAGCGCGGATAGCATAGTCAGACTTCACCGTGAGGCGCATGGGTCCATTGTGGCTGGCGCCCGGCCCCGGCGGGAAACGGCCGCGGTCGCCCGGCCGGCTCCGCTCTGCACCGCCGGCCTCAGGTCAGCACGGTGAAGCCGTGGGTGCCATCCCGCTCCAGCTGCGCCACGAGCCCGTGCTCCCAGTCCAGGTAAGCCTGCATGGCGCCGGCGTCCACGCCGGTTCCCTCGTACGGCCGGCGGTAAACGTCGACGAGCGGCGACAGCAGCACGCCCTGGCCGGCCCGCAATGGCCGCCCCGACCGTGCCCAGCCGGCGGTTCCGCCGGCCAGCACCGTCACCTCGGTCCCGCGATGCTCGGGTACATCGGCGGCGGCGAAGGCGGCCAGGGTTCCGTCCGCGCTGGTAAGGACCAGCCGGGGCGGCCAGCCAAGCCGGCCGAGCGCCTGAGCGTCGGGCAGGTCGATGCGCATCGCCCAGGCCGCGCCGGGCACGTGGCCGGCCAGGAACTGCCGGCTGGTGTCCACGTCGATGACGTGCGCCTGGCCGGCCCGCAGCCACCGCTCCACCTGGGCCGGGCCGGCCAGTGGCACCTCTGGCGGCGCCGGGAGCGCTGGCGTCCACGGCCCCGGCTCCAGGGGCCCCGCCGCCGGGCCCGCCCGGAGAACCACGGCCTCCCAGCCCATCTGGGCCAGCCACGACGCCGTCATCGCCGCCCGGCCGCCGTCATCGTCGGCGAGGGCCACCACCGCGCCGCGAACCGGGGCGAACCAGTCGGTCTCCTGCACCAGCTGCCCGCCGGGGGCCGACCGGAACCCGGCCAGATGGCCGGCCGCGTACTGCTCAGCAGAGCGTACGTCGAAACGGTAGACGGTCCGCCGTCCGCCGTCCGCCAGCGACCGCAGCTCGCCGCCGCGGATGTGGCGCACCCCCGCCTTCCGGGCCACGGCCCGGGCCGCTGCCTTCGCCCGCCGGGCCATCCCGGCCGGAACCTCGGGTGCCCGGCGGTCCTGGCCGTGGTCCAGGGCCAGCCCCGCCAGGGTCCAGCCGATGGTCCCGTTGCGCAGCGCAATGACCCGCTGCGGTGACCCGGCGTTGATCAGTGACTGGGTCCCGATGATGCTTCGGGTCCGGCCGGCGCAGTTCACGACCACCGTGGTGGCAGGGTCCGGAGCGAGGGCACCGACGCACGCGACCAGTTCGGCGCCGGGCACGCTCGTGGCGGTCGGGATGCTCATCAGGTGGTACTCGTCGAACCGCCGGGCGTCGACCACGACTACGTCAGCGTTACCGCGGAGCAGGGCGCGGAGCTCCCCGGCGTCCATGGCCGGAGTTCCCGCCGTGGCCTCGACGAGTTCCCCGAACGCCTTGCTGGGGGCGTTGACATCCCTGAACAGCTCCCCGCCCGCGGCCGCCCAGCCGGCCAGGCCGCCGGTGAGGACCGACGCGTTGCCGTAGCCAAGGCGCCGGAGCCTCCGGACCGCCGCTTCGGCGTCGCCGGGGCCGTCTCCGTAGACCACGAGGGGCACGGAGCGCCGGGGAAGCCGGTCGAAGACCTCGGCTTCCAGCCGGCCGAGCTGGAACGACGCCGCGAACAAGGGATGCCCTTTGGCGAAGCGCCCTTCCGGGCGCACGTCGAGGAGCGCGATCTCGGCCCTGTCCCGCAGCGCGCGGCGGACAGCCGAGGGTGGTGTGGCTGGGACCGGCTGATGGCCAGGCATGCCGAGTACCCCGCAGATAGTCGATAATTAAGATCGACTTAGTTATATACCTCGGGCCGCCAGGCGCGGTGGGCTGAAGGAAATCCTAGTAATTCTATCGAATTAATTGACAAGTGCACATCGACGTGCTTGCATGCAGGCAAGGCATGCGGCAGGCCCGCGGCTGCGGCGGCACCGGCGCGCTGACCGTCATCGGCAACCACCGGTGCCGGCCACCCCAGACCGCTGAACGGGCCAGTTGCAGCCAGCCAGCCGGGCACGGCGCGCGGCGGAACGCGTGACTGGCCTTCTTCCCGGACGGCCGGTCCGGCCAGGGCCGGCCGGCCAGGTCGCCGTCAGCCCGGGTACCAGGGAGGAGCGTCGTCAATGTCCATCGAGATCATCGGCATGGTGGGGACCAAGGAGGTCTCGGAGTCACGCGGCTCCTTCGGCGGCCCCCCGATCGACGCCGGTTACCTGGCCCGCTTCGCGCGGGCGCATGAGGCGGCGGGCTTCGACCGCGTGCTCATCGGCTACGGCGCCACCGGACCGGACGGGTTCGCGGTCGCTGCGCACGTGCTCTACGCGACGTCCACCCTCAAGGTGCTGATCGCCCACCGGCCGGGGTTCGTGGCGCCCACCCTGGTAGCGCGGAAGCTGGCCACGCTGGATCAGCTGACCGGGGGCGGCCGGGTCGCCATCCACCACATCACCGGCGGCGATGAGCTTGACCAGAAGCGGGACGGCGACTTCGCCGGCCACGACCGGCGGTACGCGCGCACCGCCGAGTTCATGACCCTGCTGCGCCGCGAGCTCACCGCGGCGGAGCCGTTCGACTACGACGGCGAGTTCTACCAGGTCCGGGGGGCGTATAGCTCGGTCAGGCCGCCCGCGGCCGCTGGGATCCCGCTGTACTTCGGCGGCGCGTCGGCCGCCGCCGTCGGCGTGGGCGCCGAGCACGCGGACGTCTACATGCTCTGGGGCGAGCCAGTAGCCCAGGTAGCCGAGCGGATCGCCCGGATCCGGGCCGAGGCCGCCCGCCACGGCCGGACCATCAGCTTCAGCCTGTCGGTCCGGCCGATCGTGGCCGATACCGAGGAGGCGGCGTGGCGGCGCGCCGAGGACATCAGGTCGGCCACCGCCAGGCGCGTCGCCGCGGCGAGCAGCACGCAGGCGCAGGGCGGTCAGGTACCCGGCTCCGGTCCCAGGATCACCGGCGCCCGGCTGTTCGGCTTCCGCGAATCTTCCTCGGTCGGGTCGGAGCGGCTGCAGCGGCAGGGCGAGGCCCGCGACGTCCACGACGAGCGGCTCTGGTACGGCGTGACGAAGCTGACCGGGCCGGGCGGTAACTCCACCGCGCTGGTCGGCACGCCGCGGCAGGTCGCCGATGCCCTGACGGCCTACCGCCGGGCGGGCGTGGACGCCGTCCTCATCCGCGGCTTCGACCCGCTGGACGACGTGCTGGACTGGGGCAGGGAGCTGGTGCCGCTGCTGCGCGAGCAGGCGGCGCGCACGCCGGCCGGCGCGGGCGCCGGTGACCCTGCGGCGCTCTCGGCATGACCGGCCCGCAGCCCGCTGCAGACCGCGGCGCCGGGAAATCTCTCGCAACGGCCGGGGGATCTCTCGCAACGGCCGGGGGAAGAGGGCAGCAATGATCGAGATCGTGACGGTGCGCACGCCGTCGCTGGGTGACCGGAGCTACCTGGCGACCGACGGGGTGGTTGCGCTGGTGGTGGACCCGCAGCGCGATATCGACCGGGTGCTGGCCCTGGCCGCCAGCCGCGGAATCACGGTGACGCATGTGTTCGAGACCCACCTGCACAACGATTACCTCACCGGCGGACTGGCCCTGGCCCGCGCGACGGGCGCGGCCTACCACGTGAACGCAGCCGACGCTGTGGCCTTCGGCCGGGTCGGGATAGGGGACCGCGACGTGGTGGCAGTCGGAGCCACGATGCGGGTACGGGTGATCGCCACCCCGGGGCATACGTTCACCCACCTGGCGTACGCGCTGGAGGACACCGCCACCGGCCAGGCGGTCGCCGTGTTCACGGGCGGCTCGCTGCTGCACGGGTCCACCGGCCGGCCGGACCTGCTCGGCGCCGAGCATTCCGGCGCGCTCGCCGCGGCACAGCACGCGTCGGCCAGGCGGCTTGCCGCGATGCTCCCGGCGGCGGCCGCGGTGCACCCAACGCACGGGTTCGGCAGCTTCTGCGCGCCGGCCGGCTCGGGGGCCGGCGAATCCACCATCGGCGAGGAGCGGCGCCTCAATCCGGCGCTCACCCTCGACGAGGACCAGTACGTGGCGGGCCTGCTGGCCGGCCTGGACGACTACCCGGCCTATTACGCCCGGATGGCCCCGGCCAACGCGGCCGGCCCGGATGCCCCCGGCCTGACCCCGCCCGCGGCGGCCGGCGCCGCCCGGATCACCCGGCGCATCGCCGCCGGGGAATGGGTGGTCGACCTGCGCGCCCGGCGGGCGTTCGCGGCCGGGCACGTGCCCGGGTCGCTCAGCTTCGAGCACGGTGACAGCTTCGTATCCAACCTCGGCTGGCTCCTGCCGCCAGGCACCCCGCTGACGCTGATCGGGGACAACCCGGGCCAGGTCGCCGACGCCCAGCGCGACCTGGCCCGGATCGGCATCGACCGCGTCGCCGGCGCGGCCACCGGCAGCCCGCGCGACTGGGGCCGGCGGCGGCTGAGGTCCTACCCGGTCTCCGACTTCGCCGGCCTGGCCGCGGCCTGGCGCCATCAGCCGGTCGCCGTCCTGGACGTCCGCCGCCGGCTGGAGTGGTCGGACAGCCATATCGAGGGCGCGCTGCACATCCCCCTGCACTGCCTGCCCGGCCGCCTGCCCGACCTGCCTCCCGGCCCGATCTGGGTACACTGCCAGGCCGGTTACCGCGCCAGCGTCGCCGCGTCCATCCTGCACGCGGCTGGCCGCGCCGTCACCGCCATCGACGACGACTACCACCGGGCGGCGCACGCCGGACTGCCTATCGCGTCGGCCCCGGCCACTGCGGCGGTCCGCCCGGTACCTGCGTGACGTGAACGCGAGGCAGTCACCTGGTCCAGGGTGCCGCGCGAGTCGCGCGGCGCCCTGGCCTGCGGTTTCCTGCCCGCCGGGACCACCTCACCTGCGACGCGCCGGTGCGGTGACTGCTCAGCGAGTCACCCGCGGCCCGCGGGCCCCGGAGCAGGTACGCCCGCTGATCATAAAGTCTACTTGACCAATCGTTTTTATATGAATTAGAGTGACGGCGCTGGACGCACCTCAGCCACGAAGGCGTGGCGGTCCCCCCCAACCTCGACAGGAGCCCGTTATGCCAGTCCGCCGGCGCACAGTCCGCCGTAGCCTGCCGGCCTTCGCTGCCGTCATCGCCGCCTCGATGCTCGCTGCCGGCTGCGGCAGCAGCGCCAGCACGTCGGCGGGCGCGACATCGGTGACCACCGCCGGGGCGAGCGGGACCCTGAACTGGGAATGGGAGCTCCCGACGTCGTGGGACCCGGTCACCTCGACCGCCGGGTGGGACGTGCAGGCCCTCGGGCTCGTGTACGCCTCGATCACCACCCTCGACCCGGCCGGCAACGTCAGGCCCGGCCTGGCGACGTCGTGGACCTACGCCCGCAACGGCAAGAGCGTGACGTTCAAGCTGCGGCCGAACCTCACGTTCACCGACGGGACACCGCTCAACGCCCAGGCGGTGAAGGAGAACATCCACCGCGGCCAGACCCAGGCCAACTCCACCATCGGCTCGGAGCTTGCGGTCATCTCCAAGGTGGTCGTGAACAGCCCGACGAGCTTCACGCTCGACCTGAGTCAGGTCGACTACCAGGTGCCCGACCTGCTGTCCGGCAAGGACGGCATGATGGTGAGCCCGGCGGCCTTCACCAAGCATCCCGGCAGCCTGCCCACCCAGCCGGTCGGAGCGGGCCCGTTCAAGCTGACCAGCTACGTCCCGGACTCCCACGCCAACCTGGTGCGCAACCCCGGCTACTGGGACGCTAGCCAGATCCACGTCGCCAACTTCACGGTCCAGGACATCACCGAGCCCTCGCAGATCCTGGCCGCCCTGGAGTCGGGGCAGGTCAACGTGGCCTACATCGCCGGCAACCAGGTCGCGGCGGCGAAGGCAGCCGGGTTCAAGATCGACGTGATCCCGTCGGAGGTCGTGAACGAGCTCGACATCCAGACGACGACGACGCCGTTCAACAAGCCGGACGTGGTGAAGGCAATCAACTACGCGATCAACCGCCAGGCGATTCTTCAGGTCCAGGCGGCGGGCTTCGGGGCCGTCTCCTACCAGCCGTTCCCGAAGGGGTTCGTCGGCTACGACCCGAAGCTGGCCGACCTCTACCCCTACGACCCGGCCAAGGCTAAGCAGCTGCTGGCGCAGGCCGGGTACCCGCACGGCGTGAAGATCACGCTGACCAGCGTCAGCATCGATGACTCGCTGGCCGAGCAGATCCAGGGCCAGCTGAAGCAGGCCGGCATCACGGCCACCATCAGCAACGTGCCGCTGGCCACCGAGACGCAGTCCCTCTACCTGAACAAGTCCATCCCGCTCGCCATCGACGGCACGGCGGGGCGCAACTCGCCGGTGGAGATGCTCGACGTCCTGTACAGCCAGCAGGGCCTGATGAACGTCGACGGCAAGACGTCGACCGTCTCGTCCGCGGTGACCCAGGCCCTGGGCAAGGCACTCACCGTCCCGCTCAACTCGCCCAGCTACGCGAGCACCCTGCAGGCCACCGTCGGCACCGCCGTGCTGGACGACCCCATCCACATCTGGCTCTACACCAACCCGCGCATCTTCGCCTACAGCCCGAAGGTGACCGGCATCCCCGCCGACCTGGTGCAGCAGCGCTGGGAAGGCGTCCGGGTGGCGAGCTGAGCCGGTGGCACCCGAGACCCGCCCCGATCCTGCCCGGCCCGACGAGATCCCCCAGGTGGTCCCATGACCGTGGTCGACCTGATTCGCCATGGCAAGACCGGCGCAATTCGCCCTGGCACGACCGGCGCAGCCGGGGCAGCGGCCCCGCCCGGGCTGCGGCTGCGCCGGAGCCGGGTCGCCCTGGCGCGGCTCGGCGGCGGGCTCGCCGTGCTGGTGCCGATCGTGTTCCTCAGCTCCTTCATCACCTACAGCCTGGGTGCCCTGTCGAACAGCGACCCCGCGGCCACGATCCTGGGGCAGGACGCGGCGACGCCGGCCGCGGTGCTGCGCCTCAACCGCGCGCTTGGCCTCGATCACCCGCTGGTGGTGCAGTACTGGAACTGGCTCTTCCGTGCCCTGCACGGCAACCTCGGCCGGTCCTACTTCACCCAGATCCCGGTCGCCCAGAGCGTCAGCCAGCGGCTGCCCGTCGACCTGTCCATCGCGCTCCTGGCCATCGTCCTCGCCGTCATCATCGGCGGGACCGCCGGCGTGGTTGCCGCCGTCCGCCGGGGCGGATGGTTCGACCGCGGGGTCACCGCGGTCTGCTCGGTGGTGTCCACGCTCCCGGCCTTCGTCGTCGGCATCATCTTGGTGGTCCTGTTCGCGGTGACGGTGCGCCTGTTCCCCGCCAACGGCTACGTCGGGCCGAGCACCAGCATCCCCCAGTGGCTGGAGCACATCATCCTGCCGAGCCTGGCCCTCAGCCTGCAGGTCTCCGCCGACATCGCCCGTCAGCTGCGCACCTCCCTGGTCGAGGTGCTCGACCGGGACTACATCGTCGGCGCCAAGGTCCGGGGGCTGCCGCAGCGTCGCGTGCTGGTCCGCCACGCGCTGCGCAACGCGGCCGGCCCGGCGCTCACAGTCCTGGGCTACGACTTCCCGCAGATGCTGGCCGGCGCGGTAGCCGCTGAGGTGGTGTTCTCCCTGCCGGGGATCGGTCAGCTGCTTCTGCAGAGCGCGGAGACCAGGGACATCCCGGTGGTGCAGGGCCTGCTGCTGGTCATCAGCACCTTCGTCATCGTGGTCAACCTGGTCGTGAACACCACGCTCAACTGGCTGTACCGGACTGGCGACGGGCTCGGCGCATGAGCGGCCGGGGGAGGACCAGCCGGGGGAGGATCAGCCTGCGGTCCGCGGCTAGGCCGCGCTCGGTGCTGCGGCTGCCATCGGTCAGGGTCGCCATCGTCGTGCTGGCGGGCGTGGCATTCCTGGCCGTCTTCGGCTCCAAGCTGGCGCCGCAGAACCCGCTGAACATCAACGCCAATGCCCTGTTCCAGGGGCCTAGCCTGCACCATCTGCTCGGGACTGACTACCTCGGCCGGGATGTGCTGAGCCGGCTGATGGCCGGTACCAGGCTGTCGGTGTTCACTGCCCTCGAGGCGGTCGGGATCGGGCTCGTGCTCGGCGCGGGCCCGGGCATCGCCACCGTCTTCCTGGGCCGGTGGTTCGATTTCGCGGCCAACCGCGTCGCCGACGCGCTGATGACCCTGCCGTCGATCTTCTTCGTTGTCGCCGTCACGGCTGCTCTCGGTAACGGCCTCGTCCAGGCCATGGTTCCCGTCGGGGTCCTGCTCGCCCCGGCCTTCTTCCGGGTCACGAGGGCGGCCACCCTCGAGCACGCCCGCGCCCAGTACGTGGAGGCCGCCGAGCTGCTGGGCGCCTCGAAGGTGCACGTCATCCGGGTGCACGTGCTGCGCAAAGTGCTGCCGAACATCGCGGTGACGACAGCAATGATGACCGCCGCCGCGCTGCTGACGGTGTCGTTCCTCACCTTCCTCGGCATCGGCGTCCAGCCGCCGGCGCCGACCTGGGGCGGCATCCTGTCCTCGGACCTCGACTACCTCAACCAGGCGCCGTGGGCGGCCTTCATCCCGGGGGCGCTGATCGCCATCACCGTCGGCGCGCTGAACGCGCTCGCCGACGCCTTCCGCGACCGGAGCAGCGCGGGGACGCTGAGCCTCGCCGACCCGGTCATCGCAACCGACCCCACCCTGGAGCGTGCCTATGGCGATCCACAGTCTCAATCCGTTGCCTGACATCGCCACTGCCGGCGCGGGCGCCGCCCTGCGCCCCGGCCCGGCGGCGACCGCCGACGACGTGCTGCGCGTTGACGACCTGCACGTCAGCGTGCACGACGGGGCGGCCATGGCGGTGCGCGGCATCTCCCTGCGCGTCCGGGCCGGCGAGATCGTCGGCCTGGTCGGTGAGTCGGGCAGCGGAAAGACGCTGACGTGCCGGGCCGCGCTCGGGGTGCTCCCGCCCGGCTGCGCCATCTCCGGCGGCACGGTGTCGTTCGCCGGCCGCGACCTGACGGCCGCGACGCGACGGGAGTGGGAGCGCGTGCACGGCAGCGGCATGGGCGCGGTGTTCCAGGAGCCCGCGTCCTACCTGAACCCGTCGATCACCGTCGGCGGCCAGCTGACCGAGGTGCTGCGGGTGAAGCTGGCGCTGGGCAGGCGCGCGGCGCGCCGGCGCGCGATCGAGCTGTTCCAGGCGGTCGGCCTCCGGCAGCCCGAGCGCGTCTTCCACCAGGTCCCGGCCGAGCTGTCCGGGGGCATGCTGCAGCGGGTGATGATCGCCATCGCCATCTCCTGCGGGCCGCGGCTGCTGGTGGCCGACGAGGCCACCACCGCGCTCGACGTCACCATCCAGGCAGAGGTCATCGAGCTGCTGCTGCAGCTGCGCGAGCGGACCGGCCTGGCCGTGCTCTTCGTGTCCCACGACCTCGCCGTGATCACGGAGCTGTGCGACCGCGTCGTGGTCTGCTACGCCGGGGAGGTCGTGGAGTCAGGGCCGACGCAGGAGATCATCGAACGGCCCCGGCACCCCTATACCCAGGGGCTGCTGCAGGTCGCCTCGGTCGGCGACTTCCGCCGTCGCGAGCTGCGGGTCATCGCCGGGCAGCCGCCGCGGGTTGGCGCTGATATCGCCGGATGCCGGTTCGCGGCGCGCTGCCCGGCCGCCATTCCTGCCTGCGGCGCCGGTTCCGTCGGCTCCGTCATGGTCGGATACCAGCATCACGTGCGCTGCGTCCGCGCCAGGGACGCCGCGATCGCCGGAGAGCTCGTGGCCCGATGACCGCCGTTCCGGCCGGCAGCACGCTGCCACCGCCCGCCGCGCCGCCGCTGCTCGCGGTGGAGTCCGTCGACGTGGTCCTCGGCCGCGGCTGGCGGGCGGCGAAGGTCCTCAGCGGCGTGGACCTGCGGATCTGGCCGGGCGAGATCGTCGGCCTCGTCGGCGAGACCGGCTCGGGCAAGACGACCCTGGCGCGCACCGTGGTCGGGCTGGTGGCCCCGGCGCGGGGCCGGGTCGTCTTCGACGGCACGACGATCTCCAGCCTGCGGTCGGGCGCCCGGCGGGCCATCCGCCGCCGCGGCCACGTGCAGCTGATCTTCCAGGACCCGCTCCGCTCGCTCGACCCGGATCTGACCGTGGACGAGATCGTCGGCGAGGGACTCAGGATCCGCGGCGACGCCGGCTCCGGCGAGATCCGCCGCCGCGTGCTCTCCGCCCTGGGCCAGGTCGGCCTCGACGCCACCCTGCTGGACCGCACCCCCGGCCAGATCTCTGGCGGCCAGCGCCAGCGCGTGTCGATCGCCAGGGCGCTCGCCGTCGACCCCCGGCTGCTGATCTGCGACGAGCCGGTGAGCGCCCTGGACGCCAGCAGCAGGAACTACATCCTGCGCCTGCTGCAGCAGCTGCGAGACTCCCTCGGCCTGCCGATCGTCGTCATCTCCCACGACCTCAGCTCACTCGCGGGCGTCGCCGACCGCGTCGTGGTGCTCTACCGGGGCCGGATCGTCGAGGACGGCCCCGTCGAGCAGGTGTTCGCCGCGCCGCGGCATCCCTACACGGCGCTGCTGATGGCCTCCGCGCCGAGCGTCCGGCACGACCGGCCGCTGTCCCTCCGCCAGCTGCGCCGCACCGACGCCGATCCCGCGCCGCCGGCCAGCCCGGACGCGTGCGTGTTCGCCCACCGCTGCCCGTTCGCGGCCGGCGCCTGCGCGGCGCAGCCGGCGCTGGAGACGGTCGAGGAGAGGTGGGGCGTCGCCTGCCATCGCCGCGAGGAGTGGGGGGCACTCGCCCGGGACCGTGCGCGCTAGCCAATCCATCACCGCCAAGGAAGGACCAGATTCCATGCCCGTCGAGTTCATTGGCATGATCGGCACCAAGGACCAGTCCGAGATCCGGCGCTCCAGCGGGCCGGCCGTCGATCGCGACTACGTCCGGCGCTTCGCCCGGGCGCACGAGGACGCCGGGTTCGACAAGGTGCTCATCGGCTACGCGTCCTCCCAGCCCGACGGCATCGGTGTGGCCGCCTACGCCGCGGCGCACACCGACCGGCTGGGATTCCTGGTCGCGCACCGTCCCGGGTTCGTGGCGCCCACCCTGGCCGCCCGCGCGTTCGCCACCCTGGACCAGTTCGCCGGCGGGCGGATCGCCGTGCACGTGATCACCGGCAGCAGCGACGCCGAGCAGCGCCGCGACGGCGACCACCTGCCCAAGGACGAGCGCTACGACCGCACCGACGAGTACCTCGACGTCATGAAGCAGGCCTGGACGTCAGCAGCCCCGTTCGACTACCACGGCCGTTATTACCAGGTCGAGGATTTCTATTCGGACGTTCGCTCGCCGCAGCGGCCGCGGATCCCGCTGTATTTCGGCGGCTCGTCGGACGCGGCGTACCGGGTCGGCGGCAAGCACGCCGACGTCTACGCGCTGTGGGGCGAGCCGCTGGCCGAAACCGCCGAGCAGATCGCCTCCGTGCGGGCCGCCGCGGCCGGCCGGAGCGAGCCGCCGCGGATCAGCGTGTCGTTCCGTCCCATCCTCGGGCCGACGCAGGAGCTGGCCTGGGAACGGGCGCACCGGATCCTGGAGACGACCCAGGCGGGCCTGGCGTCCTTCAAGGGCCAGTGGCGCTGGCCGACGGGGGGACCGGGCGGGGAGCCGCAGAACCGGGGCTCCCAGCGCCTGCTGGCGGCAGCCGCCAAGGGCGAGTTCCACGACCGGGCGCTGTGGACACCGCTGGCCAGCGCCACCGGCGCGGCCGGCAACTCCACCGCCCTGGTCGGGACGCCGGACACCGTGGCGCAGGCGCTGCTCGATTACGTGGACATCGGCGTGACCACCCTGCTCATCCGCGGCTACGACCCCTACGACGACGCCATCGACTACGGCCGCCACCTGCTGCCGCTGGTCCGCGAGGAAGCCGCCCGCCGCGACCGGCAGGGGCCGGCCGGCCCAGTGCCGGCGCAGCACGGCCCGGCTAGCACAGTGCCGGCGCAGCACGGCCCGGCTAGCACAGTGCCGGCGCAGCACGGCCCGGCTAGCACTGTGCCGGCGGAGCACGGCCCGGCTAGCACAGTGCCGGCGCAGCACGGCCCGGCCGCCGCGGCGCCGGCCGGCGCCGCGGCGAGCCAGCCGTAGCCCGACGGACATCCAGCGGCCCGACGGACACCCAGCGGAAGGACAGTCATTCATGAGCAGCCGACAGATCAAGCTAGGCGCCGTCACCATGGGCGTAGGCGGGCCTGGCCATCATTACCAGTGGCTCGACCCCGAGATCCCCGGTGATGCCAGCGTGAACGTCAACTGGTACATCGAGCAGGCCCGGCTGGCCGAGGCGGCCAAGTTCGACCTGATCTTCATCGTGGACAGCCAGTTCATCACCCCCGACTCCCCGCCGCACTACCTGAACCGGCTGGAGCCGATGACGCTGCTGGCCGCGCTCGCCGTCACGACACGGCACCTGGGCCTGGTCGCCACCATGACGACGTCCTACAACAACCCCTTCAACCTCGCGCGGCGGCTGGCGTCGCTGGAGCTGATCAGCGGCGGCCGGGCCGGATGGAACGTGGTGACCAGCGGCGACGCGGGCGCGGCGGGCAACTTCAGCCGCGATGAGCACTACGACTACGACACGCGCTACGCGCGCGGGCTTGAGTTCGTGCAGGTCGCGCAGGGGCTCTGGGACTCCTACGAGGAAGGCGCGTTCCCGCGCGACCGGCAGCGCAGGACCTTCCTTGACCCGGCGCGGCTGCACGCGCTGCACCACAAAGGCACCCACTTCTCGGTCGTCGGCCCCCTCAACGTCTCCCGCTCCCCGCAAGGGCAGCCGGTCATCTTCCAGGCCGGCGATTCCGAGCAGGGCCGCGACCTGGGCGCCGCCATCGGCGAGGGCATCTTCACCCACGCGGCGTCGATTGAGGCGGGCCAGGCCTTCTACGCCGACATCAAGTCCCGCGCGGCGGCAAAGGGGCGTGACCCTGATCACGTCGTGGTGATGCCGGGAGTGTCGGTGTTCGTCGGCGACACCGACGCCGGCGCCCGCGAGATCGAGCGCGAGCTGCAGCTGGCGGACCAGGACTTCGACCGGGCGCTCGGCGAGCTCGGCCGCCCGTTCGCCTGGCACGACTTCCGGCAGTACGACCTCGACGCGCCGTTCCCCGACGTCCTGCACGTGGCCGAGCGCGGCTTCCGGACGCAGGCGGAGAAGATCGTGCAGCTGGCCACGGACAACAACCTCACCCTGCGCGAGACCGTGCACCGGCTGTCCGCGCCGAGGCCGACCCCGTTCGCCGGATCGCCGGAGACCGTGGCGAACGAGATGCAGCGATGGTTCGAGGAGCGGGCACTGGACGGGTACAACATCCACATCGGGCACCCGGCCCAGTTCCGCCGGTTCACCCACGACGTGCTGCCCATCCTGCGCGAGCGCGGCCTGCTGCGCACCGAGTACGAATCCGGCACGCTGCGGGGGAACCTGGGCATCCCGGTGCCGGAGAACCGCCACACCCTGGCCCGCCGGGCGGCCGGGGCCGAGCCGGCCCGCGGCAGCGTCCACGAGCTCATGCCGATGGCGTGAGTGACGAGACCGGGCCGGTCCGGCTGTCCGGCGGGGCGCCATCCCCCGAAATGCACCTCGCCGTCGCGCTCGACGGGGCCGGCTGGCATCCCGCCGCGTGGCGCGAGCCGCAGGCGCGCCCGGGCGAGCTGCTCACGGCGCGCTACTGGACCGACCTGGTCCAGCGTGCTGACCGCGGCCGCTACTTCCACGATCCGGATCGGATCCGGTGCGGTCCAGCTCGGCCACCGCACCGCGCTGTCCGTGGTCGAGGAGTTCGGTCTCATCGACGCACTGCACCCCGGCCGCCTCGACCTCGGCCTCGGTCGGTCGGGCGGGGCACCAGCCGACCGGAGCCTTGAGCCGGCCCTGGCCGGCGCGACGCAGGTCACCGGTGGCCGGGCGCCGAACGGGCTGCGCATCCCGCCGCGGATCTCGCTGCGGCACCTGCTCGGCTCGCCGCGCTTCCAGCTGCAGAAGAAACTTCTGCATCAGCCAGGCGCCGAGGCCCAGGACTACGGCGAGCAGATCGACGACATCCTTGCCCTGCTGCGCGGCACCTACCGCTCGGCCGACGGCGTCGACGCGCACGCCACTCCCGGTGAGGACGCCGACGTGCAGGTGTGGATCCTCGGCAGCAGCGGCGGGCAGAGTGCTCAGGTGGCCGGCTCGAACGGCCTGCGGTTCGCCGCGAACTACCACGTCAGCCCGGCCACCGTGCTGGAGGCCGCCGACGGATACCGGGCCGCGTTCCGGCCCTCCGCGCAACTCGGCAGGCCTTACGTCAGCGTCTCCGCCGACGTCGTGGTCGCGGCCGACGAGGCGACCGCGCGGGAACTCGCCACCGGCTACGGCCTGTGGGTCCGCAGCATCCGCTCCGGTGCGGGCGCGATCGCTTTCCCGACCCCGGCGCAGGCCAGGGCGCACACCTGGACAGACGCAGACCGGGCCCTGGTCGCCGACCGGATCGACACCCAGTTCGTCGGCTCCCCGAAGCAAGTCGCCGGCCAGCTTGAGCAGCTCCAGGAGGCAACCGGAGCCGACGAGCTGATCATCACCACGATCACGCACGACCACGCGGACCGGGTCCGTTCCTACCAGCTGCTCGCCGAGGAGTGGCAACGCCGATGAGCGTCGCCGTCGTCGGCAACCCCAAGCCCGCGAGGCTAACGGCACGGGAGGCTGACTAGTTGTCGCCGCCGGACCGGCCGCCGGCCTGGGCACCTGCCCGGGTGCCGCCCGGGCCGGCGATCAGCTCGAGGTCCGCCACGGCCAGCTGGTGACCGGAGTCGCACCGCAGTTCAGCCCGGACCGGCTGATCGCAGTCGTGGTGGCGCAGCTCCACTGGCGGCCCGGCCGGCGCCAGCCAGCGGTCACCCCACTGCATCAGCGCCGCTAGCACAGGGAATAGCTCGGCGCCGCAGTCGGTCAGCTTGTACCGCATCCTGGTGCGCTGGCCGGGCTCCCGGTAGGGCTCGCGCTCCAGCAGGCCGTGCTCGACGAGCTCGCGCAGCCGGGCCGCCGCCACCGGCTCGCTGACCTGCGCTCGCGCGGCGAAGTCGTCGAAGCGGGTAGTGCCGTAGAACGCCTCGCGCAAGATCAGCAGCGCGGACCTGGTGCCCGCGACTTCAAGGGCACGCCGGATCGAGCAGGCGTCAGCCGACCAGGCGTCCCTGGCGCGCAGCAGGCCGGTCAGCTGCAAGGTGTGGTCCACAAGCCCACACTAGCTGACTTGTGTATTGCTAAGTCAACTGTCTATGGTCTAGCTATGAGTTCACTAAGCCAGGCAGCCAGGGCCAGCCGGTCAAGCAGCACTCCGCCGGCCCAGGTGCTGGTGATCGTGTGCGCCGGAGTGATCCTGGCCAGCCTTGACCTGTTCATCGTCAACGTGGCGCTCCCGCAGATCGCCCGCGATCTCGGGGCAGCCAGCCTGGGCGACCTGTCCTGGGTGCTGAACGGCTACGCGATCGTCTATGCCGCGCTGCTGGTGCTCTTCGGCCGGCTGGCCGACCGGCACCGCCGCAAGTACGGCTTCCTGCTCGGCGTGGCGGTCTTCACGGTGGCGTCCGCGGCGTGCGGCGCTGCGGACAGCGTCGCGATGCTGGTGGCCTTCCGCCTGGTGCAGGCAGCAGGCGCCGCGCTGCTCACCCCGACGTCGCTGAGCCTGGTACTGGCGGCGTATCCGCCCGAGCGGCGCAGCGGCGCGGTGCGGGCCTGGACCGCGACTGGCGGCGTGGCCGCGGCGTTCGGCCCGGTCATCGGCGGCCTGCTGGTGGCGGCAAGCTGGCGCTGGGTGTTCCTGGTCAATGTCCCGATCGGCCTGGCCGCCCTGGTGGTCGGCTGGCTCAGGCTGCCGGATGCGCCCGGTCACCCCGGCCCGCGGCCGGACGCGCTCGGCGCGCTGCTGGTCACCGCGGGAGTCGGCGCGCTCTCCCTGGGCCTGGTCAAGGGCGGCAGCTGGGGCTGGTCGTCGGCCGCGACGGTCGCCGTGCTGGCAGGGTCAGCCGCGGCGCTCGGGCTCTTCGCCGCGCACTGCGCCCGGCACCACAACCCGCTGATCGATCCGGCCCTGCTCAGGGTGCGAAGCTTCTCCGGGGCGTCGCTGATAGCGCTGCTCTTCTCGGTGTCCTTCGGCGCGATGCTGCTGTCGGTGGTGCTCTGGGAGCAGGACGTCTGGGGCTGGTCAGCGCTGAAGACCGGGCTGGCGATCGCGCCCGGCCCGATCATGGTGCCGCTCTTCTCCTTCCTGGTGGCAGGGCGCCTGATCGGCCGGTTCGGCCCGGGCCCGGTGATAGCGGCCGGCTCGGTGATCTTCGCGGCGGGGGCAAGCTGGTGGGCGCTGGCAGTGGGCCTGCAGCCCGACTACGCGGCCGACATGCTCGGCGGCATGATCCTGACCGGCATCGGCGTCGGGCTGACGCTGCCCACGCTGATGGCCACCGCGGCGGCATCCCTGCCGCCGCCCTCGTTCGCCACTGGCGCCGCCGTCGTCAACATGCTCCGCCAGGTCGGCCTGGCCGTCGGCGTCGCCGTGCTGGTGGCGGTGCTCGGCAGCCCCGCGAGCCCGGCCGGCGAGCTGTCGGCTTTCCGGCACGGCTGGATCGTTATCGCGGCCATTGCGCTGGCCACGGCGGCCGCCGCGGTCCTGCTCCGCACTCCCGCGCCGCGGGCAGCCACTCCCGCGCCGCGCGCAGCCACTCCCGCGCCGAACGCGACCCGGCCACGGTCAGAGCAGGGCGAGGCCGCCGGTGACCGCGTCCACCCGCGAGTTCTCCGCGGGCCCGACGGCGCAGCACGTCAGGGTCCCGGGCGCTAGCTGAGTCCGGCCGGCATCCCTGATGATCTCGGCTGCCAGTCCCGCGGCCCGGGCGGCGTCCGCGATCTGGCTCAGTTCCGCAGCGCTGCCTGCCCTCAGCACGACCTTCGGCTGCCCTTCCAGCAGCCAAGCGCGAAAGTCACTGCCGCGCTGGGCGTCTTGAGCGCCCTGGGCGGCGAGGACGGCGGTGACCGCAGCATGCGCCACCTGGGCGGCTATCTTGCCTCGCCCCATGCCAAGATCCGTGCGGACCACCAGCACGAGCTTGTGCGCCATCCGAGCAGTATGACGTGGCACTGATTATCGTTGCCGCTGTGACGTCGGTGGCAGTCTTCGTTATCGGCGCGCTTGTCAGTCTCAGCACGAGCTGGGTGCTCGTCTCCCGGCTGGAACGGCTCGCCGAGCGGGCCGGCCTGTCGGAGGGACTGCTCGGCGTCATTGCCGCGCTGGCCGCGGACGCACCGGAGGTCACCTCGGCCATCACCGCGCTGGCTTACCACCAGCAGCGCGTCATCATCGGCGCCTACCTCATATTCCTCGGGTCGCTGCTCGCCACCGCCTGCGCGGCCGGGCCGGGCACCGGCGTCATCATCGTGCCGGCCGCCGCTGTCGCCGCGATCTGCCGCCTGTGGCTGGCGCTTCCCCGTCCTGATTCCATGATCACGGAAACTTAGGCGGGTTCCAGCACGTCTTAATTTCCGTGCTCTTGCGGTGGCGCTCCGGTGCTCTTGCGGTGGCGCCCGCGTGCTCTTGCGGTGGCGCTCCGGTGCTCTTGCGGTGGCGCCCGCGTGCTCTTGCGGTGGCGCCCGGGATCGGGCGGCGGTGCCGTCGGGCAGTGGCTGAGTCCTGCCGCGGCTCGGGCCCAGCGCCGCCGGGAGGAAGCCAGGGGCTCCAGCCCGGCCCAGCGGGCTAACCCCGTCCGGCGGCAAATTCTTGTACTGGCATGAGCCGGTTGGCCAGTCTAGGGGCAATCCGAAGCTGCAATGACGCATAATAGAGGTGATGAACCCCTCCCGCGCCGTACACCGGCGTTATCTGCCCAGCAGTCCCTTCAATAACCGTCCTGCGCCCCTGCCGGTCGAGCAGTACGCGGTGCACGATCAGGTGACGCATGACCGATACGGTCTCGGCATGGTCATTGGCGTTGAGTCTGACATCGCGGTGCTCGTCGATTTCGGTCCGCAGCAGGCACGGATCACGACTCCGTTCACCAAGCTGACCAAGCTCTGACCAAGCACTTAGCTCTGATCAGGCTCCGGCATCGCGGTCGGCGCCGCAGCAGGAACGCGGCGGCGCTGCTTCGCGTGGCCCGGCTGAGCGTAGTCAGCTGCCACTCCGGGCTGCGTAAATATGGCCGGAGGGTCGCGTCCGGTGATGCGTAGGCCCAGGTCCGGGGCCTAGCCGAGTAGCTCAGCGAAGCGTGCCTTCACCGTTGCCGCCGTCTGACTGGCTGGTGCATCCCAGATGTCCTGATTCATGATCTCAACCTCGATGAAACCGTCGAATCCTGCGGCAAGTACCTGCTGCGAAAACAGCCGGAAGTCGATTGACCCGTCGCCGAGATGGCCCCGGCCGAGCAGCATGTCGCGAGGCAGCGGAACGACCCAGTCGCTGAGCTGATATCCCGCAATCCGGCCGCGCGCACGGGCAATGTCGGCCGCAACCTGCGAATCCCACCAGACGTTGTAAGTGTCGATGACCACGCCGACGGTATCGGCCGGAAAGAGCAGCGCAAGGTCGAGAGCGTCAGCAAGACGGGTCAGCACGCACCGGTCGGCGCAGAACATCGGATGCAGTGCCTCAATGCCAAGCCGGACGCTGAGTTCGCGCGCGCGCGGCACAAGCGCGGCGATGGCGTCGGTGATCATGCGTCGGGCCAGGCCGAGGTCACGGGTCCCGGCCACCAGCCCGCCGGATACCAGCACGAGCGTGTCGGCCTGCAGGGCCGCCGCCTCCTGCACCGCGGCCAGGTTGTCGGCCAGCGCGGCGCGGCGGGCGTCGGGTTCGGCGTGAGTGAAGAAGCCTCCCCGGCACAGGCTGGAGACGTGCAGCCCGGAACGGCGTACCGCGGCGGCGGACTCGCTGATCCCGAGCTCAGCCACCCGGTGACGCCACAGGCCGACCGAGGGAATCTCCTGCTCAAGGCATAGCTGGATAGTCTGCGTGAGGTTCAGCTGACTGACCGTGGCCTGGTTCATCGACAGGCGGCTGAGCCCGATCACCGCGGCGACTGCTCTGCCAGGTAGCGGGTCATCCGCTCGACGGCCAGGCCGGGTTCCAGCAGTGCGCCCGCGGCAGCCGCCAGCTCGAACACCCGGATCAGGTGAGCGGCGGGCCGCCGGTGCTGGAATCCCGCGAGCATGGCGAAGTGCGGCTGAAATCCGTTCAGCCAGGCAAGGAACGCGATGCCGGCCTTGTAGCTGGCGGTCGGCGTCTCGAAGATCGCCCGGCTCAGCGGCACGGTCGGGCCGATGATCGCGTCGTACCGGGCGACGTGGCCGGCGTCCAGCGCCTGCAGCGCCGCCGCGGCCGGTGCCGCGATGGCGGCGAACGCGCCGAGCAGCGCGTCGCTGTGACCGTCCGGGCCGCCCCTGATGAGCTCGGCGTAGTTGAAGTCGTCGCCCGTGTAGAGCCGGACGCCGGACGGTAGCCGCCTGCGCAGCGCTATCTCGCGGCCGGCGTCCAGCACCGACAGCTTGATGCCGTCCACCTTCCCGTCCGATCGGCTGATCAGCTCGATGACAGTGTCGGCGGCCGCATCGAAATCGGTGCTGCCCCAGTAGCCGCGCAGCTGCGGGTCGAATGCCTCGCCCAGCCAGTGCAGGATGACCGGCTGGTCGGCCTGCTTGAGCAGGTAACCGTAGATGTCCAGGTAGTCGCCGCCGGACCGGGCGCTCGCGGCCATCGCGCGACTGGCCATCAGGATGACCCGGGCGCCGGACGACTGGACAAGCTCCAGCTGCTCGTCGTAGGCGCGGGCTATCGCGGTGAGCGTGTGCGCCTCGCCGGCCGGGAGCTGGTCGGTGCCCGCGCCGCAGGCGATCAGGCCGCCGCGGCGCTCGGTGCCTCCGGTGCCTCCGGTGTGCCCGGCGCCTCCGGTGCGCCGTGCGTCTCCGGCACGCTCGGCTGAGTACCGGATGAGATCTTTCGCCTGGTCCCAGTACAGGCCCATGCCGCGCTGCGCGGTGTCCATCGCCTCGGCCACGCCGAACCCGTGCGCCCACAGGTGGTCGCGGAAGGCCAGCGTGGACTGCCAGTCGATGCTGCCGTCGGGGAAGGCGGCCACGTGCGGCGCAGCGTACACCCGCCGCGAACGGGGCACGGGGTAGCCGGCCGGCCACGACGGAGCGGGTACTGCTACGGGAGCCGCCCGGCCGGGCAGCCGGATGGATGCCGTCATCTCACGCGTCCAGCGGCGGCACTTCGATGCGCCGGCCCTCCGCCGACGACTGCATCGCGAGCTCGGCGAGCTGAACGCCCTTGGCGCCCTCGGCGAGATCCCAGCGGAAGGGCTGGCCCTGGGCGGCGTGCTTCAGGAACAGTTCCCACTGGACCTTAAAGCCGTTATCAAACGCCTGGTTGTCCGGCACGTCCGTCCACTGCGCCAGGTAGTCGATCGGATCGGGCAGGTCCGGGTTCCACACCGGCATCGGCGTGCTTACCCGGTGCTGGACGGCGCAGTCGCGCAGGCCGGCCACCGCGCTGCCCGCGGTGCCGTCCACGTGCAGTTCGAGAAGCTCCCTGCGGTTGACGCGCACCGCCCAGGACGAGTTAACGGCGGCGACCGCCCCGCTGCGGAATTCCAGCAGCGCGTACGCCGCATCGTCCGCAGTAACGTCGTACTGAGCGCCTTGCTCATCCCAGCGAACCGGGATGTGAGTTGCGTGCCGCGCGTAGAGGGCCTGTAGGGGGCCGAAGAGATCCTCCAGCAGGTAGTGCCAGTGCGGGAACATGTCCAGGACGATTCCGCCGCCTCGGTCCTTGCGGTAGTTCCAGGACGGGCGCTGCGAGGCAAGCCCGTCGCCCTCGAACACCCAGTACCCGAACTCAAGCCGCACCGAGAGCACGCGGCCGAAGAAGCCGTCCTTGATGAGCCGGCGGAGCTTAATGACCCCCGGCAGGAACAGCTTGTCCTGGACGACGCCGTGAGTGATCCCGGCCTCGCGCGCGGCGCGTGCCAGCTGCACCGCGCCGTCCAGGGAGTCGGCGACGGGCTTCTCGGTGTACACGTGCTTGCCGGCCGCGATGGCCTTCCGCAGGCTCGACTCGCGGGCCGTGGTGACTTGTGCGTCGAAGTAGACATCGATACCTGGGTCGCTAAGGACATTGTCCAGGCTGGTCGTCCAGCGCCCGATGCCGTGCCGCTCGGCAATCTGGCGCAGCCGCTCCGCATTGCGCCCGACCAGGACAGGCTCGGGGAAGATCGCCGTCCCGTCATCGAGCAGGACCCCGCCCTGATCGCGAATCGAGAGCAGCGACCTGACCAGATGCTGCCGGTAGCCCATCCTGCCGGTCACGCCGTTCATGGCGATGTGGACGGCCTTGCGCGACATGGGTCACCCCTCGGGCAAAGTCCACGGAGCCGACGTGCGCAGTATGGGAAAGCACTTTCCCAGATTAGGCTTGGCGGGAAAGCTGGGTCAAGTCCGGCCGGACCGGGAAGCACGTGGATCGGGAGGGCGCAGTGACAGAGGCAGGACCCGGCGGCATGCGGCTTGGCCGGCCGGCCGCCGGACGCCGCGAGCCGGCGGCGGCATTCGGCGTGACCTTGCAGGACGTGGCCGACCGGGCCGGGGTGTCGCTGACGACGGCATCAAGGGTGGTCAGCGAGAGCCCGCGCAAGGTCGGGCAGCAGATGACCGACCGCGTGAACCTGGCCGTCGCCGAACTCGGGTACACCGCGAACCTCCAGGCCAGGGCGGTGGCGACCGGGCAGAGCAACACCATCGGAGTGGTGGTCCACGACATCGCCGATCCGTACTTCTCCTCTATTGCCGCCGGGCTGATCGAGGTCGCCTACTCCCGCCAGCTGCTGGTGTGCCTGTCAAGCACGTCCGCCGGCGAGCCCGGCGAACGTGAGTACGTCGCGCTGATGCGCGCGCAGCGCGCCCGCGCCCTGATCCTCATCGGCAGCCGTACGGACGACGTGGCGGTGCGCGAGGGCCTGCGTGGCGAGATTGAGGCGTTCACGCACTCGGGCGGGCGGGTTGTGGCGGTCGGGCAGGATCTGCTTGGCGTCGACACGATCATGCCGGAGAATGCGGCCGGCGCTGACGCCCTCGCCCGTGCCCTCGTCGCCCAGGGGCACCGCAGGTTCGCCGTGCTGGCCGGCCCGCGCGGCGTACTCACCGCACGCGACCGGCTGGCGGGATTCACCGCGGGCCTGCGGTCCTGGTCGGTGCCACCGGAGCCGACCAGCGTCATCTTCGGCGAGTTCACCCGTGACGGCGGCTACGAGGCGATGAGTACCGTGCTGGCCAGCGGAAACCAGCTTCCGGACTGCGTGTTCGCGGTGGCCGACGTGATGGCCGTCGGCGCCCTCGCCCGGTTGCGGGCGGCCGGGCTGTCGGTCCCGGCCGACATCGCGGTGGCCGGCTTCGACGACATTGTCACCTTGCGCGATGTCTACCCGCCGCTCACCACCGTCCGGCTGCCGCTGACCAGGATGGGGCAGATGGCGGCCAGCCTGGTGCTCGGCGAGGCGGCCCCGGACCGGCCACGGGTCATGCCGGTGCCAGGCGAGGTGATCCTGCGCGAGAGCACGAATCCGAGGCCGCACTCCTGAAGGAAGCAGCGGCCGCCGTCGCTGCGCATGCGGGGTACCCGGTGTGAAAGGCTTGCCAACGGGGGTTTGCTTACTAATATTCGTCCTGGTGAGCCGGGAAGTCTGGTCGGCAAACGATCGGCTATGGAGGCCACCATGTACCGCGGCGTAATGTCATCAGCGCTTGCCTCTCACTGGCGCCGCGAGGTCCTCCGCACCAGCTTGTGGCTCGTTCCCGCGATCGAGGTCATTGGCGCTGTCGCACTCTTCGTGGGCACTCTGCTGCTCGACCGTGCCGCTTATCGGGGTGTGTTCGCGGTCCCGCCGTGGGTGATTAGCGGGACGGCCGACGCCGCCCGCCAGATCCTGACGGCAATCGCCGCCGCCGTGATCACCGTCGTAGGTGTCGTCTTCTCGATCATCCTGGTGACGTTGACACTGGCGTCCACTCAGTTCGGGCCCCGTATGCTGCGGAATTTCATTCGCGACCGCGGGACGCAACTGACGCTCGGCACCTTCGTGGCGACCTTTGTCTATGCCGTGCTTGTGCTCGTGTCGATCGGCCCGGGACCGCATGGTGACTTCGTGCCACATATCGGCGTCACGGTGACGCTGGGGCTTATGGTGGCCGACCTGGGAATTCTCATCTACTTCATCCATCACACCGCGATTTCCATCCAGCTGCCCCAGGTGATCGCGAGCATCGCACGCGATCTCGCCGCCGCGATCGAGACACAAGGCGGCGACGATGGCGGAACTGGGCCGGCGGACCGCCTGGACCGCGGCCCCTCGCCGGCCGAGCTGCTGTCCTTGATGGACACAAGCGGCGGGGTGGTCCTAGCGCCGGCCAGCGGCTACCTCCAGTTCATCAGGCACCGGATCCTGGTACGGTTCGCCGCGAAAGCGGGCGCCGTGATCAGCCTCGAGTACCGGCCGGGCCATTTCATCGTCCAGGGCCAGCCGTTTGCCAGGGTATGGCCGCCTGAGGCCGTGACACGGGTCAGCGACGCTCTCGGGCGCGCACACGTCACCGGGCCGTACCGAACCTTGAGCCAGGACGTGTCCTTCGGCGTCGACCAGCTCGTCGAGATAGCCATCCGCGCGCTCTCGCCTGCCGTGAACGACACCTTCACGGCTCTGACGTGCATCGACTGGCTCGGCGATAATCTCTGCAAGATCATAAGTCGGTGGCACCCGGTCCGGGTCCATCGCGACGAGCAGGGTTTCGTGCGGGTGGTCGCGGCCCAGCCAGGCTACGAGCGCCTGGTCCAGCGGGCTTTCGAGAAGATCCGGCAGTCGAGCCAGGGCATGCCCGCCGTGATGATCCGCGAGCTAGAGGCGCTGGCCAAGATCATGACCGAGACGTCCAGCGCGGGACAGCGCCGCGTGCTGGTTGACCAGGCCGCGATGATCGAGCGGGCGAGCGAACGTTCGGTGCCCGAGGCGGCCGACCGCGCGGATATCCGCCGCCGCTATGAGGCCGTGCTCACCGCGGAGGCTGGGCTGGCGAGCCGCGAACTTACCGGCAGCGGCAGTTAGGCCAGCGCCACCGGCCACGGGTCATGCCGGTGCCAGGCGAGCTGATCCTGCGCCAGAGCACGACCCCGGGGCCGCCCGGCTGACGGAGGACGCCGGGTCCGCCCGCGTGTCAGCAGGGCTTGCGCGTGCCAGCACGGTCGGAGTACTTTCCCACTCAATGGGAAAGCGCTTGCCAGAAACCTGACGGCACGCCGCGACCAGCCGCACAAACGGCACCAGCCGCCCGAACGGCACCAGCCGCCCGAACGGCACCAGCGGCCAGCACCAGCGGTCAGGCCGGTCCACGCCGGGGCCAGTGCCGGCAGCCGGCCAGGCCGTCACTCACGACGCGGAGAATGCTGTGGGATCTCACGACCAGCAATGGCAGGAGCGCCTGTTCATCGACGGGACATTCCGGCGGCCCGCCAGCGGCGGCACGATCGGGGTGCGCGACAAGGCATCAGGGGAGATCTTCGCTCTCGCCGGACTCGCCACCGAAGCGGACGTCGACGCCGCGGCGGCAACGGCGACGGCAGCTCAGCGCGCCTGGAGCGAGCGGACCTACGCGGAGCGGGCCGGCCTGCTCCGCAACGTCGCGGCAGCGCTCGGCGACCGGGCCGCGTCCTTCCGTGAGCTGATCATGCGCGAAACCGGCTGCATCGCCGGCAAGGCGGACTACGAGATCTCGGCCGCGACCAGCGAGCTGACGGAGGCGGCCGGCCTGGCCTCCCGTGCGGTGGGCGAGGTGCTGCCGTCCGGCCACGCGGGCAGGTTCTCGCTGTCGGAGCGGATCCCGGTCGGGCTCGTCGGCGTCATCACCCCGTGGAACTTCCCTCTCGTCCTTGGCATGCGGGTGATCGCGCCCGCGCTGGCACTCGGCAACGCGGTGCTGCTCAAGCCGTCGCCGGAGACACCGGCCAGCGGCGGGCTGGCCATCGCCGAGCTGTTCGCCGCGGCAGGAGCACCGCCGGGCATCTTTCAGGTGCTGCCCGGCGACGTGGAAGTCGGCCAGCGGCTGGTCACGCACCCGGATGTCTCGATGGTCCACTTCACCGGATCCACGCACGTCGGCCGCCAGATCGCGAGAGAAGCAGGCGGCCTGCTGAAGAAAGTCTCGCTGGAGCTTGGCGGCAACAACGCCCTGATCGTGCTTGACGACGCCGACATCGAGCAGGCCACCATGATCGGCGCCTGGTCGGGCTTCCACTACCAGGGCCAGACCTGCATCACGGCCGGGCGCCACATCGTCGCCCGCGGGCTCGCTGATGCCTACGTCGAGGGCCTGGCGAAACGCGCGGATGCCATCACCGTCGGCAACACCGTGACCGAGAACGTCGGCCTCGGCCCGATGATTAACGAGCATCAGCAGGCCCGTGCCCAGCAGTTGCTGGACGAGGCCGTGGCCGCCGGCGCCAGGATCGTGGCTGGCGGCAGCAGCGAGGGACCGTTCTTCCGGCCGACTGTCGTGGTCGGCGTGAGCCGCCAGACGCGGCTGTGGAACGAGGAGATCTTCGCGCCGATCGCGCCCGTGCTCGTCGTCGACAGCGAGGAAGAGGCGCTCGCGGTGGCCAACGACACCCCCTACGGCCTGGTGAACTCCGTGCTCACCGGCGACCCGTACCGCGGCATCCGCTTCGCCAGGGGGCTGCGGGCCGGCATGGTGCACGTGAACGACGCGACGCCGCAGGACGAGGCACTTGCCCCGTTCGGCGGGATGGGCCAGTCCGGGCTCGGCGGGCGCTCGGGCGGCGACGCGAACATCGAGGAGTTCACCGAACGGCGCTGGCTGACCGTCACGCCGGGCCCCGCGCATTATCCCTACTGATATCAAGCTGAGATCCGGCAGCGCGAAGATCGTAAACCTAATACTGGCGATGACGGCCCGGGCAGGGCAGCATCACAAGAGATAGCCGTTTTGGCACCGCCGGCCCGGCGGCTGACATGAGGAGTGCTTATGAGCGACGCGGCTTCCGTTCCGTTCTCCGAGACGAAGGCGCCGGAATCCGCGGACCGGCTGAACCGGGGCGCGCTCGGCCTGGTGGACATCTCCGCCTCGACGATGGCGAACATCGGCCCGGCCTACAGTTTCTACTTCGGGTTCGGCTTCCTGGTCTTCACGGCCGGCATCGCGGCGCCGCTGACGATCATCGTGGCCGGCATCGCCATCGTGCTGCTAGGCAACACCCTGGCGGAGTTCTCGCGTGCGCGCCCCTCCACGGGAGGGTTCATCTCGTTCGTCGGCAAGACCTTCGGCGGCACCAGCGCGGTGACGACTGCCCTGCTATGCGGCGCGGGTTACATCATCGCGATCTCCTCGGTGCTGGCGGTCTGCGGCGGGTTCCTGTCGATCGTGCTGGAGTATTACTTCAAGTGGAACGTCCCCTGGGGGATCCTGTCGGTCATCCTGACCGCGGGCGCCATGGTGATGATGATCCGCGGCGTGGGCGTCTCCACCAAGCTGGCCGGGGCCTTCTTCGGCTTCGAGATGCTGGTCCTGGTCGTGGTGTCGGTCGTAGTGATCATCCAGAACGCCGGCCACCTCAGCTTCACGCCGTTCGAGCCGAGCCACATTACCGACGGCTTCACCGGCCTGGCCAAGGGCTTCCCGCTGGCCATCTACCTGTACATCGGCTGGGAGAACTCAGCCGCGCTTGCTGAGGAAACTGACAACCCGCGACGCAACGTGCCCCGGGCGATCTTCCTGTCAGTGGCGCTGATGGCCGTGGGCTACGTCCTCTTCGCCTACGCGACGGTCACTGGTTTCGGCTACAGCGCGGCCAAGGTCGACGCCGCGACGATTCCGTTCATCACGTTGGCGCACGGGGCACTGGTCGCCTTCGCCTTCTTTGCCTTCTTCGCGGGGATGACCTCCACCCTCGGCGTGCTGATCTCGGCCGTGAACTCCCAGTGCCGCCTCATCTTCAACGCCGGCCGCGAGGGCCTGCTGCCGTCCTGGCTCGGCAAGGTGCACCCGACCCGCCGCACGCCGGTGAACGCCATCTGCACGTTCGTGGGCATCGCCGGCGCGATCATCGTTGTGTGGGCGCTCTTGCACGTGATCGGCGGCCACAGCGGCTCGATGGACCCGATCAACTTCTTCGTCGAGTCATCCACGCTCGGCACGATCCTGATCCTGGTCGTCTACTTCCTGTCAAACCTGGCCCTGCCGTTCTACTACCGGAGATTCCTGCCGGACCAGTTCGCCGCGGTCAAGCACGTCATCCTGCCGGTACTGGGGATGGTGGCCATTGCCGTGCCGGTGTACTTCCTGTCCGAGCCCGGGCAGTCGGCGCCGTACGACTGGTTCCCGTACGCGGCGCTCGGCATCGTGATCATCTCGGTGATCTACGCGTACATCCTGAACAGCCGGGACCCGTCCCTTGCTGGCCGGGTCGGCTCGATCGTCGCCGACGAGTAGGCCGGCCTGGCCGCCTGGGTGCGCCGGAAGTGCTCGTTCTGAAGCTGGGAGACCTGTCATGACCGATGCAGTGATCTTGCCAGCCGAGGCGCCAGCATCGCTCTCGGCGCACCCGCTCGACCCGGCCGGGCCGGAGGAATTCCTGGCCGGGCGGCGGATCCTGGCCGAGGCCGGCTTGCTGACGGAGACGACCAGGTTCGCCTATTACGGGCTGGAGGAGCCGCCGAAGGACGACGTGCTGGCGTACTCCGCCGGCCCGGCGGACGGCACCGGCACCGGCGTGCCGGACGGCACCGGCACCGGCGCGCCGGTCAGCGCGAACGGCGGCCCGGGCAGCCGGCCGGATCGCCGGCTGCGGGCGTTCCTGATCGACGTGGTCACCGGCGAGTCGAGCGACGTCGTCGTGTCGCTGACGCGGCACGAGGTCATCACGAACCGCGCCCTGGACCCGCTGACCGACGGCCGGGTGCCGATCCTGGACCAGGACTTCGCGCTGGCCGAGGAGATCGTGCACGCGGATCCGGGCTGGTGCGCCGCCATGGCGCGCCGGGGGCTGACCGACGTCGGGGTGATCAGGGCCTGCCCGCTGACGGCCGGCTCCTATGGCATCGCCGACGAGCAGCCCCGGCGGATGGTCCGGGTGCTCGCCTTCGTCCAGGCCCGCGAGCACGACCTGGCCTGGGCGCATCCGGTGGACGGCGTGGCCGCCTACGTCGACCTGATCGAGCGGCGGGTCTTCAAGCTGATCGACGAGCTCGACCTGCCGGTCCCGCGGGAGTCCGGCGACTACGACGATCCGGCCGTCCGCGGGCCGCTGCGCACGGGCCTGCGGCCGATCGAGATCACCCAGCCCGACGGGCCGAGCTTCACGCTGGACGGTCACTGGCTGCAGTGGCAGGGCTGGTCGCTGCGGATCGGCTTCGATGCCCGCGAGGGGCTGACGCTGCACCAGATCAGCCTCGATGACCAGGGCCGGCGGCGGCCGGTGATCTACCGGGCGTCGATCCCCGAGATGGTCGTCCCCTACGGCGATCCCGCCCCTACCAGGTACTGGCAGAACTACTTCGACAGCGGCGAGTACCTGGTCGGCAAGTGGGCGAACTCCCTGGAGCGGGGCTGCGACTGCCTGGGCGAGATCGCCTACCTGGACGTGACCGTCGCCGACGATAACGGCCAGCCGCGCACGATCAGCAACGCCGTCTGCATCCACGAGGAGGACTTCGGCATCCTCTGGAAGCACACCGACATCTTCAACGGCTCGGCCCAGTCGCGCCGCCAGCGCCGCCTGGTGATCTCCTTCTTCAGCACAGTCGGCAACTACGACTACGGCTTCTACTGGTACTTCTACCTGGACGGCACCATCGAGTGCGAGGTCAAGCTCACCGGAGTCCTGTTCACCTCTGCCTACCCGGGCGACGGCTTCGCGCACGCCACGCAGATCGCGCCCGGCCTGGGCGCCCCCGGCCACCAGCACCTGTTCAGCGCGCGGCTGGACATGATGATCGACGGGCGGGCCAACGCGGTCGAGGAAGTCGATACCCACGGCCTGCCGGCCGGCCCGGGCAATCCGCACGGCAACGCGCTGGCGCAGACGGTCACGCGGCTGCATCGCGAGTCGCAGGGCGGGCGCCGGGTCGCGCCGGACCGGGGCCGGGTCTGGCGGGTAATCAGCACGGAGCACGCGAACCGGTTCGGCCAGCCGGTCGGCTTCACCCTGTATCCCGAGGCCGCGCCGACCCTGCTGGCCGCCCCCGGCTCGTCCCCGTACCGCCGGGCGGTCTTCGCCACCAACCATCTCTGGGTCACCCGCTACGACCCGGCGCATCGCTACCCGGCCGGGGATTTCGTGAACCAGCATCCTGGCGGAGCGGGGATTCCGCGGTTCATCGCCGGCGACCGTGACATCGACGGCGCCGACGTCGTGCTGTGGCACACCTTCGGGCCCGCGCATTTCCCGCGGCCAGAGGACTGGCCGGTGATGCCAGTCAGCCGCTGCGGGTTCACCCTCAAGCCGACCGGCTTCTTCGACCGGAATCCCACGCTCGGCGTGCCGCCCGCGGGCCCGCACTGCGAGCCGGGCGAGCGGGCGGCGGCGGGCGGCAGCGACCAGTGACTCCGGTTCAGCGCGGCTGCCCATGATTGATAACGGGGCCTCTCCGGCAGCTGCCGTTCCCAGGCCAGTCCCGGCGGCGCGTGGCGTGACGCCGGGATGGCGTTAGCCTACGGAGCGGCGCCTGCCCGCGGCCCCAGGCCGGCCAGGCGGCATTGCGGCCGTGTCGCCAGCTCGATGCCGTTATGCCCGGCGAACGCGGTCCGGCACATGGCCCGCGCGGTGGCCCCGCAGCCGTGCATGAGCGCGCCGCCGGTAGAACTCGGCACGCTGACAGTCACGCAGCCGTCATGCGAGCGGCCATAGGTGCCCGGATGGCTGACGCCCCACAGGGTCACGCCCCCGACGACGGCGACGGCGACCGCGCCAGCCGCCGCCATCCGGCCGCGGCGGCGCCGGCGCCGCCGCCGGTCCGGTCCGGCGGTGCTGTCCGGCGAATCGCCCGTGATCTGCCGTTCCGGCGAGTCGCCCATGATCTGCACAGTACAAGGCGGCTGGCCGGCTGCGCTGCGGCGAGGTCGGCCAGCCGCCATGAGCATAAGAATTTACGCCGCCCGGCTGCCGGCAATCTTCGTCCGAAAGCCTTATACAGCCGGCAATGCAGCTCTCTTTTGATAGCTGTCGTCAGGACTGCTGCATCGCCGAGACTTATCATCCATGGTAGACAGATTTATGCGTGTGTGTATTAAGATGTCCGCATGGGGGTTAGAAAGCCTGCACCGGGGGTAATACGCCGCTATAGCACTATTAGTGTTTTTGCCGCGCTGGCGGCGTTGCTTGCCAGCTTCGTCAGCGTCGGCGCTCAGCCGGCCAGCGCCTCTACCGTCAAGCTCTGCAAGTTTGATCAGCCCTTGGCGGTGACTACCCACCGCGGACGTCAATTTGTCGTGCGGGACGATTTCTGGGGGACCAGGAAATTCTGCGTGACCAACTCCAGCTTGCGGCCCAACTTCACGGTGGCAAAGACGGGCTCGAATACCCTCGATGGCAGAGTGATGGCCTTCCCGTACATATTCACCGGATGCGCCTGGGGAATCTGCACCCCTAAGAGCGGCTTGCCAGCCAGGGCGCCGGCCCTGCGCAGGCCGGAAGTCACCTGGCGTACATCGGATCACGCTGGGGGCAGATGGAATGCCGCCTTCGACCTCTGGTTCGCCAAGCGAAATATCAAGACCGGCCAGGCCCAGGGCGCCGAGCTCATGATCTGGCTGAACACCCGTAACCTGCCACCTGACAGCACGCGCATCGTGTGGGTCGATGGCGTGCGCTGGTATCTGGCGCACTGGGTAGCCACCCATCGCGGCGGGGCGTCGTGGAACTACATCCAGTTCCGCAGGGTCCATCCTGTCCGGGGCGTCAAGAACCTCCGGCTGAACCCGTTCATTCACCACGCCGAGCGCTATCGCCTGGTCAGCCGACGGTGGTGGCTGCTGAACATCGAAGCTGGCTTCGAGATCCAGCATGGCGGTATGGGCCTGTCCGGCCACCAGTTCTGGGCCAGGTCGTAGCACCCGTCAGCGCGACGGCTTGCGGGTCATCCGCCGCCCCGGGCTCCGCGCTGAACCTGCAGCAGGTATTCCGTGCGGTTGAGCGGATTGCGGTCGGTCCGCGGCCTGGCCGGTATCAGGCCGCGGACAGCCTGGTAGCGGGCGAACCCTGATTCGAGCACCCCCTCGCCGCGGGTGAGCGACGGAACCCGCTGCTGCAGGTCATGTACCCGGCCGACCGGGATCTCGCCCTCAAGGACGCAGGAAGCACCGCGAATCTCCGGCGCCCGCGGAACGGCGCTTAGCCGGGCAAGCGTGGTCAGCAACGCGGGCAGGCAGTCCGCCGGAAACTCCAGCCGGAAGCCGTTGACAGGCTCGCAGACTTCCGTGCCTGCCCGCTGCAGTGCGCTCATCAGCACCAGCGGCGTGAGGTTGCGGAAGTCCTCGCCCGTGCTCGACAAGCTCTTGTTGAACCGCTGGTGGCCGAGACTGTGCTTCCCCAGGTAGCCCGAATGCGTCATCGCGATCACGCAGTCGGTTACCTCCCAGCCGTAGATGCCTTGCCGCAGGGTTTCCCGCACGGTGTCCTCGACCGCCCGGAAGAACGCGAGCGGCATGGACCCAAGATGCGCCTCGAGCTGGAACCCCACGCCTGAGCCGATGGCGGCCGGCTCGACGCGAAGCCCGACCGTGGCGAGGAACGGATTGGGCGCCTCGTGCAGGCGCTCGACAGCCGCACCGGCGCCCGCGGGCCGTTCAATGCAGATCGTCGTTGACTCGCGGAAACCGACGTCGAGGCCGAAGTCGCTGGCCAGCGTTGCCTGGATGACCTCCTTCTGCACCTCTCCGTAGAGCGAGACGAGCAGCTCCTGCCGCACATCATCCTGCCGCAGGTTGATCAGCGGGTCCTGCTCGGCGAGCGTAGTCAGCGCGACATGCAGCGCGCCCTTGTCAGCCGGCCGGGCCGGGGTGACCACCGTTTCCAGCGTGGGCGGGGCGAAGTAGTGACCCGTGGCGGTTGCCCGGTGGGCGCCGAGCACGTCACCGACCTGGACCCCGGCCAGGCCCCAGAGCCTGGCAATCTGCCCCGCGCCTGCCGACGCGCGCCGGACCGCCGAGCCGTGATCGAAGACGCTGATCGCGGCGACCTTGTCCTCGCTTCCTTCGCCGAACTGCAGCCGGTCCCGGATGCGCACGGTCCCCGAGAACATCCGGGCATACGCGATCTTCTCCCCAGCCGGGCCGCGCTCGACCTTGAAGACCGAGCCCGACACCGGGCCGCCGGTGCGGCCCTCGGCCGCGGGCAGCAACTCCGTGATGCCGGCCATCAGGCAGTCCACGCCCGCGCCGGTGATGGCCGAGCCGAAGAAGACCGGGTGCACCAGGGACTTGCCTACCTGCGCTGCGAGCTCGGCCCTGAGCCGGCCGTAGGAGATCGTCGCCTCGTCCGCTACGTAGGCGGCCAGCAGCGCATCGTCGTGCCCGGCAAGCACGCCACCCAGGCCGTCGGTAAAAGCGGCATCGGCGGGGCCGAACGCGGCGAACTCGGCGCTGCGCGTGCCGAGCTTGTGCGCAGTTCCCATCACGGCGATGGTCAGGGCGAGCTTCGACGAGATTTCCTGCAGCACCTGGTCATACCGTGCCCCGCCGCGGTCGATCTTGTTGACGAAAATGATGGTGGGAACGCGCAGCCGCTGCAGTGTCCGCATCAGCACGCGGGTCTGCGCCTGCACGCCCTCAACTGCGGAGATGACGAGCACTGCGCCGTCGAGCACGCTCAGTACCCGCTCCACCTCGGCGATGAAGTCCGGGTGGCCGGGTGTGTCGATCAGGTTGACCGTGACATCACCGATGGTGAACGAGACGACGGCCGACTTGATCGTGATGCCGCGCTGCCGTTCCAGCGCCAGCGAGTCGGTCTGGGTGCTTCCGTCATCGACGCTGCCGACCTCGTCGATGACACCGGCGGCGAAGAGCAGCCGCTCGGTCAGGCTTGTCTTACCGGCGTCTACATGCGCCAGGATTCCCAGGTTCAGCGTTCGCACGAAGCGTCATGTCCCTTGAAGAGGCGGAAATTGCCATCTCGGTAAACATGAGCTTTGCCCGCATCTGGGTGTCTCCCTGGTTGCTCGGCGCGGCAGTCGTTCGGCGCGGCGGATGCACCAGCCCCGTCGGCAAGTGCACGTACAGCCTGCGACTACAGCATGACTGCCGGATGATCGCAACTGGTTATTCGCGCTCCCCTTCCCGTACCAGTGCCGACGTGATCGGCACCCCACGCCCGGTCACCTGGCCCAGGCAAGCCCGAACCGGCCTAGGCATTGGACGCACGGCTCTGACCTACCAGGCGAATCCGACGTAGCCTCCGCTGGTCTGGAACCCGCCGCTGTTCATCGCAGTCAGCAGGGCCGCCAGCGCCACGTGCGGGAGCGGGAGCGGGGTGAACTTGTCGCCGGTGAGGAAGCCCACTTCGCCGAGTCTCCCATGGGGCGTTTCCACGATGAGCCTGCTGCCGGAGAGGTTGGACCAGGCGACCATCTGCCTAGCCTTGCTGGGCAACACCCCTCGCCCGTGCAGCTGCCACCGTGCCGCGACGCGAAGGAGCGCGCCGGTGCGGACCGAGTAGACGCCGAGCGCGCCAGACTCAGTGGTTCTTCCCGGCCGGGCGGGTATGCCACCGTATCCGCCGATCAGCTTTGTGCCATCCGGGGTGATGAAACTGGAGAAACCACGCGCGCCGCGCAAGGTGACTAGTTTGCTGGCCGCCAGGTTCGTACCCGGCGCGGCCGTGTCCAGCAACCGCATCTGCGTGGGGCCGCTGCGGATGACGCCGCTGGGTTCGATGAACATCTGCCCGACAGCCAGGACTCGCCCATCCGATGTCCAGGCACCCAATCCGGTGAGCACTGGGGTTGCCGCTGGGGGCGGCGACACCCACTGCCGCATCTGGCTGGTGGCCAGCGTGATCACCTGGACGACCGCGGTCTTGCCGCTGCCGCCGTAGGCCACGGCAAGCTTGGTGCCATCTGGTGACAGGGCGAGGGTCGGGTTTTGCGCCGCTGTCAGCGTCTCGGGGAGGGGCAGCGCGGACAACCGCCGGCGGCCGCTTGGGGTGATGCGCAGGATCATGAACTTCAGCGGTGTCTTTTGATCCTGCTTGTACCTTTCATTGCCTGTCTTGTCGTAGGTGTATCGCTGCGCGGCGAATACGAACGTGCGGTCGCTGGCGGCGCCGGTGAATGACTCGAAGGCGTTATAGGGCGCGGGCGGGCTGACTGTGGCGACGACCTTGCCGTTGGCGGTGGCCCGGATCTTGACGTAGCGGGCAATAACGCCGTCACCGTATTGGGTGCCATGGACGGTGCGGCTGAAGGTGCTTCCCTGGACCGCGTACGCGTAGTAGGACGGGATACCGGAGTACGACACGCCGCCGGGTGCTGGCGGCTTCGGCCCGGGGCGGGAAACGGCATACGCGATGGCAAAGATCACCGCGGTGACAGCGGCGGCCGCGGCCAGCGCAGTTATCCAGGCTGGCCAGCGCCGCGGGACCCTGCGCCGCAACCTGCTGAGCGGGCGCGGCCCCTGCGCGGGCAGCCGCAGGGCCGGGATGCTGCCGGGCTCGATCAGCTCCGATTCGGCCTCCAGCTCTGCGCGGAGCCGGTCTTCCAGCGGGGTCACAGCTCCTCCTGAAGCATTCTGCCCAGAGCAGCCAGCGCCCGGGAGGTGGTGGATTTGACGGTGCCGAGGCTGACGCCCATGGCCAGCGCGGTTTCCTGCTCAGGCAGGTCGGCGTAATAGCGGAGCACTAGTGCCTCGCGCTGCCGGGACGGCAGGCGCCGCAGCGCCGCCACCGTTTCCCGGCGTTCCTCGGTCGCCAGCATGGTGGCTTCCGCTGATGCGACGGCGGGAACGGCTAGCGGCCGGGGAACTCGCCTGGTGCTGCGCAGCGCCGACCGGGAGCCGTTGAGCACCGATATCCGCACGTAACCGAGAGCGTTGGCGTGGTCAGAAATGCGGTCCCAGGCCCGGTACAGGCCGCAGAAGGCCTCCTGCACCACATCTTCGGCCGTCTGCCGGTCCCCGAGCATGAGGAACGCGAGCCGGGTCAGACCCAGCGCGTGTTCCTGGTAGACCGCAGTGACTGCCTGGTCGGCGTCCACTCCGCCGTCTTCCGCGCCGCTATCGGCGCCGTCCGATCCTGGCGTCATAGCGGCCGGGATCCGGTCATGGCGGAGGGCGAGGCAGCGGCCGCGCAGCTGCGCGATTCAGCGTCCACGTATCAGAGACGCCAGCGCTGGCCAAAGGTTGCCTGGACTCGCAAGGAAGTGCTGGACATGCGGCTACTGGTGGTCATCAGCGACGAACTGCTGTGCAGCGGCGATGCCCGGGGAACTGACCGCCACCCTCACCATCGACGCCAAGGCCGACCAGACCAGTGCGCTCATCGACACCCTCGGCCTCGGCTGGCTGGCTGGCGGGTCACCGACAGAATTCGCTGGCCTGGGGGTTTGGCTGGCTGGGGGGTGGTGGTTCCCGGGCTGGGCGGGGTGATCTCCCGGGGTTTTCAGGTGGTTGTGGTGTCTTTGCGCAAGATGAGTTCGGCGGCCTGGCCGGAGATGGCTTCCATTTCGGTGATGGTGGCGCGGAGTTCGCGCTGGTTGGCGATCCATTCGGCGTAGCGTGCGGCCTGGGCGGGGGTGAGCCGGCGGGTGATGGTTTTGCCGGCGACTTTGCGGGTGAGCTGGTAGTAGGGGCCGTGCGGGCAGGGCGGGTCAGCCTGGCAGCGGCAGCCGGGCTTGCCGCAGGTGGTGTAGCGGCGGGTGAGGCTGCCGGGGACGGCGAAGCCGAGCTGGCCGAGGCGGGCGGCGAGGGCCTGGTGGCGGCTGCGCAGCTGCTGGAGGTCGTCGGCCATGTGCATATTCTTGCGCGCGCCTTCCCCGCCTGATGCCTGACAGTATATAGGCTGTCCGAAACCGGGAGGCCGGAGGCGGGCGGTGGGGACGGCGGCGGCAGGGTCGTGGCAGGAGCCGCTGCTGGCTGCGGTGGTGATGGCGGCGCGGGAGCGGCCGCGGGCGCGTTCGCTGCTGGGGTTGCTGGCAGGGTTCGCGGCGGGCCGGGGGATCGGGCCGCTGCCGGGGCAGCTGCTGGATTATGACGTGATCGAGGCGTTCTGCGTGGCGGGCTGCGCTGGCGCGGCGCCGTCGACGCGGGGGACTTACCGTTCGGTGCTGTATCAGCTGGCCGCCCCGGTGCACGGGCATGCCGGGCCGGCGGGCGACGCCTTTTGCGGGGGCGCGGGCGCCGGCGCCGTACTCCTTTGATGAGCGGGCGGGGCTGGCTGCGCTCGCGCGGGCGCAGCGGGGCCCGGGGAAACGCGCGTCGGCGCTGGCGATGGTCGTGTTCGGGATCGGGGCGGGGCTGCGGCCCGGGGAGCTGGCCGCGCTGCGCGGCAGCGGCATCACCGGGGCCGGCGGCCGGGCCGTTGTCCGCATCAGCGCCGGCCCGGCGCCTCGCGTGGTGCCGGTGGCCTGGCGTTATGCGGGCCGGGCGCTGGGGCTGGCCCGCCGCGCCGCCGATGGTTACGTGTTCCGGCCCGGCCCGGCGGACCGCGGATACAAGAACTTCGTCAACGACTTCGCCCGGGACCTGGGCGGCGATCCGGACGTGCCCGCGGTGTCGATGAGCAGGGCGCGCTCCAGCTTCATCTGCGATCACCTGGCCGCGGGCACCTCGCTGGCCGGGCTGCTGGCGGCCGCCGGGATCACCGAAGCGGAGTCGCTGGCGCGTTATGCCCGCCACGTCCCCGGCGTGAGCTCATCGAAGGCGGCGCTGCGGGCTCGCTGGCTCGCGGAGGGCCGCCGGTGAGCCGCGCCGGCCTGAACGTGCCCGCCGCCAGTGCCGTGAGCGAGGAGACGGTCGCGTTCGCCGCCGAGCTGACCGGCCGCAGCGGCAAGGCCCCGGTCATCGAGGCCGCCCTGGTGCATCCGACCGGGCGCCGCCGGCCGCTGCCCGTCCGGGCCGTGCTCACCGCGCTGGTCGCCCTGGCGCTGGATGACCGGCCGCTGTTCCTCACCGACGCCACCCGGCTGCTGTTCCAGCAGGCCCCCGGTGCGTCCCGGGCGCTGCCCGGCGTCCCGGGCACCGCCGCCGGCAAGCGGGCGTTCCTGGCCGCTTACCGCCGGGTGCGGTACTGCTTCCACGCCATCTTGTCGGTCATCGACCCCTCTCCGCTGCCGAAAAACCGGCAGCTGACCCCCGGCCAGCTCGCCGCCAGGACCCGGAAAATGACCCCGGCCCAGGCCGACGCCGCCCGCCAGCGGCTGGAAGAGTTCATCAACTCGCTGCTGGAGGCCAGCATCAGCGTCCTGGAGGAAGAGGAACGCGCCGCGTTCGACGGGTCCGCCGGGCTGGACGCCACCGCGGTCCCGCTGTTCTCCCGCGGCCCCTCCAAACGGACCGGGCTGTGCGCCAGCGACCCGGACGGCGGCTGGTACGTCCGCGAAGGCGACCACCGCGACGCCGAAGACCACCAGGGCAGGAAACGCACCAAAATAGCCTGGGCACTGGAAGCCGCCATCGCCACCACCGCCCGCCCGCCCGGCGCCGAGCCGGCCTGCCCCAACCTGGCCATCGGCCTCGCGCTGACCCGGCCCGGCGCCGACCCCGGCGGCACCGGCACCCGCGTCCTGGCCTCCGCCGCCGCCCGCGGCCATAAGGCCAGCTGGCTCGGCTTCGACCGCGCTTACACCGCCGCGCTGCCGGAACGATTCCACCTGCCCGCCAGGGCGCTGGGCTACAAGCCGGTGATGGACTACCGCGCCGACCAGCTCGCCATCCAGGCCACCACCGGCGGTGCCGTCCTGGTCGAGGGCACCTGGTACTGCCCGGCTATGCCCGAACCCCTCATCACCGCCACCGTCAGCCTGCGCGACCACGCCATCGGCCAGGCCGCCTACGACACCCAGATCACCGCCCGCGCCCCCTACCAGCTCAAACGCAAAGACGGCCCCGACACCGACGGATACCAGCGGCTATCGTGCCCCGCCGCCGGCGACCGCCCCCGGCTCATCTGCCCGCTGCGCGAAACCTCGCTATCCCCCCGCGACGGCCGGGCCAAGATCTTCGACCCGCCCGCCGACCCGCCGAAAGTCTGCCGCCAGGCCGCGATCACCATCGCGCCCGACGCCGGCGCCCGCTACCGCCAGGACCTCCCCTACGGCAGCACTGCCTGGCAGGCCCGCTACGCCACCTTGCGCAACACCATCGAAGGCCTCAACGGATATGTGAAAGACCCCGCCCACCAAGCCCTCGCCCAGCCAGCACGCCGCCGCGTCCGCGGCATCGCCGCCCAGTCACTGTTCTGCGCACTGCTGCTCATCGCCGCCAACATCCGCAAAATCCGCGCCTGGCGAGCACAAACCGCCCACGACAGAGCCGGCATCGCCCGCAGAGCCCGCCGCCGCCGGACCAGCCTCGCCGGCTACCTCCCCGACGGTTAGCACCAGCACAGCAGCCAGCACCGATCACCGGCCACCAGCACCCCGAGCCAGCCAGCCACGCCCGGACACCCTGAAAACGGCACCAGCGAACCATTCACATTCCCGAACCGCGCGACAACAGCGCTCAGCACCAGCTGTCAGACCCCGCGACCATACTCAAAGACTGTTACCACGGCAGTTCTGCCGGCGCGACACCGGCAGTTCTGTCGGTAACTCCTGGCGCGCCTGGCAGGACTCGAACCTGCGGCCGGCTGCTTAGAAGGCAGCTGCTCTGTCCATCTGAGCTACAGGCGCCCGGACTTATTGTGCATGACCAGGGCCACGCGCTCGACCCGGTCTGCGCGGAATCCGGCTAGCAGAGATGCGCGCGGTGGCCGGCGCCGTCCCGGCGGCCGCGGCGCCGAGCCCGGCCATGGGCCGCCGTGCGCGGGGCGCGGGGCGCTCCCTATCGTCGTATCCCGTGATAGGCCTCGCCGAGCTTGCCGGGATAGCGGCCGGCGGCGCGTTCCGCCAGCAGGACGGATCACGTCGCGGGCCGGGGCCGGGCCGCGCTGGGCGCCGGATAGCGCGCCCCTGCCTAAAGGCCTGCCGGTGGCCGCTGGCAGGCGGCATCGTGGCAGGCGTTGCCGCGGACGCGCTGCTCGGGGATCCTCGCCGCGGGCATCCGGTGGCGATCTTCGGCCGGGCCGCGCAGGCGGCGCAGGACCGCGTCTACGCAGACAGCCGGCTTCGCGGGCTGGTGTACACCGTTGGCTGCGTACTCCCGGTGATAGCTGCTGGGGCGATGGCCGATCAGCTTTCCCGGCGGCGGCCGTGGGCACGGCTTGGGCTGACCGCCACCACCGCATGGGCGGTCACCGGCTCGGCCTCGCTGGCGTCGGAGGCCGAGCGCATCCGCGCGGCCCTGTCGGCCGGGGACCTCCCCGCGGCCCGGGCCGCGCTGCCCAGCCTGTGCGGCCGCGATCCCGGCCTGCTGGGCGAGGCCGAGCTGGTCCGGGCGGTCATCGAGTCCGTTGCCGAGAACACCAGCGACGGGGCGGTCGGCCCGGTGCTGTGGGGCGCGGTGGGCGGCCTGCCCGGCCTGGCGGCGTACCGGGCGGTGAACACCCTGGACTCGATGGTCGGCTACCGATCGCGCCGGTACGCGAGGTTCGGCTGGGCGTCGGCGCGGCTCGACGACATCGTGAACTGGGGTCCCGCTCGGCTCACCGGGCTGCTGACCGTGGCCTGCGCGCCGCTGGCCGGCGGCAGCCCGGCCGCCGCCTGGCGGGCAATGCGCACGTATGGCCCGCGTCATCCCAGCCCGAACGCGGGCCGCTGCGAGGCTGCCTTCGCCGGGGCGCTCGGCATTCGGCTCGGGGGCACCAGCGCCTACGGAGGGGTGGCCGAGCACCGGCCGTGCCTTGGCGGCGGGCGCGCTCCCGGGACGGCTGATATCAGCCGCGCGATCCGGCTGTCCCGCGCTGTCACCATCGCGGCTACCGGGATCGCGGCCCTGACGTCCATGATCGTGGAGTAATCGTCCATGATCATGGAATAAGAGGCACGTTCTGGGGCGGCGTGGTCGGCAGCGGGTGGGCTGGGGCGCCGCGGCGGTTACTGCCGCGTGGCGCGCGGCCCGGGGCAGGCCGCGGGCCGGGACGGCTCCAGGGCTGCCCGCAGCTCGCCGATGTCGTCGGTGACGACGGTGTGCGGGCTCAGCCCTGGGTGCAGGCTGCGGGCCACGTACCGGGCATGATCGCAGGCTCGCTCTCGCCAGATCCGGAAACCAGGGAACTGCGTTTGCAGAACGGCAAGCTCCGCCTGCGTCGGGGACGGGCCGTTCCCCGGTGGCGTGCCTGGATCGGCATTGTTCACGTAGTCCCCCTGTAATCGCTTGCCGTCATCTGCTGGCTCCCCATAGTGTGCGGTCAGGGGAATACGATTGGCAGCTAAAGCTGGCGACCGTGACGGCAGCCGCGCCGGATGTCCAGGTGCAGCGGGAGCCGTGTAAGGATGTGACTTATGACCAGGGGCCGTGACTCTGACAATTCGGGCCTTTCCTTATTCGCCACCGAATTACAGGCAGCCCGCTCGAAGACGGGTATGTCCAGGGATGAACTGGCTGCGCGGATTAATTATAGCGCGTCGCTTATCGGCATGATTGAGAGCAGGCGGCGTGCTCCCCGGCTTGATTTCGCGCAGCGTTGCGACGAGGCACTCGGCACGCCGGGAACCTTGGCCCGGCTTCAGCAGCACGCGCGGACCACGCCGCTGCCGTCGTGGTTCCGGCCTTATGCGGAGATCGAGGCCACGGCTGCCCAGCTCCGCTCGTGGCAGCCGTCGTTCGTGGATGGCCTGCTGCAGACCGAGCCGTACGCCAGGAACGTGCTGTCGGGGCGGCCGAATACCACCGAAGACGAGGTTGACCAGCTCGTTGCCGCGCGGATGGAACGGCAGCTGATCCTGGACCGGGAGAGCCCGCCGCTGCTGTGGGCGGTGATCGACGAGGGTGCCCTGCACCGGCAGGCGAACGACGTCGAGGTCATGCACGAGCAGCTGCTGCACCTGGCCGAGATGTCGGAACGGCCGAATATCAATGTCGAGGTCGTGCCCTACGGCGCGGGCGCGCACTATGCTCTGCTTGGCGCCTTCGCCGTTGCCGACGTGGACGACACGTCCAGGCTGGCATACCTGGAGACGGTGACGGAGGGCTACATTCTGGAGAATCCCTCCGCTGTCGCGGAGGTTATGCTGATCTTCGATACTGTCCGGGCGGAGGCATTGTCCCGCAGCGCATCACGAGACTTGATCAGGAAATGGGCGGAGGAAATATGGAGCTAACCAATGCCATCTGGCGCAAGAGCAGCTATAGCGGCGGCAACGGCGGCCAGTGCGTCGAGGTCGCGCGCAATCTGCCGGGCGTCGTCGCCGTGCGTGACTCGAAGGACCCGGGCGGCACGAAGCTGGTGTTCACGAGCGCGCAGTGGGCGGTGTTCGCCGCCAGGGTAAAGGCCGGCCAGTTTGGACTGTCCTGAGCGGCGCTGAAGTAGCGCGGCCGCCAGGCTCTCCATCGCCAGGCTCTCCAGGAGGGCACCGCAGCGTCTGCGGTGCCCTCCTTCGTTGTGCGGCGTCGCGGTCTCTGCCCGGCCGCGGCGCGGCCTAGCTTCCGCACCTGCCGGCGACAAGGCCGTGCCGCTGGTGTTCCGGTTGACGCTAGCGTGGTGGGGTTGCCTTCCGGCTCAGCGCTGAGCTGTCCATTCGATGATCAGTTGGCGGCCATAGCAGAGGAGGGGACCGGGTGAACGGCGCGCTGCTCGTCGCGGGCACCACGTCAGATGCCGGCAAGAGCGTCATTACCGCGGGTCTGTGCCGCTGGCTGCGGCGGCAGGGAGTCTCGGTTGCGCCATTCAAGGCGCAGAACATGTCGCTGAACTCGTTTGTCACCATCGGCGGTGCCGAGATCGGCCGGGCGCAGGCGATGCAGGCGGCCGCGGCGGGCATCGAGCCCGACGCCAGGATGAACCCGGTGCTGCTCAAGCCCGGCAGCGACCGGCGCAGCCAGGTCGTGGTGCTCGGGCAGGCCGGCGCAGAGGTCGACGCGGTGGAGTACCGGCAGCATTCGGGTCGGCTGCTGGACGTAGCGCTCGATAGCCTGGCCCAGCTCCGGCGTGAGTTCGACGTCGTCATCTGCGAAGGCGCCGGCAGTCCGGCCGAGATCAACCTGCGCGAGACCGACATCGCGAACATGGGACTTGCCCGGGCTGCGGGCCTGCCGGTCATCGTGGTGGGCGACATTGACCGGGGCGGGGTGTTCGCCGCGCTGTACGGCACGCTCGCGCTGCTCGCGCCCGCCGATCAGGCCCTGGTCGCCGGGTTCGTGATCAATAAGTTCCGCGGCGCGCCGGAGCTGCTGGGCAGCGGAGTGCGGATGCTGCGGGAGCTGACCGGCCGGCCGGTGCTCGGGGTCGTGCCGTGGCGCGGCGGCCCGTGGCTGGACGCCGAGGACTCGCTCGCGCTCGACTCGCGGGTTGCGGCTTCGGCCGGCCAGCCCGGGGGAGGCGCCGTCGCGGCCGGCCCGGACGTCCTGCGGGTCAGCGTGGTCCGGCTGCCGCGGATCAGCAACTTCACCGATATCGATGCCATCGCAAACGAGCCAGGGGTCCTGGTGCGCTTCGCCAACGCGCCCGCCGAGCTGGCCGACGCCGACCTCGTCGTGCTGCCGGGCTCCCGGGCGACCGTCGCTGACCTGGCCTGGCTGCGGGCCCGCGGCTTCGCCGATGTGATCGCCGCCCGGGCGCGGAAGGGGCTGCCGGTGCTCGGCGTCTGCGGCGGCTACCAGATGCTGGGCCGCCAGATCGACGACCAGGTCGAGTCCGGGGCCGGGCGGGTGGCCGGCCTGGGGCTGCTGCCGGTGCGGGTGGAGTTCGGCGCGGCGAAGCAACTGGGCCGTCCGTCCGGCTCGGCCTATGGCGCGCCGGTCACCGGATACGAGATACACCACGGTGTCGCGGTCGTCGATGGCGGCGGCGCCGAGCCGTTCCTGGACGGCTGCCGCTGCGGCGCCGTGTGGGGTACCAGCTGGCACGGCACGATGGAGAACGACTCGTTCCGGCGCGCGTTCCTGACCGAGGTCGCCGCGCTCGCCGGGCGCGACTTCGTGCCCGCTCCCGGTACTGACTTCGCCGCGCTCCGGGAGGCCCGCCTCGACGTGCTCGGCGACCTGGTGGCCGGCCATCTCGACACCGAAGCGCTGCTGAGCCTGATCTCGGCCGGGCCGCCGCCGGGCCTGCCGGTGATCCCGCCGGCCGGGGGACTGCGATGAGGTGGGAAGGCCCGCACGGCTACTGGGCGAGTGACGATGCCTCGCTGACCGACATCAAGCGGGTGCACAGCTGGCTCAGCCTGCAGAGCTACTGGGCGGCGGGCAGGCCCTACGACGTCATGGTCCGTGCCGCCGAGAATTCCCTGGTCGTGGGGCTCTTTACGGCGGAGGGGGAGCAGGCTGGCTTCGCCAGGTTCGTCACCGATTACGCCACGTTCGCCTGGCTGTGCGACGTTTTCGTCGACTCAGCTCATCGCGGTCACGGTCTTGGCTCGTTCCTGGTGCGAACAGCTGCCGGCCATCCGGCCGTCCGCGATATCCGCCAGGTCCTGGCGACCCAGCCAGGCCGCAGCCTGTACCGGCGGCACGGCTACGGCGAGCTGGCCAGCCCCGAACGCTGGATGGAACGGCCCCGCAAGGCAACGCCCGCTGAGGATGCGGTCGCTGGCCCTCAGGGGTCTTGATTCTCCTGCGGTGCTTCTGCCATCCGGTGCTGGCAGGGTCGGCGGTCGCCCGGGCCTCGACCGTCGCGCCAACGGCCGCACGTAGGCGCTGATTATTCCCGTGCCAGCTGGGTAGTAGGCGGACTGTCCGCAATCAGAGAGGCGGACGGTCAGGAATTCACCAGATGGTGTCGGAAGATACAGGGGCCATCAGATCTGGGAGGAAAGTGCATGTTCGGTAAGAATTACGTCGCTCAGCTGATTAACCGGAGTGCGGAGAACCCGGCGGACCGGCGCCGTTTCCTGAAGAGCGCGGGCGCGGCGGGGCTGGGCGTTGTCGGCGCGAGCGTGGCCGGCGCGCTGACCGGTCCGGCGGCGTCGGCGGCGGCGGATGCGGCTAACAGCATCTCGGACGGGGCGGTGCTGAACTTCGCGCTGAACCTGGAGTACCTGGAAGCGGAGTTCTACTCCAACGCGGTACACGGGCACGGCATCCCCGAAAGCCTGACCCACGGCAAGGGCCGCCGCGGCGTCGTCGAAGGCGGCCGGAAGGTTCATTTCGGCAGCAAGAAGGTCCACCAGATCGCGCAGGAGATCGCCCGCGATGAGCTCGACCACGTGGAGTTCCTGCGCGCGGCACTCGGCTCCGCTGCCGTCGCCCGGCCGACGATCAACATCCGCAAGAGCTTCACCGACGCGGCGATCGCGGCCGGGCTGATCAAGGCCGGGCAGACCTTCGACGTCTACGCCAACGAGGACAACTTCCTGCTCGGCGCGTTCATCTTCGAAGACGTCGGCGTGACAGCCTACAAGGGCGCCGCCCCGCTGATCAGCAACAAGACCTACCTCAGCGCCGCCGCCGGAATCCTGGCCGTCGAGGCCTACCACGCCTCGACCGTCCGCACCATGCTGTATGACCGCGGCCTGTCCAAGGACACCGACGCGATCTCCGCCGCCCGCGACAGCCTCGACGGGCCCAGTAACGACGACCAGGGCACCACCTTGCACGGCCGCGCCAACATCGTGCCCACCGACAGCCACGGCCTGGCCTTCGGCCGCACCACCGGCCACGTCCTGAACATCGTCTACCTCACCCCGGACAAGGCAACATCCGGCGGGTTCTTCCCGCACGGCGTCAACGGCACCATCAACACCAGCAGCTAACCGGAACGAGCAACGCCACCGGCTGGCCGGGGCGGATCCTCCGGTACCGGGATCCGCCCCGGCCAGCCACCGGTCTGGCGCGCGGCCTCCTTCTTGGCGGCGCAGGCCAGGGTTCCGCCGCGCCGGCCGCTGGACAGGTGGTGTCGGCGCGGCGTTAGGGTGCGGCGGGCTTCTGCTGCAAGAGTTCGGTCATCGCCGCCTGCTCGCCGATCCAGGCATCGATGCGGCCCCAGACCTCGTTGAGCCAGCGGGCGCATTCCTCTTCGCTGGCCACTACCGGCCTGGGCTCATTCCACCAGGCCATGTGCAGCTCTCGCTGCAGCGGAAGTGCCCGCCAGACCGAAGCGGCGTCCAGCAGCTCGTCGTGGCCGGTATGCATGAACACCGCCAACTGGGAGTCAGCAGCTGCCTGAAGCGCTGCGAACGTGCCGGCCGGGCGCGGCGGCAGAACGTTCGGCATCCTGGCCGCGGCGAGCGCCTGCGCGCGCAGCCCTTTGCGGTGCAGCCTGCGGACCGCCCGCCGATGCCGGGTGGGCGTCCAGTCGCTGCCTTCGGGGAATAGCACGAGCGCGTCGCCCGGACCAAGATGCGAGGCCAGTTCGGCGACGGCGTCGGCCGGTGTAGCTGCGGCATTTCGCGCCTGCCCGATAAACACGCAGCCAAGGCGCGTCAGCAGCACGTCGAGAGCAGGATCGAGCCTGAGCTGCGCCTTGAGAACGATCCTGGGCACCCGCTCGCGTGCCCGCAGCAGCACGTGGACCAGCACGAAGGACGCTCCAGGCCCTGCGTGCCTGCCCAGCACGATGAGTGGCCGGTTCTGGTCGATCGTCTCGCCGCGCGGGTTCTCCAGCTCCAGCCGGAAGGCGAAGACCAGCCCGGCGGCGCGCACGAGCGTGCCGAGGAAGGCGTCCAGGACCCGGACGTGGCGCGCGCGCCAGCGTGCGTCGTTCCGCCAGCGCGGCACCGGGCTGGCCAGCCACAGCAGCAGGCAGGCCAGCAGGCACACGCACTCACCCCAGCTGTAGACGGCAGCGAAGACCAGCAGCCGCAGTCCTCGCCAGCGCGCCGCGTGCCCGCGGAGGCCGCCCAGCGCGCCAATCGCCTGCCCGGCCGCCACCATGGGCAGCAGCACGAGGATCACTGCGACGAGCGCCAGCATGAGCGGGACGAGCAGGAGCCGACGAAGCGCGTAGCGCATCATGACTGCTGCAAGCAGTAGCCAGTCCCGGCCCGCGCCCGTTCGGGGCATCCCACCTGCGGCATCAGCATGCCCAGCGTCCCAAGCTGACTGCTCGCCCGGCGAGCGCGGAATCCGGCAGGCCGCCGGCTGGATAGTGCCCGGCGCTCACCCGGACCGCGGGCGCTGACGCACCGCGTTGCCTGGGTTGCCCGAGCAGCGCGACCGCTGGCATGCGAACCCCGAGACGGGAAATCTCCGTGAATATTCCTAAAACAAGATCGCTCATCGCGCGCAGACGGCGAAGAAACGGCGACAGGCGTGTCACCGGATCGCTCATCGCGCGCAGACGGCGAAGAAAGGGCGACAGGCGTGTCACCGGGAACGTCGGCCGATAGCTAAAGACCGTGCTGTCAGGATAAGGAAACGTCAGGCAGGACGCAGGCAAGTCAAGGACGCTTTCAGGCACTGAAGTGGCGGCAGCCACAACGCTGTATGGTTCATCGCTGCGTGCCAGCGCTGGTGACAGCCAGCTCGACGGTGTCATGGACATCAAACCAGTTCAGCCGGCCAGTGACGGCGAGGATCCGGCGCACGGCTGGCTGCGCCCCGGCGAGGGCAAAGCTGCTGCCCCGGCTCCGGATCTGCATGCAGTGCCAGACGAGGATGCCCAGGCAGGCACAGTCGATGAAGGCCAGGCCGGTGAGGTCAGCGACCGAGTGCTTCCGCGCCTGCCACCGCTGATCGCCGAGGTATGCCTGCAGCACAGACGAGCTGGTGAAATCGAGTTCGCCCCGCAGGCTCATCACAGCGACACCGCCGTGATCGCGGGTCGACAGCCACGCCCCCGCGGCCATGGCCTGTTCAAGTCCGGCAGCTGAAGGCATGCTGGGTGCCGCTGCGGGAATGGGTTTTCTCATCGTCACCCCGGCTCGTTTGCGC
>Ga0302229_10000116_pt1 | contig 61784 bp, 53 predicted proteins | sample II_Palsa_N1_3_FD_193518 | JGI IMG/M metagenome (GOLD analysis project Ga0302229, IMG submission 193518) | Peat permafrost microbial communities from Stordalen Mire near Abisko, Sweden - II_Palsa_N1_3 | ecosystem: Environmental > Terrestrial > Soil > Palsa > Peat permafrost | place: Sweden... | reverse complement strand
ACCCGCAGGCTATACCGGGTGGAGCTTGAGGGGGTGCCGGCAGAACCGCTCGCGGAGGACCGGGGGACGGCCGTCGAGCTCGCGTACGCGACGATCGCGACCGCGCTGGCGGCCGAGAGCGTCGGCGTCGGCCAGCGGACGATGGAGATGGCGGTCGCCTACGCGAAGGAGCGCACCCAGTTCGACCGCCCGATTGGCTCCTATCAGGCCGTCTCCCACCAGTGCGCGCAGATGCTGCTCGAGATCGAGGGCTCCAGGTCGCTCACCTACGGCGCCGCCTGGGCGCTCGATCACGATCCCGCAGGTGCGGTCAGGGCCGCCTCGATGGCCAAGGCGTACGCGGGCGACGCCGGCTGGCGGGTGAGCGGCTCGGCGCTGCAGGTACACGGCGGCATCGGCTTCACCTGGGAGCACGACCTGCACTTCTTCCTCAAGCGCGCGATCGCCAACGCCCACGTCTTCGGCGAGGGTCAGTGGCACCGCGAGCGAGTGTTCGCCCTCGCCGCCGTCTGACTGGACCGGCTAGGTCGATTCCAACGTTCTGCCGACATCGCCGCACTCTGGCGACATCTCCGCACTCTGGCGACCTTTGGGTTGCTCAACGACCGAAACGTCGACAGAGTCGAGCGCCGCAGTCTGGCGACGTCGAGCGCCGCAGTCTGGAGACGTCGAGCGCAGCGAGTGAGGCTGACCGAACCTACCCGCCCCCCGGGCCTGGCACGACCAGCACCGGGCGGTCGGCCAGGTGCAGCAGCTTGTGCGGGGTCGACCCGAGCAGCGCCCCCCGGAACGGGCTCTCCCCGCGGGTGCCGACGACGATAACGCGGGCGTCGCGCTCGCGCGCGAGCTCAGCCAGGCCCGGCGCCGGCGCGTGTTCCACGATCACTGCCTCGACGTCGATCCCATCGCTGCCGCTCTTGCTGGCGATCGCGATCGCCTCCTTCAGTCGCTCGCTCGCCACCTCCCTGACGGCCGAGCGGTACTCATGGATCTCCCCGCCACCGAGGGGGTTGATCTCGAACCCGTACACGATCACCACCCTGTCGCCATAGGCCTTCCCGACCTCGAGCGCGACCCGCAGCGCCTCCTTGGCGCACTCCGATCCGTCGTAGCCGATCACGATGCCGCTGCTCATGTCCCGGCCCCTAACGCGACTGCGCCAGCAGCTGCGGGTCGGCGACCTCGGGCTTGCGGCTGTAGAACTCGGGCAGCGTGAAGTGGAAGATCAGGCCGAGGACCAGCCCGATGATGATCAGCCCGATCCCGATCACGTCGGGCAGCCCGAGTCCGAACAAGTCCTTGGAGTAGTTGTTCTTCTGGTGTCCGTAGTAGCTCATCCCGACGATGAACACGCCTGCCAGCGAGAGGCCACCGAGCAGCGGCGCGATGCCGACGAAGAAGAAGTTCCGCACGCTCTTGGTCAGCTCCCGGCGGAAGTACCAGAAGCAGGCGAAGCCTGTCATTCCGTAGTAGAAGCAGACCATGAAGCCGACCGCGTCGACCGAGTCGCCGAGCACGTTGTTCGGCGACAGGATGTCGATCACGACGAACCAGATCGTCGAGACGACGCCGAACGCGATCGTCGAGACGTCCGGCGTCAGGTGCCTGGGATTGACGTGGCCGAAGGTCTTCGGGATCCCGCCCCAGCGGGCCATCGCCAGCGAGGTTCGCGCTGTCGGCAGGATCGTCGTCTGCGTCGAGGCCGACGCCGACGTCAGCACGGTGATGATCAGGATCAGGTTGATCGGCTTCGGGAAGACCTTCGGGCCAAGGAACGCGAAGATGTCGCCGGCGTTGTTGCCGAGCGCGCCCACGCCCGCGTACGCCTGCGAGGCGGTCGTCACGACGAGGTAGATCAGGAGCAGCAGGACGGTGCTCACGACCGCCGCCTTGCCCGGGCCTCTGGCGGAGTCTTCGGACTCCTCGTTGACCGACACGCCGCTGTCCCAGCCCCAGTAGATGAAGATCCCGGTGAGCACGGCGGTGCCGAGCGTCGAGACGCTGGAGACGTCGAACGGGTTGAACCATGAGACCGTCGGCTTGATCGCGGCCGAAGTCGCCTGGGCGCTGTACACATCGACCAGCGCGACGATCGCGAACACGGCCAGCGTGATCACCTCAACGGTCAGGAGGATCTGCTGCAGCCGCGCCGACAGCTCGATGCCGATGTAGCAGATCCAGGTCATGATCACGATCCAGCCGATGCCGATCGCGAGCACGCCGATCGAGCTCGGGCTCGGGCTCGCGTACCAGAGATGGAACGTGTACAGCGCCGCGATCTGCGCGAGGCTCGCCATCACGAGGATGTCGGAGGTGATGATCCCCCAGCCGCCCATCCAGCCCGCTTGGGGCCCGAACGCGCGCGCCGCCCAGGTGAATGTCGTGCCGCAGTCCGGGTCGGCCCTGTTCATGTAGTTGTAGCCCATCGAGACGAACAGCATCGGGATGAACGAGATCAGGATGATCGCCGGCGCCTGCACGCCGATCCCGCTGACCAGCATCACGAAGCCGAGCGTCGCGGCCATGCTGTAGGCGGGCGCAGTCGAGGCGACCGCGATCACGAGGTTCGAGACGTAACCGATCGCGTTGCTCTTGAGGCCCTTGTCAAAGGCCTTGCCGTCGGCCTGCAGCTTCACGACCGTTGGCTCTACAAGTGATGCGCTCTCCATCCGTCCCTCACTTCCTGTCTTTGGCCTGCTCGCCGATCCTTCGCCGGCTGGGAGGCGCGATTCTGTGCCGCGCCCCACTGATGCGCAACCTACCGATGGCCCAACTCGGGCGCCAGCTTTGTACCCGATGTCCAAGGCATCGGGGAGCGCTCAGCCGCTACGTCCGCTGAGCGCGCAGCCACTCGACGGTGCCCGCGATCCCCTCGCGCAGGGGCACCCGTGCCTCCCACCCGAGCAGGCGCCTGGCCTTCTCGACCGACGGCCAGCGACGCTGGACGTCGACCTCGAAGCTCGGCAGGTGTGCGAGCTCGAACTCGGCAGGGTCCTTGCCGCACGCCTCCCAGATCACGCGCGCGATCTCGGCGACGGTCAATTCCTCCGAGGCGGAGATGTTGAAGTCCTGGTTCTCGGCCGCGGGCGAGGCCATCGCGGTGACGATCCCGTCGGCGATGTCGTCGACGTGCGTGAGCGTGCGCGTCTGCTCGCCGGAGCCGAAGATCTGCAGCGGCCGCTGCCCCGACAGCACCTTTGCGATCAGGTCCGGCACGGCGTGGGCGATCCCGGGCTCATCGCGGTCGGGCAGCTCGCCGGGACCATACGCGTTGAACGGCCGGCAGATCGTGTACGGCAGCTCGTGCTGATCGTGGGCGGCGCGGGTGTACGTCTCGCCCGACAGCTTCGAGAAGCCGTACGCCGACCATGGGGCGGCGCAGACGCGGACGTGCTCCTCGGTCGTCGGGAACTCGGTCGCGTTCTCGAACACCATCGAGCTCGAGACGTACACGAAGCGCTCGACCTGCTCGTCGACCGCCGCGTGCGCGATCGCGCCGGTGAGCGCGTTGTTGACCTCGGTCAGCGTGAACGGGAGCTTGTGGAAGTTGGCGATCCCGCCGACGATCGCCGCGAGGTGGATCACTTGGCTGCAGCCGCGCGTCGCGTGGTGTGCGATCTCCGGCGTGCGCAGGTCCCCCGTGTGGATCTCGCAGGCCTCGCGCATCCAGTTGGGCGCCGCCCGGCTGTCCGACACGCGGACCTCGAATTGGTTCCCGCGCCCCCCGCGCAGCAGCCGCCGGACGACCGCGGCGCCGATCGTCCCGGCGCCGCCGGTCACCAGCACCCGCGCCATCAGCCGGCCTCGCGGCTGACCTCGAGACCCAGCATCGCCGTCGCCTCGCTCGCGTACGCGAACACCTGCGCGCACCCGAGTGCGTTCCACGGGTCGACCAGCAGGCAGTCGCCGCTCGCCCGCGCGAGGATCTCCCGCAGTAACGGCTCGCCCTGGAACTCCGAGTGGTTGGTCGCGACGATCACGACCTCGGCGCCGTCGAGCGCGTCCGCGAGCGGCTGCGTCGGGCTCGGGGCGTGCGGGTCGCAGACGGCGACGTCGGCGAGCTCACGTTCGAGCAGGCGGATCAGCTTGTGCGACAGCGAGTCGCGCTCGTCGTCGGTGTCGCGCTTGAACGTCAGGCCGAGCACGGCGACCTTGCGATTGGCGAGCGACCCGAGCCGGCGTCTGATCCCGTCGACCAGGAACAGCGGCACCCCCTCGTTGACCCGCGAGACCGCCAGCAGCATTCCGGGGGCGTGCGAGCGCTCCTCGGAGAACGCGAAGTCCTTGCGCAGGCAGGTGCCGGCGGTCAGCCCGGGCATCGCGATCCCGCCGCGCGGATAGTCGCGGTTGATCAGGTCGATCACCTCGAACACGTTCGCGTCATAGCGCTCGCAATCCATCATCAGCAGGTTCGGCAGCGCAAACGTCGCGTAGCGGAGGATGTTCGTCCAGATCTTCGCGAGCTCGGCGTGGACCGGGGTGGTCCGGACGATCGGCGCGCCGAACACGCCGAACACCTCCGCCGCGCGCTCGCTGGAGGCCTCGCCGACGCCGCCGATGATGCACGGCAGCGTGCCGATCTCTGCGAGGAAGCGCCCCGCGGCGATCCGCTCGGGCGCGTGTGCGACGAACACGTCCTCGCCGACGCGCAGGTTTCGGCGCTTCTCGACGTAGCCGGCGACGAACTCGGTCGTCCCGGGAGCGATCGTCGAACGCAGGATCAGCGCGTGCCCGGGCGCGAGCAGTGGCAGCAGGTCGTCGACCGCCGAGCGAACCTGGCGCAGGTCAGACTCGATGTGGGAGAACGACGGCGTCCCGAGCGTGATCACGATGTCCTGGGCGCGCGCCGCGTCGGCGGCGCGATCGGCGAGCTCGAGCCGGCCGCTCGCGAGCGCGCCGTCGAGCAGCGCCTGGGCGCCGTCCTCGCTGAACGGCATCCGCCCGGCGCGCAGCGACTCGAGCACGGCGGGGTCATTGTCGATTCCGAGCACCCGCATGCCGCGGTCGGCGAAGCACAGCGCGAGCGGCAGCCCGACGCGGCCAAGCCCGATCACCGAGATGTAGCGCCCTTCAGCCATCTCCACCTATCAGGCTAGCCGGGGCGCGGTCAGTGCTCGTCGGGGGTGCCGGCGCCGATCGCGCTGACGCTCGGCAGCGGCAGCAGGCCCTGCTCGGCCGGGTGGCCGCGCACCTCTCCGGCAAACGCGATCTGGTCGAGGCGTGCGATCTCGCGCTCGCCCTCGATCCGGGCCGGATGCTCTGGCGGCAGGTCGCGGATCAGCGCGCGGATGCGGTTGCGGAGCTGCAGCGCGAAGTGGGGCGTGGAGGCGCCCATCAGCGCCCGGACGTCGTCGACCGTGACCTCCCGGCCTGCTCGCAGGCGATCGGGGTTCTCCGCCTGGCTCATCAGCTCATCGTCCGTCGCCTCGGGCCGATCATTGCTGGGGCACCGCCTCGAGCAGGCTGTCGACCTGCGCCTGGACGGCTGCCGAGATCTCGCCGGTGTCGCCGATCAGCCACGCATGGTTGTAGACGGCGGCCGTCGGCCCCTCGCCGGTGTAGCCCGGGGTGGCGAAGTTGAGGAAGTAGCTCAGCACTGATTCCGGAAGAGTATTGGGATCGACGACGAGTAGCTGTGGACCGTAGCTGCCGCTTCCGGACAGTGCCGCCGCGGCGGCGGCGTCGAGCGTGTTCGACGCGTCGATCAGCACGTATCCGTGACCGGGGCTCCGGATCGCCCAGCCGTAGCTTCCGGGGACGTGGACGCACGCCTGTCCGTACGGGCAGGGCGGATCGCGGTACTCGGTGAACGCGACCGAATTGGACGCCGGATCGCCCGCGCCGACGCGCGCCACGGTTCCGTACTGGGCGAGCTCGGTGAGCACCGAGTCGGGAATCACGTCGGGCGGGCCGAGCACGAAGATGTGCGGGTGGTGGTGCGCCTCGAGCGCCCGGGCGGTGGCACGAGGCACGCCGCTCGAGTTGACGAACAGGACGGGCTCGCCGCTCTCGGCGGCATAGCCCGCCGCCGGCATCGCGTACTTCGGATACTGCGCCGAGGCGATCACGACGCCGTGCGCGTACCGGTGGCGCCGCTTCGCTTCGAGCCTGTCGATCCCGGCGGCAAGCGCGTAGGGGTTCGACCCCCTCACGTCGATCGTGCGCAGCCCAGCAGGCGCGGGCACGTCGCCGATCCGCACAAGCTGCGCGTGGCCGAGCCTGCGGGCGCCCGTCGGCGAGAGCTCCGCGAGCGCGTCCGCGGTCGCTGCCGGAAGCGAGCCGGGCGTCGACAGCAGGATCGGCGCGCGAAATGGACGTCCCATCAGCGAGGCGGCCGCGATCGCCGCCTGCCAGTCGTCGGTCGGCGCGAGCGTGACGGCGGTCGGATGGGTCCCGGGGGCGGCCGAGGGGAACACGGCGAGGGCGACCGCGGCTGCGACCACGACCGGATCCGAGCTCGCGATCCTGGTCGTGTTCTTCGTCGCGATCTCCGGAAAGCCGAGGGCCGGGGGCGCGGCAACCGCACCCGTTCCGGAGGACGCCGCCACGCGGCCGTGGCGGTGGTGCGCGGCTTGGCCGCCGCAGCCGCTGAGTGCGATCGCGAGCGTGCAGGCTACGAGCGCGACGGACGACAGCCGGCGAGCGGCGGGGGCAGGGCGGAGGCCCATCGTCGCCGGACGTTAGCGAGCCGGCCGCCGCTCGTATTGCAGAGCGCGCCGTCCCGGCGCAACGAGAAGCCTCATCGTGCTCGAAGCCTCGCGGTACGCTACGACTGCACGTCTAGACACTTGCCAAGGAGGATGCGATGCCGGGCCTTTCCGGGCGCATGTCGACAGTAGTCAAAGCGAAGATCTCCAAACTGCTCGATCGGGCCGAGGATCCGGCCGAGACGCTCGAGTACAGCTACCAGAAGCAGATCGAGCAGCTGCAGAACGTCAAGAAGGGGCTCGCAGACGTCGTCACCGCCAAGAAGCGACTGCAGTTGCAGGAAGAGAAGCTCCAGCAGCAGGTCGTCAAGCAGGACACTCAGGCGCGGCAGGCGCTCGCCGCCGGCCGCGAGGATCTGGCGCGTACCGCGCTCGAGCGCAAGAACGTGACCCAGACCGAGCTGCAGTCGCTCGACGAGCAGATCCATCAGCTCGAGGCCCAGCAGCAGCAGATGACCGAGTCCGAGGCGAGGCTGAAGACCAAGATCGAGCAGTTCCGCTCCAAGAAGGAGGTCATCAAGGCCCAGTACTCGGCCGCGGAGGCGCAGGTGCGGATCTCGGAGGCGGCGACCGGCGTCGGCGAGGAGATGGCCGATGTTGGTCTGGCGATGCAGCGCGCGCTCGACAAGACCGAGCAGATGAAGGCTCGCGCCAACGCTGTCCAGGAGCTGGAGGCGGCCGGCACGTTCGACGACCTGACCTCGCTGACGCCCGCCGAGGACGACATCGACCGGCAGCTGCGCGAGCTCTCGAGCGGCGCCGAGGTCGACGACGAGCTCGCCAAGCTGAAGGCCGAGCTGGGCGGCGGAACGCAGCCGGCCGGGCTGCCCCAGGGCGCGGCCGAGGAACAGCCCGCCGCGCTGCCCCAGGGCGCGGTCGACGCCGAGGCCGAGCCCGCGCCGTCGCCGAAAGGCCCGACGTTCGCAGACGACGGCCCAGGCCAGGGCGGCCTCGAGCAGTAGACGCGCGCGAGCTCCGGGTCAGCCTCGATCGCCCAACGCGTCGACGAGCCGCGACCCGAGCAGCCGGGTCGCCTCGACCAGCTCCGGCGGACCGAGCACATGCATCGGGACCTCGAGCGTCGCCATGTGCATCACGAACATGCGCGACCAGGGGCCGCGTGTCGTGACGATGCACGCCTCCTCGCCGTCCGGCTCGACCGACAGCCAGCGACCGGGGATCCGGTCTCGTAGCCGCGCGGCGGGCGTTTCGACGCGGACTCGTCCCGGCTCGCTCGGGAGCTCCGAGTCGGGCCGCGACTGCAGCCGGTCGCGCACGAACGCGGCCGGATCGCCGCCGGGCACCGTCCGGCGGCGCGCTCGCTCGCCGGGACGCACGCGGCCGCGGATCCGGTCGATCCGGAACGTCCGCCAGTCGTCGCGGTCGAGGTCGAACGCGACCAGGTACCACCGCGTGCCGCTGTGCACGAGCGCCGCGGGCTCGACCTGCCGCTGCGATGAGCGCTCGTCCCGGGCCACGTACGCGAACCGGACGCGCACGCAGTCGCGGCAGGCGCCGGCGAGCGTCGCGAGCAGCTCCGCGTCGATCCGCGGACCGTCGAACGTGAATGCCGAGGTGGCGTCACCGAGCGCGCTGACCCGGCGCCGCAGCCGCCCGGGCAGGACCTGCTCGAGCTTGGCGAGCGCGCGGATCGAGGTCTCCTCGATCCCGGCGATCGAGCCGGACGCGGCGGAGCGCAGGCCGACCGCGACCGCGACCGCCTCGGCGTCGTCGAGCAGCAGCGGCGGCAGCTCGCCCCCGGCGCCGAGCCGGTAGCCCCCTGCAACCCCGGGCGCCGCCTCGATCGGGTATCCGAGCGAGCGCAGCTTGTCGACATCGCGGCGGATCGTCCGCGGCCCGACCTCGAGCCGGTCGGCCAGCTCCTGGCCCGTCCATTCCCGGCGCACCTGGAGGAGCGAGAGGAGCGCGAGCAGGCGAGCGGAGGTCTGCACCATGGGGACCCCAGGATGATCGCAATTGCGGACAGATGCTGACCTCATCCACCGGCGGCCGCGCGGGCTTCGCTCGGAGGCCTTCGCTAGCGGATCACCTCTCCGGTGACCGAGATCACGTACCAGTAGCCCCCGTTCAGATCGAGGCCCTGCCCGCGCTCCTGGCCTGCTCCGTCGTCGGTCACGAACGTGTACAGGGGCCAGCCCGCATACGTGACCACGCGACCGCCGATCGGGTTGCGGACGGACCCGATCAGCGACTGCCTGACCGCACGCTCGGCGAGCGCCGGCCCGCGGCTCGGAGCGATCTCCGGTGGCCAATCCGACTGGCAGTCGAACCCGCAGCTGACGCGGCGGTGCTCGTCAGGCAGGAACACGTACAACGTCCGGCCGACGGCGTTGACGACGATCGTGTGGCCGCCGACGGAGGCGCTGCGCAGCTTGATCGACCCGGGCGGGGGGGCGGGCGCCACAAACGACGCGGACGCGCCGGCGGCGTTTGTGGTGCCGCTCTGCCCGCCGCAGGCCGCGACGCCGAGCGCGAGCGCGAGCGCAACGACGGCGGCGAGTCCTGCAGCGGTGCGGGTCGTGGCGGGCCGGGGCGGCATCGGCGCGATACTAGGAGCATGTCTGCCGCCGGCGCGCAACGCTCACGTCGCCGTTCGCGCGGTCCCGGGCGCGATCGCGCCGGCCGCGAGCCACTTCCGCGCTCGGCCTGGACCAGGCTCGCGGCGTGTACTGCCGCCGCGGCGCTGCTGCAACTCGACGGGACGGTGATCACGGTCGCGCTGCCGTCGGTCGCGCGCAGCCTGCACGTCTCGAGCTCGGCGACCGCCACCGTCCTGAGCGCCTACTTCGTCTCCTACGCGGTGTTCCTGTTCCCGGGCGGGCGCCTGGTCGATCGGTTCGGCGCGCGCAGCGTGGCGCTGGTCGGCCTCGGCCTGTTCGCGGCGGGCGCCGCGCTTGGCGCGATCGTCTCGAGCCTCGGGCTGCTGGTCGCGACTCGGGTCCTACAGGGCGCCGGCGCCGGGCTGGTCAGCCCGGCGGCCCTGGCGGGCGCGGTCAGCGGCTTCCCGCCGGAGCGCCGGGGCGGCGCGCTCGGGATCTGGGGAGCGAGCGCCGGCGTCTCGAACCTGATCGGGCCGCTGCTCGGTGGGCTGCTGACGGTCGCCCTCGGCTGGCGCGCGGACTGGTGGGCGCTGGTGCCGTTGGCGCTGCTGGCGGCGCTCGCGATCGAGCGCCACCTGCCCTCGATCGTCCACGAGATGGGACCCGCCGGGCGCGATCCGCTGCCCGCCGGTCGCATCGGCGCTGCCGCTTTCACCGCCGGCCTGACGTTCGCGGTGATGATCGGCTCCTTCTACCTCGCCGAGCAGTACCTCCAGCGTGCAGTCGGATATTCGGCGCTCGGCGCGAGCGCGGTGCTCGTGCTGGTGGCGCTGCTGGTCGGGGCCGCGGCGCCCCTGTCCGGACGGTTGGTCGACGCCCGCGGCGAGCGCTTTCCGGCCGTCCTCGGCTTCGCGACCGCCGGTGCCGGGCTCGCCCTCCTGGCGATCCCGAGCGTGTCGCTGCACGGGATCGGCTCGATCCTCCTGCTGGTGCCGGTCGGCGTCGGGCTCGGGCTGCTGTTCGTCCCAACCTCGCGCGCGGCGCTCAACGCGGTGCCTGCCGCCTCACACGGGCGCGTGTCCTCACTACTGTCGGTCGCGCGATTGGTTGGCGCCGCCGCGGGCGCGGGACTCGCCGGACTGGCGCTGGCGGGCGGCCCAACCGCGGCGACGGTCCACGATGCCCTCGCCGTCGCCGCTGCGCTATGCCTGCTTGCCGGGCTGCCGGCCGGAAGCCGTCTCGGAGATCGCGCGGAGCCTGTTCACTCGGCTGGCGTGGCGCTCGGCGACGGCTGAGCGCGGCTGCCTCGCCACGATGTCGAGCACCCGGCGGGCGAGCACGCCTGCGGTCAGCAGAAGCGCCACGCCGAGCGCGAGCAGGACGATGTCGATGGCTCCGAACGGGAATCCGGATGCTGCTAGCGCGATGCCCTCCACACTTCGGAGTATCGTCGCCCGGGAGGTCGACTGTGACTGCGCCGGCGCTCGCGTGGACCAACGGTCGGCTACCGGGGCTCGCCTGACATGATCGCGCGCGTGGGCACGCGCGCCGGCACGGATCTCGGGCATGTACTACCGATCGGTACCCGGGTCAACGAGTCCGGACACCTCGAAATCGGCGGCTGCGACCTCGTCGAGCTCGCCGCCGCCTACGGCACGCCGGCCTATGTCGTCGCCGAGGACGACCTCCGAGCCCGCGCGCAGGCGTTCCTCGAAGGTCTGCGCGTACGCCAGGCCGACAGCGACGTCCTGTTCGCGTCCAAGGCGTTCCCGTGCACGGCCGTCCTGCGGGTGCTGGCCGAGGAGGGGCTCGCGTGTGACGTCGCTTCCGGCGGCGAGCTGGCGATGGCGCTCCGCGCCGGCTTCGAGCCGGCCCGCATCTACGTCCACGGCAACGCCAAGTCGATCGACGAGCTGGAGCTCGCGCTGGACGCCGGCGTGGGACACATCGTGCTCGACTCGCTGCACGACGCCGAGCGGCTCGAGCGCGTGGCCTCGGCGCGCGGCCACGTTCAGGACGTGCTGATCCGGATCACGCCCGACGTCAGCGGCGACACCCACACCGCGATCTCGACAGGCCAGGCCGACTCGAAGTTCGGTATCGGCCTCGCCGACGGGCCCGACGCGATCGAGCGCGTGCGCAGTTCGCCGCACCTGCGGCTCGTCGGCCTGCACTGCCACATCGGCTCCCAGCTGCTTGCGCTCGAGCCGTTCCGCCGAGCGGTCGCTGCGCTCGGGCAGCTTGGCGAGTTCGACGTCTACAACCTCGGCGGGGGCCTCGGCGTCGCCTATCTCGAGTCGCACGAGCCGCCCTCGATCGCCGACTACATCGCGACGATCGCCGGCGCGGCGGCCGAGTTCCTCGGAGCCGGGCGGCGGCTGCTGATCGAGCCGGGGCGTGTGCTCGTCGCCAACTCGACGGTCACGATCTACAGGGTGCAGACCGTCAAGCGCAACGTCTCGACGTGGGTCGCCGTCGATGGCGGGATGTCTGACAACCTGCGCCCGATGCTGTACGGATCGCGCTACAGCGCGCTGATCGCGGACCGGCCGCTCGCGCGGGGCGAGCAGCCGTGCCATCTCGCCGGCAAGCACTGCGAGTCCGGCGACGTGATCGCACGCGACGTGCGACTGCCCGAGCCGGCGCCGGGCGACGTTGTCGTGACGCCTGCGACCGGAGCGTACGGGTACGCGATGGCCAACAATTACAACGGGGTGCCGCGCCCGCCTGTCGTGTTCGTGCGTGACGGGCAGGCGCGGCTGGTCGTGCGGCGCGAGCGCTACGAGGATCTGATGGCACGGGATGTCTGATCCGCTCGGGACCGGGATGCGACGGGATGACTGAACGGTTCCGCGTGGGCGTGCTCGGGCGCGGCACCGTCGGCGGCGCCTTCATCGTGCTGCTCGAGCAGCACGCCGACAGGATCGAGCGCGCGACCGGGCTGCGGCCCGTGTTGGCCGGCGTGGTCTCGCGCGGCGGCGGCTCGTTCGAGGAGCTCCTGCCGGCGTCCGACCTGATCGTCGAGCTGATCGGCGGCATCTCACCGGCGCGCGAATGGGTGCTGGCGGCGATGCGCGCTCATCGCCACGTCGTCACCGCCAACAAGCAGCTGCTTTCCCAGCACGGCGAGGAGCTGTTCGACGCCGCCCGCGAGGCGGGCGTGCAGTTGCGGTTCGAGGGCGCGGTCGCCGGGGTGATCCCGGTCGTCCGGGTCCTGCAGGAGTCACTCGCCGGCGCCCGCATCGAGCGGGTGCACGGGATCGTCAACGGGACGACCAACTTCATACTGTCCGAGATGGAGCGAGCGGGGATCACGTTCGCCGAGGCCTTGAGCGAGGCCCAGCGACTGGGTTACGCCGAGGCCGACCCGGCTGAGGACGTCGACGGCCGCGACGCCGCCGCGAAGATGGCGATCCTGGCGCGCCTCGCGTTCGACACGCCGGTGCGCCTCGACCAGGTCCGCTACGAGGGGATCGAGCAGATCACACCCGACGACATCGAGTACGCGCGGGACCTCGGCCTCGGGCTCAAGCTGATCGGCACAGCCGAGCGGATCGACGGTCGTCTGTCGGTCCGCGTGCACCCCGCCTTCCTCTACCCGGGCCACCCGCTCGCGTCGGTCAACGGGCCGTTCAACGCGGTCACCGTCGAGTCCCCGGAGATCACGGAGATCACGATGTCCGGGCCGGGGGCCGGCGGCCCGCAGACGGCGACCGCCGTGCTCGGGGACGTCGTCAGCGCGATGATCCCGCCGCCGTCGGCGCCGAACGTGACCGAGCCGCTCGAGTTCGCCGACGACGTCGTCTCAGCCTTCTACCTGCACCTGGAGGTGGCAGACGAGCCCGGGGTGCTGGCCGCGGTCGCGCGCGTCCTCGCCGATCGCGGGGCATCGGTCAAGTCGGTCGTCCAGAAGGGCCTCGGCGATCAGGCGCGACTCGTGATGGTCGTCCACCCGGTGCTCGAGTCGCGCTTCCGCGAAGCGATGGCCGAGATCGGCGAGCTCAAGGTGCTGCGCGCCCCGCCGCGTGCGATCCGCGTGCTCGAGGAGGAGTTCGGATAAGGCTGTGCGAGCGGTCCAGATCACCCAGCTGACGGGTCCCGAGACGGCGACCCAGCTCGTCGATGTGCCCGAGCCGGCGGCGAGGAGCCACCACCTGAGCTCCGACGAGGGGGTGGTGATCGACGTGGCAGCGGCCGGCGTGTCCTTCCCCGAGGTGCTCCAGACGCGCGGCGCCTACCAGATCAAGCCTGAGCTTCCGTTCATTCCCGGCAGCGAGGTCAGCGGCATCGTGCGCAGCGCTCCGGCGGGCGCGGCGGTCCGGCCGGGCGATCGGGTCACGGCGCTGACTGCCCTTGGGGGCTTTGCCGAGGTCGCGGTCGCGCCCGTGCCGTTCACCTTTGCGCTGCCGGCACAGCTCGACTTCCGCCAGGGCGCCGGACTGATCCTCAACTATCACACCGTCTACTTCGCGCTCGTCACTCGAGGGCGTCTGCACCGCGGCGAGACCGTGCTCGTCCACGGCGCCGCCGGCGGCGTCGGCACGGCCGCCCTGCAGGTCGCCAAGGCGCTTGGCGCGCGCACGATCGCCGTTGTCTCGACCGACGCCAAGGAGGAGGTCGCCCGCCGGGCCGGCGCCGATCACGTGCTGCGGTCAAGCGGCGACTGGCGTGAGGAGACGAAGGCGCTCGGCGGCGCGGACATCGTGCTCGATCCTGTCGGCGGAGACCGCTTCGTCGACTCGCTCCGGGCGCTGCGCACCGGCGGACGCGCGCTCGTCGTCGGGTTCACCGAAGGCTCGATCCCGACGGTCAAGGTCAACCGCCTGCTGCTCTCCAACATCGAGGTCGCCGGCGCGGGCTGGGGCGCGTACGCGCTCTCGCGGCCCGAGTACATGCGCGACACGGCCGGCGCGATCGCCCGCCTGATCGAGGCGGGCACGGTGGCTCCGATCGTCGGCGCGGCCTTTCCGCTAAAGGACGCCGCCGACGCGCTGAAGTTGATTGACGCCCGCGTGGCGACCGGGAAAGTGGTCCTCGAGGTCCGCTAGTGCTGCACTAGATGGCCGGCCCGCTGGCCGGCCACCTGGCATGCTCCTTCACATGGCCGGCCTGATCGAGCGCTACCGCGCGCATCTGCCGTTCGCCGAGGGCGATCCGATCGTCACGCTCGACGAGGGGGGGACGCCGCTGGTGGCGGCGCCCCGCCTGTCAGAGCGGGTCGGCGCCGAGGTCTACCTCAAGCTCGAGGGTCTCAACCCAACGGGCTCGTTCAAGGACCGCGGCATGACCTGCGCGGTGTCCGCCGCCGTCCGCGAGGGCGCCGAGGCGGTGATCTGCGCTTCGACTGGCAACACCGCTGCCTCGCTCGCCGCGTACGCCGCGCGGGCCGGGCTGCGGGGCGCGGTGATCGTGCCGGAGGGCAAGATCGCGACCGGCAAGCTCGCCCAGGCGCTGATGCACGGCGCGCGTGTGATCGCACTCCGCGGGAACTTCGACGAGGCGCTGGCGCTGGTGCGAGCGGTCGCCGATCGCCACCCGATCGCGCTCGTCAACTCGATCAACGAGTTCCGGATCGAAGGACAGAAGACGGCAGCGTTCGAGCTCGTCGAGGCGCTCGGAGAGATCGACGCGCTCTGCATCCCGGTCGGCAACGCGGGCAACATCACCGCCTACTGGCGCGGTTTCAAAGAGATGGGAATCTATCCACGGATGTTCGGCTTTCAGGCCGCCGGGGCGGCGCCGCTCGTCCACGGGCGGCCGATCGAGCATCCCGAGACCGTCGCCAGCGCGATCCGGATCGGCAATCCCGCCCGCTGGGAGCAGGCGATGGACGCGATGACCTCCTCGGGCGGCGCCGTCGCCGCCGTCACCGACCAGCAGATCCTCGCGGCCTACCGCTACCTCGCGACCGAGGAGGGCGTGTTCTGCGAGCCCGCCTCGGCGGCCAGCGTCGCCGGGTTGATCGCCGACGGGGTCCGCGATGCGGAACGGGTCGTCTGCGTGCTGACGGGGCACGGCCTGAAGGATCAGCAGACGGCCCTCGCTGAGGTCGGTTCGGTGATCCCCTGCGAGCCGGAGATGGGCGCGATCGAGCGCGCCGTGCTCGGGTGAGCGACGCGCAGCTGCCCGGCGCCGGCGTACGCGTCCGGGTGCCGGCCTCCTCGGCGAACCTGGGGCCGGGGTTCGACGTGCTGGCGGCGGCGCTAGCGCTGCACCTCGAGATCGAGGTGGTGCACAGCGGCGAATTCGCGGTGGTGACCGAGCTCGATGTCGCGCGCGGGTCCGACAACCTCGTCGTGCGGGCGTTCGAGCGCTTGCACCCGGGGGACGGGTTCGAGTTCCGGATCCGCTCGACGATCCCGCTGAGCGGCGGTCTCGGGTCGAGCGCCGCCGCTGTGGTCGGCGGCTTGCTGGCCGCCGACCACCTGTTCGGGCTGGGCGCCGACGTGCTCGCGCTCGCGACCGAGGCAGAGGGGCATCCGGACAACGCGGCGGCGGCGCTGCACGGCGGGATCGTCATCTGCGACGGCCGCGACACCCACCGGATCGAGCCGCCGGCCGGGCTCGAGGCGGTGCTCGTCGTGCCCGACGCGCGGGTGATGACCTCGCTCGCGCGCGCCGCGCTGCCCGAGCGGCTGCCGCTCGCCGACGTGACCGCCAACCTGGCGGCGATCGCGACGCTGGTCCTCGGTCTCACGCGAGCCGACTGGGACCTGATCGCCGCCGGTCTGCGTGACCGCTTGCACCAGCCCTACCGGCGCCACCTCTACCCGCGCTCGGCCGAGCTGCTCGAGCGGGCGCCGGAGCTGGGGGCGCTCGGGGCGACGATCTCGGGCGCCGGTCCGACCGTGCTCGTGTGGACGCAGGTTGAGCAGACCGGCGGGGTCGTCGCCGCGCTGCACCGGGTTGCGTCTGGCTGGGCGCAGGTGATCAGGGTGCCGTTCGAGCCAGCGGGCGCGCGGGTGGAGCTCGTGAGCGAGTGAGTCAGACGAGCGCGGCCAGGCGCTCGCGGGCGCCGCCCAGGCCGAGCCGTCGCAGCAGCTCGTCGGCGACGTTCAGATAGTCGACCGCGAGGTCGGGCCGGTGATCGAGGATCGAGCGCGCCCGCTCGGCCGACTCGGCGTACCCGATCGAGGCTCGGATCACCGTGTCGAGCAGCTTCTCGCCGTAGTGGCGGCGCAGCAAGTCGAACGCCTCGCGCGAGTGGCGCGTGCGCATGTCGGCGATGTTGAGCAGGATCCCGAGCAGCCGCAGCTCGGGATTGAGGCTGTCGCGAGCGAGCTCGATCACCTCGAGCGCCTGCTCGACCCCCTGCAGAGCGAAGTACTGGGCCTCGGCCGACAGCAGCGCGTAGTCGGAGGCGACCAGCGCGTTTACGGTGAGCAGTCCGAGCGCCGGCGGGCAGTCGATCATGATCAGGTCGTAGCCGCCGGAGATCTCGGCGAGCGCCCGCCTCAGCGTCAGCTCGCGGCCGAGTTTGCCGGTGAGCACCAGCTCCGCCTCGGCGAGACCCAGGTTGGCCGGCACGATCCCGCCGGTGACGGCGTCGGCGATCTTCGCCCGCCCCGCCAGCACGTCCCCGATCGTCGGCGAGGCTTCGGGGTCGACCGCGAAGTAGTCGGACAGGTTGGCCTGCGGGTCCAGGTCGACGGCCAGCACCCTCAGCTCGACGCGTCGGAAGATGTCGGCCAGCGTCCTGACGGTCGTCGTCTTGCCCGTGCCGCCCTTCTGCGAGAGGACCGTGATGGTGGTCACCGCACGGCCACTATACGGAAGGCGCCCGGGGCCGAACGGCCCCCGGGCGCTCAGGGTCCTAACGCACCGTTGTCAGACGGCGTCGTGCTCCGGCGTCACGCTGTAGCGCATCCCGGACACGACCGGAATGTCGAGGAAATGCAGGTGATGACGGCCGATCACGATCTCATCGCCATCGGCCAGCGTGCTCCATTCGACCCGCTCGCCATTGACGAATACGCCGTTGAGGCTGCGATCGTCGAGCACGCGCAGCCCGTCCGGCTGGCGCACGATCAGCGCGTGGCGGCGTGACACGGTCGGGTCGTCGAACCTGATGTCGGCCGCGAGGCTGCGCCCGATCCGCGTCCACTCTCGGCGCAACGCGAACGACACGACGCCGCGATCGCCGCCGCGGTAGGCCAGGTACTGGCCGGGCTCGTCCATGTTGTCGCGCAACTCCTCGATCCAGGTGTGATCCTCGCCCGCGCTGGGGAGCTCGACCATCGTCGCTTGGGCCGTTGTAAACAGCGAGGCGCGGACGAACTCGCGCCCGCCGCAGTTGGGACAGACCGGGAGCTCGTCGGCCGCGTCGAGCGAGACGGCGTAGTCGCACTCGCTACAACGAAATGTGCCCGTCCCCGCAACGTTGCCCGACAACCAAGCTTTCATGGGGCCAAACTCCTTGCTACGAGCAGAGGGCCGGTCCTGGACAGACCGGCATGGCTCCTTGATCGTACCCGCTTGGTCAAAGCCGCAACCCCAATTGCGGGCACGCCGTAGCTGCGGCCAGGAAGTCCGCCCCCGACGGCGAAAGGTATCGCATGAACACCATCACGCGGGAGAATGTTGATCTCGAGCTGGCCCTGCTGCGCCGCAGCCTGCCGCTGCTCTGGGCGGAATCCGAGCGTTGCGGCCGCTGCCGGCGGAGCCTGCTCGTCGGCGAGCGGGTCTATGAATACGAGTCGGGAGCGGTTCGCTGCGAGCTGTGCCGCGCTCGTGAAGCGGCCGACCCGTCCGACTGTCGAACCGTCCACGGACCCGAATTCGGCCACACGCTGCGGCTCCTCGACCGCCGCGCCGCCTGAGCCGCACCCCCGAGCCCACCGGGCGCGGGGCGCCGCCCGATCGCGCGGCGACATACACTCCGCGCTCGAGTGGAGCCGTTCACTGTGTCAACGACGATCAACCTGCCGCGCGAGCAGGTCTTCGAGTACCTGGCGGACATCGCCAACCACTCCGAGTTCAGCGACCACTATCTGGTCGACTGGCGGCTGCTGCGCGAGGAGTCGCGCGGAGCCGGCGCCGGCGCGCGGTTCCGGATCAGGGCGCCGCTCAACCGCTTCTCGTGGGGTGACCTGACGTTCGCCGAGATCCTGCCGCCGTTCCGGATCGTGGCGCGCGGCCGCGGCGGCAAGTACAACCGGATCAAGATGATGGCCGTCTGGGAGATCCACCAGGGTGCCGGCGGCACCTCACGAGTCGAATACACCTTCGAAACCGTGCCCGTGCTGCCCTCAGATCACATCATGGAGCTGATCGGCGGCCGCGCCTGGACCAAGCGCCGCGCCGCCAAGGCGCTCAGGCGGCTGCGCGCGATTCTCGAGGACGGCCGGCAGCGCGGCAAACGCGTGGCTGTTGCCGCCGGCTGACCGCGCGACGGATAGACTTCCGCGCGCCTTGCGGCTCCTGCGACCAATCAACCTGCGACGGCTGGCCCTCGTGCTTGGCGTGCTGACGCTCTGCGTCAGCCTCGGCGGCTGCAGCCTGAGCCGCCGGAAGCGGATCTACTTCGTCACCCAGGCGGAGATCGCGGCCGGCGGTCAGCCTTACTTCGTCGCCGGCGACATCACCTACCAGGTCCAGATCAGCCGCCAGCTCAACCCGTACTCAACCGAGGACGTCCAGTACCTGTCCGGGATCAGGTACGCCCAGCAGCTCCCGGCCGCCGACTTCTGGTTCGGCGTGTTCTTGTGGGCCAAGAACCAGTCAGGCCATCTGGCGACGACGAGCGACACGTTCACCCTGCACGACTCGGCCGGCGATGTCTTCTACCCGGTGAAGCTGAACGCGTTGCTGAATCCGTTCGCCTGGACGCAGCAGACGCTGCTGCCCAACGACACCGAGCCGGCCGCGGACACGACCGCCGCCAACGGTCCGACGCAGGCCGGACTCGTCCTGTTCGAGCTCAACCAGACGGTCTACGCGAACCGTCCGCTGACGCTCTACATCTACCCGCCCGGCGGGTCGAAGCCGTCGATGGCCTCGCTCGACCTGTAGGGGTTTAGGGAGCGTCCCTTAGTACTTCGTCGCGAGCGCCGCGACCAGCACCTGCTGGACCGCCGGCGCCGCCACCTGGGCGCCGTAGCCGGCCGACGGGAACAGCGCGCAAGCGACGACCCGGGCGGCGCCGGCCGGCGCGTACCCGACGAACCACGCGTCGGTCGCGGCCTTGTCGTTCACCTGGTTGGAGGTGTTCGTGAGCTCCGCCGTGCCGGTCTTGCCGGCTACGACCACGCCGGGGATCTGCGCCGGCGTGCCGGTCCCGTACTCGACGACGGCCTCCATCATCTCCTGCACCTCGCCGGCGACTCGCGCGCCCGTGACCGTCACGAACCGCGGTCGCGATCCGTCAAGCAGCGTCGGGAGCGGCCGGCGGCCGCCGTCGGCGATGGTCGCGCCGACGTCCGCCATCTCGAGCGTCGAGGCCTGCACCCGCCCCTGGCCGATCGCCGATGACCCGACGGCGACGCCGTCGCCGATCGTCGCGGCCGAAGGGATCGTGCTCTCGAGCGCTCCGGGTATCCCGGTCGCGTGATCGAAGCCGAACGCCCGGGCGGCGGCGACGAGCCGCGCCGCCCCCAGCCGGAGTCCGAGTGGCGCGAAAACCGTGTCGCAGGACACCGCGAACGCGTTGATCAGCGTCCCGCCGCAGGACTCCTTCGCGGCGTTCTGAAGGATGTAGCCGTCGATGTCGGCCGACGTCTGGTACGGAAACTCGGTGTCGAGGGCGACGATTCCCGCCTGCAGCGCTCCGGTCGCCGTGATGATCTTGAACGTCGAGCCGGGCGGCTGAACGTCGGAATACGCGATTCCGGCGACCGCCAGCACCGCGCCGGTTCGTGGATCGATCACCGTCATGCCACCGTACGCGCCGCCGATCGCACTGATCGCGGCCTGCTCGATGGCGGGGTCGATCGTTGTGCGGACCGTGCCCCCCGGGCGGGCGGCGACACTCGCGAGCACCCGCCGGCCGGCGAACAGCGTGCCACCGATCTTGCCCCTGAGCTGACGCTGGAAGACCAGCTCGAGACCGTCCTGCCCGACCCGCGCGTCCGCCGGATAGCCGGCCGCGAGGTAGCGGCGCAGCGCGCTCGCGGGAATCGGGCCGAGCGTCCCGGTGACCTCGTCCGCCACCGCCGGGATCGGCGAGCTGCGGTCAGGCCCCTCGGCGAGCGGCGTGCCGTCGTCGGCGAGGATCGCGCCGCGTGCCGCGAGGTAGGTCTGCCGGCGCAGGCGCTCGCCACCGCGCAGGCCCGGGAACAGCAGCTCGCCGCCGAACACGACGCCGTCCCCGCCGGTGTCGACCGGTACTCGGAGCGTCTCGATGAGCGTTCCGAAGACACGCGTCCGCGCGCGCATCCGCACGTTCACGGCGCTGCCCTGGAGCGAGCCGACATGCAGCGGCGCCAGGGCGATCAGCGTTGCGGTCGCCGCCGCCGCACGGTAGTCGGTCACGAACTTCGCCTCGCTCAGCTGCCGCCGCGACCCGGCGGTCAGCATCCGGTACATCGCCGCGAACTCGTCCTGGCCCCAGGCACGGACGTAGCGCTGCGCGATCCGGTGCGCCTCCCGGGCCGCCGCGCCCGACTCCCAGACGCCGAACAGGAACGCGGCGCACGCCGTCAGCAGCAGCGGCAGCGCGCGCGTCAGCAGTCGTCGCAGGCGGCGCCGACGATGCCGCGTGCCGGCGGGCGTCGCGACACCCTGCCGTGCACGGCGAAGCTCTGCACTCGGCGATCCCACCTTCATCGCGCAACGGTAGAGGAGGAAGCCGTGTCGGTCGACACCTGGGCGGTGCCGCCCCCGCGACTAATCTGCCCTCTGCGATGACGGTCGTCGACTGGGTGATCGTGGCGTTCACGGCGATGCTCGCGCTCCAGGGCTACGCCCGCGGGTTCATCGTCGCGGTGCTGTCGCTGATGGGCTTCGCCGCCGGCGCGCTGCTCGGGACCCGCCTCGGGCCGCTGCTGCTCCCCGGGGGCGCGCACTCGCGGTACGCCACGATGTTCGGCTTGGCCGGCGCGCTGCTCGCCGGCGGCGTGCTCGCCACCGGCTTTGAGGGGATCGGGCGCGCCGCCCGCGGGGTCCTGCGCCTGCCGGGCTTCCGGCTGCTCGACGGCCTCGCCGGGGCGCTGCTGACCGCGGTCGTCGGTCTCGGGATCGCCTGGATCGTGGGCGCGATCGTGCTGCTGGCGCCGGCCTCCCGGTCGCTGCGCCAGGATGTCCGGCGGTCCACGATCCTGCGCGAGCTCGACCGGCTGCTGCCGCCGTCGGGGCCGATTCTGGGCGCGCTGGCGCACATCGACCCGCTCCCGTCGCTCTCCCAGCCGCTTGGCCAGATCGCCCCGCCGCCGCCGGCGATCGTCTCGGCCCCTGGCGTCACGGCGGCCGCGGCAAGCGTCGTCCGCGTGATCGGCGCCGCCTGTGGCATCGGAGTCGAGGGCAGCGGGTGGGTCGCCGGTCCCGACCTGGTGGTGACCAACGCGCACGTGGTCGCCGGTGAGACCGACACGACCGTGCAGATCGGCGGCAGCGGCGCCGGGCTGACGGCGTCGCCGCTCGTGTTCGACGCGCACAACGACATCGCCGTGCTGTACGTGCCGGGGCTGAACGAGCCGCCGCTGCAGCTCGCGCCCGCCCCGCGGGCCGGAACCGCGGCCGCGACCCTCGGCTTCCCCGAGGACGGTCCCTACGACGCGCAGCCGGGTCGCCTCGGGCAGACGCAGGCGACCGAGACCGAGAACGCCTACGGCGTCGGGCCGGTGCTGCGACAGATCGCGGCGCTGCGCGGGCTCGTGCGTCCAGGCAACTCGGGCGGCCCGATGGTCGACGCCCAGGGCCAGGTGGTCGCGACCGTGTTCGCGGCGATCGCCAACGCCCCGACCGGCCAGGAAGGCGGGTTCGCGGTCCCGAACGCGGTCGTCAGCGAGGAGCTGGCCACCGCCCGCAGGCGCACCGCGCCGGTCAGCTCGGGTGCGTGCGCCGATTGATTCCCGGCCGGAATTCGGCGGCGGCCGCCCGGGAGACCGCTACGCTCTGCGCCGCGTGGCCAAGACACTCGTGATCGCTGAGAAGCCGTCGGTCGGCCGGGACCTCGTCAAGGTCTTGCCCGGTGCGTTCGCCCCGGCCGAGGACAAAGCGATCCTCGAGGGCTCCGAACATGTCGTCACGTGGGCGATCGGGCACCTGGTCCAGCTCGCCGACCCTGACGAGTACGACGAGAAGTACAAGAAGTGGCGGATGGCCGATCTGCCGATCGTTCCCAAGCAGTTCAAGCTGGTCGTGCGCGACGAGCGCTCCAAGAAGCAGATGAGCGTCGTCAAGCGACAGCTAGCCCGCGACGACATCGACCTCGTCGTCAACGCCTGCGACGCCGGTCGCGAGGGCGAGCTGATCTTCGCCTACCTGTACGAGAAGGCCGGCGCCCGCAAGCCGGTCCGGCGGCTGTGGCTGAACTCGATGACGGCCATCGCGATCAGGGAGGCGTTCGCTTCGCTGCGCCCGGCCGAGGAGTTCGCGAGCCTCGAGGCGGCTGCTCGCTCCCGCTCGGAGGCCGACTGGATCGTCGGGATGAACGCGACCCGCGCCGCCACGATCCGCCTGCGAAGCTCGTTCGACGGGGCCGTCTCGCTCGGGCGCGTGCAGACGCCGACGCTGGCGATCCTCGCCCGCCGCGAGCAGGAGATCCGGGATTTCGTCGCGGAGCCCTATTGGGTGATCGACGCCCGCTTCGAGGCGGTCGCAGAGCCTTCGGGTCGCGCCTACGACGGGCGCTACCACGACGGCTCGAACCCCCGCTTGAAGACAGCCGAGCAGGCGGCGGCGGTCGTCGCCGCGGTCCGCGGCCGGATCGGCGAGATCACCAAGCTCGAGAAGCGCACGACCCGGCAGCGGCCGCCCTACCTGTACGACCTGACATCCCTGCAGAGCGCCGCCAACAAGCGCTACGGCTTCACCGCGGGCAGGACATTGGGCGCCGCCCAACGGCTCTACGAGGAGCACAAGGCGCTGACCTATCCCCGCACCAGCTCCCGCTTCCTGACCAGCGACATGGTTCCCGAGATCAAGCCGATCGCGCGGCTCCTCGGCCGGCAAACGACGTACGCGGCCGCCGCCGAGTACGTCCTTGGCCTCGACGTGCTGCCGACCGCTCGGGTGGTCAACAACGAGAAGGTCAAGGACCACCACGCGATCATCCCGACCAACGCCGAGCGCCACCCGGTCGACAAGATGGGCGACGACGACCGCAAGATCTACGACATGGTCGTACGGCAGTTCCTGGCGATCTTCCATCCGGAGGCGGTGTTCGAGAACACGCGCGTGGAGACGTCGGTCGAGAACCATCTGTTCAGGACCACGGGCCGCGTGCTGGTCGTGCCGGGTTGGCGGGCCGTGTTTGGCGAGGCGGCGGACCTCGACGACGCCGCCGCTGAGGACGAGGACGACGCGGGCCGCTCGCAGCGCCTGCCGAAGCTCGAGCGCGGCGAGGCCGCCGACATCCGCAAGGTGGCCGACCAGCGCAAGGAGACCAAGCCGCCCCACCGCTACAACGACGGCTCGCTGCTCGACGTGATGGAGACGGCCGGACAGCTGGTCGACGATGAGGAGCTGCGCGAGGCGATGAAGGACTCGGGGATCGGCACCCCGGCGACGCGCGCGGCGATCATCGAGCGGCTGCTGGCGGTCGGCTACCTCGAGCGCGACGGCCGGGCCCTGGTCGTCACCGAGAAGGGCATGAACGTGATCCGGCTGCTCGGCGAGCACGACCTGACGTCGCCCACCATGACCGGCCAGTGGGAGCACCGGCTGGCCAACATCGAGACCGGCTCGGACTCGCGCGCGGCGTTCATGTCGGACATCGTCAAGTTCGCGCAGGAGACTGTGCTCGAGCTCGACACCAAGCTCAAGGATGTCCGGATAGCGCGCGCGAACCTGGGGCCGTGTCCGGTCTGCGGGCAGGCGATCGTCGAGAACCGCAAGGGCTACTCGTGCTGGGCGCGCGAGGACCCAGGCTGCGGCTTCGTGATCTGGAAGTCCAAGGCCGGCAAGCAGCTCCCGCTGGTGGTCGCCCGCGAGCTGATCAAGACCGGCCGGACCCAGCGACCGGTGACCGGCTTCAAGGGGCGATCGGGCAAGAGCTTCCGCGCCCGGCTCGCGCTGGAGCAGGGCGAGGACGACCGCTGGCGCGTCGAGTTCGACGAGCCGTGGGCGCGCGAGGGCGCCAAGCCGCCGGAGACCGAGGAGCCGGCCGCCGCCGAGGCGCCCGCCGTGACCGCGTCTGAGTCGGAGGCCGCGTAGCCACGTCCTGAGCGAGCGTCACCATTGGCAGATGCCGCTGACGCTCGTGCTGGGACCTGCCAACTCCGCCAAGGCCGGCGCGGTGCTCGGCGCGTTCGCCGCCGCCGCTCCGCGCGGCGCGCTGCTCGTGGTCCCGACTGCGGCCGACGCGGAGCACTATTCGCGCGAGCTCGCGGGCGACGGCTGCCTGCTCGGGTCGGTGCTGACGTTCGCGGGCCTCGGAGCCGAGATCGGGCGGCGGGCGGGTTGCTCGCCATCGAAGCTGTCCGAGCTCCAGCGCGAGCGCGTGCTGGCGCGCTCGCTCGGCGCCTTTGATCCGGGCGCGCTGGGCGCGCCCAGCTCCGCGCCCGGGTTGATCGCCGCCGCTGCGGAGCTGGTTGCCGAGCTCGAGCGGGACCTGATCACGCCGCAGCGATTCACGACGGCGCTGCGCGCCTGGGCGGCGGCGGACAAGCGCCGGGTCGCCTACGCGAACGACCTGGCACGGCTGTACGGCCGCTACCGCCACGAGCTCGACCGGCTCGGGCGCGCCGACCGCGAGCTCGCGGTCTGGCAGGCGCTCGACATGTTGCGGGCGGCGCCTGGGGCCTGGGGCGCCGAGCCGGTGTTCTTCTACGGGTTCGACGACCTGACCGGGCTCGAGCTCGATGCCGTCGAGACGCTCGCCCGCGTGGTCGGCGTCGAGGTGACGGTCTCGCTGACGTACGAGCCCGGCCGTGCGGCGCTGGCGGCGCGCGCCGAGACGGTCGAGGCGCTGCGCCCGCTGGCCCGCAGCGTCGTCGAGCTCCCGGCACAGGACGAGCACTACGCACGGCCGGCGCGCGCCGTCCTGCACCACATCGAGCGGTCGTTGTTCGAGCCGCGGCCGCGACGAGTCGATCCCGGCGCGGCCGTCGCACTGCTCGAGGCCGGCGGTGAGCGAGCCGAGGCGGAGCTCGTCGGCGAACGCGTGGTCGCGCTCCTGCACGCCGGCGTGGGGGCGCAGGAGATCGCGATCGTGTATCGCGACCCGCTCCGCGCGGCGCCGCTGCTGGCGCGCGTGCTGGGCTCCTACGGCGCCGCCCTCGCCGCCATGCGCCGGCTGCCGCTGTCCCACACGGCGCTTGGCCGGGCGGTGCTCGGCGCCGCGCGTTGCGCGTGGCTCGAGCCGGCGCAGGCGAGCGCCGACGATCTGCTCGCCTACCTGCGGGCCCCCGGGGTGCTCGAGCAGCCTGAGGTCGCCGACCGGCTCGAGGCCGAGGTTCGCCGGCGCGGGCTGCGCACGGCGGCCCAGGCCGCCGGCACACACACGTGCCGGCGCGCGCTGAGCCGGGAGCTCGGAGAGCTCGATGCGCTTGCCGCCGCTCCCGATCCGGCGGGCGCGCTCTGCAGGCTCGCCGGGAGCATGCTCGCCGCCGCCAGGCGCCCGGCCGGCGGTCCGCTCGACCGGCTCGAGGAGGCGGATGCGCGGGCGCTCGCGGCGCTGTGCAGGGCGTCGGGCGAGCTGGCCGAGCTTGTCGCGTCCGGCGATCAGCGCCCGCACCGCGCCGAGTTGGTCGAGCTGCTGGCGGGGATCCCGGTCGAGCACGACGCGCGGCCGGGCCCCGGAGCGGTCCTGCTCGCCGGGCCGCTCGAGATCCGCGCGCGGCGCTTTCGTGCGGTGTTCATCTGCGGCCTGCAGGAGGGCGAGTTCCCGGCGCCCGGCAGGCCCGAGCCGTTCCTGTCGGACGAGCGGCGCCGCGAGCTCGCGATCGCGTCTGGCCTGCGGCTGCGCCGGCGCGAGGACGCGCTTGCGGCCGAGCGCTACCTGTTCTACTCGGCGATGTCCCGCGCGACCGAGCACGTCTACCTGTCGTACCGCAGCTCCGACGAGGAGGGCAACCTGGCACTCGCCTCGCCGTTCATTGCCGACGTCGCCGAGCTGCTCGACGAGGGCTGGCTCGAGCGGCGGGAGCGCCGGCCGCTTGCCGATGTGGTCTGGGCGCCGTCGCGGGCCCCCACCGAGCGCGAGCGCAAGCGGGCGCTCGCGGCTCAGCGAGCTCCCGCCGCTGGCGAGCCGGAGCCGGCGCCCCGGTCACTGGGCGCCGACGCCCTCGCGAGCCTGCGACACAGCCGGATCCTGTCCGCGGGCGCGCTCGAGAGCTACGGCGACTGCCCCGTGAGGTGGCTCGTCGAACGGGAGCTGGCTCCGGCGCTGCTGGCGCCGGAGCGGGATCCGGTCCTCCGTGGCAACGTCATGCACCTTGTGCTCGAGCGACTGCTGCGCCGCTTGGGGGGCCCGGTCACCGCCGCCTCGCTGCCCGAGGCGGAGCGCCTGCTCGACGAGGTCATGTCCGAGCTGCCCACCGCCGACGGCCCGGTGGCCGAGCTCGCCGCCGGCAGCGCCGAGATCGTCCGCGCGGGCGCTTTGCGCGAGATCGAGGCCGACCTGCGCCGCTATCTGCGCCACGAGGCGGTGAGCGGCAGCGGCTGGCGGCCGGCTGGGCTCGAGCTGCGATTCGGCTTCGAGCAGGACGAGGGGTCGCTGCCGCCGCTCGCGCTGGCCGAAGGCGACGAGCAGGTGCTGGTGCGGGGCGTGATCGACCGGCTCGAGGTCGACGGCGCCGGTCATGCGATCGTCCGCGACTACAAGAGCGGCGCGGCGGGAATCGGTTGGGCCGCCGCGCGGTGGGCAGCCGAGCGGCAGCTGCAGGTGGCCCTCTACATGCTGGTTGCCCGGCAGCTCGCCGGCCTCGAGCCCGTCGGCGGCTTCTACCAGCCGCTCCGGGGCGAGGACCTGCGTGCCCGCGGCGTGTTCGTCAGGGGCGCCCCGGTCGGCGATGGCGTCCTCGCCAACGACGGGCGCGAGCCGGCCGAGCTCGACGACCTGCTCGCGGACGCCGCCGCACGCGCGCTCGTCCTCGCCCGCCGGCTCCGGTCGGGCGAGCTGACGCCGTGCCCGCAGAACTGCTCGCGAGACGGGTGCGCGCACCCGGGGATCTGCCGGAGCCAGTGACCGTGACTTGTTCGACATCCCCGCAGGCGGTTGCCGCCGCCGCCGCCCGGCATGGCGGCGGCGGCGAACGGGCGTGGACAGCAGAACAGCTCCGCGCGATCGCGCGCCGCGACGGCGACCTGCTGCTCGACGCCGGCGCGGGCAGCGGCAAGACATCGGTTCTGGTCGAGCGGTTCGTGCTGAGCGTGCTCGACGACGGGATCGACGCCGCGCGCATCCTCACGATCACCTTCACGGAGAAGGCGGCCGCCGAGCTGCGCGACCGGATCCGGGCGCGCTTCCACGAACTGGGCGCCGCCGAGGAGGCCCGTGCCACCGAGGGCGCCTTCATCTCGACGATCCACGGCTTCTGCGCGCGGGTCCTGCGCGCCCACGCGCTCGCCGCGGGCCTTGACCCGCGCTTTGCGGTGCTCGACCGCGCGCAGGCCGAGCCGCTCGCGGCGGCGGCGTTCGACGACGCTCTGCAGGAGCTGTCGGAGCGCGGCGCGGCGGCGGTCGAGCTGCTGGCCGCGTACGGCCCCGGATTGCTGCGCGCCGCGACCCGCGGCGCCTACGCGCAGCTGCGCTCCGCCGGAATGATCGAGCCACGGCTGCCCGCGACCGCAGGCGCCGACCTCGACGCCGAGGTGGACGCCGCGCGCGCGGCGCTGGCGAGCGCCGCGGCCGCGCTGGCGGCCGAGCTCGAGGCCGTCACCGCGCCCGGCGCGAGCGTGCTCGAGGCCCGCGATCGCGTCGAGCGCTGCCTCGAGCTGCTCCAGGCGCCAGATCTATGGCCGGGGGAGCTCGCCGCCGTCAGGCTCGCGCGCCATGGGGCGGCGCTCTGCACCGAGGGGTGCATGAGCTATGCCGAGGCGCTCGCGAGGTTCCGTCGCAGCTGCGCCGATCACGCCGCCGTGCCTGTCCGCGACCTGCTGGACGAGCTGCTGGCCGCGTTCGGGGCGCACTACGCGCGGCGCAAACGTGCCGCCGCCGGCGTCGACTTCGAGGACCTCGAGCTGCTCTGCCGCCGTCTGCTCAGCGCCGACGCCGAGCTGCGCGAGCGCTACGGGAGCCGCTTTGACCGGATCATGATCGATGAGCTGCAGGACACCAACCGGGTCCAACTCGAGTTGGTCGAGCTGCTCGCCCGCGGCAACCTGTTCACGGTCGGCGACGCGCAGCAGTCGATCTATGGGTTCCGCCACGCCGACGTTTCCCTGTTCGAAAGCCGCGGCGAGCTGCTCGAGGCGCGGGGTGCGCGGGAGACGCTCGAGACGAACTTCCGCTCGCGCCCGGAGATCCTCGACGCTGTCAACGCCGGCTTCGCGGTGGCGGCCGGGGAGCGCTTCCGGCCCCTGCGCGCCGGACGCTCGGCGCCCGCGGCTCCAGAGCCGTTGGTCGAGCTGGTACTCGTCGACAAGGGCGCCGACTGGATGCAGGACGGCGTGGCGTCACCGTGGCGCCAGGGCGAGGCGCGCGCGCTCGCGGACCGGTTGACCGAGCTCGTCGCGGGCGGCGTCGCCCCGGCGCAGATCGTCGTGCTGATCCGAGCGACGACCGACATGCGGGCCTACGAGCGGGCGCTCGAGGAGCGCGGCCTGCCGACGTACGTGATCGGCGGGCGCGGCTACTGGTCGCACCCGCAGGTCGTCGATCTCGTCTCCTACCTGCGCGTGCTCGCCAACCCGCGCGACGAGGAGGCGCTCTACTCCGTGCTCGCCTCGCCGCTGGTCGGCGCCTCGCTCGACGCGCTTGTCCTGCTCGCCGCCGCCGCGCGCCGGTGCGGCAGCGATCCGTGGTCGCTGCTGCGCGACCCGGCCGACGAGCTCGACGGACTCGCGGCGCAGGACGTCCGGCGCCTCGAGTCGTTCGCGGGCTGGGCCATGGCGCAACGCGCGCTGGTGGGCCGGGTCGCGCCCGAGGAGCTGATCGACGCGGCGCTCGAGCAGACCGGCTACGACGTCGAGATGCTCGCGCTGCCGGGCGGCCGGCGGCGGCTTGCGAACGTGCGCAAGCTGATGCGGCTCGCGCGCGAGCACGAACAGGCACACGGGCCCGGCCTGCGCGGCTTCCTGGAGCTCGTCGCCGACCGTCAGTCGGGGCGCGGGGCGGATCCGCGGGAGAGCGAGGCGCCGGTCGAGGGCGAGGGGCTCGACGCGATCCGCCTGATGACGATCCACCGGGCCAAGGGGCTCGAGTTCGACGTCGTCTGCGTCGCGGACCTCGGCCGCTCGCCACGCCCGCCCGCCGAGATCGTGCGGATCGGCGCCGACGGCCGGCTCGGTCTGCGCCTCGCCCGCGCGGGCGCGGGCGGCCGGGAGCCGGCGCTCGACTACCAAGCGCTCGGCGAGGAGCGACGCGCCTCGGAGGAGCTCGAGGAGCGCCGCCTGTTCTACGTCGCGATGACCCGAGCTCGCGAGCGGCTGATCCTGTCGGGCGCCTGCCGGTTCGACGGGTGGGCGGGCGAGGGCAGGTCCACCGGCGGCGGCCCGATCGCGTGGATCGCGCCGGCGTTCGTGCCGGACCTCGGCGAAGTGCTAAATCGAGGCCCCGCCGAGGTCGAGCTCGGCGGTGTCCCGATCGCCGTGCGGATCGGGCGGCCCGAGGAATGCGCGCCCGCTGACGGCCGCCGGCGCGGCGGCGAGCCGGGCGACTCCCCTGATCTCGTCGATCGGATCCCGACGCTCCCGAGGCCGGCGCCGCCGCCGCCCGTGACGACCCTCAGCTACTCCTCCCTGCAGGAGTACGAGCGGTGCGGCTTCCGCTTCTACGCCGAGCGTGTACTCGGGCTCCCGGCGCCCGAGCGGCGCGGCAGCGAGCGCGGCCTGCTCCTGCACGCGCTGCTCGAGCGGCTCGACTTCCGGCGGCCGGTGCTGCCGGGCGCGGACGCTGTCGCTGCGGCCGCGGCGCGGATCGGCGTGGCGGCTCCGGGCTCCGCGGAGGCCGGCGAGCTGGTTGCGACTGTCGGGCGCTTCGCCGCCGGCGAGCTGTGCGCCCGGCTCGGCCGGGCGGCCGACGTCCGCCGTGAGGCTCGCTTCGCGTTCGGTCTCGCCGGCGGCGCGCTGCTGGTCGGCGCGCTCGACGTGTTGGCACGCGAGCCCGGCGGCGGCGCGCTGATCGTCGACTACAAGAGCGATCGGCTCGGCGGCGAGCCGGTCAGTGCGGAGGGCTACGCGATCCAGCGGCTGGTGTACGCGGTCGCGGGGCTGCGCAGCGGCGCGGCCGGCGTCGAGGTCGTGCACTGCTTCCTCGAGCGCCCCGACGAGCCGGCCACGGTCGCGTTCTCGTCGCAGGACCGGCCCGCGCTCGAGGAGCGGCTGCGGGCGCTCGCCGCCGGCCCGCTCGAGCGCCGTTTCTCGGAGACCGCGGCACCGCACAGCCGGATCTGCTCGGGCTGTCCGGCCGAGGGCGGCCTGTGCCGGTGGCCGCTGTCGATGACCCGGCGCGAATCGCCCGACACGCTGTTCTAGCCGGCCGCGCGGCACTTGGGAGCGGAAAGTGCCCTGGGCGGTCACTTTCTGCGCCCAAGTGGGCCCAACGTTGACGGGGGGGTCTAGCCGGGCGGCTCGAAGCTCACGTCGACCTGCTCGGCCTGGTGGCGTTCCTCGATCTTGGCCAGTGCCGCATACGTCTCCTGGTCGGCCGGCTCGACCGGCGGGCCGATCAGCGAGCGCGGCCACAGCCGCCGCTCGAGCACCACGTTCAGCTCGACCGCGTACAGCGTGACCTGCGCGCCGAGCCTGAGCCAGACCAGCAGGGCGATGATGAACGCGAACGAGGAGTAGGCGGCCGGGATGTGCTTGATCACGTGACCGACGTACAGGCCGCCGACCGACTGCAGAACCGTCCAGAACACGGCTGCCAACACGATCCCGGTCCACATATCACGGGTCGGGACCGTGCTCGCGGTCATCAGCCGGAAGGCGGCGAGGAACAGGACCACGTTGATCAGCAGCGACACGACGATCCCGGCGACCGTGGCCGCTGGGCCGCCGAGGCCGCCCGAGACGAGGCCCGAGGCGCCGGTCGCGACCATGAACAGGACGCCGAGCGCGACGAGCAGCGCCAGCCCGCGGGCGCGTGCCTTGAGAAAGTTCGGCCGCGCCTTGTAGGGCACCGCCCAAACCGTGTCGAACGCGTTCTGGGCGGCGCTCGTGACTCCGAGCCCGGACCACAGCGACGTGACGACGCCGATCACGAGCGGCAGCACGTGCCCCTGGAGCGAGGTGAACTTGATCACGCTTCCGAGCGCGGGGAAGTTCTTCTGCACCGAGCGCTCGACCGACAGCAGCTCGCCGTGGTTGTGCTGAAGCACGTACCCGAGGATCGTGACGAACACGAGCAGCAGCGGGATCAGCGAGAAGAATGCGTAATAGGCGACCAGGGATGCGAGGTTGCCGGCCTGATCGTTGCCGAACTTCTTAACGACCGCCAGCGGGATCGCCAGCGAGCGATGCCGCTGCTGGAAGCGGTCGAACCGCTTGATCGCCGCGATTGGATCCACGGGCAGATTGATACCCGTTCGGGCGGCGTGCGTGCAGGATCACCGTCGCGCCGCGACTCGGGCTGAATGTGATGCTGCGCCGCACGGTCCGCTCCGGCCGCGGGTCGGCCGGCTCGAACGTGAAGCGGCGCAGCACGGCGCCCAGCACGATCTTCATCTCCTGCTGGGCGAAGGCGGCGCCGATGCAGCGGCGGCGGCCACCGCCGAACGGGATCCACGTATAGCCGCCCGGGGTTACGCCGAGGAACCGCTCGGGCCGGAATTCGAACGGCTGCGGGTACAGCTCCGGGTCGTGGTGGACGAGAAACGGCACGGCCATCAGCGCGACTCCCGGCGGATACTCGAACCCGCCGATCCGCACCCGTCGCTGCGTCAGTCGCGGCTCCACCGAGGGCAGCACCGGGCGCAGTCGCAGGATCTCCTGGACAGTCGCGGTGAGGTACTCGTCGCCGTCGTCCGCGTCGAGTTCGGCGCTGAGTCGCGCCGCGATCCGCGGTTCCCGGGCGAGGTGCGCGAACGCCCACGCGAGTTGCGAGGCGGTCGTCTCGTGCCCCGCGACCAGCGCCGTCAGCAGCTCGTCGCGCAGCTCCTGGTCGCCCATCTCGGTGCCGTCCGGCTCGTGGCGGGCGCTCAGCAGCGTCGACAGGATGTCCGAGCCGGGCGTGGCGCCCGCGTGCAGCGCGGCCCGGCGCTCGCGCACCTCCGCGAAGATCAGCTCGTCGGCACGCGCAGAGGCGCGCCTGAAGCGGCGCAGCACCGGGAGCCAACGCGCGAAGGTGTGCGCCGCGGGCACGACCGACACGGGATGCTCTGCGAACGCGAGCACTTCCGTGACTGCCGTGCGCAGGTCGTCCAGGCGCGAGCCGCGGTTGCCGGCACCTGGAGTTGGCGGCTCGAGCCCGAACACGGCCCGCAGCACGATCTCGAGCGTCAGGCGCTGGAGTCGCGGATGCAGCCGCACCGGTTCGTCGGTTGGCCAGCCGGCGAGCTCGGCCTCGGTCAGCTCGACCATCAGTCCGGCCAGCTGTTGCATCCGCTCGCCGTGGAAAGCGGGCAGCAGCAGCCGGCGCTGCTCCATGTGGGCGTCCTCGTCGAGCAGGATCACCGAGTTGCGCCCGAGGATCGGCTCGAGGATCCGCGAGCCCTCGCCGGGGTGCAGCACCTCCGGATCGGCTGCGAACACCTCGCGGATCTCGTCCGGATCGGACAGCACCACGAGCGGCGGCTGGAACGGCAGCCTGACGGTCGCGCGGCGCCCGTAGCGTCTCAGCCTCAGGATCGCCGCGGACGGTCGCGTCCACATCCAGATGAGCTGGAGCAGCGGCGGCAGCGTCGGTCCGGGTGGCAGCTCCGATATCATCGTACGGCTGAGTATATGTACTCGATCGTATGTAAGCAACTGCTGGTCGCCAACGGTGCCGCGCGGGACATTTGATCGCAGCGTGCGCCGGGCCCGCACGCGTGCGCAACTGCTCGAGGCCGCCGCACGCGTGTACAGCGACCACGGCGTCGAGGGCGCGACGCTCGACGAGGTCGCCGAGGAGGCCGGCTACACCAAGGGCGCCGTCTACGACCATTTCGGCAGCAAGGACAGCCTCCTGTTCGCACTGCTCGACGAGTACCTGGCCGGCGAGGTCGCCGAGCAGGTGGCGATCTTCGAGGCCCACCGCGAGGCTCCAGAGCGGCCACGGATCGGCGCCGATCGGTGGGTCGAGCACCTCGAGCAGGACCCGAGCGCGTTCCAGCTGTTCATCGAGGCGTGGGTCAGGGGGCAGCGCGACCCCGAGGTACGGGCCCGCGTACTGGCCGCGATCGAGCCGATGCGCGAGATGTTCCGGACCTTCGGGCAGGAGCGCGCCGCCGAGCACGGCGAGGCCCGCAGCGAGGTGCTGACCGAGGGCGCCGCCGACATCATGGCGGCGCTCGGCGTCGGCTTCGCGTTGCTGAAGCTGACCGACCCCGAGCGCGTGCCGTCGCGCCTGCTCGGCATCGCGTATCTGGTGTTCATCGTCGCTCTGACGACGAGCCCGGAGGCGCGGGCGCTGATCGAGGGCGCCTTTGACTGAAAGCGGGTCCGACAGCGGGTCCGGCGCGCTATGCGGTCGCCGCTATCCCTGCCCGCGCTCGAGCCCGAGGAGTGCGCGCTTGCGGTCGATGCCGCCGGCGTAGCCGCCGACACCGCCACCGGTGTGCAGCACGCGGTGGCAGGGGACGACGATCGGCAGCGGATTGCCGCCGAGGGCGGTGCCGGCCGCCCGGAAGGCGCGCGGGCTGCCGGCGCTCGCTGCGATCAGCTTGTAGCTCGAGACGGCGCCGTACGGGATCCGGGCGGTGGCGCGGAGCACGCGGCGGGCGAACCCGGAGCTCAGGCGCCAGTCGAGCGCGACCTCGAACTCGCGCCGCCGCCCCGCAAAGAACTCATCGAGCTCCCGCCGGACCGGGTCCAGCCGCCCGGGCGCGCGCAGGATCCGCGGCGAAACGCGCGCCGACAGCTCGGCGAGGACGGCATCGACGCCGGCCCCGCCCGGTTCGAGGTAGGCGATCCGCACGAGGCCGTGGGGCGTGGCCGCGAGCAACAGCTCGCCGACGGGCGAGTCCTCGGTGGCGTAGGCGACATCGAGCAGCCCCGCGACGGCGGCCGCGGCGCCGAGCTCGGGGAGCGGACCGGGATCAGTGTCTGCAAGCGGTGGCAGGCGAAACTCGTCAGTCATCGCTCCACCTCCCGTCGCAGGCGCTTGAGCCCCTCGTGCACGCTGCGGCGTGCCGCCTCCTCGCTGCAGTCGAGCACCGCGGCGATCGCGCCGTAGTCGGCATCGAAGCCGAAGCGGAGCGCCACCGCCGTGCGCTGCTTGGGCGGCAGCGAGCGGACCGCGACCCACACGGTGCCGTCCCGGAGCTCCGGATCGGTGACGGTTGGCTCCGGCAGGTCGTCGCCCGCCGGGATCGGCGTCCGGCGCCGCCCGCGGGCGTGGTCGATCGACTTGCGGTGGGCGATCGTGAACAGCCATCCGCGGAGATTCGCGGCGTCCCGCAGACGCGGATACGCGCGCAACGCCGCGAGCATCGTCTCCTGGTAGCAATCGTCGGCGTCTCCGCGCCCGACACCGGCCACGAGGAATCGGTGCACGTCGTGGCCGTGGGCGTCGAGCAGCGCCTGGAACGGGGGAAGCTCCACACGGGATTGAACGCGGCGGGCGCTCACAGCGTGAGATGGTGCACCCTTCAGGCGACGGTGAAGCCTCCGTCCACCGGCAGGATCGACCCGGTCACGTAGCTCGCGCCGATCAGGTAGCGGATCGCGTCGGCGACCTCCTCGGGCCGGCCGACCCGCCCGGCGGGGAGGCTCGCGCCGATCGCATCGAACTGCGCGCGGCGCTGATCCTCGGGCAGGAACGACCACCACGGCGTGTCGATCGCGCCGGGGGCCACGGCGTTGACGCGGACCGGCGCCAGCTCCGCCGCGAGCGGCGAGACGGCGCGCTCGATCGCGCCGTTGGCAGCCGCCAGCGCGACGGTGCCCGGAAACGCGGCGCGGGCGCTCGACGCGGACACCATCGTGATCGACTCGGTCACCGAGGCGCGCTGGATCGCGAGCAGATACGGCACCGTCTTGCCCTCGAACGCGCTCCGAACCGCCGCGGGCTCGAGCTCGCGCAGCGGCCCGAAGCCCTCGGACCCCTGGCTGAACGCGAGCACGAGGTGCTCGAAGCTGCCGGTTCGCTCGAACAACCCCGCGACCTCCTCCGGCGCCGTTCCGTCGACGCGCTCGCCCGCGATGCCGGGGTCGAGCGAGTCGAGCTTTGCCTGATCGCGCCCGGTGACGATCACCTCCGCGCCGTCGCCCGCGAGCAGTCGCGCCGTCGCGAGGCCGATGCCTGACGTCCCACCCATGATCACAACTCGCATCTGGTCACCTCCTGGTCGAAGAATCGATACGAGACGTAGCGTATCGCATTGAGACGGGATAGGATCCGGAGATCATGGACCGCCGTCCCGGCCGCCCCCGCAGCGAGGAGACACGGCGCAAGATCCTCGCCGCCGCAATCGGCGAGCTCGAACAACGCGGGTACGGGGAGCTGACGGTCGAGGGGATCGCCGCCCGGGCCGGCGCAGGCAAGCAGACGATCTACCGCTGGTGGAGCTCGAAGGCCGACGTCGTACTCGACGCGATGCTCGAGCACGCGGCCGCGGCGATCGCGGTCCCCGACGATGGATCGCTGGCCGCCGACCTCGACGCGTTCCTCGCCGCCACGTTCAAGCAGCGCGGCCTGCGGCCGGTGCTGACCGGCCTGATGGCCGAGGCGCTGCTCGACCCCGCGTTCCACGACGAGTTCCGCGACCGCTTCCTGTTCGGGCGCCGGGCGGCGCTGCGCGGCATCTTCGAGCGCGCCGCGGGCCGCGGCGAGCTGGCGCCCGACACCGATGTCGAGCTGCTGCTCGACATCGTGTTCGGCGTGCTCTGGTACCGGCTGATGCTCGACCACGCGCCACTCGACGAGCAGGTGGGACGCGAGCTGGCGGCGCTGCTCACAGCAGCGGCGGGCAACGGAGGAATAACCTGATCGCCATGGAACATCGCACGCTTGGCAACGAAGGACTCGAGGTCTCAGCTGAGGGCCTCGGCTGCATGGGGATGTCGGAGTTCTACGGCGAGGGGGACGAGGCCGAATCGACCGCCACGATCCACCTCGCGCTCGACATGGGCGTGACCCTGCTCGACACGGCCGACATCTACGGCCCGTTCACGAACGAGGTGCTCGTCGGCCAGGCGATCGCCGAGCGCCGCGACGAGGTCGTGCTCGCGACCAAGTTCGGGATCGTGCGGGACCCCCAGAACCCCCGCGGGCGCGGCGTCAACGGGCGGCCCGAGTATGTCCACGCCTCGTGCGACGCCTCGCTGCGGCGGCTGAGCACAGACCACATCGACCTCTACTACCAGCATCGGGTCGACCCGGACGTGCCGATCGAGGAGACCGTCGGCGCGATGGCGGAGCTCGTCGACGCCGGCAAGGTGCGCTTCCTCGGGCTGTCCGAGGCGGGTGCCGAGACGATCCGCCGCGCGCACGCCGTGCACCCGATCTCGGCGCTGCAGACCGAGTACTCGCTGTGGACCCGGGACATCGAGGAGGAGATCCTGCCGACGATTCGCGAGCTCGGGATCGGCCTGGTCGCCTACAGCCCGCTCGGCCGCGGCTTCCTGACCGGCGCGATCACGCAGCCCGAGGAGCTCTCCGAGGACGACTTCCGCCGCCACAACCCACGCTTCCAGGGCGAGAACTTCAAACGCAACCTCGCCCTCGTCGCCCGAGTCCAGGAGCTCGCTCGCGAGCACAACTGCACGCCGGCCCAGCTGGCGCTCGCCTGGGTGCTGAATCAGTCCCGCCCGCCCGAGATCGTCCCGATCCCCGGCACGAAGCGACGCAAGTACCTGGAGGAGAACGTCGAGGCGACCGAGATCACCCTCAGCGCCGAGGACCTCGCGAGGATCGACGAGGCGGCGCCGGTTGGCGCCGCCGTCGGCGATCGCTACCCCGACATGAGCCGCGTCGGCATCTGAGTCGCTCGGGCGCCCGCTGCCCGGCCGCTCAAGCCGGTCCGGACAACCGTCGATAGTCGTAGCAGGTGATGGCGCGCGCGACACACGGCAGGCGGGGACAGACGGTGGTTGCGATCCTCGGATCGGCGATCGCGATCCTCGCGTTGGGCGGCGCCCCGGCCGGCGCGGCGGCCGGCGCGTGCTCGGCCCGGGACGGCAGCTCCGGCGCGTGGACCTCGGACTTGAGCGCGGTGCTCGCCGCGGCGCACACGGGTGACGTGATCCACATCAGGGGCACCTGCACCGGCAACTTCACCGTGACCGTGCCGCTGACCCTGTCGGGCGACCTGATGGCGGTGCTGAACGGCGCCGGACACGGGACCGTGCTGACGATCGACGTGCCGAGCGGGACCGTGAGCATCAAGACTCTCGAGGTGACCGGGGGCTCGGCCCCGGTGGGCGGCGGGATCGCGGCCGACCCGGGCGTGAGCAGCTCGCTGACGCTCAGCCTCCTCTACGCCCGCATCATCGGCAACACCGCCGGCACCGCCGGCGCCGGCCTCGACGCGGGCCGCATCGCGGCGCTCGACATCACCGAGAGCCTGTTCAAAGACGACACGATCACGCCGGGGTCCGAGGGCGCCGAGGGGGCGGCGATCGCGTCGGGCGCTCCGGGCGACTTCGACCTGTCGAACATCCTCAGCAACGCCGCGACGGCGGCGCCCGGCCAGACGGTCACCGGCGGTGCCGTGTACCTCACCGCGCGCTCGACGCTCTACGGCATGAAGATCGAGGACACGACCGTGAGCGGCGGCGTGATCGACGGCGCGGGACTGGGAACGACAGCGCCCGTCACCGTCGGCGACTCGACCGTGGAGGGCAACAAGGCGACGACGAGCAGCGGCGCGATTGCCGGTGTCGGCGTCTACGCGGCCGGGCCGACCGCCGCGATCGAGCACACGGCAACCTTCGGCAACATTGCGACGAGCGGCAGCGGCGCGATCGAAGGCACCGGCGTCGACGCCGCCTCGAGCACCGCGCTGAGCTTCTCGGGAAGCTCGGTTGGGACCAATCTTGCCACGACGCAGTCAGGCCTCATCCGGGGTGTCGGCGTCGCCGGCGGCGCCCAGGACACCCTCAGCGACAGCGGGGTCGTCCTGAACCAGGGCAGCTCCACGACCGGCACCGTCGACGGGGGCGGCATCGCTCCAGGCGGCTCGCTCAGCATGACCGGAGGGATGATCGACGGCAACACGGTCAAATCGGTGAGCGGTCTCGGCGACGGCGGCGGGATCTGGACGAGCGTGCCGGCCAGCATCTCGGGCGCGCAAGTCGACGACAATTCGGCCTCCACAGCCGGCGGCGGCGCCTACCTCGCGGCAGGCGCGCTGACGATCACCGGCAGCCAGTTCGTGGGCAACACCGCTCCGACCGGCAGCGCGATCGACAACGTCGGCGGCACCGTGACGGCGACCGACAGCCTGATCGACGGCAGCTGCGTCGGCTGCAGCTAAGCCACTCCGTCGACGTTTCCGGCGCTCAGCACCGGAAACGTCGACAGAGTCCCCGGCAAGCTCTCGCCCCGCGCTTGATCGCAGACCCCCATCCGGGTACAAAGACAGCCATGGCACGCGCTATCTGGAGCGGCGCGATCAGCTTCGGGCTGGTCAACGTCCCCGTCAAGCTGTACTCGGCCACCTCTCCGAAGTCGGTGCGCTTCCACCAGCTGTCTGGCAAGACCGGGGCGCGGATCCGGCAGAAGCGGGTCGATGAATCGACCGGGGACGAGGTCGCCTACGAAGACATCGTCAAGGGCTACGAGCTCAGCCCGGACCGGTACGTGCTGATCGACTCCGACGAGCTCGACGCGCTCGATCCGAAGGCGACGCACACGATCGACATCGAGGACTTCGTCGATCTCTCCGAGATCGACCCGATCTACTTCGACAACTCCTACTACGTGGCGCCGTCGGCGGGCGGAGCCAAGGCCTACCGGCTGCTGCTCGAGGCGATGCAGGAGTCCGGCAAGGTCGCGGTCGGCCGGTTTGTCCTCCGTTCCAAGCAGCAACTCTGCGCTCTTCGCCCGACCGGGGAAGTCCTGACACTGTCGACGATGCTGTTCGGCGACGAAGTCCTCGCCCCGGATCGCATCGACGAGTTGGACTCGATCGCCGACGCCGAGGCAAGCGACCGCGAGCTGGCGATGGCCAAGCAGCTGATCGACTCGCTGTCGAGCGAGTTCGACCCTGCGAAGTACAGAGACGACTACCGCGATCGCGTGCTCGCCCTGATCGAGCGCAAGGCCGCGGGCGAGGAGCTGACGAGCCCGCCCGAGGCCGAGGAGCCGGCGGCCGCGCCCGACCTGATGGCCGCGCTCGAGGCGAGCCTCGCCGCGGTTCGCGCGGGCGACGGCGACGAGCCCTCGCCCAAGGCGGCGGCGAAGAAGTCCGCCGACGGGCGCTCCCGAGCGACTAAGCCGAAGGCGCCAGCCAAGTAGTACCGCGTGCACGGACCGGTCGCCTGGCGGATCGGTTCCATGCAATCGCGATCGCGCTCGTCTAGACCGGACGAGAAACACGGTAGCCTTAACCGGCCACCGCCGCCGTACCCCAGCAGGTCCCCCTCCTCCCATGTTCAAAGCACCGCCCGCACCAGCGGCCACTGGCCTCTACGACCCCGCAAACGAGCACGACGCCTGCGGCATCGCGCTCGTCGCGAAGCTGTGGGGCGAGGCGACGCACGCCGTCGTCGAGAAGGCGCTGGACGCGCTCGAGAACCTCGAGCACCGCGGCGCCGAGGGCGCCGACCCGAACACCGGCGACGGCGCCGGCATCCTCCTGCAGATCCCGGACGCGTTCTTCCGCGCGGCCGCCGCCGGCGTCGAGCTGCCCGCGCCCGGCCGCTACGGGGTCGGCGTCTGCTTCCTGCCGACAGATCCCGAGCGCCGCGCCCAGATCGAGCAGCTGATCGAGGAGACGATCGAGGCCGAGGGGCAGAAGCGGCTGTGGTGGCGCGACGTCCCGGTCGACGACCGCTACGCCGGCGATACCGCACGCGCGAGTGCTCCATGCATCAGACAGGTTCTGGTCGCCGCCGGCGACGAGGTCGCCGACCAGGAGGCGTTCGAGCGAAAGCTCTACGTGATCCGCCGCGTGATCGAGCGCAAGGCCGGCAACGCCGTCTCGTTCCCGAGCCTCTCCTCGCGGACGATCGTCTACAAGGGGATGCTGACCGCGCCGCAGCTGCCGCGCTACTTCACCGACCTGCGCGACCCGCGGCTGGCGACGCGGCTGGCGCTCGTGCACTCGCGCTTCTCGACGAACACGTTCCCGAGCTGGGAGCTGGCCCACCCGTTCCGGATGGTCGCCCACAACGGCGAGATCAACACGCTGCGGGGCAACATCAACTGGATGCGGGCGCGCGAGTCGCAGCTCGAGTCAGAGCTGTTCGGCGAGGACCTCGAGAAGGTGATCCCGGTGATCCAGCCGAGCGTGTCGGACTCGGCGACGCTCGACAACGTGCTCGAGCTGCTGGTGCTGAGCGGCCGCTCGATCCCGCACGTGATCATGATGATGATCCCGGAGGCCTACCGGACCCGCCGGGACCTCGACCCCGACCTGAAGGGGTTCTACGACTTCCACTCGTGCCTGATGGAGCCGTGGGACGGCCCCGCGGCGGTCGTCTTCACCGACGGGCGGATCGCCGGCGCGGTGCTCGACCGTAACGGACTACGTCCCGGCCGCTGGATCCAGGACACCGAGGGCTACGTCGTGCTCGCCTCCGAGACCGGCGTGCTGACGGTCGCGCCCGAGCACGTTCAGCGCAAGGGCCGGCTGGCGCCCGGCAAGATGTTCCTGCTCGACCTCGAGGAGGGCAAGATCGTCGACGACGAGCAGGCCAAGCGCCGCGTCGCCCGCCGCAAGCCCTACGGGCCGTGGTACGAGCGCTCGGTCGTGCACATCGCCGACCTGCCCGACCGTGAGCCGCGGGTGCCGCGGGTGGAGCCGCTGCGCTCCAGGCAGCTCGCCTTCGGCTACTCGCAGGAGGATCTGCGGCTGATCATCGCGCCGACGGCGGCGAAGGGCGAGGAGCCGGTCGCCTCGATGGGCAACGACGCCGCCCTCGCGGTCCTGTCCGACCGCCAGCCGCCGCTGTTCTCCTATTTCAAGCAGCTGTTCGCGCAGGTCACCAATCCGCCGATCGACCCGATCCGCGAATCGGTCGTGATGTCGCTGCAGGCCGGGGTCGGCGCCGAGGTCAACCTTCTGAGCGAGTCGCCCGACCAGGCGCACATGCTGGTGATGGACCAGCCGATCCTGCGCAACCACGAGCTCGAGAAGCTCCGCCAGGTCTCCCACGACGTGTTCGACGCGGCCACGCTCGACATCACGTGGCCGATCGAGCAGGGCCCGGACGGGATGGAGATCCGCCTCTATGACCTGTGCGGCGAGGCGGCGATGTACGTCGACAACGGCGCCAACATCCTGATCCTGTCGGACCGCAACCTCGGCCCCGAGCGGGTGGCGATGCCGTCGCTGCTCGCGGTCGCGGCCGTCCACCACCACCTCGTGCGGCGTGGCACACGCCTGCGGACCGGGCTCGTGATCGAGTCCGGCGAGCCGCGCTCGATCCACGACATGGCGACGCTGATCGGCTACGGCGCCGCGGCGATCAACCCGTATGTGATGTTCGAATCACTCGACGAGTTCGCCGATCACTCGCTGCTGCCCGTCGAGTTGGGCAGGGAGGAGGCCGAGAAGCGGATCGTCACGGCGATCGGCAAGGGCCTCCTGAAGACGATCTCGAAGATGGGGATCTCGACGATCCAGTCCTACTGCGGCGCGCAGATCTTCGAGGCGGTCGGCTTGGAGCCGGAGCTGATCGCCCGGCACTTCACCGGGACGGCGTCGCGGATCGGGGGGGTCGGCCTGGAGGAGCTCTCGACCGAGGCGATGGAGCGTCACTTCCGCGCCTATCCGCGGACCGCGCGCGACCTGCTCCCGGTCGGCGGCGTGCTTCAGTGGCGTCGCGACGGCGAGGTCCATATCTGGAATCCCGACACGGTCGCCAAGCTCCAGCACTCGGTCCGCGGGGCGAACGGTGACTCCTCGGCGACCTACGAGCAGTTCTCGGCGCTCGCCAACGACGACGCGACGCGGCACGCGGCGCTGCGCGGGCTGATGAAGCTCCGGCTCGCGGACGAGCCGATCCCGCTCGACCAGGTCGAGCCCGCGACCCAGATCGTCAAGCGCTTCACGACCGGCGCGATGTCGCTCGGCGCCCTCAGCCGCGAGGCGCACGAGACGCTTGCGATCGCGATGAACCGGCTTGGCGCCAAGTCGAACACCGGCGAAGGCGGCGAGGACCCGGCCCGCTATACGCCGGATCCCAACGGCGACAGCCGCCGCTCGGCGATCAAGCAGATCGCGAGCGGTCGCTTCGGCGTGACGATCCACTACCTGGTCAACGCCGATCAGCTGCAGATCAAGATGGCGCAGGGCGCCAAGCCGGGCGAAGGCGGGCAGCTCCCCGGCCACAAGGTCGACGAGTACATCGCCAAGATCCGCAACTCGACCCCGGGCGTCGGACTGATCTCGCCGCCGCCGCACCACGACATCTACTCGATCGAGGATCTCAAGCAGCTGATCTACGACCTGCGGTGCGCCAACCCGCAGGCGTCGATCTCGGTCAAGCTGGTCGCCGAGGTCGGGGTCGGGACGGTCGCCTCTGGCGTTGCCAAGGCCAACGCCGACCACATCACGATCTCGGGCGGCGACGGCGGCACCGGCGCCTCGCCGCAGTCCTCGATCCACGGCGCCGGCGTCCCGTGGGAGATCGGACTCGCCGAGACCCAGCAGACGCTGCTGCTCAACGACCTGCGCTCGCGCGTCACGGTCGAGGTCGACGGGCAGCTGAAGACCGGTCGCGACGTGATCATCGCGGCGCTGCTCGGGGCCGACGAGTTCGGGTTCTCGACCGCGCCACTGATCGCGCTGGGCTGCATCATGATGCGCGTCTGCCATCTCAACACGTGCCCGGTGGGCGTCGCCACCCAGGACCCGGTGCTGAGGGCGCGCTTCAAGGGGACCCCCGACCACGTCATCACCTACCTGATGCACGTCGCCGAGGAGGTCAGGCGTCACATGGCCGCGCTCGGGGTGCGCCGGATGGAGGACCTGATCGGCCACACCGAGCTGCTCGACATGGATCCGGCGATCGACCACTGGAAGGCCCAGAAGGTCGACCTGACGATGGTGCTCGCGACGCCCGACATGCCGGCCGGAGTCCCGCGCCACCGCACTCGCGGCCCCGAGCCGGTGCTCGACGACGCGCTTGACTGGGATCTCGTGCGGCGCTGCGCGCGCGCGCTCGACTCGCGCGAGCAGGTGCGCTTCGGGCCGATCCCGGTGCGCAACGTCAACCGCACGGTCGGCGGCATCCTGTCGGGCGAGATCGCCCGCCGCCACGGGATCCGCGGGCTGCCGGAGGCGACCATCGAGATCTCCTTCTCCGGCTCGGCCGGCCAGTCGTTCGGCGCCTGGCTGGCGCCCGGTGTGAGCTTCCTGCTGCGCGGCGATACCAACGACTACGCGGGCAAGGGCCTGTCGGGCGGGATCGTCGTCGTGCGCCCGCCGGAGACGGTGTTGTTCCGCCCCGAGGAGAACATGATCGTCGGCAACACCGTGCTGTACGGCGCGACCGCCGGCCGCGCGTTCTTCCGCGGGTTGGCCGGCGAGCGTTTCGCGGTCCGCAACTCGGGAGCCTCGGCGGTGGTGGAGGGCGTCGGCGATCACGGCTGCGAGTACATGACAGGCGGCCGGGTCGTCGTGCTCGGGCCGACCGGGCGCAATTTCGGGGCGGGCATGAGCGGCGGGATCGCGTGGGTGTACGACAAGGACCGGCGCTTCGCCGGCCGCTGCAACACCGAACTGGTCGACCTCGAGCCCGTGCCCGAGGGCGATGATGTCGAACTGCGCGCGCTGATCGCCGAGCACGCCCAGCGGACCGGTTCGCTGGTCGCCCGCAACGTGCTGTCGCAGTGGGACCGGGGGCAGCGCGAGCGGTTCATCAGGGTGATCCCGCGCGACTACAAGCGCGCACTCGCCGAGCACGCGGCGGCGCAGGCGGCGCTGGTCGAGGCGTCCTGACGCGCGTATGGGCGAGGTCGGCGGCTTCCTCAAGATCCATCGGGTCGGCTTCAACAAGCGCGACCCGCGCGAGCGCGTGCTCGACTACCGGCAGTACTTCTCGCTCCAGGGCGACGCGGAGCTGCGCCGGCAGGGCGCGCGCTGCATGGACTGCGGGATTCCGTTCTGCCACGAGGGCTGCCCGCTCGGGAACCTGATACCCGAATGGAACGACCTCGTCTACCGCGACAAGTGGCGCGAGGCGATCGACCAGCTGCACGGCACCAACAACTTCCCCGAGTTCACCGGGCGGATCTGCCCCGCTCCGTGCGAGTCGGCGTGCGTGCTGGCGATCAGCGACGACCCGGTCACGATCGAGCAGATCGAACTGGCGATCGCAGAGCGGGCGTTCGTCGAGGGCTGGGTCGTGCCCGAGGTGCCGGCGCGGCGCTCCGGCAAGACCGTCGGCGTGATCGGCGCCGGGCCGGCCGGGATGGCGGCGGCCGCCGAGCTCAACCGCTGCGGGCACCTGGTGACGGTATATGAGCGCGACGAGGGCGCCGGCGGGCTGATGCGCTTCGGGGTGCCCGACGCGAAGCTCGAGAAGTCGATCATCGACCGGCGGGTGGCGCTGCTCGAGCAGGAGGGGATCCGGTTCGAGTACGGGGTCGACGCCGGGCACGAGCTGCCGATCGCCGAGCTCCAGGCCCGCCACGACGCGCTCGTGATCGCGATCGGCTCGCGTGTCTCGCGCGACATCCGGGTGCCCGGCCGCGAACTGCGAGGGATCCACTACGCGATGGACTACCTCTACCAGCGCAACCGCTGGGTGGCCGAGCTCGAAGGGCGCGCATTCCGGTCGACGCCGCCCGAGCACCAGATCACCGCGGCGGGCAAGCGCGTGATCGTGATCGGCGGCGGCGACACCGGCATGGACTGCATCTCGAACTCCAATCGCGAGGGGGCGCGCAGCACCGTGATCCTCGACGTCTACCAGGAGCTGAGCGACGAGGACCCGCGCCATCCGTGGCCACTACCGCCGAAGCGGACGCCGACGACATATGCGCTCGAGGAGGGTGGGCAGCGACGCTGGGGGACCGAGGTGACCGGCTTCGGCGGCGAGGACGGCCGCGTCACGGGCGTCTACGCGCGGCAGGTGACGGGTACCTCCTCGCGCGACCTCACCCCGGTCCCGGGGAGCGAGTTCGTGCTGCCGGCCGACCTCGTGCTGATCGCGATCGGCTTCGAGCACCCCGAGCACGACGGGCTGGTGGCCGATCTCGAGCTCGTGCTCGACGCCCGCGGGAATATCAGCACCAACATGACCTACAAGACCTCTGCGCCGGGCGTGTTCGCCTGCGGCGACGCGCGGATCGGGCAGTCGCTGGTCGTGACCGCGATCGCCGAGGGCCGCAAGTGCGCCCGGGTGGTCAACAAGGACCTCGGCGGGACGCCGATGGACCAGGACCGCGAGCTGCTGGCGATCGGTGCCTGGAGCGGAGAGTCAGACCGCACGCTGCGCCACGAGGCCGAAGCCGCCGGCACGGTCCGGCCGGGAGAGGAGTTCTTCAGCGGTCCGGGGACTCGGGACCGCTGAAACCGGCGTCGACCGGGCGCTGGGACAAGATCAGCTCAACGCCGAGAAGCTGATCTGATCGGGCTTGCACGGACGGGGTTGCGGCAGATATGCTGCCTGCTTGCCGAAGGGCGATTAGAGACCCGCGACGAGAGCCTGAGGGGCGACGGCAGGGGACGGCGCCTGTACCTCGAAAAGGTACGTGCAGGGCGTGCCAACTTTTTAGATTTGTAAATGCTTGGGCCGGGGAAACTCGCCCATGTCGGTCAGGGAACTGCGCCCCCACTTCCCTGACTCGCCGGGGGGCTCAGATGGATCTGGGCCCCCCGGCACCTGTTAGCGTTCGTGCACGAGGAGAGGGAAGCGTGAGTGAGACGCCAACAGTCTGCGTGGTCGGCGCCGGTTCCTCCGGGATCGCCGCGACCAAGACCCTGAGCGAGCGCGGGCTCGAGGTCGACTGCTACGAGAAGTCCGACCGGGTCGGGGGCAACTGGGTGTTCGGCAACCGCAACGGGATGTCGTCGGCCTACCGGTCGCTGCACCTCAACACCTCACGCGCCCGGACGCAGTACTCCGATTTTCCGATGCCGGCGTCCTATCCGGACTTCCCGCACCACGCTCAGGTCGCGGCCTACTTCGACGCCTACGTCGATCACTTCGGGATCCGTGACCGGATTCGGTTCGAGACGGGGGTCGAGCACGCGCAGCGCGATCCCGCCGACGGGACCTGGACGATCCGTACCGAGCACGGCGACAGCCACCGCTACGACGCTCTGCTCGTCGCCAACGGCCACCACTGGGACCCGCGCTGGCCCGAGCCGCCGTTCCCCGGGAGCTTCGACGGGGTGCAGATGCACTCCCACTACTACGTCGACAACGAGCCGCTCAGGGACCGCAACGTGCTCGTCGTCGGATTGGGCAACAGCGCGATGGACATCGCGGTCGAGTCGAGCTTCGTCGCCCGCCGGACGATCGTGTCCTCGCGCCGGGGCGCCTACATCCTCCCCAAGTACCTGTTCGGCCGTCCGATCGACGAGCTGAACGCGATCTGGCCAATGCCGCAGCTGCCGTGGGCGGTGCGGCGCACGATCCTCCAGGCGGTCTACCGGCTGGGCGTCGGCCGGATCGAGGATTACGGCCTGCCGACGCCCGACCACCGGATCGGCGAGGCCCATCCGACCGTGTCCTCGGACTTCCTCGGCCGCCTGATCCATGGAGAGGTGACCTGGAAGCCGAACCTGCGGGAGCTCGCCGGCGACTCGGTCGTGTTCGTCGACGGCTCAAGCGAGCCGATCGACGTGATCGTGTGGTGCACCGGCTACAAGATCACGTTTCCGTTCCTCGATCCCGACCTCGTCTCCGCCCCCGACAACGACCTGATGCTGTTCCAGCGCGTGTTCAAGCCCGGGATCGGCAACCTCGCGTTCATCGGGCTACTGCAGCCGCTCGGAGCGATCATGCCGATCGCAGAGGCGCAGGGGAGGTGGCTGGCGGCCTACCTGCGCGGCGAATATCACCTCCCGTCGCCCGCCTCGATGGAGGCCGGCATCAGAGGCGAGCGCGAGCGCCTGTTCAAGCGCTACGTGGCGTCGAAGCGGCACACGATCGAAGTCGACTACGACGAGTACCTGCGCGGCCTTCGCCACGAGGTGCAAGCCGGCGCGGCGCGGGCCCGTGCGGCCGGATTCTCTCTGCCGGTGCCGCCGCGGGCGGCCTTTAGTCGGACCTCAGCGCCGGCTTAGGAGCGTCGGTCCACGCTCTGCGCCCGGTGTGCAACGATTCGGCATCGGGTGCCGAGCTTCTGCCGACACAACCGGTTGATCCAGAACTGCACGATCTGCTCGCGCGAGCTGGAGATCGAGGCGCGGCCGATCGTTTCCTCGGGCAAGCCGGGCCTCAGCGCGCCGCGGCCGGCCGGCGGTGCCGGCCGCGGCGGAGCCCGCGGTGGCCAGGGCACCGGCTCCGCTGGATCTGGCGGCGGCGCGCGCGCTCAGGGGCGGACACGGGCGCCGGCGCGCGCCGGCGGCGTCAGCGTCCGGCGGCTCGCTCGCGGCGCCGAGGATGGCTACCAGTCAGCGCTCGTTCCGGGCCTGAAGTCGAGCGCCGACGCCGACCGGCTGGCGTCTGAGCTGGCGTTCGCGGCGGTCCGGCTGGAGCTGCTCGCCGACGATCCGCCGGGGCTGATCGCCGAGGTCGCGGCTGCGGGCGACGTCGAGGAGCGGACCTGGCTCGCCTTCCAGATCGTCTACATCTGCCCGCTCGACGACGATCGCCCGTTCGCCTCGATCGAGGCGGCGAGGACGACCTGGGCCTCGGGCGAGCTTCCCGACGTGGATGCGGTCAAGCTCGGGCCGCGCAGCCCGCACGAGCCGGGAAGGGGCGTCGCGACCCTGGCCGCCTACAGGGCCTGGGCGGCCCGCGCCTCCTCGCAGGCACTCGCGTTCGGCGGCGAGGCGTCGTGGACGCCCGAGCGCCGGTTCGCGCGCGTGTTCGAGCGTCTGGCGCTGCCCGGCATGCATCGCGATGCCCGCTACGACCTGCTCGTCGTGCTCGGGCGGACCGGGGTGTACGAGCTGCGTGGCGGGGCGCTCCAGCTGGTCGGCGACAACGACACGACGGTCGCCGCCAAGCGCGCGCTCGGGATCGGCGACACGTTGCTGCTCGATCGCCGCGCGGCCGAACTGGCGGAGGCATGCGAGGTCCCGCTCGAGTCGCTCGATCTGGCCCTGTACAACTGGGGCATCGGCCGGCGCGTCCGGCTCGGGGTGCCCGCCGGCGTCGAGCCTTCGCTCCAGGACGTGGAGCGGATCCAGGCGGCACTCGGCCTTTGAGGCCTGTCCAGACCCTTGACGCGGCTCCGTCCGGGGTGCCGCCTACATTCTGCGGCGTCCTTCCGTCCTCGAGTCGGAGCCCGCCCATGCCCCTCTGTTTCATCGAGCCGCAGAATGCAATTCGAGTGATCGCCGACTCCGTCGGGCGCGAGGCGCGCCGGCAGATCCTCGGCGAGGTGGTGTGCGCGTGGGTCGACGAGATCCCCGAGCCGGACCTCCAGGCCCACTACGCGAAGGCCGTCGCCGACCTCGACGAGCACGATCTGTCGCTGCTCGCCGCGTGGCACGCCTCGCTCGAGGTGATCGGGCACCCGATCCCGAGCAAGGAGTTCCTGATGGGCGTGTTCCCCTCGCTCGGCGAGAACCGGCGCGAGGCGCTGCGCATCGCCGCCGGGTTTCGAGGCGATGAGGCCTTCGAAGCCGGGGTCGGAGAGGAAGAGGCGCTCGACACCGTGCTCCCGTGGCTCTCCCGCGAGCGCTGCCTGCAGCTCGCCGGTGAGTGCCTCGAGCTCTACTGCTGGGACCGTCTCGGTTCCGAGAACTGACCGGGCTCGCAGGGTCGTCAGGCGGCGCGACGCTCGCCGACGAGTCCGTCGTGCGCGATTACGACGAGCGCGTCGACGACGCGCTCGTCGAACTGCGTGCCGCGACAGCGCCCCAGCTCGGCGAGGGCAGCTTCCTGGCTCAGTGCCCGCTGGTGGGGGCGGTCGACCGTCATTGCGAAGTACGCCTCGGCGGCGTGGATGATGCGGCTCTCCAGTGCGATCTGGTCGCCGGCGAGTTGCGACGGGTAGCCGCCACCGTCGATCCGCTCGTGGTGCGCAAGGACGAACTCGGCCGGACGCTCGTATCCCCAGGCCCGCAGCAGCTGGGCCCCGACAACCGGATGCGTCTTGACGATCCGGAACTCGTCGTCGTCGAGCGGGCCCGGCCTGTGCAGGATCGCCGGCGGGATTCCGATCTTGCCGATGTCGTGCAGCTTCGCGGCTGTGTGCAGGTCGGCGATGCGCTCGTCGTCGAGGTCGAGCGCGCGTGCGATCCTGACCGCCAGGATCGCGGTGTGGACGCCGTGGGCCACCATCTCGGGGTCGAGCGAGACGAGCAGCTCGAGTGCCTGGGTGCGCTCGACCGGAACGCCGACGCTGGTACGCCCGCCCGCGATCGTCGTTCGGTTCTTGCCGCTTCGCTTGGACTGGTACAGCGCCGCGTCGGCCGCTGCGATCAGCTTGTCCCGGGCGCGCGCGTGTTCGCGGAAGCCGGCGACGCCGGCGCTGATCGTGATCGGGTGCGGGAGCTCGGCACTGACGTCCGAGACCGCCGTCCGGAGGCGATCGGCGATCAGCTCCGCCTCGTCGGGGTGCGCGCCGGGCAGGATCGAACAGAACTCCTCGCCCCCGATCCGGAAGATCGTGTCGCCGGTCCGCACCGCGCCGCGCATCGCGTCCGCGACCAGGCACAGCACCTCGTCGCCGCGCTGGTGGCCCTGGAGGTCGTTGATCTCCTTGAAGTCGTCGATGTCGAGCAGGATGATCGAGAACTGCGGCGACGCCGAGACCAGCGCATCGAGCGTCTCGTAGAACACGCGATGCCCGAGCAGCCCGGTCAGCGAGTCGTGGCGGGCCTGCTCGACGCTGCGATCGTAGGCGAGCGCCTTGTCGATCGCGAGCGCGCCAAGGCCCGTCAGGTGTAGGAGCATCTCGTGCGCCTCCGACCGCTCCGCGGGCGGTTCGGCGACGGCCACGTAGCCGACCGACTTCTCGGCGACGATGAGCTGGAAGCGCTCCCAGCGCGTGCCCGAGCTCATCAGCTCGGGCTCCCCGCCGCCGTCCGTACCGGCGCTGGCGATCGCCGCCACGCTTCCGTCGCGCTCGACGTACACCACGCAACGGCTCACCTCCGCCTCGGACACCAGTGTGTCGGCGAGCATCGCGCCGATCGCATCGAGCTGGATCGTGCCGGCGAGCTCGGCGGTCAGCCGCTGGAGGCGGTGAAGCTGGGCAAGCTGCGAGCGCATGTTGCGCTGCAGCAGCCCGTTCTCGATCGCGAGCGCGATCCGGTGGGCGATCGCCCGCAGTTCGGTCGCCTCCTCGCTCACGAACGGGTCCTCGGCGCGGCGCAGCAGCAGCATCAGGCCGACCGCCTTGTCTCCGACGGTCAGCCGCGCGAACGCGACATGGCGCGGGTCGTACGCGGCGAGCCAGGCGGGCAGCGGCACGCTGGACGCGGCGGCGACGGTGACGGGATCGGCCGGGGCGAGCTCGTCGAGCGCCACGATCTCGGCCGGATCCTCGGGGATCTCCCCGGACTCGATCCCCCACTGCCCCTCGACCCGGGGCCCCGCGCCCGTGTCGACCACCAGCAGCGCGAGGTCGGCCGAGAACAGCTCCGCGACCTCGATCGCGGCACGATCGATCGTGCGGTCGAGGTCGTCGTGGCTCCCGAGCACCGCGATCACCTGGGACAGGCGGGTCGCGCGCATCAGCGCTCGAGCCGTGTAGTGCTCCATGTCCTCGAGTCGCGCCGACAGCGCGGCGTTCTGGGCGTGCAATCGCGCGAGGGCGTCCTCGGGCTGCGGGTCGGGGAGCTGGCTCATCTCACAGCGCGAGGACGGCCACGCTGGCGTTGTGAACGCCGCTTGAGCCGTCGACCCGCGCGAACTCGCCGTACGTGAAGAATCCGCACACCGGGGCTCCGGCAAGGCGCTGCGAGATTGCGCGCGCCTCCTCGGCGATGCGCTCTCCGAGCAGCGGTACACGGGAGCCACATGAGAACACCAGCGCCAGCTGCGGATCGCCTTCCAATTGGCTGCCGGCCGCGGCGGCTGCCTCGGTCGCGCCCTCGAGCAGCGAGTCCACCTCGCCGCGCATCACCTGAATGATGCTGTTCTCCGAGATGCCGGTGTTGAAGTTGAGACCGCCGCCCTCCGGCAGGTAGGCGTGCAGCTGGCGGACGTCGTAGCGACCGCGCCCGTTCGGGACGCCGACTGGGTGGCTCAGCACGTCGAGGAAGAACCGCGGGTCCTTCGACTCGATCGGATACGGAAGCTCGGCCAGGTAGGCCTCGAGCGCCGGACGCCCGTCGAGCTCCCAGACGATCGTGCCCTCGGTCCGCGTGACCAGCATCGGCCGCCCTCGCGGGCGCCAGCCGTGGCCGACGCTGACCGCCAACGGGTGGTCGCTCGTCAGCCACACGGCGAGGATCCCGTCGGAGCGCACGTGGCCGTCGCCGAAGGTTTGCGTGCGCTTCCACTGGAGCGTGTCGGCGGCGGCCCCGCCGACGAACGGGATCTTCGCTCCGGTCACAGCGTAGGTGCCACGCGCGACCTCGCGCTGGTCGGGGGTGAGGCCGTCGCTCAGCAACACGAGGGCCTCGTGCTCGCGCCGCTCGCCCGCTCGCTCGCGCGCGGCCTGTGCCGCCCGCCGCGCCGAACCGGCGATGTCGTCGCTGTCGCGCGAGATGTGGCAGACGCCGGCGCTGGTCGCGTCTCCGGCGACGTATGCGGCCACGCACCCGGAGGTGGGGTTCTCCGCATGGGTGAAGCTGCCCTGGCTCGTGCAGCCGGTGACGGTCGCCGGTCCGGCGGCGTCGACCGCCGCGTTGTAGAGCCGATCGATGTCGTAGTCGGCGGAGGCGAACAGCAGGAACAGGTCACCGGCCGCCGGGGTCCGGCCGTTGGCCGCCGCGAGCAGCGCCTCGCGGCCGGCCTGCGCTGAGTCAGGCGCCGAGGAGCACCCGACCCGATCCGAGCGCTCGGCGGCGCTCGTGTCTCTCGTTTGGACGGCCACGTCCCACCCTCCGTTCGACGGTACGTTGAACAACTACGCTTCTTATCGGTTCCATCGCCGTCAGCCTTGACGCGACGAGTGTTTGTTTCTAACCCGCCGCGAGCGCGGCTCTGATGTCCGCCGTGGCCTGCTCAGTGTCGAGGAATTGCACCGCGCGCATGCCCGCCGCGCGCGCGCCATCGCAGTTCACGTCGACGTCGTCGATGAACAGCGCCTGCCCGGCCGGCACGCCGAGACGGTCGAGCGTGATCTGGTAGATCTCCGGCTCCGGCTTGCGGACCCCGACGTACGCCGAGTCGACGACCAGTTCGAAGATCTCGTCGACGGGCAGCATCGCCCGCCAGCGCGGCTCCCACTCGCGCACGTTGTTCGTGCACAGCGCCATCCGGTAGCGCTCGGCGCGGAGCGCCCGCATCAGCTCGATCATCGGCTGGTTCGGCCGCAGGCCGGCGAAATACGCCTCGCCGAACCCGTGCATGTCGATCTTGCGCCCGAGTGCCGCGGTCAACTCGGCGGCAATCGCCTCGAGGAACTCATGCTCGGTGATTCGCCCCTTCTCGAGCTCATACAGCGGGTGCGCGCCGGTCCGCTCGGCGAGCACGCCAAGCGCGCCATAAAGGGCCTCGAGCGGGATTCCGGATTCCTCCTGGAAGGCGAGGAAAGCGTCCATCAGCGGCGATGTGAGGACGCCGCCGAAGTCGCAGACGACGGCGGTGATCAACTCGCGCTCACCAGCAGGTACACGCCGAGCCCGTCGTCGCCACGGCTCTGGCATTTCATCGCGCACGCCGTGACGCCGAGCCCGGTGGCCGACTCGACGACCGATCCGACACGCTCGCCGGCGACACGGCGGGGGTAGTGATCGCCATCTTCGGTCTCGCCGAGCCACAGCTCGAATCCCATCCGCTGCGGCCACGTTCCGGGACCGTAGGTGGTCGACAGCCGTGGATCGAAGACCTGCACGTGTTCGGCCTCGCCGAACACGTCGACGCTGACCACATCGCGATCCTGTCCCGAGCTGTTCGGTGGGCGGCGGGCGATCAACGCCGCGCCGTGGCCCGCGGCGAACCACGCCGTCACCAGGCGCAAGGACGCGGCCCGCCCATCGGTGCCCGGGTGCCGCACGCCGCGGGCGGCCAGTTCCAGCTGTTCGTCCCCGACGGTGCACGTGCCGGTGACGCCGCAGCGGATGAGCGTGCCGCTGCTGCCGGGCTCGGCGCTGAACGACAGCGCGGCGCCAGCGCTCTGGACCTGCCAGACCGCCGCGTCCGGGTCGAGCATCGCTTGGGCCGGCAGCAGCTCCCCGGCGCGCGCGCCGGCGACACGCGCGAGCACCAGGAGCGGATCGGATCCGCCGACGAGCACGCCCCAGATCTCCTGCTCGGTGTCGCAGAAGGCGGCCACCGGCACGTTCGCGCTCGCGCCCGGGCTCATGCCGGCAGTTGCGGCGGGGTGCTGTCGAGCGTCTCAGGGTCTACGTCGACCGCGGTCGAGTCGACGTCGTATGGACGGCCGCCGGCGCCGAACCGGATCGCGCGGACGACGAGGCGGTTTCGCAGGTTGCGGGCGATCAGACGCCGGGCGATGGCACGGGTCGGAGGCGCGAGCAGCAGGAGTCCGAGCGCGTCGGTGATGAACCCGGGCACGATCAGCAGCGTCCCGGCGCTCAGCACCAGTGCGCCGTCGAGCACCTCGCGCGCCGGCGCGCGAGGTGTTGCGAGCGCCTCTGCCAGGCGGCGCATCACGGCCCGACCCTCGGCGCGCAGGACGAGGCTCCCGAGCGGCATCGCCGCCAGCAGCAGGACGACCGTCAGGAGCACGCCGATCGCGCTCGCCACCGCGACCGCGGCAGCCAGCTCAGCGACGGGCCAGAGGATCAGGACGAACAGCCAGAGCATGGTTCACCGAAAGCGTACTCAGCGCCGCCCGCGGTCCGGCAGCGACCACCTGGCGCACGGCATTTCGTTAGACGCACCTATGCGAGGAGGACAGGGGTGCTGCCCTCGAGCCGCACCCCGGGCAGGTGGTCGAGTCCGACCAGCTCGATCAGCGTCCGGATCTGCGGCTGGGGGCTGCGCAGCAGGATCGCGCGTCCGCGGCAGCGAAGGCGGCGCGACAGCACCGCCAGGTCAAGCATCAGCGACGTGTCCGCGAAGACCAGCTCGCTCAGCTCGACGACGACGTCGGATTCGGCTCGGAACGCACGGGCGAACGCACCCCGGCGCCGGCCCTGGGTACTCCGATCCTCGTCGCCGGCGCATCGCAGGACAGGCGGGTTGTCAGCGAACTCGACGATCGCGCAAAGCTACAGAATCCGGCGGACGGCGGTACCTAAAAAATTAGAAATTCGTGCCGGCGCCGGCAACGCTCCCTCCGGGAGGGGCCTACACTCGACGCATGGTCTCAATCGAGGAAGTTCAAGATGCTCTCCGCGAGGTCATCGATCCCGAGCTGGGCCTCGACTTCGTCGAGCTCGGCCTGATCTACGACGTCGAGATCGACCCCGACGGGGCGGTCAAGGTCGTCTACACGCTGACGAGCCCCGGCTGCCCGATCGGTCCGCAGGTGGCCGAGCAGATCGAGGAGTTCGTCAGCGAGCTCGAAGGCGTCCGCTCGGTCGCTTCGGAGATGACGTTCTCACCGGCGTGGTCGCCCGACCTGATGAGCGAGGACGCCAAGTTCGCTCTCGGCTTCTGACCAAGCTTTCTCAGCCGTCGTCTTAAAAAATGTTGGGCGGGCCCGATCCTTCGGGCCCGCCCAACCATATTCCGCCCGCTAGTGGGCCGCTCAGGGGGGGCACGGCTGCACCAGCCGAGACGTGGGCGGACAGGACGGGAACCAAAGTTGACGCCGAGGTCCCCGTATGCGAGATAAACGGCTGGAACACCGCCAGGTTGGCGGCATGCAAAAAAATTTTCTGGCGTCAGTCGGCCGGTGGCCTCGAGCCCGTCCGGCGCGCGCGCATGTCGGCGGCCGGGCCGGTCGAGCTGCGCCGCCGCGCCGACGGCAGGATTGACTTGGTCGCGTCCGGCGCGGGGTCGTGGCCATTGCGCGGGCTCTCGTCGGTCGGGGTGGTCTCGCTCTCCACTTCCGCTTCCGGTTCGCCCCGCGCCGCCCGCAGCAGCTCGGCAAGCGAGGCGTCGATCCCGGCGGCGACCACGTCGATGTCCGGCAGCGCGTCGAAATCGCCGAGCAGGCCGTACTCGATGCGCCCGTTGTAGGACATGATCGCGATCGCCAGCGCGTGGTTCTCGGGCAGGAACGCAAGCGGGTAGACGTCGAGCAGCTGCCGGCCGAGGATGTAGAGCGGGAACTGCGGCCCTGGGATGTTCGTGACCAGCAGGTTGAACAGCCGGGTGGAGAACTGCAGGCGCGAAGCCTGCGCGAGGATCGTCGGCGGCGCCAGATTGTTGACGGCGGCGATCGTCGCCGCCCCGACCGCCTGCTTGGACTCCTTGAGCCCGTCCATCGCGGCGCGCACGAACGCCAGGCGCGTCACCGGATCGTCGATGTAGATCGGCAGCGGCCCGCGCATCGCCGTCAAGCGGTTGCCGAGCGTGTTGCGCTGATCCTCGGTGCGGACCGACACGGGCACGAGCGCGCGCATCTCCACCCCTTCGGTGCGAACGCCGCGCGAGCGCAGCCAGCTCGCGAGCGCGCCGGACACGACCGTCAGGATGACGTCGTTGATGGTCCCACCGAACGCGCGCTTGACCTCCCTGTAGTCGGCGAGCTGCTGGCGGACGACCGCGAACCGGCGGTGCGGCCCGATCGGCACGTTGAGCGGCGTGTCCGGCGCCGGGTTGAGCGTCGCCCAGACGATCTCGCCAACCCCCTCGAGCGCGTCGCGTACCGCTCCGAGCGTGCGACTCGGACGGACGCTCGCGGCGATCGCGCGGCTGATCAGGCTGACGCCGCCCTCGACGGTGCCCAGCAGCGTCGTCGCGAGCAGCTCGGCGGGCGACGGCTCGGGCCGCGGGTGCCACGGCTCCACGTCCGCGGCGACCGCCGGCGGCTCGGGCGTGAGGTCGAACAGCACCGTCGCCAGATCGACGCCGGAGATGCCGTCGACGAGCGCGTGATGGGTCTTGAAGATCAGCGCGAAGCGCTCCTGCTCGGACTCCTTGTCGGGCTGGAGCCCCTCGACGATCCAGCTCTCCCACAGCGGCTTTGAGCGATCGAGCCGCTGCGACGCGATCCGCGACGCCAGCCGCAGGAGTTGCTGTTCGGTCCCCGGCGCCGGGAGCGCGGTGTGCCGGACGTGGTACTCGAGGTTGAAGTTGGCGTCGTCGATCCAACGCGGGTTGCCCGCCTCGAGCGGCGGGATCGCGAGCTTCTGCCGGTAGCGCGGGACCAGGTGCAGGCGGCTGCGCACTTGCTCGAGGTACGCAGCGAACGCGGGTGCGGGCCCCTCGAACACCAGCACGGCGCCGATGTGCATGTGCGACCCGGGCCGCTCCTGATGCAGGAAAGAAGCGTCGGTCGCCGTCAACCGGTCCAGATGCCGCTGTGCCATGCTTCGCTGCCTCCGAGTGCGCGCACAGGATCGCGCGACGCCGTCGGCCACAGCCTACGCCTCCAAGCGCAGCGCGGGGTCCGGATAGACTGGCCCACGTGGCCACCGCTCCCGAGAGGCTCCTGCTGGCAACGCCGCGCGGCTATTGCGCCGGCGTCGACCGGGCGGTCCAGACCGTCGAGCGTGCGCTCGAGTTCTACGGTGCGCCGGTTTACGTGCGCAAGGAGATCGTGCACAACAAGCACGTCGTCGAGCAGCTGCGCGCACGCGGCGCCGTGTTCGTCGACTCCGAGACCGAGGTCCCCGAGGGCGCGACCGCGGTGTTCTCGGCCCATGGCGTCTCGCCCGAGGTTCACGCCAACGCGCGCGACCGGCGGCTCAACACGATCGACGCCACCTGCCCGCTCGTCACGAAGGTCCATCGCGAGGCGGTCAAGTTCGCCGGCGACGGCTACACGATCGTGTTGATCGGCCACGCCGGGCACGAGGAGGTCGAGGGGACGATGGGCGAGGCGCCCGACCACATCGTCCTGATCGAGACCGAGGCCGACGTCGACGCGCTCGAGGTCGCCGATCCGGGCAAGGTCGCCTACGTCTCACAGACCACCCTGTCGGTCGACGAGACCCGCGCGGTGATCAACCGGCTGCGCGAGCGCTTCCCGGCGATCGTCGGCCCCCGGACCGACGACATCTGCTACGCGACCACCAACCGCCAGGCTGCCGTCAAGCAGCTGGCGCGCGAATGCGATCTGGTGCTGGTGATCGGCTCGCGCAACTCGTCGAACTCAAACCGGCTGGTCGAGGTCGCCCGCGAGCACGGCGCCGACTCGTACCTGATCGACAACGAGGCCGAGGTCCGCGACGAGTGGCTGCACGGCAAGGCGGTCGTCGGCATCACCTCGGGCGCGAGCGCGCCCGAGGAGCTCGTGCAGCGGCTCGTCGAGTTCTTCCGCGCGCGGGGCACCGAGGATGTGCAGGAGCTCGAGGTCGTCCATGAGGACGTGCGCTTCATGCTCCCCAAGAAGCTCCGCCAAGAGCTCGCGACCACGTAAGGGCCAGCTCGCACAGGCGTGCGCACGCTCGTCGTCTCGGACCTGCACCTCGGGGCGCGCGGCGCCCGTGCGCTCCTGGAGGCGCGCGATCCGCTCGAGCGACTGACGAGCGCGCTCGCCGGGACCGACCGCCTGGTCCTGCTCGGCGACGTGCTCGAGCTGCGCGAGGGTCCGCTGCGCGACGCGCTGGAGGCGGCGACCCGGGTGCTTGCGCGGATCGGCAACGCGCTCGCGCCGGATCGCGAGGTCGTGCTCGTGCCCGGCAACCACGACCACCATCTGCTGGCCCCATGGAGCGAGCGCCGGTCCGCGGGCGTCCCACCCGCGCGGCTCGGCTTGAGCGCGGCCGTCGACTGGGCCGGGGGCGAGCCGCTGGCCGCGCTCATCGCGGCGCTCGGCGCCGGCGGCGCGCGCGTGCTGGTCCGCTACCCGGGCGTGTGGCTCGGAGATGGCGTCTACGCGACGCATGGTCACTACCTCGACTGCCACACGACCGTGCCCGTGCTCGAACGCCTCGCGGCCGGCGCCAACGCGCGGGTGCTGCGTCGCCGGGTCGACCGGTTCGCGTCCGCCGAGGACTACGAGGCGGTGCTCGGCCCGAGCTACGCGTGGATCCACGCGATTGCGCAGGCGCGCGCGATCCCGACCGGCGCCGGGGCGCCGGTCGACGCCTCCGTCAGCCTGTGGCGGGCGCTCGGGAGCGGCAGCCGCGACGGGCTCCGGCGGCGCGCGACCGCGGTCGCGGTTGCAGCGGCGGTGCGCACGCTCGGGCGCGCCGGCCTTGGGCCGCTGCGCGGTGATCTGTCGGCCTCGGAGCTCCGGCGGGCGTCGCTGGCAGCGTTCGGCGCCACGCTCCAGGCGCTGTCGGTCGGATGCGAGTACGCGATCTTCGGTCACTCGCACCGCGCCGGACCGCTCCCGCGCGACGCGGCGGCCGAGTGGCGAGCGCCGAGTGGAGCGCGCATGCTCAACGCGGGCTGCTGGGTGCACGAGCCCGATTTCATCGGCCCAGACCCGAGCAGCAGCCCGTACCGCCCGGGCTTCGCGGTCGAGCTCGACGCAGAGCGCCCGCCGCGCCTGGTCAACCTGCTCGATCCGTCACACGACCCGGGGGCCGAGCAATAGCAAGGCGATGAAGGTTCACCGCCTCGATCCACGCGGCTGGCCCGACCGGGAGCTGCTGGCAGCCGTGGCGGCGCGTGACGGCGCTGCCTTCTCGGTGTTCTACCGCCGCCACCTGAGCGCGGTGATCGCGTACCTGCTTCGCCAGACGGGAGATCCGGAGATGGCCGCGGACCTCGCCGCCGAGGTGTTCGCGGCGGTGCTGCTGTCGGCCTCCAGGTACCGGGCGGCGGGGACATCGGCGCTCCCCTGGGTGATCGGGATCGCCCGGCACAAGCTGCTGATGAGCCTGCGTCGCGGCCGGGTCGAGGCGCGCGCCCGGCGTCGGCTCGGGCTCGAGCCGGTCGAACTCGACGACCTCGACCTGCAGCGGGTCGAGCGCCTCGGCGACGCCGGCGCGGGGCGCCTCGAGCAGCTCGTCGGGCAGCTCCCCGAGCGCGAGCGCGCGGCGGTTCGCGCCCATGTCGTCGACGAGCGCAGCTATCGAGAGATCGCGAGCGAGCTCGTCTGCTCCGAGCTGGTCGTGCGCAAGCGCGTCAGCCGCGGGCTCGCGCGGGTGCGCGAACAGATCTCGAACACGGGTCCGGCCTCATGACTCGGGACTACCTGGACGAAGTCGAGGCGCAGCTCGTCGCGCGCGTGCAGCGGGGCGACCACAACCGGCGCCCGCGCGGCCGCCGCGAGCTCGTCGCCGTGCTGCCGGCGCTGCTCGCGACGGCGGTCGTCGTCGCGGTTGTGCTGAGCGTCGCCGGGGGCAGCCCGCGCCACGCCCGCACCGGCCATGCCGCGACACGCGGGACTCGTACCGAGGCTCCGGCCACGGTCACGACGCCGCCCACGGTCACGACGCCGCCGACCGCAGCCGGCTCGAGCACGACCGTGCCGTCCACGACCCCGGTGCTCGCGACCTCCCCGTCGGGTCCGGTCCCGGTCGGCTTCACTCCGGACTCGTTCACGGCGATCGGCGAGCTGACGTGGTGGCTGCTCGGCACGGCTCCGTGCTCGAGCGCGCCGTGCACGTCGATCGTCCGCACCGACGACGGCGGCCGCACGTTCGTGGGGATCCCGGCGCCGGGAACCGATCAGGTGTCGGAGCTGCGCTTCGCAGACGCCGAGAACGGGTTCGCCTACGGACCCGAGCTGTGGGTCACCCACGACGCGGGTGCGACCTGGAATCAGGTTTCGGTCCCGGGCAGCGTCAGGGAGCTGGCGATCGGCTCCGGGTATGCCTACGCGATCGTGCGGTCGGGGAGCACGGGCGAGTTGCTGCGAGCGGCGACCTGGAGCGACTCGTGGACGGAACTGCCCTTAGCCGGCGACGCCTACGGCGGGCTCTGGGTAAACGGCAAAGACGTGATGCTCGAGTCCTCGACCACGAGCGGATCGGCGATGCAGCTCCTCGTCTCGCCCGATGACGGGGCGACGTTCAGCGCACGCGCTCTACCGCCGAGCATCGCGTGCAACTTCGACGGCGCGCTGCCGGCGATCTGGGCCGACTGCGCGACCGGGACGCTGAGTGGCGTCTGGCGCTCGCAGGACTCGGGCGCGACCTGGGTTGCGGCGGGCGGCGACGCAACCCGCTCGGGCGTGCCCGGCGAGCCCAACTCGGCTGCATTCGCCGCGGCATCGCCGGTGGTCGCCGTGTACGGCTACCAGCAGCTGTTCCGGACGGCGGACGGCGGAGCGACCTGGTCGCAGGTGCCGACGCCCGCCGGGATCACCTGGTGGCAGTACCTCGGCTTCACCGATGCCACGCACGGCGTCGCGCTTGGCTACGCCGGAACCGAGAAGCCCGCCAACGAGCGCCTCTACTACACGACCGACGCCGGCGCCACATACCACCCGGTGACGATCGCCGGATCGTGAAGCGCCTCCGCGCAGCGCGCTCAGCTGCGCGGGACGCTGGGTGCTCGACGCTGCTCAGCCAATCGAGCCGATCACGCCCGGGCCGGCTAGCCCGGGCGTGAAGCAGACAGCGTGGCATTCGACGCCGGGGCCGATCTGGAGGTCGAGCTCGCCGGACGTGCTCTGCTCGTGCGCGATCAGCTCGTAGGCGCCGGGATGCTCGACCGTCAGCTCGCGGCCGTTGGCGGCGACCGTGCCGCGGCCGGACAGGACCGCCCAGACGGCGCCCGCCTCATAGGGACCGCTGTACGGCCCGGCGACGTCATCGCTCTGGACGGCGAGCGACGCTGCGGGCGC
>Ga0302229_10000100_pt1 | contig 66838 bp, 56 predicted proteins | sample II_Palsa_N1_3_FD_193518 | JGI IMG/M metagenome (GOLD analysis project Ga0302229, IMG submission 193518) | Peat permafrost microbial communities from Stordalen Mire near Abisko, Sweden - II_Palsa_N1_3 | ecosystem: Environmental > Terrestrial > Soil > Palsa > Peat permafrost | place: Sweden... | reverse complement strand
TTCCCGGCCAGCCTGGCCGGCCCCGCCCGTCCCGCCAGGCCCGCCCGCGCCGGCGGCAAATCCCCCGCCGAGCCCGGCCGGGACGATTACCTCCAGCCGCTTGCCGCCCACCTCGACCGTGATCCGCTCGCGCCCGGCGGGCGGCCCGGTATCCTCGGCCGCCGGCACGGCATCCTGCGGCGCCAGTTCCCCGGCGAACTCGGTCTCGATCCAGCGGGTATGCACCGTGAACGGCTCGGTAGTGAACGCCGGGTCGCTGACCACCGCGCGGTGGAATGGCAGCACCGTCGGCATGCCGCCGATCTCGAACTCGGCCAGCGCGCGGCGGGCCCGCTGCAGCGCCTCGGCCCGGCTGGCCCCGGTCACGATCAGCTTGGCGATCAGCGAGTCGAACGCCTGCGGCACGGTCATCCCGGGGCCGTAGCCGGCGTCCAGGCGGACGCCGGGACCAGACGGCGGCCGCCACGCCGAGATCGTGCCCGGCGCGGGCAGGAAGTTCCGCCCCGGGTCCTCGGCGTTGATCCGGAACTCGATCGAGTGCCCGCGCAGCTCAGGATCGCCGTAGCCAAGCTCCTCGCCATCGGCGATGCGGAACATCTCCCGCACCAGGTCGATCCTGCTCACTTCCTCGGTTACCGGGTGCTCGACCTGGAGCCGGGTGTTCACCTCAAGGAACGACACCGTGCCGTCGCGAGCGACCAGGAACTCACAAGTGCCTGCCCCGACGTAGCCCGCCTTGCGCAGGATCGCCTTGGAGGATTCCCGCAGCAGCCGCTCCTGCTCGCCGGTCAGGAACGGCGCCGGCGCCTCCTCGACCAGCTTCTGGTGCCGCCGCTGCAGCGAGCAGTCCCTGGTCGATACGACCACGATGTTCCCGTGGCTGTCTGCCAGGCACTGCGTCTCGACGTGCCTCGGCCGGTCCAGGTAGCGCTCGACGAAGCATTCGCCGCGGCCGAACGCGGCGACCGCCTCGCGCACCGCGGACTCAAACTGCTCGCCGATCTCCTCCATCGTCCGGGCAACCTTCAGGCCGCGGCCGCCGCCGCCGAACGCCGCCTTGATGGCGATCGGCAGTCCATGCTCGGCCGCAAACGCGGCCGCCTCCTGCGCACCGGAAACGGGGCCATCGGTGCCAGCCGCCAGCGGCGCGCCGACCGCCCTGGCGATCTGCCTCGCCGCCACCTTGTCGCCGAGCGCCTCGATCGCGGCCGGGGGCGGGCCGATCCAGGTCAGTCCCGCGCCGCTGACCGCCCGCGCGAAGTCGGCGTTCTCGGCCAGGAAACCGTAGCCGGGATGGACCGCGTCGGCGCCGGAGTCGGCGGCCGCCTTAAGGATCTTGGCGATGTCGAGGTAGCTTTCGGCCGCGCTCTCGCCGCCAAGCGCATAGGCCTCGTCTGCCAGCACGACGTGCAGCGCGTCGAGATCCTGGTCAGCATAGACAGCTACGCTGCCCAGCCCCGCGTCCCGGCACGCTCGCACCACCCGGACCGCGATCTCGCCGCGGTTGGCGATGAGGACCTTGCGCACGAACCGGCTCCTCTCGACTGCGCAGGAGTCTAGTGAGAATGTGCAGAGCCGCCGGCCTGGGCCTGCCCCAAGGTCGCCGGCACCGAGCCCGCCAGCTGCCTGACGCCAGCGGCCGCGCACCGCCAGCGGCGACGGCGGCTAGCGGGGCAGCGCGCTGGCACGCCAGCCGCCCGGGCCGCGCGGAAGAGGTTCCCGCAGCAGCCGGGATCTCGACGACCATTCATTACGCGGCCGTCCCGCCACCTCAGCAGCGCTGGCCGGCGCCGTCCGGGCCGCGAGCACCGCCACCAGGGCCGCGATCTCCTCGGCGGACGGGTTCCCGCTGACCACGGTGAGCACCGGCGCTGCGGCGGGGCCGGGCTGCGCCGCGGGACCGGCTGGGAGGGCCCCGTTCCGGCCGGGTCTTTTCATCGGAGCCGGCGGCACGGCAGTCAGCTTCTTGATCTGCCGACGCCGATGCCGAACTGGCGGTGCACGCGTTCCCAGAACGCGTCCCGCAGCCACTCCCTGGCCTCCTGGTAGGCCCGCAGTGACAGGCCGAGTTCCTTCTCGGCATCGACAAGCAGCTCCTTGTCGATGACCGGCGGCAGGATCGGGCCGGGCAGCAGGTCGCGGATGTTGTCCTCGCCGCGGGTCAGTATCCACCGCTGCGCCACGTGCTCGCCCGCCTCCTCGACCCGCTCCCGCTCCGGGCCGAGCCTGGCAGCCACCGACGCCGGCACCGGCGGGGGGACCGGGCCTGGCCTGGCCTGCGGCCGTGCCACATGCCGTTCGCCGAAGACCACCGCGGGAGTGGGCTTGGCGCCCGCTGGCTGGCCCTGCCGGGCAGGCGGGCCGGCCGGCCCGGGCGGCGAGTCGGGCCCGGGCGACCTGGTGAAGTACGGCTCAAGGAAGGAGCGCTCGAGCACCTCGACCGTGTCCGACTCCCAGACCAGGTGCTCGGCCTGATTGGTGCCGTACGGCGGCTCGACGCCCCACAGGTGCACCCGGACGCCGAACGCCTGGGCGGCCTCGACCGCGGGGACCATGTCCTCATCGCCGGCGACCAGGACGGCGTCGGTGATCGCGCGGTGTCTCGCCAGTGCCTCCATGTCAGCGCGGATCTGGGCGTCGACGCCCTTCTGCTGCCCGCGCGCGTTGAGGTTGCCGAGGCGGAGCTTGACCCACGGCATCTGCGCGATGACCCGCTGGTCGATGGTCGGCACCCGGTCCCTGGCCGCGTCGTACCAGTACACCCGGAGCAGCTCGCCCCTGACCTGATCGTCCGCGTGCCGGGTGAGCGCCTGGATCAGCTTGTCGGTGTCAACCCGGTATTCGCGCCGCGCTGCGGTGCTGAAGAGCAGCTCGCCCGCCGACGCGTAGATGTAGCCGACATCAATCATGATCGCGTAGCGGGAGAGCAGCGGCAGTGGCGAACCGGTTTCGGTCATGGTGATCCGACTCTAGTGGCACTGCCGGGGAACAGGCGCGGACCAATCCCCGACCCGCCGGGAGCAGGTGCCGGCCAATCTCCCGGCGAGCGCGCAATTGGCAGGCTATAGCGGTATATTCCCGTGTTTCTTTGGGGGCAGGGTCTGCCGCTTGCTGCGCAGCGCGCGGAGCGCGCGGATCACCTGGCCGCGAGTCTCCGCCGGGCGGATGACGGCGTCCACGTAGCCGCGTTCGGCAGCGATGTAGGGGTTAGCGAGCGTGTCCTCGTACTCGGTGACGCGGCGGGCCCTGAGCTCATTCTGGTCAGCTGAATCAGCCAGCTCGCGGCGGTAGAGAATGTTGACCGCTCCCTGCGCGCCCATGACCGCGATCTGCGCCGTGGGCCAGGCGAGGTTGATGTCCCCGCCGAGGTGCTTGGATCCCATCACGTCGTAGGCGCCGCCATAGGCCTTGCGGGTGATCACCGTGACCTTGGGCACGGTGGCCTCCGCGTAGGCGTAGATCAGCTTGGCGCCGCGGCGGATGATGCCGCCCCACTCCTGGTCCGTCCCGGGCAGGAACCCGGGCACGTCGACGAAGGTCAGCACCGGGATGCTGAACGCGTCGCAGGTCCGCACGAAGCGCGCTGCCTTCTCCGAGGCGTTGATGTCCAGGCAGCCGGCGAAGTGCATCGGCTGGTTGGCTACCACGCCGACCGAGGAGCCTTCGACGCGGCCGAAGCCGACCACGATGTTCGGCGCGAACAAGGCGTGGATCTCCAGGAAATCACCGTCGTCCAGCACGTGGCCGATCACGGCATGCATGTCGTAGGGCTGGTTCGGGGAGTCGGGGATGAGCGCGTCCAGTTCCGCGTCCTCGTCAGTGACCTCGAGCAGCGCGTCCTGATCGGCTCCTGGCGTGGCCAGCGGCGGCGGGTCCTGCAGGTTGTTGGACGGCAGGTAGGACAGCAGTTCCCTGGCGAAATCCAGGCAGTCGTCCTCGTCCTTGGCCTGGTAATGCGCAACGCCGGACTTGACGCTATGCGCGAGCGCGCCGCCGAGATCCTCGAAGCTGACCTCCTCGCCGGTGACGGTCTTGATCACATCCGGGCCCGTGATGAACATGTGCGAGATGCCCTCGACCATCAGCGTGAAGTCGGTGATAGCGGGGGAGTAGACGGCACCCCCCGCGCACGGGCCCATGATCAGGGAGATCTGCGGTATCACGCCGGAGGCGATCACGTTGCGGCGGAAGATCTCGGCGAACAGGCCCAGGGCGACGACGCCTTCCTGGATCCGCGCGCCGCCGCCGTCGTTGATGCCGATCATGGGGCAGCCGGTCTTCAGCGCGTGCTCCATCACCTTGACGATCTTCTCGCCGTATACCTCGCCAAGCGAGCCGCCGAAGATGGTGAAATCCTGGCTGAACACGCATACCGGCCGCCCGTCCACGGTGCCGAAGCCAGTCACCACACCGTCACCGTAGGGCCGGTTGGCGGCCATGCCGAAGTCGGTGCCGCGATGCCTGGCAAGCTCGTCGAACTCGGTGAAAGACCCGGGGTCGAGCAGCCGGCCGACCCGCTCGCGCGCCGTCATCTTGCCCTTGGCGTGCTGCCGCTCCACGGCGCGCTGCGATCCGGCATGCACCGCTTCCTGCCGGCGCCGGTCCAGATCAGCGATCTTGCCCGCGGTCGTATGCAAGTCAGGCTGGCCGGCCTCCCCGGCCGGGGCGCGATCATCGGTGGCCATGCCGGACAGGTTAGGCCAGAAGCCCCGGCGCGTGCTCAGGCGGCTCTGGCTCTGGCTCTGGGGCTGGCTCTGGCGCGGGTGCTGGTGCTGGTGCTGGCGCCGGCGCGGGTGCTGGCTCCGGGTCGCGGCGGGCGAACGCCAGCCCGGCTGCCACGCAGGCCAGCGGGATCGCGACGATCGTGTAACGGTAAAGGGACTGGGTCAGCAGCGCGGGCACCGCGATGCTCATCGCGGCGATTGTCCAGGGCAGTGCCTGGAGGCCGCCCCACCGCCGCCAGTTCCTGATGACGCCCACCAGCCCCGCCATCATGACGAGGAAGAAGATGGCGCCAGAGAAGTACACCGGCTGCTGGTAGAGCAGCAGGAAGTAGGCGTACGGCTGCACCGGGTGCGTGTTCTCGGTGGTGTGCGCGTACTCGCTGAGATCGCTGACGTAGTTGGCGGGTAGCACGGCGATATGCGGTTTCATGGTGAAGGTCATGGTCGCGTTGGTCTGCGGCCGGTCGGTCGACAAGAACGCCAGCGCCACGTCCCTGGCACTGACCCGCAGGTAATCCAGCGGCTGGGCCTTGATCGCATCGAGCGCGAACTGCATGCCCAGCCTGTCGTTGTCATTATTGATGCCGGGGTCCGCATCGTGTTTCCACCAGGCATCGGGTGCCCACAGGTAGTCCGCGGGAGTCGGCGCATTCAGCAGCTGCGACACGGACCAGGGCCGGGCGGGCGCCGCCTTGACCAGAGTCTCGGAGTTCGGGCAGAGCGGCCGCAGCTGCGGCGGTGGCTTGATGATGGCGCAGTTGGCGAAGCTCGTCGTGCGCGACCAGAGGAAGAGGCCGTCGCTGCTGGTGATGTTGAACTGGCCGTAGGTCATGTCGAAGGCGGTGGCGTAGCTGATCAGCGGTATCGCGGCGGCCGCGGCGGCCACCGCGAGCGCCCGCCAGCCAACCCGTCTGATGAGCATGAACGCCAGCGCTGCGAAGACGATCGGCAGGCCGTTCCCGCGCAGCACCGACGCGTAAGCAAGGAGCAGGCCGGCCACGGCACATTGCCAGGGCCGCGGGGTGCTCTTTGTCAGCAGCAGGGCGACGGCCAGCATGATCACGAGGCAGTACAGCGTGTCCGGCAGGATGTAGGACTCCAGCGCGATCTGCCGGGTGTCGAACAGCGTGGGGGCCGCTGCCAGCGCGGCGCACCATCCGGGCAGGCCGTGGTAGCGCAGCAGGCCGTAGACGATGGCCGCCACGGCGACGCCCATCAGGTGCTGGACGGTCGTGACTAACAGCAGGCTGTGGAACGGTTCGAGTGCACGTAAGAAGAACGAGTAGCCGGACGGCCTGATCACGCCAAGGGTAGAATGAACAGCTTCATTCATGTAGAGGAATGAGTCCGCGGTGAGCAGCCCCGGCCTGAATGCGCGGGTAGCCAGGATGCGCGGCAGCAGCGAGAGCAGCGCAAGGATCATGAAGAGCCGGTGGCTGCGCCACAGGAACTTCGGTGACACCAGCGCCGCCGCGGCCCGCGCCCGCGCCCCGGCCGGCCCGCGATGAGGGCTGCGGCCTGCTCGGCCCTGGGCGCGGCCCGCATCCGGCTGCTCGCGCTTGTCGCTGTCCTCGTAGAGCTTGAGGTCAGGCATGGCGACCCCCCTTCTCGGCAGTACCCGCTGCGCTCCCTGCGGTTTTTGGCTCCCGCTGGTCCGGCAGCCAGATCCGCTGGTCCGGCAGCCAGATCCAGCGGTGAGCGATGCCTGCTGGCCCCCGGCCCCATGCACGCGCTCCTAGCCGATCACAATAACGTGTTGGATGGCTACAGTGGGTGAGATAGCGGCAGCGGGTGAGATAGCGGCGGGACCGGTAATCACTACCGGTGCGCCTGTTCCTGCAGCGAACCGTGCGCCGCTCAGTGCGCCCGCGCTGCGCAGCGCGGTGGTCAGGCAGGGAGCCCTCTGGCGCGACGTGCGGGTCGTCACCGAGACCGGCTCCACCAACACCGATCTGCTCGCCGACGCCAGCGACGGTGCCCCGGAAGGCATCGTGCTCGCGGCCGAGTCTCAGACCGCCGGCCGCGGCCGGCTGGGACGGCGCTGGTCCAGCCAGCCGCTGGCCGCCCTGACGTTCTCCGTGCTGCTGCGTCCCGGCGGCGTGCCGCCGGGACGCAGAGGATGGGTGCCGCTGCTCGCCGGGGTTGCTGTCGCCTCGGCGCTCCGGGCAGGGGCCGGGGTGGATGCCCGCCTGAAGTGGCCCAATGACGTGCTCGTGCAGGGCGCGAAGGTGGCGGGTATTCTCGCCGAGCAGCGCGGCGACGCGATAGTGGTGGGCACCGGGATCAACACCTCCGCCCGTCAGGACGAGATGCCGGCGGGCGGGGCAACCTCGCTGGCGCTAGCCGGTGCCGTCCGCACGGACCGGGAGTACCTGCTGGCCTGCGTACTGACCGAGCTGGAGCGCCGGTACCTGGCCTGGATCAAGGCGGCGCCCCCGGGCGATGCGGATGCCAGCGGCCTCCGCGCGGAATACCTCAGGCTGAGCGGCACTGTCGGCCGGGCGGTCCGGGTGTCGCTACCGGGCGGGCAGGTCCTGACCGGCACCGCACAGGACGTCGACGAGGCAGGCAGGCTGGTCATCCGCACGGCAGCTGGCCTGGTCACGGTGAGCGCCGGCGATGTTATCCATCTCCGGTGACGCGTCGTGTACGCGCAATGCCGTGATACGTGTCACGATGTGGCCTATGGCCAGCGACGGCTCCCTGACCGAGGGCGAGCACCTTGTCCTGCAGCTGCACCCGCACTGGAAGACGCTGCTGCGGCCGATCCTGATCCTGATCGTGGTGGTCGCTGCGGCCCTTGCGCTGCTGATACTGCTCTCGTCCCACCGCAACAGCGGGATTGCCAGGCTGGCGATCGGCGCGGTCGCCGTCATCGCGATCATGGTCTGGTTCGCGGTGCCGCTGCTGCGATGGCGGACGACGACCTATGAGCTGACCACCCGCCGGCTACGGCTGCGCAGCGGCATCCTGTCCAGGTCCGGCCGTGACTTCCCGCTGATCAGGATCAGCGACGTGTCCTTCTCCCATGGCCTGATCGACCGGCTGCTCGGCTGCGGGCGGCTGGTCGTGGAGTCCGCGGGCGAGCACGGCCAGCTCGTGCTCAGCGAGATCCCCACCGTTGAGCACGTGCAGGCCACGCTGTTCCAGCTGGTCGAGGACGAGCAGGCGCGGCTGGCTCGCGAGGAGCGCCAGTAGCTGCCGATGCGAGAACGACGGCGCCGTGAGAAGCCAGCGCCCTGGGCCCACACCAGTGCCTCGAGCACCCAGCGCCTTGAGCACCCAGTGCCCTAGGCCCGCCAGTGTCCCGGGCCCGCCAGTGTCCCGGGCCCGCCAGTGTCCCGGGCCCGCCAGTGTCCTGGGCCATTAGCGCCTTGAGCACCAGCGCCTTGAGCACCCAGCGTCCTGGGCCGGCCAGTGTCCTGGGCCGGCCAGTGTCCTGGGCCGGCCAGTGTCCTGGGCCGGCTAGTGTCCCTGGGCCCGCCAGTGTCCTGGGCCACTAGCGTCACAAATGTGCCTGACCGAAGGGTCAGGTTCGTGAGTGGTTAAGATCTAGCCGGCGGAAACCGGCTATACCTGAACCGCTAATTTGATCTTGGGGCTGCTGTGACTGATGCTGCTTGTGAGACGAGTGGCGGCGCGCGAACCGGCGGCGGCAGGCGCGAGTAGCGTCTGCGCCCGGCTGCTGACGGTGCTTGGTCGCTACGGGACAGGCGCTGCCCGGTAGCCTGCGCTCATGAACGCAGCGGACGGCATGGCGGCGGACGGCGTGGGCGTGCGATGGCACGCGGGCACGGCTCCGGCCGGCCAGGAAGCCACCAGCCACGGGCCGAGTGCTCCTGCAGCGATCGCCGAGATCGTGCTGGCGCGGCCAGCGGCGATGAATGCGCTGAGCACGGCCATGGCCGCCAGGCTCGCCCTGGTGTGCGCCGAGATCGGTGCCGACCGGCGGGTCCGGGCGGTCGTGCTCGCGGCGGCCGGCGACCGTGCGTTCTGCGTCGGCGCCGACCTGAAGGAACGGGCTGCCATGAGCGACGCCGAATTGCTGGCGCAGCGGCCCGTGTTCCGCGCCGCGTTCGGCGGTGTGCTGAGCCTGCCGCAGCCGGTGGTCGCCGCGGTGCACGGATACGCCCTGGGCGGCGGCTGCGAGCTGGCGCTGTCCTGCGACGTGATCGTGGCCGACGAGACGGCGGTGTTCGGGCTGCCGGAGACGACCGTCGGCCTGGTGCCCGGCGGCGGTGGCACCCAGCTCGCGCTGCGGCGCCTCGGCCCCGGCCGGGCCGCTGACCTGATCCTGACCGGGCGCCAGATCGGTGCGGCGGAGGCGGAGCGGATCGGCCTGGCCGACCGGCGGGTGCCGGCCGGGACTGCGGGCGAGCACGCGCTGGCGCTGGCACGGCGGATTGCCGCCAACTCGCCAGTTGCCGTGCTGGCCGCCAAGCGGGCCATCAGGCAGGGCTCGGGCGTGAGCCTCGCGGTGGGCCTCGAGGTCGAGGACGCCGCCTGGCGGGCCGCCGCTTTCTCCGGGGATAGAAGAGAGGGCATCGCGGCGTTCAAGGAGAAGCGGGAGCCGCAATGGCCAGGAGAGTAGCGACAAGGACGGAGGCCGGGCGTGAGTGATCTTCCCGGGCAGATCTCGGTGCGCGAGGTCGGCCCTCGCGACGGGCTGCAGAACGAGGATCCGGTGCCGACCGACGCCAAGATCGAGCTGATCAACCGGCTGTCAGCCACTGGCGTGGGGCGGATCGAGGCGGTGTCCTTCGTCCGGCCGGAGGCAATACCGCAGATGGCCGATGCCGCCGAGGTGTGGCAGCGGATCAGCAAGGCGCCGTCGGTGCGCTACTCCGCGCTGGTGCCGAATCTCCGCGGCGCCGGCCGTGCGCTGGACAGCGGGCTCACCGAGATCGAGGCCGTGGTGTCGGCGTCGGACACCCACAACCGCAAGAACGTCAACCGGGGCACCGAGGAATCGCTGGACGACATCGCGGTGATCATCGACCAGGCGCACCAGCGGGGCGCCACCTGCCAGGTGATCGTGTCAACGGCCTGGGGCTGCCCGTACGAGGGTGACGTGCCGGTCAGCCGGGTGGTGCGGGTAGCCGGCCGGGCGGTGGCCGACGGCGCCGACAGTATCTCCTTCGGCGACACGACGGGAATGGCCACGCCCCGGCGGGTCCGTGAGCTCGTCGGCGAGTTCCGTCTCGCGTACTCCGGCGTGCCGCTCAACCTGCATTTCCACAACACTCGCGGCACCGGCCTGGCGAACGTCCTCACTGCCCTTGAGCTCGGCGTGGCTGACTTCGACGCGTCGGTCGGCGGCCTTGGCGGCTGCCCCTACGCGCCAGGCGCCACCGGCAACATCGCCACCGAGGAACTCGTGTACATGGTCGAGGACATGGGCGTGGCGACCGGGATCGACCTGGCCGCGATGATCGACGCCGCGGCCGACGCGGAACAGATCATCGGCCGCCAGTTGCCGTCCCAGGTGCTCAGGGCAGGTCCGCGGACCCGGACGATTCCGGCGTAAGGTCGCCGCCGCCGGTGGTGGCGGCGCCGACGGCGGTGCTGGTGGTGGCGTCGTCGGTGCTGCTGGCGTCGTCGGTGCTGCTGGTGCTGGCACTGGCGGTGGGGCTGGCGTCGTCGGTGGCGTCGGTGCTGCTGGCGGCGGGGGAGCGGTCACGGAAGGCGAGTGCCGCGGCCATGCATGCCAGCGGGATGGCCGGGACGACGTAGCGGTAGGTGTATTCGTGCTCGGCGATCGGCAGCACGATGGAGACCGCGGCTGAGAACCACAGCAGGGCGGCAGCGGCCGTCCTGCGGCGGGGGATGATGATCCCGGCAAGCCCGGCCACGAGGATCAGCGCGAACAGCGGGCCGGGGAACACGATCACGCGCTCGTAGTCATCGATGAGGCGGGCGAATGGCTGCCCCAGCCGGTAGCCGTAGTGGTGGCCCAGGTAGGGGCCGATCCCGGAGGTGCTGCCGGTATAGCCGCGCACTGCGGCGAGGGCGTAAGCGCTGTTGGTCTTGCTCAGGCCGGCCGCGGAGGTCTGGCCGGCCGGGAAGTTGAGCTGACTGCCGCTGCCGAAGGCGTGCAGCGTGTCACTGGCGACCACGTGCAGGTATGCCAGCGGCTGGGCGGTGATCGCCCGGATCGCGAAGTGCAGCGCCCGCTCGTTGTTGGCCTTGGTGAAGGCCGCGGTGTCAGGTTGCAGCCCGGTCGACGGAGACTGCCATTGCCACGCCTGGTGGTCCCACAGGTACCGTTTGGGCAGCGGCCGCAGGGCAGCGACCGGCTGGTCCAGGTAGCCGGGCTGCCGGTTGGGGCACAGTGCCTGCAGGTCCGCAGGCGGCTTGATGGTGGCGCAGTTGGCGAACGACATCGTGCGCGTCCACAAGAACAGCCCGTTGCTATTGGTCAGGTTGAACGTGCCGTAAGCGCTGGCGAACCAGGCGAGGTACACCACGACGGGCACCGCGCCCCCGGCCAGCACCGCGCACACCCGCCGCCAGGATGCCCGCCGGGCCAGCAGGTAGATGGCCATCGCCGGAATCAGCGCCAGCGCGGTGGGCCGGACGAGCACCGAGGCGCCCATCAGCAGCCCTGCGGTCGCCGACCGGCCCGCCGAGGGCGCATCCCGCCGCAGCAGCACGGCGAACGCCGCCACCATGAGCAGCATGGCCAGCACATCGGCCATGATCAGCTGCTCCAGCAGCAGCTGGGCGGGGCTGAACAGCACGGGCGCGGCCGCAAGCGTGGCGATCCAGTTGCGGACGCCCCAGTGCCGCAGCACTGCGTATATCAGCACGGCGATCCCCAGGCCGGCCAGCTGCTGGAGCCCGGCGATCAGGGCTAGCGAGTGGAACGGCCTGAGCACCCACAGAACCAGCGAATACCCGCTGGGGTTGACCGGGTTGGGGCGGACATGGACGGCGCCCCAGAGGTAGTCGTAGGTGTCCAGCCGGAACAGGATCGCCGGCCGGTAGCCGAGCATCGCGACAATCCGTGGCACGATGCCCAGCACCAGCGCCACGCTGAACAGCCGGTGCCGTCCGGCCACGGCGGCCAGCGTCGCCGGCAGGCGCATTGCCCGGCGGGCAGGCGACTGGGCCGGCCGGCCGTCGCCCGCCTGGTCCGCGTCGCGGTGCAGAGCTTCCCTGAGCATCGACTACCCAATCTCTTCGCCGCGATCGTGCGCGGTTCGCTATCACCGGGCCTCTTGGCGGTACCAAGATTCAAGCCCGTGCCCCCGTGCCCCTGGCCGCGGACCGCCGGGCGCCGCGGCACGGCCACATCCGGGGATGCATGGCCTCGCCGCCAGCGTTGCCCGGCATGCCATTCAGTCTGCCGGCTCGCCCGCGCTCCGTCCCGGTTCTGGGTGAGTTCGCGAGCTCACCGCCACCGGCTGGGCAGCGACCTGGTTTGCGGTGATCCCCGATCCGGTGTCCGCGATACCGCCGTCGGCTGCCTGGTCCGCGCTGACGCCGCCTGCCGGTATGGCTGCGCCGCCGCCGGCCGCCGGCACCGGCGCGGCGGCTCCGCGCTTCAGGCTGACGAAGGCGAACGCGGCCGCGAGGCAGACCACGGGCATCGCCGGCACGGCGTAGCGCTCGGAGAAGTCTGCGGTCACGTTAGGCAGCAGGAGCATGGTGAAGGCGGTAATCCACGGGAATAGCGCGGGCCCGCCCCAGTCCCGCCGCCGCCGGAATCCGCCGCCGGTCCACGATCGGCCGATAGCCGCAAGGCCGATCAGCAGCAATACCGCGAGCATCGTGCCGCGGATGAAGAACACCCGCTGGTATCCGCGCATGAACGAGGCAAATGGCTGCACTGCCCTGGTTGTCGCGAGACTGCCGCCGGTGTAGGCGCGCTGCTCCTGCGCGAGCGTCCGCGCGCCTGCCGTGCCGGCGGGTTCCCAGTCGCTCGTCGCGAAAGTGAACTGGGACCGCTCGGCCATGAGCGCGGTCGGGTGCTGCGGCCGGTTCCAGGTAAAGGTGAGCGCGAAGTCGTCCAGCACGTCCTTGATGTAGGCAGCTGGCTGGGCGGCGATCGCGCGGATCGCGAAATGCAGCGTCAGCGCGTTATTGCGGGCGGAGAACTTCGGCCCCGGCAGCGCGTTCAGCGGCGTGTTGGGCTCCCAGATGAAAGTGGACGCCGATGGCCGCTGCGCCACCGGCTGGTGCGGGCACAGTACGTCGTCGTAGGCGGGCGGCTTGATGACGGCGCAGTCGGCGAACGTCATGGTGCGTGACCACAGGAAGACGCCGTCAGAGTAGTTGAATGCCACCCGGTGGTATCTCGCGTCGAACCAGGAGGCATAGAGCGCCAGCGGCAGCACGCCCGCGACGAGTGCGCCGGTAAACGCCTGCCAGCCGGTCTTCCTGATGATCAGGTACGCCAGGTAGAGGACGAGCAGCGGCAGCCCGACCGGCCACATGGTCGAGCCGATTCCGAGCAGCACGGCCGCGGCCGCGCTTGCCCAGGCCGGCGTTTTGTCCCGCCACCAGAGGATGAGCGTGAGCGCGGCCATGACCACGAAGCCGAACGCCGCGCTGGCCAGCACCTCATGCTCGAGCTGAATCTGATAGACGTCGAGCAGGACCGGCAGCGCGGCGAGCGTCGCACCCCAGCCGGGCAGGCCATACCGTCGCAGCAGCGCGTAGATCATCACCGCGATCGCGAGGCCCATCAGGTGCTGGACGCCGGTCACCACCGCGAAGCTGTGGAAGGGGCGCAGCAGGTAAAGCAGGAGCCCGTATCCCGATTCCCGTGAGGTCCCCGGGTACAGGTGCAGTGCCGTGGACAGGTAGGAAATCGAGTCCCCGCCGTACCAGATCGCCGGCGGGAAGCCGAGCATGGTGACCACTCGGAGCGCGAGGCCGGAGATAAGGGCGGCAACAAAAAACCCATGTCTAGATAGGAAATGCATGCTAGGCCGCATTAGCCTCCTTTCACGCCAAGATATCCTTGCATGCCTAGATTATTCACGTAGGTCAAAGCTGCCATCCGGCAGCGAGCGACAACCGATGGTGCGTGATTGTCCGACAGCGCGTGATAACCGACAGTGCGTGATAACCGACGGTACGCGATGACTGGTACGAGAAACTGCCGTGGCCGCCCGGCGGCCGGGCGGGCGAGGTCAGTCCGCGGCGCCGGCCGCCGCCCCTGGCGCGCTGGCGGCCGTGCCCGGCTCCGGGCTGGCTGCGCCGGCGCCATCACCGGCCGGGCCGGCGGCAGGGTGATATGCCCAGGCAAGCGCCGCGGCCATGCAGGCCAGCGGAACGGCGGGAATCACGTACCGGTAGGTGTACTCATGCTCCGCTATCGGCAGCACCACGGTCACCACGGTGCACGCCCAGAGCAGCACGGCCGCGCCTGACCGCCTGCGCGGGATGAGGATCCCGGCGAGGCCGATCGCGACGATCAATGCGAAAACCGGGCCGGGCAGGAAGATCACGCGCTGGTAGCCCCGGATGAGGTGCGCGTACGGCTCCTGCAGCCGGGTCCCGAGGTGGTGGCCCAGATACGGCCCGATGCCAGCGGTGCTGCCCGCGTATGCCTGCACCGCCGCGAGCGCGTACCTGCGGTTGCTGGCCCCGAGGCTCGACAAGGCAGGCTGCGTGCCGGGGAACGCGAACATGTCGGCCGATAGGAACGGGATGGCGACATCCCTGGCCACCGCGCCGGCATAGCCGATCGGCTGGGCCTCGATCGCCTTGACCGCGAATCGCAGCGCGCGAGCGTTGTTGGCCGGCGTGAACGCGGCCGTGTCGGGGACGATCCCGGCCGGGACCGCAGGGGACTTCCATTGCCACGCCGAGTGGTTCCACAGGTACTGCTTCGGCAGCAGCCGCCCGGCCGCCGGCGCGCCCGGCTGGCGGTTCGGGCAGAGCGCGAGCAGGTCGGCCGGCGGCTTGATGGTGGCGCAATCCGCGAATGACATGGTCCGCGACCACAGGAACAACCCGTTGCTGTTGGTCAGGTTGAACGAGCCGTACACGGCAGCGAACCATGACATGTACGCGACCACCGGGAGCGCCCCGGCGGCGAGCAGCGCGCAGACCCGGCGCCAGCCTGCCCGCTTGGCCAGCAGGTACACCGCCAGCGCGGCGATGAGCGGCAGCGCGGTGGGGCGGACAACGGCGGAGGCGCCCATCAGCAGCCCTGCGACGGCCGACCGCGGCACTGACGGCCGATCCCGGAGCAGGAGCACGGCGAAGGCCGCCACCATGAGCAGCAGGGCCAGCATGTCGGCCATGATCAGCTGCTCGAGCAGGAACTGGGCAGGATCGAACAGCACCGGAACGCAGGCGAGCGTGGCGATCCACGGGCGGACGCCGAAGCGCCGGAGCACCGCGTACACCATGATGGCGACGGCCAGGCCAGCCAGATGCTGCAGGGCCGCGATCAGAGTCAGCGAGCGCAGTGGCGCCAGGAGCCAGAGGAACACCGTGTACCCGCCGGGATTGACCGGGTTCGGCCGCAGATGCGCTGCGTCCCACAGGTAGTCGTAAGAGTCGAGCTTGAACAGGACCGCCGGCTGGAAGCCGAGCATCACGATCACCCGGGGCACTACCGAGAGCCCCAGGACGACGGAGAACAGCCGGTGCCGCCTGACCAGCCCGGGCAGCCATGCGCGCAGGCGGCGCCCCGGCCGGCCAGCGCGCGCCCCGGTCCCGATCCCGGTTGCGGTCCCGGTTGCGGTCGCGGTTGCGGTCCCGGTCCCGGTCCGGGCCCCGGTCGCGCCTGCCCGGCGGCCGAGAGCTTCCCTGAGCATCGGCACCTTCTCCTCTGTGACTTTCAGTATCTATTCGACTACCGATTGTGGTGGCGCCAAGGATAACCGGCGCGCACTCGCCGCCGGGCGGCTAACCAGCCGTCACGCGGCGGCCTGTCCTGTCGCCATGCGGGCTTACCGGCCCGCGCGCGGGCGGCTAGCGGGCCGCCGCGCAGGGCGGTTAGCGGCCGCCGCGTGAGTCGCTAGCGGGCCGCCGCGCGGCCGGGTACCGCCGCGCGGCCCCTTTCCCGGGGGACCGTCCGGGCCCGCCATTGCCGGAGACGGGGCCGCGCTCGGTACGCTCGCGATTGTGAGCGAAGAACCGAGCGCGGCCGGCCTGGGCACAGGCGGCAATCCCGGCCATCCTGACCTTCCCGAGATCCGCGCCAGGATCACCCGAGGCGGCGCGGCCAGATATCACGAGGCGGCTGCCGCCAAGGGCAAGCTGTTCGCGAGGGACCGGATCGCGATCCTGGCCGACAAGGGCAGCTTCACCGAGGACGGCCGGTACGCGAACGTGCTCGCGGCTGACCTGCCAGCGGACGGCGTGATCACCGGGACTGCCACCGTCGGCGGCCGCCCGGTGGCGCTGATGGCGAACGACTCAACGGTCAAGGCGGGCTCCTGGGGGGCGCGCACGGTCGAGAAGATCATCCGGATCATCGAGAAGGCCTACGCAACCGGTGTCCCGATGGTCTACCTGGTGGATTCGGCCGGGGCCAGGATCACCGACCAGGTCGAGATGTTCCCCGGGCGCCGCGGCGCGGGCAGGATCTTTCACACCCAGGTGCGCGCCTCGGGCTCGATCCCGCAGGTGTGCGCGCTCTTCGGCCCGTCGGCGGCGGGCGGCGCGTACATCCCGGCCTTCTGCGACTACGTCGCGATGGTGGACGGGAACGCCTCGATGTACCTGGGCAGCCCGCGCATGGTCGAGATGGTGGTCAAGGAGAAGACCACGCTGGAGGAGATGGGCGGCGCCCGGATGCACTGCACCGTCTCGGGCTGCGGCCATTACCTCGCCGCCTCCGAGCACGATGCGCTGGCAGCTGTCCGCGCGTACCTGTCCTACCTCCCTGGTAACTGGCAGCAGTCCGCGCCCGCCGGGCCGGCGACCGAGCCGATGCCGGCCGACCTGCGCGCGATGATCCCGGTCAGCGAGCGCCAGGCCTATGACATGCGCAGGTACGTACGCGGGCTGGTGGACTCGGAGTCCCTGTTCGAGATACACGCGCTGTGGGCCAGGGAGCTCGTAGTCGGATTCGCCAGGCTGGCGGGCGAGGTCATCGGTGTCGTCGCCAACAACCCGATGTTCAAGGGCGGCGTGCTGTTCGTCGACTCGGCGGACAAGGCCACCCGCTTCATCCAGCTCTGCGACGCGTTCAACGTGCCGCTGCTGTTCCTCGCGGACGTGCCCGGCTTCATGGTGGGCACGGCGGTCGAGCGGCAGGGCATCATCCGGCATGGCGCCAAGATGATCAGTGCGGTCGCGGAGGCGACCGTGCCGAAGATCTGCGTAATTATCCGTAAGGCATACGGCGCGGGCCTGTACGCGATGGCCGGACCTGGCTTCGAGCCGGACGCGACGCTGGCGCTGCCCACCGCGAAGATCGCGGTGATGGGGGCGGAGGCCGCGGTCAACGCGGTGTACTTCAACAAGCTCGCCGGGATCGCCGACCCGGCCGCGCGGGATCTCCAGACGAGCAGGCTCCGGGCTGAGTACGAGAGCGACATCGACGTGCTCAGGCTGGCCGGGGAACTTGTCGTGGACGACGTCGTGGAGCCGGAGGACCTGCGGGCGGAGCTCACACGCAGGTTCGCCGCCGCCCGCGGCAAGGACCGGTTCTTCTCGCGCCGCCGGCACGGCGTCACCCCGGTCTGATCTCGCGAATAGCGGGCGGAAACGCTGGCCGGCGAGGCCGCCGGGTGACGGTAGCTGGTCAGTTCTGCGCGTAGCATTCGGGAATGCTGCCTCCGCGCCATACGATCTGACCATGACCAGCGTTTTGCTCGCCGAGGACGACCCGTCCATTTCCGAGCCGCTGGCGCGCGCATTGCGGCGTGAGGGCTACGAAGTCGGCGTCTCCGCCGATGGGCCCGGCGCGCTCGAGGCGGCACGCGGCGGCGGTATCGACCTCATTGTCCTCGACATCGGACTGCCCGAGCTCGACGGGCTTGAGGTCTGCCGCCTGATCCGGTCCGAGGGCCAGTCAGTCCCCGTGCTGATCCTGACCGCGCGCGCGGACGAGGTGGACACGGTGATCGGCCTGGATGCGGGGGCGGATGACTATGTCACGAAGCCGTTCCGGCTCGCCGAGCTGCTCGCCAGGGTTCGCGCGCTGCTGCGCCGCGGCATTTCCGAGACTCACTCGGCACAGGGCGTGCGCATCGACAGCGATGCCCGCCGGGCGTGGCTCGATGATGCCGAGATAGATCTGACCTCGAAGGAATTCGACCTGCTGTCGCTGCTGGTGGCCGAGGCGGGGAAGGTGGTTACCCGCGAGCAGATCATGCGGCAGGTCTGGGACAGCAAGTGGTGGGGATCCACGAAAACGCTGGATATGCACGTGTCCTGGCTCCGGCGCAAACTCGGCGATGACGCGCATAGCCCGCGCTTCATCACTACAGTCAGGGGCGTCGGGTTCAGGTTCGAGCGCGGCGACTGATGGTGGGTGCCCAGATTGAACATGCGGTGGCGGGTGGCCGGGACGATCGCTGATGGCGGGCTCGGGCGCTGAGCAGTGCGGCGCCGCCTGCTCGTCTCGACTCTGGCCGTAGCCGTAGCCGCGGTTCTGCTGCTTGGCGTGCCGCTCGCGTTCGTCATCAACCGGCTGCAGGTCAGCGAGGCTTCCCAGCAGGTGCGGCGGGACGCGACGACGCTCGCCAGGGACCTGCAGGGGCGGGTCAACGCCAACCTGCAGCCGAACGCAGAGCAAGTGGGCAGTTCACTACCCGACCGGTACGTGATCATCAAGCAGTACTCGGCCGGCCGGGTTGCGGTCGGCAGGCGGCCGCCGGTCGGGGACACGATCACTGCCCAGGCCGTCACCAGGGATTTCTCTGTCACGGTGGAAGCCGACGATTCGACCCTCGACGCCCGGCAAACTCGGGCGCTCCTGCTGATCAGCGCGCTCGCGCTGCTCGCCGTCGGCGTTGCCGTCGCGCTGGCCATCCTGCAGGCGCGGCGGCTCACCCGGCCGCTTGAGGAACTCGCCCGGGCGGCGGACCGGCTCGGCTCGGGCGATGGCCGCCCGCTGGGGCACCGCTACGGGATACCGGAACTCGATCAGGTCGCCGAGGGCCTCGACGGCTCCGCGCAGCGCATCACGGACCTGCTGTCGGCCGGGCGTGACTTCGCCGCTGACGCCTCCCACCAGTTGCGCACGCCGCTCACCGCGCTGTCGATGCGGCTCGAGGAGATGGTCGCGTCCGCGCAGCACCCTGACGTCGTGCGTGAGGAAGGAGCGGCAGCCCTTGCCCAGACGGAGCGGCTCGCCGAGGTCGTCGGGCAATTGCTCGGCAGGGTGGCCCGCCGGCCGGTGGGAGGCGCTCCGGTGCTGGCCTCGGTCGACGATGTCGTTGCCCAGCAGGTGATCGAGTGGGATCCGGCGTTCCGGCGGCTGAGCAGGAAACTGGAGGTTGTCGGGGAGAAGGGCCTGCAGGCGTACGTGACTCCGGGCAGCGCTGCGCAGGTGATCGCCACCCTGCTCGACAACGCGCTGGTGCACGGCGCCGGGGTGGTGACCATCAGGACGTCGCACACGCCGCGGTCGGTGGTCGTGGAGGTCAGGGATGAAGGCAAGGGCGTGCCGCAGGACCTGGTGCCGAGAATCTTCGAGCGCAGCGTCAGCGGCCGGCCGGGGGGCACCGGGCTCGGGCTGGCCCTGGCCCGCTCGGTCGCGGCGGCGGACGGCGGCCAAGTTGTCCTGGTCAGGCCGCGGCCCGCGGTGTTTGCCGTGTTCCTTCCGCACGGCAACGGCGGCCCGTCGGACAAGCCCGTGGTCAGCGGTCCCACCTGAGTTCACCCGGTCGCCGCTGAGCCTGGCTGCCGCGGAGCCTGCTGGCGCTAGGCCTGGTCTGCCTCGAGTCGCTCGGCGCGGAGCCGCTCTGCCCGCAGGTGATCTGCCCGGAGCCGTTCGGCCCTGGGGCGGTCCGCCGGAACTGGACCGCCGGGGGCGGAGTGGCTGCTGCTGCCGCCGGGGAGCGGGGGCGTTAGCTCATGCGCCGCCGGTTCCGGCAGAACCGCCACCTGTCCGGGCGCGAAGGCGAGGAACACCCATCTCCGGTATGACCAGTAGCGGAAGGTCATGCCCAGCAGCACGCCGACCACCTGGGCGGCGTTGTAGGCGGCGAGGCTCTTCAGCCCGAGGGGGCCGGTGACGACCCCGATCACCAGCAAGGAAATCACCAGGCCGATCAGGTTCAGCCCGAAGAAGATCAGGCCCCCCCGCACGAGAGTCTGGCTGGCCCGGTGCCGGAAGGTCCAGAGCCGGTGGCCGGTGTAGGAGATGACCGCGGAGACCGACGCGGAGATTACCTTTGCTATCAGCGGCCCGAAGCCTGCCTTGCCGTGCAGCAGCGCCGCGCCGCCGAGGTCGATGATCAGCCCGAGCGTGCCGATGAGGCCGAACTTGGTCAGCTCGGCGATCAGCGTGGCAAAGCGGCGGTGCAGATCCGCGACGAGACTCAGGAGACGGTGCCCTTCTGGCATCGGCAGGCGCACGCGGCGCCGTCATGGCGATCTCAGGTGATGAAACCGAATGTACTACCCAAGCTACAGTCAACCCGCGGCAATGGGCCCGGCCAGCAGCCAGGCCGGCCACGTGACCTGCATGCTTATCGGCCTTTTTCGCCGCGGCTGGCTGCCGCCGCGCGTCCGCGCGAGTGCCTGCCCGCCAGGGTTTCGCAAGCCGGCCGGGCACCTCGTAGGCTACGGCGGGTGACGTATCAGGCCGATGGTGTCCCGGTCACTGTCGCCGCGCGCGCTCCTGGCCGCGGTGGCGAGCCCGTCGTCGGGATGGTGGGCGCGGGACAGCTTGCCCGGATGACGTGCCAGGCCGCGATCGGCCTCGGCATCGGATTCCGCGTGCTCGCCGCGAACGCCGGCGACAGCGCGGCTCAGGTATGCGCCGGCACGAGCGTGGCGGACTACCGCAACGGCGCCGACCTGCTGGCGTTCGCGGCAGGCTGCGATGTCGTCACGTTCGACCACGAGCAGGTGCCCCGCGCGCAGCTGGCCGCCCTGGAACGAGCCGGAGTGGCCGTCCGGCCAGGACCGGGCGCGCTGCACCTCGCCCAGGACAAGCGCGCCATGCGAGAGCGGCTGGGCGGGCTGGGTATCGCCTGCCCGCGGTTCGCAACGGTGGCCAGCAGCGGCGACATCACCGGTTTCGCGGCCGTCAGCGGCTGGCCCGTCGTGCTGAAGGCGGTCAGCGGCGGCTACGACGGCCGCGGCGTGTGGGTATGCGCTACCGCCGGCGAGGCAGCCGATGTGCTGGCGCACGCCCGTGAGCACGGGCTCGAGCTGATCGCCGAGGAGCACGTCGCGTTCGAGCGGGAGCTGGCCGCGCTGGTCGCGCGATCGCCGGCCGGCCAGGGCGCCGCCTACCCGGTCGTGCAGACCGTGCAGCGGGACGGGATCTGCCACGAGGTGCTCGCGCCAGCCCCCGGGCTGCCGGCGGGCCGCCGGGCGGAAGCCCAGCGGCTCGCGCTGAGGATCGCCGCCGAGCTCGGGGTGACTGGCCTGCTGGCGGTCGAGCTTTTCGAGACGGCGGACGGCCTGCTCGTGAACGAGCTCGCGATGCGACCGCACAACTGCGGTCACTGGACCATCGAGGGATCAACGACCTCGCAGTTCGAGCAGCATCTGCGTGCGGTGCTCAACCTGCCGCTCGGCGCGACCGGTCTCGCCGGGCGGAATGCCGTGATGGTCAATGTTCTCGGCGGCGATGATCCGGACCTGCACGACCGGCTCATCCACGTGATGGCCGCCGATCCCGGCGTCAAGGTCCATCTCTACGGCAAGCTAGTACGGCCAGGCCGGAAGGTCGGCCACGTCACCGTGGTGGGCGATGACATCGCGCAGATCGGTGACCGGGCCAGGCGCGCCGCCAGCTACCTGAGCGTGGGCACGGAGCAGCCGTAGGCCTGGCCAGCGCGGGGCGCATGGCCAGGCGCGGGAAACGGCCAGGCGCGGGAAACGGCCAGGCGCGGGAAAACGAAGGGAGCGTGGCGATGGGCGGCGGGCCGCTGGTAGGCGTGGTGATGGGCAGCGACTCGGACTGGCCGGTGCTAGCGGCGGCGGTCGACGCGCTGGCCGAGTTCGGTATCCCGTGCGAGACCGACGTCGTATCGGCGCACCGGATGCCGCGCGAGATGATCAGCTACGGCTCGGCCGCGGCCGGCCGCGGCCTGCGGGTGATCATCGCCGGGGCAGGCGGCGCGGCCCACCTGCCAGGCATGCTCGCCTCGGTGACGCCGCTGCCGGTGATCGGCGTGCCGGTGCCGCTCGCGCACCTGGACGGGCTCGACTCGCTGCTCTCGATCGTCCAGATGCCCGCCGGGATCCCGGTTGCGACGGTCGCCGTCGGCGGCGCCCGCAATGCGGGCCTGCTGGCCGTCCGGATCCTGGCCGCCTCGGACGAGCCGCTGCGCGAGCGGATGGTGGCCTTCCAGCAGCGGCTCCGTGACACGGCGCAGGACAAGGGCGCCGCGCTGCGGGCCAGGCTGGCCGGCGGCGACGAACTAGCATCAGGGTTATGAGCCTCGATTTTCCCGCTTTCGCCCTGCCGCCTGAGCACGAAGCCCTCCGCGAGTCGGTCCGCGCGCTGGCCGACGCCAAGATCGCCCCGCATGCCGCCAAGGTCGACCAGGCCGCCGAGTTCCCGTGGGAAGCTCATGACGCCCTGGTCAAGGCCGAGCTGCAAGCCGTGCACATCCCGGAGGCCTACGGCGGCGCGGGCGCCGACGCGATCGCGACCGCGATCGTCATCGAGGAAGTCGCGCGGGCCTGCGCGTCATCATCGCTGATCCCGGCCGTGAACAAGCTGGGCACCGTGCCGCTGCTGCTGGCCGGATCCGAGGATCTCAAGCAGCGGTACCTGCCGCCGGTCGTGCGCGGCGACGCAATGTTCTCCTACGCGCTGTCCGAGCCGGAAGCAGGCTCCGACGCGGCCGCCATGAAAACGCGTGCCGTCCGCGACGGCGAGACATACATCCTGAACGGGACCAAGCGCTGGATCACCAACGCAGGCGTCTCGAAGTACTACACGGTGATGGCGGTGACCAATCCGTCGGCCGGCGCCGCCGGGATCTCGGCCTTCGTGGTGGAATCCGGCGACCCGGGGTTCTCCCTCGGAGCGCCCGAGCACAAGCTGGGCATCAAGGGCTCGCCGACCAGGGAACTGTACTTCGACAACTGCGTGATTCCGGCGGGCCGGCTGATCGGCGCCGAGGGTACCGGTTTCAGGACGGCCCTGGCGACGCTGGACCACACCCGGATCACGATCGCCGCGCAGGCGCTCGGCATCGCCCAGGGCGCGCTCGACTATGCCGCTGGCTACGTCAAGGAGCGGCAGCAGTTCGGCAAGGCCGTCGCCGAGTTCCAGGGGGTGCAGTTCATGCTCGCCGACATGGCCATGAAGGTCGAGGCGGCCAGGCAGCTCACCTACGCGGCCGCGGCCAGGTCGGACCGGGCCATGCATGGCGAGGTCAGCGGCGACCTGACATTCTTCTCTTCGGCCTGCAAGTGCTTCGCCTCCGACGTGGCGATGGAGGTCACCACCGATGCTGTCCAGCTGCTCGGCGGCTACGGATATGTCAGCGACTACCCGGTCGAGCGGATGATGCGCGACGCCAAGATCACTCAGATCTACGAGGGCACCAACCAGATCCAGCGCGTGGTCATGGCACGGCAGCTGCTGAGGTAGTAATTCTCTGGCGTGCAGGAGATGTCATCTTGCGCTGTGATGCCTAAAAAGGCATAATTAGTGGCGTGGACACTGCGGAACTGCTACTCGAAGCGCGGAGGAGTGCGGGCCTGACGCAGGCTGAGCTGGCGCGTCGCGCGGGAACATCGCAGGCCATGGTGGCCCGGTATGAGACCGGGGTGGCCAGCCCCACGGTGCGGACGTTGCGGCGTCTGCTGCGCGCAGCGAACCGTGACCTTGAGCTGTCAACCGTCAGCCCGAAGATCGCCGCCTCCGCCAGCCCGCTCGCCAGGACGCTCCGGGCGCACCGAGCGGAGATCAACTCCGCCGCGGAGCGAGTAGGGGCACGCAACGTGCGGGTATTCGGCTCGGTTGCCCGTGGCGAGGACACGCCAGAGTCGGACGTGGACCTGCTGGCCGACATCCGCGATGCCGCGGCTCGGGCACAGCAAGCGGTCGATGCGATGGAACGAGCCTCCGCGGGTAGGGATGACGATGCGGAGCAACTGGCATTCGATGCTCTGCTTTACCGGCTGCTCGTCATCGGTGAGGCGGTCAGGAGTCTCCCTGCCGATCTGCTGGCCCGGGAGCCGCAGGTGCCCTGGCGAGAGATTTCCCGCCTGCGCGACCTGCTTGCCCAGAATTACTACCGGGTCGATCCGCAGATCATCCGGCGGACTGTCGATGCCCCGTTGCGGGATCTGCAGGCCGCTGCCCGGCGCCTCCTCGACGGTCCGCCGCCCGGCAAGTGATGTGCATGGCCGCTGACATGGCCACGACGCCGCTGTCCGGGTCTCTCGGAAGGATGTAGCTCATGGATGAGCGTGGATCGGTACCCGCCCTGGTGGCCTCGCTGAGCGTCGAGCATAAGGCGGCGTTGTGCCTGGGCTCCGACTTCTGGCACACGGCGCCGATCGAGTCCGCCGGTATCGAATCGATCATGGTGTCCGACGGCCCGCACGGGCTGCGCAAGCAACCCGGTCGCGCCGATCATGCCGGCCTCTCCGGCAGCGTGCCGGCTACCTGCTTTCCCACCGCATCGGCGCTGGGCTCGTCCTGGGATCCGGAGCTTGTCCGTGCGGTTGGCGCCGCGATCGGCCTGGAGGCCCGCGCGCAGGACGTCGCTGTCGTGCTGGGTCCTGGGATCAACATCAAGCGGTCACCGCTGTGCGGGCGTAACTTCGAGTACCTGTCGGAGGATCCGCACCTTTCCGGGCGGCTGGCCGCCGCGATGGTCGAGGGGCTGCAATCGCAGCAGGTCGGGGCATCGCTGAAGCACTTTGCCGCGAACAACCAGGAGACCGACCGGGTCCGGATCAGCGCCGACGTCGATGAGCGCACCCTGCGCGAGATCTATCTGCCCGCGTTCGAGTACGTCGTCACCACAGCCCGGCCGTGGACGGTGATGTGCTCCTACAACAAGATCAACGGCGAGTATGCCTCGCAGCACCGCTGGCTGCTGACCGACCTGCTGCGCGGGGAGTGGGGCTTCGACGGGGTTGTCGTCTCGGACTGGGGCGCGGTGCACGACCGGGTCGCCGCCCTGGCCGCCGGGCTCGATCTGGAGATGCCCCCGGACCTGGGCGTCAGCGACCGCGCCATCATCAGCGCCGTCGTCGCCGGCCGTCTCGACGAGGCGCTGCTTGACCAGGCTGCCGCGCGTGTCCTGCACCTCGTCCAGCGCTCTCGCCGGCGCGAGCCGGCCACCGTGGACGCCGGCACCCAGCACGCCCTGGCCCGTCGCGCCGCCGGCGACAGCATGGTGCTGCTGAAGAACGCCGGCGGTGTCCTGCCCCTGCAGGACGGCCCTGGCCTGAGCGTGGCCGTGATCGGGGAGTTCGCGCGCACTCCCCGTTTCCAGGGAGCGGGCAGCTCCCAGGTCAGCCCGACCCGCGTGGACATCCCGCTGGAGGAGCTCACGGCGGCGCTGCCCGCGGCTGCCGTACGGTACGCGCCCGGATTCAGCATCAGCGGCGCCGCCGACCCCGGGCTCGCTGCCGCCGCGGTCAGCTGCGCTGCTGGGGCCGACGTGATCATCGCGTTCCTCGGCCTGCCCCCGGCGGAGGAATCCGAAGGATTCGACCGCACCCACATCGACCTGCCTGCTGCCCAGACTGACCTGCTCGCCCGGCTGGCAACCGCCTACCCGGACACCCCGATCGTGGTCGTGCTGTTCAACGGCTCCGCGGTTCGCACCAGCACCTGGGACCACGCCGCGGCAGCCGTCATCGAGTGCTGGCTAGCCGGGCAGGCCACCGGCTCAGCGCTGGCCGATGTGCTCACCGGCGCTGTCAACCCATCCGGACGGCTCACCGAAACCATCCCGGTGCGGCTGCAGGACACCCCGTCCTACCTCAACTTCCCCGGCGAGCAAGGCCACGTCCGTTACGGCGAAGGTGTCTTCGTCGGCTACCGCGGCTTCGACGCCGCCGACCTGCCAGTCGCCTACCCCTTCGGGCACGGGCTGAGCTACAGCACTTTCCGCTACAGCGCGCTGAACGTCACCCATGGCGGTTCCCTCGACGGTGGCGACCTGACCGTGACAGTCAGCTGCAGCGTCACCAACGCCGGCGAACGGCCCGGCCGCGAGGTGGCCCAGTTGTATGTCGGTGATCCGGACGCCTCGGTCGCCCGGCCGCCACGAGAATTGAAGCGCTTTCACAAGCTGAACCTCGCCGGCGGTGAGACAAAGCAGGTCACCTTTACCCTCAACGCCCGCGACCTGTCCTACTGGTCGCCCGCCCGCCGCGAGTGGACCGTGGAACCGGGTCTTTTCGAGCTTGCCGTCGGGGCCTCTTCCCGCGACCTGCGCCTGACGCACACGATCACGGTCAGCGGCACTCCGCCCCGGCCGCTGCTGACCGGCATGTCCACGCTGGAGGAATGGCTCGACGATCCCTCCGGCGGTCCCGCGCTGCGCCACGAGATCGGAACGGACCCGGACGGGCAGCCGGCCGGCATTCTCGGCAACGACGAGCTCATCAAGATCATCGGAAACTTCACCCTGCATACCCTTGCCGCTTTCCCCGGCCTCGGCATCACCCACGAAGTGCTCGCGAAGCTCATCACCCCGGCCAGCGCCGTCGCGCCCGGCGGATCGTGACCAGGCAGCGATGAGATCACTGGCGCTGCCGGGGGACGGGACGACCCGGATCCGGCTCGCGCTCTATTTCACCAAAGGACTCGGTGACGTCGTCGCCGCGGAGTCGGCGGCCATCGTGCCAGCGTCAGTCCTGCTCCAGGAGGGTGATCGCTTCCTGGTGGTCGCCATGACCGCCGCCGAGGCCGCGCATATCGGCGGGCGGGCGCGCACGATCGATGACGCGCGCCTGCTGGTCGCCGGCCCGGAACGGATCAACAGCGAAGACGGCTTCGCTGCCCTGTGCGCGGCAGCCGCCCGGCGCGTGCGGAGGATCCTCGCTCCGGGCGACGGGGAGCCGGCCGGTCCCTGCTCCATCACGTTGTCTGCCCGCAGTCCCGTCTGGCGGGAATCCCCTGCCTGGGATCCGGCGCCCATCCTCGCCAGGCATTTCCCCGGCGCCGACCTCAGGGCGACTGTGCGCAGTCCTGTCGACCTGAGGGTTCAGGCCGATGAGGACAAGGTCCACATTGCCCTCAACCTGTGGAGCCGCCCGATCGGGAAGCGCGGCGACGACGGGCCTGCCCGCCCTGGAGCGCTGCGCCGCACGGTGGCCGCCGCCTTGCTGCGGCTCGCCATCCGCGACGTCGATCCTGACGTGACCATGCACGGCGTATACGACCCGTTCTGCGGCACCGGAACTGTCGTGGCCGAGGCCGCCCGCCTCGGCCTTCCGGTCTTCGCTTCCGACATCGACGAGCGCGCGGTGCAGATTGCGCGCGACCAGCTGGCGGGTGAGCTCGCCGGATCTCCGCCCGGTGCGGCCGGCGCGCTCCGCCATCGTGTCTTCGCCCACGATGTCCGGCGCGGGCCACCGCGGCGGGTCAGCGCCCGGGTCGTGGTCGGCAACATGCCCTGGGGTAAGCAGGTCAAGGTTGATGGCAGGCTGGCGCTCTTCGACGCGACGACGCTGCTCACCGGGCATCTGCTGCGCGATGGGGGCGCCGTCGCCTTCCTGACGACTAGCGAGGACGCGCTCATCGCGCGGCTGCGCAGGCAGCGGCTTGAGGTCTTCTCCCGCCGGATCGGCCTGCTCGGCCAGACGCCGGCCATCGTCATGGCCCGCACCAGATAAGCGCAGCCGGAAATGCGCCGCGCGGTGGCCGCAGCGGCGCGATCGAGTCGGCGACGCCCGCGGACTCCAGGTCGGTCCAGCCCACGACGCTGGCGAGCCACGGCTGGTCATGCGCGGACTGGTCCCAGAGATGATGGTGCGCGTCGACAACGGGCACCGGCATCACGGCTCCTGGATCGCGGGCCAGGCGGCGCCCGGCCCGCTGCGCCCTCCCGGGCCTGACGGGCTGGCCGGGGCAGCCCCGGCAGCCGGGTCAGGGCCATATTGCTCGCCCGGGCCCGGCACATCGCGCAGGTGCCGCAGCGGCGAGAACAGCACCCAGAAGCCGGCTGCCCAGCTGCCGCTGACCCCGATCCAGATGGTGGCACGCACGCCGAGCAGGGAGCCGAGCGTCCCGCCGATCAGGCCGCCGAGCGGCAGCGTGCCCCAGACGATCCAGCGGACTGCCGCGTTCATCCGGCCGAGCAGTCCGGGCGGGCAGATCGCCTGGCGGAAGCTGAGCTGCGCGATGTTGTAGAGCACGCCGGCAAAACTGAATCCGGCCACGCCGGCGGCGAAGAGAGCCAGCCGCCAGCCTGGTTCCGCCAGCGGCATCAGCAGCCCGAAGGCGCCGAAGGACAGGATGGAGACCCAGATGATCCTGGCCGAGCCGATCCAGCGGGTCAGCCTGCCTGACAAGATCCCGGCGGCCACCCCGCCCAGGCTGCCGATGGCGAACAGCAGGCCGGTGTACCCGGGCCGCACGTGCAGCACCCGGACCAGGAAGATGATCTGCAGCGTGAATGCCATGGCAGAGAACAGATTGGACGTGGCAGTGCAGGCCGCGATTTTACGCAGTACCGGGTGCCGGACCACGAACGAGAGGCCGGCGAAAATTTCGGTGCGCAGCCGGGGCCGCACCGTGCTGGCGGCCGGGTCCGGTCGCGTGCTGACTTCCCTGGTGCGGATCAGCAGCAGCGAGATGGTGGAAATTGCGTACGACGCAGCGTCCGCCGTCAGCGCGCCGGCCCGCAGCAGGCCGAACAGCGCGCCGCCGAGTCCCGGCCCGGCTACCTGGGCGAAAGACTGGGTGGCGGCCAGCTTGCCGTTGCCGTCCGGCAGCTGATCGCGTTCGATCAGCGCCGGGGTGTAGCTCTGATAGGCCACGTCGAAGAAGACGGTAAGCACGCCAGCTGCCAGCGCGACTGCGTAGAGCTGGAAAAGAGTAAGGTCGCCAAGCCAGGCCGCGACCGGTACTGACCCGATGATCAGCATCCGGGCGGCATCGCAGCCGATCATCAGCCGACGCTTGGCGAGCCGGTCCACGACCAGGCCGGCCGGCAGGGCGATGAGCAGGAACGGGATTGTCGTCGCGGCCGAGAGCAGGCCGATCTGGAACACCGACGCCCTGAGCACGACGACAGCGGTGAGCGGGACGGCAATCATGGTGACCGCCGAGCCGACTTCACTCACCGACTGACCGGTCCACAGCAGCAGGAAGTCCCGGTGCCGCCACAGCCCCGGCCGGCCGGGGCTGCGCGCTGCTGCTGGCATGGCACCGACTCTGTCGCCAGTCCGGCTGCGTTGTCCAGCCGGTTGGCTGCGCCAGCCGGTTAGCTGTCCAGCCGGTTAGCTGTCCAGCCGGTTGGCTGCGCTGGCCGGTTGGCTGTCCAGCTGGTTAGCTGCGCTGGGGGCGGGTGTGGGCGCCGTCGGCCGGAGCCGTCGGCCGGAGCCGTCGGCCGGAGCTGGGGATCAGGGCTGACTGTCAGAGGCCGAGGTCGTCGAGCTGCTTGTGCAATTCGGCGCGCGAGGGATCAGCAGGTGACGCCGCGGCCTTCCGGCCCAGCGCGCCCGGCGTGCCCGGCAGCGCGGGCGCGCGGGATGCTGGCACGGACCGCCGGTCCCGGAAGATCCAGCCCGCCAGGATTCCGCCGACCAGGCCGCCGATGTGCGCCTGCCAGCCGATGCCGTGCTGGGGCAGCAGTACGGAGAACTGGTACGCGAAGCAGAGCGCCATCACGGCGCCGATCAGCATGTCGATCGCGTGCCGGTCGAAGAAGCCGCGGACCATGATGTAGCCAAAGTAGCCGAACACGACGCCGCTTGCCCCGGCGTCGACCGACCCGGTGCTCCCGGTGAGCCATGCGCCCAGCCCGCTGGTCAGGATGACCAGGGCGGTCACGCCGTAGAACTTGGTCACCCCCCGGTAGGCAGCGAGGAAGCCAAAGATGAACAGCGGCCCGGAGTTGCCCTCGATGTGTGCCCAGCTGAAGTGCAGGAACGGCGCGGTCAGGATGTCCGGCAGGCTGCTGATCTCGCGCGGCTGGATGCCGTAGCTGTCGGTGAGCTGATAGTGGTCGGCCACGTTGATGATCTGCACGATCCACAGGATGGCGAGGAATCCCACCATCACGAAGAGGGCCTTCCTGGCCTCGGCGATGACCGTGGCCGGGTCTCCGGCGCCAAGGTTCCAGCCCGCGCGGCGCGTCCGCCCGTCCCTGTCGGCCATGGTTGAAAACTAGCCCCATCCCGCAGGTCTGTGGTAGTCGCCGGCGTGTCGCTGCGGCGGCCGCGGTCGCGGCAAGGGTCACAGCGGTGATCACAGGATGATCCATCTTACGGTTGGTAATTGTTCCATTACGTATTGCCAAACTGTGATCCGCGCAGTTGCTAATCGCGCCGCGCCGGCACAGCTTTTCTGCAGAATCACTGCAATCGCCTCCCGCGTTTCTGGCAAGGTTGTGCGACAACGGAGCTGGACCCGGAAGCAGGCGGGATTTGCCTGCCGAGGATCCGGCTGGCCTCGCTCTATTCAGGCCCGGCCGTCCCGCCACTCGCTGCCCTGTACCGCAGCGGTCCGCGCGCTGAGCGTTCCGCCTGGCGTGTTTGACCGACGGAAGGACTGCATTGTCACGACACCGGAAGCCCGGCCCGGCTCGGACGCGCAAGCACCGGCGGACCGGCGTTTTCCTGCTCGTGATGGCTGTATTCGTGGCCGCGGGCGCTGGTGCCGGCGCTGTCTACGTGGCACGGGCTCGCGGCGCCGGCGGCGACCCAGCGGCGCTCGTGGTGGCCGGCATCCCGGCCAGCCGCTCGGTGGCCCTGCTGGAGCAGGATCGCCAGCACATGATCTTGATGGACGCCGCGTCGAGGTCGCTCAACATGGTGGGTGCACCGAAGCTTGCGACCAGGCCGGCGGTGGTCCCGTCGACGGGCGCGTCGCCGGACCCGTCCACGTCGGCACCCGGCACTCCGGCGACTCCGGCGACCGTTACCGCACCGGCGCCCGATCCTGGCACAGCCGAGGCCATCGCCTATAACATGCTGCCGTCGTTCGGCTGGAAGTCGAGCACCTACTACGGGTGCCTCAACAACATCTGGTCCCGTGAGAGCGGCTGGAATTACGAGGCGGAGAACGCGAGCGGCGCGTACGGGATCCCGCAGGCGCTGCCCGGGTCCAAGATGGCCACGGCCGGACCCAACTGGCAGACGGACCCGACCACGCAGATCAAGTGGGGCCTGGGCTACATCCAGGGCCGCTATGGCGATCCCTGCAGCGCCTGGGCGTTCTGGGAAGCGCACGGCTGGTACTAACCGGCGCGCTGTAATTCCGGAACGGGCTGCCGGAAAGTGCCGTCGCCCGGAAAGTGCCGTCGCCGCGAATCGCTATGAGTGGATGATTAAGAAACGATAAATTCCTTTACTTTGAGTGACGGAGTGGAATGTCGGCCAATGGACGACCGTCTTGACCAGCTTTGATAACTCCGGGTAATTGTATGGATCGTAAATGTCACATCGTGATGTTTAGTCTCGCAGCCGCGCTAAGGCGGTGGGACGCGGCAAAGCCAGCGGGGCACGCTGTCGTCAGGCGGGAGAGCCGCCGATGACGAAAGCCGTGAATGGGACAGTCGAGCTGTGATTTATCTCATACGTAAAAAGTGGCGCTTGCAGGCACGAACAGGTCGTTAGTCAGGCAGTGTGAATACCCGACAGCACCCTGCGTGCGTGGCGGTTACTTTAAGTAGCCTGTCGCCCTGACCCGCGTCACGTCCGCGCGCCGCAGCCGGCCTGCGTTTCTGGCGGTCCGGCAGTGTCCGGGTGGCAGGCGAGCGTGCTCGGCACGCCGATCTAGGGATCCTCTTGTCCCGTATCCCATCCATGCACGGGAAACCCACACGACTGACGATCGGAGTAGCAAGGTCGACGGCTGCAGTAACAGTGGCCTCGGCTGCGGTGGCCTCGGCTTCAGTGGCCGTGCGGCCCGCAGCCGCGGCGCCACCGGCGCCTGCGCAGCCCCCGGGATCACCACAGCAGATCGCGATGGCGATGCTCGGCTCCTACGGCTGGTCCTCGGGCCAGTTCGGCTGCCTGAACGACCTGTGGACCAGGGAGAGCGGCTGGAACCCGGCTGCCGAGAATACTGACGGCGCATTCGGCATTCCGCAGGCGCTGCCCGGGTCCAAGATGGCCAGCGCCGGCGCCGACTGGCAGGCGAACCCTGCCACCCAGATCCGCTGGGGGCTCGGCTATATCAAGGAGCTCTACGGCTCTCCTTGCGGCGCGTGGGATCACGAACTCGCGACCGGCTCGTACTAGGCAAGAGGCGGAAAATCATGTTGCTCACGTTGAAGCGCGCGCTCACGATTCCGGTCCTGACTGCCGCGGTGGTTCTTCCGATGCTGACCGCTCACCCGGCGGCGGCTCACGCGGCTGCCACCCAGGCGGCAGTCATCTCACAGGAGGCAGTGACTACACAGGAGGCAGTGACTGCGCAGGAGGCGGCCACTGCACAGGAGGCGGCGACTGCCCGCTCCCATCGCCATCGCACCCGCCGGAAGGCGGCATACCTGTGGGCCGCACGCCAGCACGGTGCGCCCTATTGCTGGGGAGGAACGAGCGGCTGCTTCGACTGCTCCGGTCTCGTCATGGCCGCCTACCAGCACGAAGGCCTGTACTTCGGCCGGGACACGACCGAGATGCTGGCCTCCAGCCGGCTGATCCGGGTGAGCAGGCGGCGGGCGAAGAAGGGCGATCTCGCGTTCTACGGGACCGGCCACGTCGAGCTAGTCGCCGGGCGCAAGTACACGCTCGGAGCGCTGCACGCTGGCACCCTGGTCGGCTGGCACCGGCTGAACCAGTGGTGGCACCCGACGATGTACTTCAGGATCAGGGGCGCCGGAAGGCCGGCCCGCTAGCCGGTATCGCGCTGGCCCTGCCCGGGAGACCGGGCAGGGCCAGCGGCGTTTCCGGCCCGCCTTAGCACGTCCGGCCACTCCGCGCTCCGGTCCGGCGTAGCACGTCCGGCCACTCCGCGCTCCGGTCCGGCGTAGCACGTCCGGCCACTCCGCGCTCCGTCCGCTAGGGCACAGGCCGGAATGTCTGCAGCATCTGCAGGAATACGCCCTCGGCCGCCAGGAGGTGCGGCCTCGGGGCGGACACGCTCAGCGCATATGGCTGCTCGCCTGCGCTGGTATCCAGGCTAACCAGCAGATCGCGGACAGACATCCGTCCGGTACCCGGCTGCCAGCTGAACCGCCAGATGGCGTCGGCTGTGCCGCGGAAGATCCCCGGCACGATGCCAAGGCCCGCGTAGCCGGGAAACTGATCCTGCCGGCGTGCCTCGCGCTGCTGCAGCCGGGCCTCGCGGACCGGGTCAGCGAAGATGAAAGCCGCTTGGCTGACCTCTACCTGCGTGCTTCCGGCTGGACTGGTCAGGTAGGTGGTCAGTCCCTGCGTGGTCGCCTGCCAGGTATCGGGGACGGCAATCGTGAAGCCCGCCGTCGCACCGCTGCTGGCGGCTGAGACGCTGTACCAGCGATAGCCGGCCGGAGGGCTGAGGGTGGCCGGGCTGCTCGGCGCGGGCCCAGGACTGGCAGCCGAGGTAGGCTTGCTGCCCGCCGTGCCGGTCGTGCCGGTTCCCGTGGTGGCGGTCCCTGTCGTGCTGGCGTTCGATCCGCCGGGGATTACGGTGCCGGAATTATGGCCGGCCTGAGCCTTTGCCCCGTTGCCGCTGGCCGGCCTGCCGGTGTTGCCGCCGATCTTGCCGTTGGCCCCAAGGTTGAGTCCCGCGGCTCCCTGTGCCGCCGACTGACCGCCGGAGTTCGCGTATGCCAGCCCGAGCAGCAGGCCAGCCGCGAGGACAACCAGTGCCGCCAGGCCAGCAGCGAGGGCCCGGCCCTGCCTGGGCCGTGGGTTCCGCGCGGGAGCCGGGAGCGGGCCTGGCGGCGGGCCTGCGTGGCCGGTCCATGGCCCGGCCAGATCCGGCGGGGGGAAAGGCTGATCGTCGTACTGGGGAACGTTCAGGAAGGCGGGCATGTCGAGGAAGGCGGGCAGATCCGCGGAGCCCGGCGAGCGCGCGTCGCCCGGTGCCGCCTGAGTACCCCGGGATGCGCCTGCGGTCATGAACGCGGGGATGCTGCCCGGCACCGACCGGCCTGGCGGGACCGGGCAGGCTGCAGTGGTGGCGTCCCCGCCCGTACGGCCCTGGCTGGCCAGGCCGGTGCTGGCAGCCGGGCTGTTGCTGGCAGCCGGGCTGTTGCTGGCATCCGGGCGGGTAGTGGCACCCGGGCTTCTAGCGGCACCCGGGCGGGTAGCGGCACCCGGGCTGGTAGCGGCAGCGCTAGCGCCATACGGCCATGGATAGCCGGGCAGCATAAGGCCCGCCTTCGCGCCTTCTGCTGCCTCGGTAAGCAGCCTGGCGGCCGTCGCTGCGTCCGGCCGTGCTCCAGGGTCCGCTCGCAGCAGGGCGTCGATCACCGGCATGAGCGGCCCGGCCGAGGGAGCGCGCGGTGCGTTCTCGTTGGCTATTCCCGCCATGACCGCCGCGGGTCCGCCAGCGCGGTCGAACGGGCCACGGCCTTCCACGGCCGCATACAAGGTGGCGCCCAGCGACCACAGGTCAGAGGCTGGCGTAGCAGGCCGGCCTCGGAGACGTTCCGGGGCGGTGAATCCTGGCGTGCCGACGACCATGCCAACCTGCGTCAGGCCCGGATCGCCTTCGAACTTGGCAATGCCGAAGTCCGTCAGGACCGCCCGGCCGCCGGAGTCGATCAGCACGTTGCTCGGCTTCACGTCCCTGTGCAGTACTCCGGCCGAATGCGCGCAGCTCAGCGCGCTGAGCAGGTACTCGCCCACGCGGGCAGCCGCCAGCGGGCGGAGCGGGCCGTCCTCGGTGACGATCTGGTCGAGGGCGCGTGCCTGCACGAGCTCCATGACGATCCACGGGCTGCCGTTTTCCTCGACCACATCGAAGACGGTCACCACCGCCGGGTGGTTCAGCCGCGCCGCGGTCTTGGCCTCACGCAGCGTCCGCTGGTAGACGATCTCAGCATCTTCCTGGCTGACCATCGCAGGGACGCGGACTTCCTTGACCGCGACGTCACGCTCGAGCAGCTCATCCCGGCCGCGCCAGACGATGCCCATGGCGCCGCGGCCGATCGGGGTGCCCAGGCGGTACCGTCCGGCGAGCAGCCAGCCAGCCTTCACGACATCGTGCATGGCCGGACCCTATCGGTGCATCCAGCGAGATTCCTGTGAGTCCGATGTGAATTCGGCGCGGCCTGCGGGAGTGTCAGCCGGCGGCGTCCAGCCTCGCGCGCTGCTGCGCCGTCAACTCCAGGTCCACCGCGGCCAGGCTCTCGTCCAGCTGCGCTACCGAGGAGGCGCCGACCAGCGGGATCACCGGGACCTCGGCGCCGATCAGCCAGGCCAGCACCACCTGGTTGACGGTCGCGCCGGCCTCCCTGGCCACCTCCCGCGCCGCCGCCAGCCGGACGGGGGTGCCCGGATGGTCGAACTCGGCACCCAGCGGCTTGTCCTGGCGGACGTAACCGCCGGCCAGCAGCGGCGAGTAGGCGACCAGCGCGAGCTCGGGCTCGGCTCGCAGGTAGCTGCGCAGGTCCCGGCTGAGCACGCCCTGGTCGCCGTCCTGGACAGGCCCCCGGCGGACTGTTGCGAGATCGTCGCCATTCCGGCGATCCGGCTGCGCCGCCGGCGGCGAGCTCGGCAGGTCGGTGCGCTGTTGCAGGTAGCTGTGGTGGTATTGCAGGACTTCGTAGCCGGGCAGGCCGGCCGCTGCGGCCAGGCTGCGTGCCCGTTCCACCCGCCACGCCCAGTGGTTGCTCACCCCCAGCAGGCCGACGGTGCCTTCGGCGACCAGCTCGGCAAAGCCCTCGACCGTCTCCTGTAGCGGCACCGCCGGATCCTCGATGTGCGCATACAGCAGATCCAGCTTCGCCATACCGAGCCGTTCCCGGCTTCGCTCCGCTGACTCCCTGATCACCTTGGCCGACAGCCCCTCGGCGTTGTCGGTATAGCTGGTGCCGGGGGCGAGTGGTCGCGCCCCGACCTTGGTAGCCATGACGATCTCGGCGCCAGCACCACGGCTGCGGCGCCAGCGGCCGAGCAGTTCCTCGCTCTCCCCGCCCTGACTGCCGTTGATCCAGAACGCATAGTTGTTGGAGGTATCGATAAAAGTGCCGCCGGCCTCGACGTACCGGTCGAGGATCGCAAACGACGTCGGTTCACTGATGGCCGTGCCGAACAGCTTGCCGCCGAGGCTCAGAACGCTCACCTCACGGCGGGTCTCCGGGTCCTTGCCGATCGTGCGATACCTCATCCGGGTTCCTCTCCGGCGACCCGTCATGTCCGGCCGCTGAGCAGGAGTCTGCATCCTAGAGCGGGCTCTAGGTCAAGCCGTATTCTGGACTGCATGCCTGAAGTAGCCCTGAGTCTGAGCATCGGACAGGTCGCCGAGCGCACGGGCCTGAGCGTTCACGCGCTGCGCTTTTACGAACGTGAGGGCATCCTTGCCACTCCCGTCCGGCGCGGGCCGGGCGGTCGCCGCGTCTACAGCGAGTGGGACATGGACTGGCTGGACGTCTGCACCAGGCTCCGCGCTTCCGGCATGCCGCTCACCGCGATCCGCCGGTACGCCGACCTGGTCAGGGCAGGAGCAGGCAACGAAGAAGAGCGGCTCGCCCTGCTGCGCCGGCACCAGGAACACGTGACCGCCCAGATCGGCGAGCTCACCGCATGCCTGGAGCTGATCAGCTGCAAGGTCCGGTTGTACGAAGACCGCGTAGCCGCCGACGCCGCCGACCCGCTCTGGAGTCAGCCAGCCCTGCCGAAGAACGACAGCCAGGAGCTAGCTCCCGGCTGAGCTAGCGGCGGCCGCCGGGTGGCCGGGTCATCGCGAGCACGTCGAGTGCCGAGTCGAGCTGTGCCTCGGTCAGGTCACCCCGGGCTACATGCCCGCGCTTGAGCACCACTTCCCTGATGGTCTGGCCGGCCGCCAGCGCATCGTGCGCCACCGCGGCCGCGGCCTCGTACCCGATGAACGGGTTGAGCGCGGTGACGATGGCCGGCGAGGACTCGGCCAGGCGGCGGAGCCGGGCCGGGTCCGCCGTGATGCCGCGGATGCAGCGGTCGGCGAGCAGCGGGGCGGTAGCGGCCAGCAGGCTGATCGAGGCCAGCAGGTTCCTGGCGATCACGGGCATCATCACGTTCAGCTCGAAATTGCCCGCCGCGCCGCCGAACGCGACCGCCGCGTCGTTCCCGATGACCTGCGCGCAGACCTGGCAGACGGCCTCGCAGATCACCGGGTTGACCTTGCCCGGCATGATCGACGATCCGGGCTGCAGGTCCGGGATCGCGATCTCGGCCAGCCCGGTCCGCGGGCCCGAGCCCATCAGGCGCAGGTCATTGCAGATCTTGAACTCCGACACCGCGATCGTCCGCATGACCCCGCTGGTGGCGACGAGCGCGTCACGCGCGCCGGCCGCCTCGAAATGGTTACGCGCCTCGGTCAGCGGCAGGTCCAGGTCGGTGGCGAGGCGGGCGATCACCGCCGCGGCGAAACCTGCCGGTGCGTTCAGCCCGGTGCCGACCGCGGTCCCGCCCAGCGGCAGCTCGCCGATATCGGGGAGCACGGCGGTTGCTCGCTGCGCGCCATGACGCACCGCTGCCGCATACCCGCCGAATTCCTGGCCGAGCGTCACCGGGGTGGCGTCCATCAGGTGCGTCCGGCCGCTCTTGACCACATCGGCGAATTCCGCCGCCTTGGCCTCCAGCGCGGCCGCCAGGTGATCGAGCCCGGCCAGCAGGGACTTCCTGATCAGCCTGGACGCCGCGAGGTGGATCGCCGAGGGGAACACGTCGTTGGACGACTGCGACGCGTTGACGTGATCGTTGGGATGGACCGCACGGCCCAGCCGGCGCGAGGCCAGCGCCGCGATGACCTCGTTGGCGTTCATGTTGCTGGAGGTTCCCGAGCCGGTCTGGAACACGTCGACCGGGAACTGGTCATCGTGATCCCCCCGCGCGACCTCCGCGGCCGCGTCGTGGATCGCGCCGGCCATGCCGGCATCCAGCACGCCGAGCTCGGCATTGACCATCGCCCCGGCGCCTTTGATCGAGGCAAGCGCCCAGATCAGGTCCCGGGACAGCCGTTCGCCCGATATCGGGAAGTTCTGCACCGCCCGCTGGGTCTGCGCGGCCCACAGCGCATCGGCGGGCACCTGGACCTCGCCCATCGAGTCGTGCTCGATCCGGAACCCGCTGCCGCCGTCCGCCACTGTGCCTGCCTCCGCTGTGCCTGCCTCCGCTGTGCCCGCCTCCACTGAGCCAGCCTCCTAGCCCGGCCCCGAGCCGATGGTCAGCAGCGGCGCCGCTGGCCCGGCCACGTCCGCGAAGAAGTCGTTGCCCTTGTCGTCGACCACGATGAACGCCGGGAAGTCGCGCACCTCGATCCGCCAGACAGCCTCCATGCCAAGCTCCGGGTATTCCAGCACCTCGACCTTCGTGATGCAGTCGCGCGCCAGCTTCGCCGCGGCGCCGCCGACCGAGCCCAGGTAGAAGCCGCCGTGCTCGCGGCAGGCGGCGGTGACCGCCGCCGACCTGTTCCCCTTGGCGAGCATCACCAGCGACCCGCCCGCCGCCTGGAACGCCTCGACGTAGGAGTCCATCCGGCCCGCGGTCGTCGGCCCGAACGACCCGGACGCGTAACCCTCCGGCTTCTTGGCCGGGCCCGCGTAGTAGACAGCGTGATCACGCAGGTAACCGGGCATTGGCTGGCCATCCGCTAGCCGTTCCGCGATCTTCGCGTGCGCGATGTCCCTGGCGACCACCAGCGGCCCCGTCAGCGCGAGCCGCGTCCTGATCGGGTGCTTCGACAGCTCGGCGCGGATCTCCGGCATGGGCCTGGAAAGGTCGATCCGGACGACGTCGTCAGCCAGGTCGTCGTCGGTCGTCTCCGGCAGGTACTGCGCCGGGTCAGTCTCCAGCCGCTCGAGGAACACTCCGTCCCGGGTGATCTTGCCAACCGCCTGCCGGTCGGCCGAGCAGGACACCGCGATCGCGACCGGGCAGGAGGCGCCGTGCCGGGGCAGCCGGATCACCCGCACGTCATGGCAGAAGTACTTGCCGCCGAACTGGGCGCCGATGCCCGTCCGCCGGGTGATCGCCAGGACCTGCTGCTCCAGCTCGGCGTCGCGGAACCCGTGCCCGGCACCGGTGCCCGCGCGCGGCAGCGTGTCCAGGTAGCGGGCGGAGGCGTACTTCGCGGTCTTCAGCGCGTACTCCGCGCTGGTCCCGCCAACGACGATCGCCAGGTGATACGGCGGGCACGCGGCGGTGCCCAGCGAGCGGATCTTCTCCTCAAGGAAGCCGAGCATCGAAGCAGGGTTGAGCACCGTCTTGGTCTGCTGGTACAGGAACGACTTGTTCGCCGACCCGCCGCCCTTGGCCATGAAAAGAAACTTGTACTCCCCGCCGGCCGTCGCGTAGATCTCGATCTGGGCGGGCAGGTTCGTGCCTGTGTTGCGCTCGTCCCACATGGTCAGCGGAGCGAGCTGCGAATAGCGGAGATTCAGCCGCGTGTAGGCATCGAAGACGCCGCGGGCGATGTGCTCCTCGTCCAGGCCGTCGGTGAGCACGTGCTGACCGCGCTTGCCCATCACGATCGCTGTGCCGGTGTCCTGGCACATCGGCAGCACTCCGCCGGCCGCGATGCACGCGTTCTTCAGCAGGTCACGGGCCACGAAACGGTCGTTCCCGCTGGCCTCGGGGTCGTCCAGGATCCGGCGGAGCTGCCGGAGGTGACCCGGCCGCAGCAGATGAGCGATGTCGCGCATGGCCGCTGCCGTGAGCAGCGAGAGGACGCCCGGGTCAACCTCAAGAAAATCCCGCCCGAACGAGCGTCTGGTGCTGATCCCGTCGCCACTGACCAGCCGGTAGTCGGTGCTGTCCGCGCCAAGCGGCAGCAGGTCGGTATAGCTGAACTCGGGCATGCGCTGCACATCCTCGTGCGGGGTCTCTGATGCTGCCCATCGTAGATTGCCGGGACAGAATGCCGCGCATGACGACGAACCTGAGCTCGCCGCCGCCCAATTCCTGGCAGGACGCGGCATGGACAGCGAGCCGCCCGGATTCGGCGACGGGGAGTTCTTCGAGTTCCGGCTTAGCCGATGCCTGCTGACCAGGACCGATAGCAACGGTGACGGGAATCCGCCGCCTACGGTCCGGGCCGCCTCGGCCTGATCAGCGCATGATGGCGGTCCGCCGGGGTAGATGCCCAGCATCCGGGCTCGGCCCCGCAGGCCCGCCAGACGAGGTGAGGAAGTGGGAACGATGAGCATCACAGAACCAGGTGGCGGTGTCCTCGACACAGAACCAGGCGGCGGTGTCGTCGACGTGACCGAGGCTGCCCGGCAGCTGCAGCAGGCCGCACATGACGCGACGGTCGCCTTCGACTGCATCGGCCTTGGCGAGTTCGACCGGGCGCATACGCACACGATCACCGCGCGGGCTGCCGTCGATGCGGCCGAGACCGTCCTGCGGGCAGCCCTGGCCAACGGCGGGACCCTCGCCGCCGAGCTGTAACGCCCAGCTGCACGCTCCGCTGCGCCCCGCAGGCCCCATCCTGCGCAGCACCCCCGCGCGTTTCAGCTAGTCGAATAGTGGTTCGGATTTAGCCGGTGATCAGCGGCTAAATCCGAACCGCTGTCTCATCCTGGGCACTGCCTGGCCGATAGGTTAATGTGTGACGCACACACATGTTGGCGAACGGGAGGCATGCGATGACGCAGCGGGCCGAGGGCACTTTCCAGGTCACGTCCTGGGACGAGAGCACCTACGAGGAGCTGGACGGCAAGGAGAAGCTGACCAAGGCGAGCATGGAGTTCGGCTACACCGGTGATCTCGAGGCCACCAGCAAGTCGGAGACCCTGATGTTCTACCGCGAGGACGGCACCGCCGCGTACACCGGCCTGGAGCGGATAACCGGGCGGCTTGGCGACCGCTCCGGCAGCTTCGTACTGCGCGCTGACGGCACGTTCGAGAACGGTGCGGCCCGGACGGCCTATGAGGTCGTGGCCGGCTCGGGCTCCGGTGAGCTGCGCGGCCTCCGCGGCGCGGGCAGCGCCGTCGCCGCGAGCGGGCAGCCGGGCGGGACCTTCACGCTCGACTACGACCTCGGCTGAGCGGCCGGGCGTGGCGCTCGACCGCACGGCGAACCTGCTCGGTGCCCTCTCCCTCGTCATCGCCGACCGCACGGCTGATGCCATGGCGGACGCCGGCGGACGGCCGGAGTCGGCCGCCGCGGCACTGTCGGCGCTGCTGCACTTCCTGGACCAGCCGTCGGTCGACCTGCTCCGCCAGGTGCTCGGGCTGACCTCCTCGGGCACGGTCCGGCTGCTGGACCGGCTGACGGCGGCGGGCTACGTGCGGCGCGGCCCGGGGGCTGACGGGCGCTCGGCGTCCATCTCCCTCACCGAGGCCGGCCGCGCTGCGGCACTGCAGGTCACGGAGGCTCGCGCCGGAGTGCTCGACGGCGCGCTGGGCTTGCTGTCGCCGGAGGAGCGCGAGGTTTTTGAGCAGCTGGCCGGGAAGGTGCTGGCCGGGCTGATCCGCGAGCCGGGTGCCACGCGCTGGATCTGCCGCCTGTGCGACATCAGTACGTGCCGCCGGCCGCCGGGCGGCTGCCCGGTCGGGAACGCGGCCAGGGAGCGGTACCTGCCGTGACCGGCTGATGGCCGCCCCTTACCTTCGGCACCGGGGCGGCCGCTTGCTGCCTGCCTACCTGGCCAGCCTGGGCAGCAGCATGGCCGCCGCCGTGACGCCAAGAACCGTGGCCCCGACGAGCACGATGGCGTCAAGCCCGAGATGGGCCGGGGTGCCGATCAGCAGGCCGCGCAGCGCATCCACCTCGTAGGACAACGGGTTGACCTTGCTGATCGCCTGCAGCCAGCCAGGCATCAGGTGCTCCGGGTAGAGCGCGTTCGAGCTGAAGAACAGCGGCATGGTGATGGCCTGGCCAATCCCCATCAGCCGGTCCCTGGACAGGGCGAGGCCAGCGATGCTCATCGACAGGCAGGAGAAGAACGCCGAGCCGAGCACTACCACGGCGGCGGCGGCGATCAGCTTCAGCGGGTTATCGGTGAGCGCGACGCCGAGCAGCGCGGAAAGCACGACGATCACGACGGCCTGGACGATCGAGCGAACCCCGGCGGCGAAGGCCTTGCCGGTGATCAGCGCAGCCCGCGGCGTCGGGGTGACCATCAGCTTGGTGAGCACGCCGGCGTCGCGCTCCCAGATGATCTGGATGCCGTAGAAGATGGCGATGAACAGCGCGGACTGGGCGAGGATGCCCGGCGCAAGGTAGGCGAGGTAGGGGATGCCGCCCGGAGTAGGGATGGCGTGGATCTTGCTGAATGTCTCGCCGAAGATGAGCAGCCACAGGATCGGCTGGATAGCGCGGGTGTACAGCTCCGTGCGGTCATGCCGGATCTTCCTGAGCTCAACCCAGCACAGCGTGACAATCCGGCTGGCCAGGCGGCGGATGACCGCGGGCGGGGTATCCGCGGGCAGCAGCGGCAGTCCCGGGCCCGCGGGCTCAGCCGAGGCGGCGGGCAGTGCGCCGGGCGCGACGGACGTCACGGATGCCTCCCTTCTCCGTATCCTCTTCGAGGGTGCCGCCGGTGTAATGGCGGAACACGTCATCCAGGGTGGCCGCCGCCCCGAGCATCGTCTTGAGCATGCCGGGCGTGCCGGTGGCGCGGATCGACCCGGCGTGCATGAGCGCCACCCGGTCGCAGTAGGTGTCGGCCTCGTCCATGTAGTGGGTCGTCATCAGGACCGTCATCTGGGCGGATTCACGCAGCCTCGCGATGTGCTCCCAGACATCGGTGCGGGCAATCGGGTCCAGGCCCACGGTCGGCTCGTCGAGGACGAGCAACCGGGGCGAGCTGACCAGTGCCTGGGCCAGCTCCAGGCGGCGGATCATGCCGCCTGAGTAGGTCTTCACCAGGCGGCGGGCCGGCTCGGTGAGGCCCATCGCCGCGAGCGCGACCTCCACCCGCTCGCCGCGGACCTTCCTCGGGACATCGAACAGGCGGGCGAACAGTTCCACGTTCTCCCGGCCGGTCAGCATCGCGTCCGCGGACAGCAGCTGCGGCACGTAGCCGATCATCCGGCGGACCCGCATCGGCCGGACCGCCGTGTCGGTGCCGAACACGGTGATGCTGCCCTCGGCCGGCCTGAGCAAGGTGGTGAGCATACGGATGGTGGTTGTCTTGCCTGCACCATTCGGCCCGAGCAGCCCGAAGGTCTCGCCCGGCTCGATCCGCATGTCCACGTGGCTGACGGCTTCGTGCGTGCCGAACCAGTAGGTCAGGCCCGAACAGACAACCGCGCTGGCACCCGGGTTCACAGTGCCTCCATCCGCTCGGCCAGGCGCCGGAGAGCGGGCACGGCGGCGCTGATCGCCCGCTGGTCGGCTGGTGACAGCGCGGCCAGTGCCCGGCCGGCTAGCTCGGCCCGCAGGTCCCGCCACTCGGTGATCCGGCCCCGCGCCTTCTCCGTCACCGTCAGCAGGGCGCTCCGCTTGTCGGCAGAGTCCCTGCCGCGGCTCAGCAATTCCTGCGCGGTGAGGCGCCCGACCAGGGTGCTCACCGTGTTCTGCGCCAGGCACAGTTCCTGGGCGGCCTCCGCCACGCTGATGCCGGGCCGTGCCGCCGCCAGCCGCAGCAGCTCAGACTGCGCTGGCGGCAGCGGCTGCTGCGTCCAGGCCAGCCGGACCGCGCGCCGGGCGATCCGCCGGATCGCGCTGATCGCCGTGAGCAGTTCCGCTGCGGGCAGTTCCGCTGCGGGCAGTTCCGCTGCGGGCAATGCCGCTGCGGATGCGGCCGCCGCGGCCGATCCCGCCGGGCCGGTCGCCGCGAGCGGGCTGACCGCATGTCCGGCTTCCGCCAGAAGCGCGGTTCCCGGAGCCGAAATATCGTTCACAGAGCTAACTATATTCAGACCTTCATGAGCACGGAAATCAGGCGTGCTGGAACCCGCCTAAGTGGTGGTCACGCAAGGTTGTCGCTACTCGCCGGGCATTCGGGGATCCGATCCGCTGGTAGATCACGAGGGCTCGGCCGAGGAGCGCAGCGCCCTGGCTAGGCTCGCCGTCCCGGAGGTGACATCGGCCGAGGCCTTCCAGCGCGCGCGCCTCCTCGGGCAATGCGGCAATGTCGGTCGCGATCGCCAGCGCCTGGTCGTGGCGGGCGCGCGCATCGGTCCGCAATTGCCGTAGTAACCCCGCGAACAGCGTGTACGGCTCTGGCCGCAATACGGCCGGTGCTCTAGTTGGTTTCAATCAGCAGAGCGGGATCATGAACTCGGTTGGCCAGACCAGGATCTCGGCAACGCGTACGCCGGCACCGACGGGGCGATGGACCAGGGGAAGATGCGGCAGGGGACGACGGCTGACCCAGCTGTCGGCGTGCTCGCCGAGGCGGCCCGTCCTCGCTCTCCGGAATGGAGCGGGGGACGGGCCACCTCATTAGCTCGTGTCCGTCCAGTCACTCCGGCGTAGAGCGGCTGCCCCCGGCGTGCGCAACCGGAGCGGCTCGCTGGTCGCCGTTCGCTCCGGCAGCGCCGTTCGCTCCGACCGTGCCTGGCGCCTCGATGGTCCCCGCTGCTCCGGTGGTGCCTGCTGCCCCGGCCGGGTCGGCGGCCCCGGCTGGGTCGGCGGCCCCGGCCAGGCCGGCCGCGACTGCGCTGGCCGAGTGCTCATCGTGGATGTACCGGCCACCGCGCATCGACGAGGTGGCGGCCGCGATGACCAGCAGGACGACGGCCAGGCTGAAAACGATCACAAGCCCGTGGTGGAACGGCCCGGAGAGCAGCCCGGGGAAGAAGTGCTGACCAGTCAGCCGCGTCACGTTCGCGGCCGGGAGCCGTGCGAGCACACCTGTCGGGGCCAGCAGCTGGTGCACCGGGTTGATGCCGAGGAACGCGGCGAACAGGCTGCCTACCGGCGGGAGCTGGCCGATCTGATGCGCGGTTCCGGCCGGCACGCCCTGGCCGACGAGGCCGCGGCTGAGCGTCGTCGGCAGCGTGCTCGCCAGCCCGGCGATCATGAGCGAGAAGAAGATGCCGATGGACAGCACGAATCCGGAGTTCTGGAAGGTGGCCAGCATCCCCGATGCGGCGCCGCGCTGTTTCGCCGGGACGCTGTTCATGATCGCGGCCGCGTTCGGGGCGGAGAACAGTCCCATCCCCGCGCCCGCCACGAAGATCAGGCCAGCGAACATCAGGTACCGGAAGTCGGTCGGCAGCAGGATCAGGCCGCCGAAGGCCGCCGCTGAGACTAGCAGGCCGCCCGAGGCGAAAGCGCGCGCGCCGTGCTTGTCGGACAGCCAGCCGGATATCGGTCCCGATACGACGAAACCGCAGGTGAGCGGTAGCAGGTAGATACCTGCCCAGAGCGGGGTGTCCTTGAAGAGATAGTTGTGCAGCGGGAGCCAGATGCCCTGCAGCCAGATGATCAGCATGAACTGCAGGCCGCCGCGGGCGATCGAGGCGAGCAGCGTCGCCGCGCCGCCGGCCGCGAACGCGCGGATCCGCAGCAGCTTCAGGTCGAACATCGGGCTGTCGACCCGCTGCTCGATGAAGCAGAACGCGGTCAGCAGCGCGACGCCGCCGATCAGGCCGGTCAGCACCACGGGGCTGGTCCAGCCCATCGGATGGCCGCCGTAGGGCTGGATTCCGTACGTGATCCCGGTGAGCAGCGCGATCAGGCCGACCGCGAAGGTGACGTTGCCCAGCCAGTCAATGCGCGCCCGCGTCCTGATCCCGGTCTCGCGCAGGCTCAGGTAGGACCAGATCGTGCCGCCGACGCCGATCGGCACGGACACGATGAATACCAGCCGCCAGTCGATCGCGGCAAGCACGCCGCCCAGGATCAGCCCGAAGAACATGCCGGAGATGCCGGCCACCTGGTTGATGCCCATCGCCGTGCCGCGCTGATTCGAGGGGAACGCGTCGGTCAGGATCGCGGGGGAGTTGGCCATCAGCATGGCGCCCCCGGTGGCCTGGACGACCCGCCAGCCGATCAGCCACAATGCTCCGCTCGCCCCACTGAACGGGTCGAAGGGCAAGGCGAGTGCGCCGAGCCCGAAGATGGCGAAGCCCAGGTTGTACATCCGGACCCGGCCGTAGATGTCGCCGAGCCGTCCCAGGGTGACCACGAGCACCGCCGAGACCACCAGGTAGCCCATCAGCATCCACAGCAGGTAACTGACGTTGCCCGGGGTGAGCGGGTTCAAGTGGATCCCGCGGAAGATGGCAGGCAGCGAGATGATCACGATGGAGGCGTTGACGGTGGCCGCCAGCATGCCGAGCGTAGTGTTCGACAGCGCTACCCACTTGTAGCGGTCGTCGCGGGGCGTGCCCGTGGCCGACGCCGTTGGCCCCGCCTTGTGCTCCGCGTTGCCGTTCGAAGACTCGCCCACGCGCGATCTCCACTCCACCCCGGACAATATATTTGCTTGTCCAAACTAACAGATGGGGGTGGCCGACTGGAAGCGGCGAGGGCCAGGGCCAGGGGGCGTGCGCCGGGCCGGAGGCGGCAAGTCCGCAGGCCAGGGGCGCGAATGGGTCGTGAAAGCAGCGAAGGGCGGTAGGGAATGGCGCGGGCCCAGGTCAGTGCAGGACCGTCAGTACCGGAGAGCCTTTGTCGTGCCGGACTCACGCGGGCGCACCGCGGCATCGCCCAACTCCAGGAACCACGATATGGTCGCGCCATGCCGATTGCCCGCGCCGTGGTGGACTGGCTGCGAGGAATCACTCGCCGAACCGCGAGCAAAGCTTCGACTAAAATGCTGCGCGGCGTCGATGTCTCCAGCTTCCAGGGACGGCCGGAGGTATGGCGATCTGAGGCAGGGACCATTACCTGGGCGGCTGTCAAGATCACCGAACTACAGCCCGGCGACGTTAGGTACGTGAACCCGGACGCCGCTGACGACTGGTCCTGGCTGGACCGTCATCAGAAGGTCCGGATCGGTTACCTATTCGGGCATCCTTCGGTCAGCGCCGACGACACTGTGTCCTTTTTCCTTGCCGAGATCGGCAAGCTCGGCCTGCGCGACCACGATGCTATCGCCCTGGACATCGAGGTCACGGACGGCCGTGATCCGTCGGCTGTCGCCGCCTGGTGCGACGATGTGGCGTCCAGGTTGCACAAGAAGACCGGCCGGCGGCCGGTGGTCTACACGTTCCTTTCCTTCGCCGAGGAGGGAAACTGCGCCCATCTCGGCGATTACCCGCTGTGGATCGCCGATCCCTCTGCCAGGCCGGGCCACCCGCAGGTGCCCAGGCCATGGACAACGTGGGCCATGCATCAGTACAACATCAGCGGGACGATCGATCGTGACCTGGCAAAATTTGCGAGCCGGGCCGATATGTCCGCGAACCTCGGAAAACCGAAGAGGCCAGACATGAAGAAACTTGGCGGGACGATCACGTCCCCGCTTTCCTCCGTTCGCTGGGACAACGGCTTCACGGTGGTGGCTGGGCTCGGCCAGAACGGGGTTGTCCAGGCCATTCGCTGGGACGGCAAGTGGGGAGCGTGGAAGACCGTCAACCCGGGGCCGGCCATCGGCGCGCCGGCAATGGTTGCCTGGGGCGAAGGCCATGGCCACCTGTATTTCACCAGTACCAGCGGCGAGGTGACGGAGATAGGCACCGGCAACTACGGCGACACCTGGACCTGACACCGCCGCGGCCCCGCTCCCTGAGCAGCGAGCGCCGCGGCGCGGTCCGGTATCGTCGGCATGTGGCATCCCGTCCGCCTCCGCGCGACCTGCGGGCCTCTGACGCCGACCGGGAGCGCGTGGTGGCCGTGCTCACGGAGGCTGCTGCCGATGGCCGGCTGACTCTCGGAGAACACGCCGAACGGGCCGAGCGTGCTTACTCTGCCCGGACGCTAGGCGATCTCACCGTGCTGACTGCTGACCTGGCGGTGCCGTCTGCCCAGCCGATCCGGGTCGATGCCCGGCGGTCTGTAGCGGGGATATTCGCCAGGGAACGCCGATCGGGGCGCTGGGTCGTGCCGGAGAGCCTGGCGGTAACCGCGGTCTTCGGCGAGGTCATCCTTGATCTGCGCGAGGCACTGCTGCAGAGCCGGCATGTCACCATCTATGCGACGGTGATCGGCGGCCACGTGGAGCTGATCGTGCCCGACGGCATCGCGGTCGTCATGACGGAGACGGCCGTCTTTGGCCGGAGGCACGCCGGCGACGGCCCGCCGCCCCGGCCGGGGACGCCAGTGATTGAGATCCGCAGCCTGGCGCTCGGCGGCCGGGTGCGGGTGCGGGTCGTGACGCCGCGCCGCGGCAGCTGGTTCGCCGGGTTGCGCCGGGGCGGCAAGGGCCGCTAGGCGAAGCGCCGGCCCGCAGGCAGCGCTCGCCCGCAGGCAGCAGGGCTGGCCCGCGGCAGCACTGGCCCACCGCAGGCAGCGCTGGCCCACCGCAGGCAGCGCTGGCCGGGAGTCAGCGAGGCCGGTCGGCGGCACTCGCGGGTCAGTCGTCGCCGTCAAAATTGACGGCGCTGTAGGCGCTGAGCTTCCATAGCTGATGTTCGCTGCGGATGTTGCGGATGGTGCCGGAGCGCGCCCGCATGACAAGCGAGTGGGTGGTGGCGCCCCCGGCCCGGTACCGCACTCCGGCCATCAGCTCACCGTCGGTGATCCCGGTGGCCGCGAAGAACGCGTCGTCCGAGGCGACAAGCTCGTCCGTGGTGAGCACCCGGTCAAGGTCGTGGCCAGCGTTGACGGCGCGGCCGCGCTCGGCGTCGTCACGGGGCTCGAGCTTGCCCTGGATGATTCCGCCCAGGCACTTGATCGCGCAGGCGGCGATGATGCCCTCCGGGGTGCCGCCGATGCCGAGCAGCAGGTCGATTCCGGTTCCGTCGCGGGCCGCCATGATCGCTCCAGCTACGTCCCCGTCGGTGATGAGCTTGATCCTGGCGCCCGCCGCACGGACGTCGGCGATCAGGCTCGCGTGCCGAGGGCGGTCCAGGATGACCACCGTCACGTCATGCGGCGAACCGCCCTTGGCGCGCGCGACGGCCGCGATGTTGTACGCCGCTGGTGCCTCGACATCGACGACGCTGGCCGCGGCCGGGCCCGTGACGAGCTTGGACATGTAGAAAACCGCCGACGGATCGTACATGGATCCGCGGGCGCTGACGGCCAGCACCGATATCGCGTTCGACATGCCGTTGGCGGTCAGGCGGGTGCCGTCGATCGGGTCCACGGCGACGTCGCAGGCAGGCCCGCTGCCATCGCCGACCTGCTCGCCGTTGTACAGCATCGGGGCGCGGTCCTTCTCGCCCTCGCCGATGACCACCACGCCGTTCATGGACACCGTGTTGATCAGCAGCCGCATCGCGTTGACGGCTGCGGCGTCCGCGTCGTTCTTGTCGCCGCGCCCCACCCACCGCCCAGCGGCCATCGCGCCGGCCTCGGTTACCCTGGCCAGCTCCAGCGCAAGGTTGCGATCCGGCGCATGCCGTTCTGGCTCGGGCACAGTCTGGCCGGGCGAACCGGACTCCGCACCCGTTGCAGTCTCATTTTCCGTCATGGCGGATGTGCCCTCCCTCTAGGCCGTGGCGCGATCCTGCGCTGCTGACTGGCCGGCGTAGCCTATTGCCCGGAGCGGCTGACCGTGAGGAGCGCTGCTGAACCGGATGACAACAGACCAGGCACAGCCCGTCGCGCGGACGTCGGAGCGCGGCGCGGCCACCCGGAGCGGGCTGCTGACCGCGGCCCGCGAGGTCTTCACGTCCGTAGGCTATGCGCAGGCTGGCGTCACGGACATCGTCACCCGCGCTGGCGCGAGCGTGGGCAGTCTTTATCACCACTTCTCTGGCAAGGCCGACCTGTACGTCACGCTGTTCGAGGAACTCCACCGGGATCAGGTGGAGCGGACCCGGCTCGCCGTCCGGCGCGCCCGCGACGCGGGCGCCGGCGATCCCCGGCAGCTCTTCCTGGCCGGCGCGCGCGGTTACCTGGACGGCTGCGTGCAGCAGCGTGAGCTGAATGCGCTCTTCGTGCGCGGGGATGGCCCGCCAGGATTCGACCTGGTGCGACGCGAACGACTGGCCGAGTGGTCAGGGCGGAACGCCGAGTTCTTCGCTCGCAGCGGCGAACCGCTGGATGAGGCGGTTGCCATCGTGATGACCGGAGCGCTGATGCTGGCGGTCGCGGAGATCTCGCTCGGCGCGGATGAGGAACGCGCGCGCCGGATCGTCGATGGCGTGATCCAGGTCCTGTCGCGAATCGAGATTCCGTGGTTGTGAAATGCCGCGCTGGCCGGGCTCAGTCCGCGTCCGCGCTCAGAACGGGATTCCGTGGTTGTGAAATGCCGCGCTGGCCGGGCTCAGTCCGCGTCCGCGCTCAGAACGGTGCCGCCGCGTCGGCGGACGTGTCGTCCCGGCGTGCCATCGCGGTAGCCAGCCGGGCACGGGCGCCTTCGAGCCATTCCGCGCAGATGTCGGCGAGCCGCTCGCCGCGCTCCCAGAGTTCCAGCGACTGCTCCAGCGTGAGGCCGCCGGCCTCAAGGCGCTTGACCAGGTCCGTCAGTTCGTCACGAGCCTGCTCGTAGGGCAGCCGGGCGGCCTGGCCCGGCGCTGAGGCCTGGCCCGGCGCTGCGGCCCGGCTGGCTGCAGCGGCGACGGCCGCTGGCTTGCCCGCTGGGGCCTGGCCGGCTGCGGGGGCACTGGCGGCTGGCTTGCGCGCCGGGGCCTGACCGGCCGCGGGGGCACTGGCGGCTGGCTTGCCCGCTGGGGCCTGACCGGCCGCGGTCCGGTCTGGAGAGGCCTGATTCTGCGCACGCTCCGCTGCGGCCCCGGATGGGTCCTGCGCACCGCTGCGTGCCGTCACGGTGCCACCTTAGCTGTGGCGTCGCGCGACGGCGCCCGTAGTGGCAGGCTTACCGCGGCCGGGCGGGGGGAATCACGCCGTCGTCACTGAGCGTCCTGGCGTGACTGGTGTGCCGTCACGGCGAGCTGGTCTTCGGCGAAACGGAGCGTCAGCGATTCGCCGTCAGCGATTCCGGCCGCAGCGCGCACGACGCTGGTATCAGGGCGCTGGACGATGGCGTAACCGCGGTGCAGCGTGGCCGCTGGGGAAAGGGCGACCAGCCTGGCACGGGTATGGACGATGTCATCGGCAGCACGGTCCAGCCTGGCGGAAAGGCACCGGCGCGCCCGTTCGGCCAGCCCCAGCACCTGCTCCTGGCGTCTCTCGATCTCCCGGACCGGAGCGGCGATAGCCGGGCGCGACCGGACATCCATCAGCCAGGAGAGCTCCCGGTCCAGCCGGCCAGCCAGCCTGCGGCGGGCGCGGGAACGCAGCTGGGAGATGAGTTCACTCTGCTCGATGACGTCGGGAACAACCCGGCGCGCGGCGTCGGTCGGGGTCGAGGCCCGGACGTCAGCCACCTGATCAAGGAGCGGGACGTCCTGTTCGTGGCCAATGGCACTGACCACGGGGGTCTGGCACGCCGCGACCGCCCGGATCAGTGACTCATCGGAGAACGGCAGCAGATCCTCAATCGAACCGCCGCCGCGGGTGATGATAATCACGTCGATGGCCGGGTCCGTGTCGAGCCGCCGTAATGCGTCGGTGACCTCGCTGGCCGCGTAGCTGCCCTGGACAGCGACGTTTTCCACCCGGAACCGGACCGCGGGCCACCGCCGGGCGGCATTGCGCAGGACATCCCGCTCGGCCGCCGACTCGCGTCCGCAGATGAGCCCGACCGTCGCGGGCAGGAACGGCAGCGGTCGCTTCCGCGCGGCGGCGAAGAGCCCTTCCGCGGCCAGCGAATGGCGCAGCCGTTCCAGCCGGGCAAGCAGCTCGCCGATCCCAACGGCCCGGATCTCGACGGCGGCCAGGGCAAACGATCCCCGGTTGATGTTAAAGTCCGGTTTCGCCCAGACGACGACACGGGCGCCTTGGGCCGGCGCCGGGTCGTTCGCGTCGAGTACTGCCCGTGCGCATATCACCCGTACCGAAACGGCCGCGACCGGATCGCGCAGCGTCAGGAAGACAGTGCTGCCACGCCGTGTCAGCTCGGCGATCTGGCCTTCGACCCAGATCCTGCCAAGGCGGCCAATCCAGTCGCCGACGAGCCGCAGCACCGTGCGGACAGGGACGGGCGAATCAGCGGAATTCTCGAGCGGCATGGCAGCGATCGTCAGCTTCCGGGATAAGTGATCGTCAGCTTCCGGGATAACTGCGGCTGGTCAGGCTTCCCCGCCTTCGACCTTGGCGAGGCGCCGCTCGAACATGGCCAGTACGGCGGCCCGGCTCGCGTGCGAGCTCTCATAGTCGATCAGCACCTGCAGCTGAGCGGCGTTGAGGCTGCGCATCCGGGCCCGGAGGGAGGGAACGGACAGCTCGTCATAGTTGGGGACCGGCAGGTCGCCGGCCGCCGGCGCGGCGGCGGCACCGGCCGGTTCAGCCGCGGGCGCAGCGGCGGGGGCGGGCGCCGCGGCGGCAGACGCGGCACGTGCTACGGGAGCAGTGCTAGCAGGGGCCGAGGCTTCAGGAGTCACAGCTTCAGGAGTCACAGCTTCGGGGACGGCGGCTTCGGGGGTCGCAGCTTCGGGGACGGCTGCGCGGGCCGATGCTGCGGGCGCCGGGGCGGCCGCAGTCGTGGCGTTAGCGGTGTCCGCGGTGCGGTTCTTGATCCGGTCGGCGACGAGAAGAACCTGGCCGATCCCGGCGAATACGGCCCGCAGCGCATGTGCCGGAGCCTCCTTCATGCGGTCTGTCACCTGCGGGACGCGCATATCGATCCTTCTTCCTGGACGTGTTCTGAACATGCCCTGGGATGTGCCTACCGGAGGGGACTACGGTTCCCCGCTGCGTGTCGGGCACTTCTCCGGATGATTCTCGTCATCGGCGATGCTTCGCGGCAAGGGGGGCCATTGTCGCAGCGCCGCGGCTTTTTCGGAACCCCCCGGCGGGTTGCAGCCGCGGGCCGCGGCTGGCGGGATACGGCCGTGCCTGCCCAGCGGCTGCATACCGCCGTCCTCGGCGCACGACCGTGAAACGGGCGGGCCGGGGACGGCGTCCTGCCGTGTCCTCCCGATGGTCACCTACGATGGACTCATGCCCGATCCGAATCGACGCGTACTGCTCGCCAGGCCCCGTGGCTACTGCGCCGGCGTTGACCGGGCCGTGCAGACTGTCGAGCTGGCGCTCGAGCGTTTCGGCTCACCTGTCTACGTGCGCAAGCAGATCGTGCACAACACGCACGTGGTCCGCTCCCTGGAGGAGCGCGGCGCGGTCTTCGTGGAGGAGACAGCGGAGGTGCCCGAAGGCTCGGTCGTCGTCTTTTCCGCACACGGCGTCGCTCCGCAGGTGCGCAAGGATGCGAGCGACCGTCATCTCCGCACCATCGACGCGACCTGCCCGCTGGTCACCAAGGTGCACAACGAGGCCAGGCGCTTCGCGGCGCAGGACTACGACATCCTGCTGATCGGCCACGAGGGTCATGAGGAGGTCGTCGGGACCACCGGCGAGGCGCCGGCCCGCATTCAGCTGGTGGACGGGCCCGGCGGCAGCGACAGCGTCCAGGTCCGCGACCCGGCCAGGGTCGCGTGGCTCTCCCAGACCACGCTGTCCGTTGATGAGACCAGCGAGACCGTGGCCGCGCTACGGGGGAGGTTCCCGCAGCTGCTTGACCCGCCGAGCGACGACATCTGCTATGCCACCCAGAACCGGCAGGCCGCGGTGAAGCAGATCGCGCCCGAGTCTGACCTCGTCATCGTCGTCGGCTCGCGGAACTCGTCCAACTCCGTGCGCCTCGTCGAGGTTGCCCTGGAGGCCGGCGCCCCCGCCGCCTACCTGGTCGACGACGCCGCGGACCTCAGCAAGGAGTGGCTGGAAAGCGCCAGCACCGTGGGAGTCACCAGCGGCGCGTCGGTTCCTGAGGACCTGGTCTCCGGGGTGCTTGACTGGCTCGCCGAGTCCGGGTTCGGCACGGTCGAGGAGGTGGAGACGGTCCGGGAGGGCACCGTCTTCGCCCTGCCGCACGACCTGCGCCGCCGGCCAGACGACCGCCGGCCAGACGACCGCCGGCCAGACGACCGCCGGCCAGACGACCGCCGGCCAGACGACCGCCGGCCAGACGACCGTTAACCAGACCCGTAACGCGCATCGCGGGGATCATCGGAATCAAGACTGCTGCGCAGCAGCGCGATCCTGAACTCGCGGACCGTCCGCGGCAGGCCGCGGAATAGCGCGATGACCAGGATGACCGCGACGCCGCCGAATAGCCATGCCGCGACGGCCGACAACGTGAGAATGCAGCCCTCGGCGGTGGAGATCAGCGTGCTTCCCGTCGAGGTCATCGCCTTGACGCAGATCAGCGCGACCAGGAAGATCATCGGCGGCGTGGTGATCACCAGCAGGAGATCAGCCCGCCTGGTGTACAGGCCCGCGAGGATGCAGCCTGCCACGAAGCTCAGCCCGGCGAGCGCGGTCAGATGCAGCCACCCTGCGGTCAGCGTGCCGGGGAAGAACACCGTGAACATCACGAGCCCGGCGCCGCGGGCGGTCAGCCGGGCCGGGGCCGCGCCGCTGCCGTCGGGGCTAGCGGGCTCGCCGTGATCGCTGGCCGCACCCGGCCCCCGGTCCGCCGCTGGCGCCGGCGGCAGCTCGCCTGAGCCGTCCGGGCCCGGATGCGAGATGTGCCCCGGAGCATCCGTTCTTCCTGTTTCCTGTTCTGCTGTCATGTGCGCTTGCCACGCGCGCAGCTGCCATCCGCGCTGCGGCAGCGCGGCTCCGTCACGCTCCCGACATGACAGGTCCCTGGCCGCCGCACGGGAACTCAGCGGGCCGCGCTGACGGCGCGGGGCCCGGGCAGCAGCTGCCCGCCGGCCACGGCACCGCGTTCGGGGCCGGCCAGCAGTTCCGGGCCGGATTCGGTGCTGAACTCGGCCGCAGACAGCGCGCGGGCGGTTTCCTCGACCAGCCGCGGCGGCTCAAGCGCAGCCTCGACGACACCGAGCTGGTTCAGCTTGCGCGCGCTGACCAGGACCCGGCTCTCCAGCGTGCCGACCGCCTGGTTGTAGGTGGACACCGCGCTGGTCAGCGCCTTGCCGAGGCTGTCGACATGCTTCCCCAACCCCGCGATCCGCTCGTAGAGTTCCCTGCCGAGGTCGAAGACGGCGCGGGCATTGTCAGAGAGCGCGGCCTGCTGCCAGGCGTACTGCGCCGTCCGCAGCATCGTGACCAGCGTGGTCGGCGTCGCGATGTGCACCTTTCGCGTCATCGCGTGCTCCAGCAGTCCCGGATCGCGCTCCAGCGCCGGAGCGAGGAACGCCTCTCCCGGGATGAACAGCACCACGAACTCCGGCGACGTGCTGAGGGCAGCCCAGTAGGCCTTGGCGGAAAGCCTGTCGACGTGGTCGCGTAGATGCCGGGCGTGCGCGTCGAGGCGGGCGTCGCGCACGGCCTCGTCGGTGGCCTCGGCGGCTTCCAGGTAGGCGGCGAGGGTGACCTTGGAGTCCACCACGATGTTCTTGCCCCCGGCCAGCCTGACGACCATGTCCGGGCGCTGCATGCCGTCCGGGGTACTCAGGCCGACCTGCTCGTCGAAGTCGCACCGGGCGCTCATCCCGGCCAGCTCGACCACGCGGCGCAGCTGCATCTCGCCCCAGCGGCCGCGGGCCTCCGGCCGGCGCAAGGCCGTGACCAGCGCCTGGGTCTGGGCGCGAAGCTGGTCCGAGCTCTGCCGGGCGATCGTGACCTGCTCGGCGAGCGCGGCGTGCGACCGGTGGCGCTCCGCGTCCGACTCGCGCAGCTGCGTCTCGACCCGGGCCAGGGTCTCCTTCAGCGGCCCGACCAGGTGCTCTACCGCGGCCCGGCGCTTGTCCAGCTCGCCCGCTGCCGTGACGTTGGCCGCGTTCAGGCGGCCTTCGGCGATCTCCAGGAACCGCCGCGTGCTCAGGTCCAGCGCCTCGGCCGACAGCGCCTGGAACCGCTCGGCGAGCTGCCCGTCGATCAGCGCGGCACGCTCTCGTGCCGTGTGCTCGGCCTGCGCCGTCCGGTCCTGCGCTGCCCTGGCCCGTTCTTCGGCGGCACGGGCCTGCCCGGTCAGGTCCGCGGCGGCGGCTGCCAGCCGCCCCTTGGCCAGCAGGTAGCCGATCGCGGCCCCGAGGGCGATGCCCAGCAGAAGCCCGGCAAGCAGCGAGATCGCGTTCATTCTGGACATGCTCGCAGGATGGCCCGACATTTCCCCGCCTGACACGCTGGCGGGCAGCCGTGAACTGCCGGCGGCCCCGCTGGCGCCGCACGCGGGCAGGCTTACCCTGCCGGGCAATCTAGACTCGCCCGGGTGAGCCTGTCCATCGGCATCGTCGGCCTGCCCAACGTCGGCAAGTCCACCCTGTTCAACGCGCTGACCAGGGCCAGCGCGCTGGCCTCCAACTACCCGTTCGCCACCATCGAGCCGAACGTCGGCATCGTCGGCATCCCGGATCCGCGGCTGGCCGCGCTGGCCGGGCTCTATGACTCCGCCAGGATCGTGCCGGCCACCGTCCGGTTCACCGACATTGCCGGGCTGGTCCGCGGTGCATCCCAGGGACAGGGCCTGGGCAACCAGTTCCTGTCCCACATCCGGGAGACCGACGCGATCTGCCAGGTCGTGCGGGTCTTCGCCGACCCGGACGTGAGCCACGTGGACGGCGACGTCTCGCCGGGACGTGACATCGAGACGATCGCGACCGAGCTGATCCTCGCCGACCTGCAGACGCTGGAGAAAGCCGTGCCGCGGCTGGCTAAGGAAACAAAATTCGCCAAGAATCCCGAACGAGCCCGGGTGGCCGGTGCCGCGGCGAAGGCCGAGCAGGTGCTCGATGGCGGGACGCCCATGTTCGCCGGCGCGGCGGCGGCCGGCATCGACCTTGCTGACCTGCGCGAGCTGCAGCTGCTGACGGCCAAGCCGTTCCTGTATGTCTTCAACGTCGATGACGCCGGGCTGGGCGACGCCGCGCTGCGGGATCGGCTTGCCGCGCTCGTCGTGCCCGCGGAGTCGATCTTCCTGGACGCGAAGACCGAGTCCGAGCTGGTCGAGCTCTCCGAGACCGAAGCCGCCGAACTGCTGGCCGAGCTCGGCCTTGGCGAGCCGGGACTGGCGCAGCTCGCCCGTGCGGGGTTCGCCGCGCTGGGCCTGTCCACGTTCCTGACCGCGGGGCCGAAGGAGTCGCGGGCCTGGACGATCCCGGCCGGCGCCACGGCGCCGGAGGCGGCCGGGGTGATCCACACCGACTTCCAGCGCGGGTTCATCAAGGCCGAGATCGTGTCGTTCGATGACCTGATGGCCGCCGGGTCGATCGCTGCGGCCCGCGCCGCCGGGAAGGCGCGGATCGAAGGCAAGGACTACGTGATGCGCGACGGCGACGTCGTCGATTTCCGCTTCAACGTCTAACCCTTGCCCTCCTTTCATGATCACGGAGTATTAGGCACGCTCTGGCCGGCCCGATTCTCCGTGATCATGAACAGGGGAGGGTGCAGCCGGGCCCGCAGGGCCGTAGCGGGCCAGGCCAGCCGCGCTGGGCGAGCGCGGCACCTACTTCGGCGGCGACGGCGCACGGCCGGGTGGTGACGTCGGACCAGCTGTAGCGCAGCGTGGTGATGCCAACCGCCGCGGCGGCATTATCCCGGTGCACGTCACGCCACCGGCCCTCGGCCGGGTGCGCGACCCGGCCGTCGGTCTCCACCACGACCAGGTACTTCCGGTAAAGCGCATCCCGGTACTGGCTGCGGCCGCCGCGCACCACCCGGACCTGACGTTCGGCGCGGGGCAGCCCGTGCGGGCGCTCGACGTCATGCAGGTAGCGGTGCTCAAGGATGGTGTGCGCTCCGGCGGTGATGTCGTCTAGTGCCAGCCGGAGCGCGTTCCGGTAGCGCAGCTTCGCGCGCCGGTTCATCGCTGCGGCGATCCGCTGCGGCGTGGTCAGCCGGCCGCCGCAGGCGGCGCATGCCCAGCTGAGGGCATCGTCGAAGGTCCGTGCTGTGTCCGCGAGATCGAGCACGGTCTCCTCGATCCGGGTGCGCGGCGGCTCCTGGCACGGATGACGTGCCTGCGCGATCCGCGCCGATCGGTGGATAGCGAGGCCAGGGACCGGCTCCACCCGGCGGTCGGCGGGCACCGTGAGGTGGATCAGCTGCGCTGGCTTGCGGGCCAGGCCGTGCAGTTCGGCGGCGGTCTCGTGACTGAGTGCTGCGCCCGGGCCGGCTCGTAACACGGCCGCCCATAGCAGCGCTTCCCGGCCTGCCTCGCCGCTGAACGTGGCGAGGACGCCGGGGTAGATGCGCTGCCAGCGGCCGGTGCCGATCCGGGCTCCGATCGCGCTCCTGGTCAGGCCTGCATTGAGTGCCTGCCGCCGGGTGATCATGCCGCGCTGGGACTCGGCCTGCTCCCGCAGGATCTCCGGTAACTGGGACATGTCACTCAGGGTTGCTCAGTGCACCGTCACCCGGCCACGTCAATTTCGTCTTGTGGATAACCCGGTCCGGGTGCACTGGACGGTGCATTACTTGCCTCCGTTCATGATCACGGAGTATTAGGCACGCTCTGGCCGGCCCGATTCTCCGTGATCATGAAAGGGGTCTCCGGGCGCTGGGCATCGAGTGGTGGTCGAGTATGCAGCAATCGAGCCTTAGCTCCTCACCGTCCTCCGGGACTGGCGGGGCTTTTCGTTATCGCCAGCGTGTCTGAGCCATCTGCAGGTTCCTGCCATCACAGTTGAGCCATCAGCGCGCGTCGAGGAACGGCGTGATCAGCGCGAGCACTTCGCCGGGCCGCCGCATCACGCCGACGTGCGTGGTCCCGGGGAGCACTGCGAGTTGCGCGTCCGGCAGGAGCTCGAACATCTCCACGACGTCGGGCAGCGGTGAGAAGTCGCGGTCGCCGAAGATCAGCAGGGTCGGCGACCGCAGTGATCGCAGCTCGCCGGTCCATCCCGGGAATTCGTGCACCATTGCCGATGTCCTGGCCGCGAACTCGTCGAAGTGCGCAGGGTCGGGAGCGACCGCTTCGTAGGCGTCGCGCCACGCCTGGAAGTCGGCCGGCGTCGGCATGCGGTCGTCGCCGGGTGGCGCGCTTTCGCGGCCCGGCGGGCGATGGGCGTCCGCCGAGGCGGCGATCAGCTTGCCGACCCGGGCGGGCGCGCCGAGCGCGACCGCGTACGCGACGAGACCGCCGAGGCTGAAACCGAACAGATCGGCCTCTGCGATCCCCAGCTGGTCGAGCAGCGCGACGACGTCACCGGCCAGCGCCTCGATCGTCATCGCCCGGCCGGTGTCGGCGGTGTGCCCGTGGCCCTGCAGCTCCACCGCGATCACCTGCCTGCTCGCCGCAAGGGGTTCGAGCAACGGCCCGAAATTGAGGTCGATGGTCAGCAGGCCGCCGTGCAGGAGCACGAGTGGCCTGCCACTACCTCGGATCTCGTAATAGAGCTGCAGGCCGTTCACCGGTGCGTACGTCATGGCGGGTATGACGATACCCAGCCCGCGAACTCACCGCGAAACGCCGCGCGAGCCGCACGGCCACGTAATCGTGATCGCCGATCCGCTGGCAGACGGGCGCTTGCAACTGCACAAGGCCTTGCTGCTAACACTGAGCCACCCCAGGTCAGCAGCCTGTCGGAGGCTCAGATCTGATGGCACCGGACAGATCCATGCGGCCGTGCCCGACGGGAGGCGCTGTCGTTAGGCCCGCTCGGCGATGAAGCTCGCGATCGGCCGGTTCATCGACTGCCATCCGGACTGGCAGGTGTGCGGCACCGCGGACGGCTACACGGCGCAGCGGCGCGGGCCGCGCGGCCGCCCGGTCGGCGCGGTGCTGACCGGAACGAGCCTCGACGAGCTCGGCGCGAGGATCCAGGCCGACGACCGCTGCTCGGGAACCCAGCAAGGCGAAGGATCCGGCGCCAGATGGGACGCGCATCCTTCGAGATCATGAAGGTGTCCCGCCGTGCCCGCATAGCTCTCGTTCAGGCGAGTACCCGGCGCGGCTCAGCCCCGCGCGGCTCAGCCCGGCTCGATAATCAGCCAGTAGACGTCCGAGCCGTCGGTGGCGCTGGTTGACCTGATCACGAAGGACTTGCCCGCGGTCATGCTGGACACCCGCAGCGCTCCTGGCGTGGTGGAGTTCGCGGTCTGGCTAGACAGGATGATCCGGGAATTCGCGGTCACTGCCGTGGTGCTAACCGTCGCCCGGCCGCTCACCAGGGTGATGAGGCCGGCCTTGGCGTTGGCGCCTTCCTTGATCCGCAGTCCGCGGCCGGCTGTCGCGATATCCAGGTCACAGCCGGTGAACTCCATGATGTTGGCGGCCTGCCGGTCCAGGACGCAGTCCTGAGTGGCAGCGCCGGAGCCCCATTTTGTCTGGCCGTTGGAGTCGACGCGGTACCGGCTGTTGCTGTCCCCGTTGACCTGGGCGCTGAAAGCCAGGTCACCCGCGGCATTGTTGATCATCTGCAGCAGCGCCTGCGTGGCGTTGGAGAAGCTCGCCAGGAGCTGCAGCTGCGGGGACGCCGACGCGGTGCTGATCAGCTGGAGCTGCCCGGTGGCCGTGCGCTGCAGGGTGATGTCGGTTGCCCCGGCCGCCCCGAACAAGAGCCTGGCGACGGACTGCACGGCCAGGAACTGCTGGCTGACGGAGTTGGAAAGCTGGCTGCCGATGGTCTCGGTGACGTTCGGGCCGACCCGCAGCGAGTTCCCGATGCCGGCCGAGTCCAGGATGTCGCCGACGATCGCGTTGATGTAGCCCGACTGCCAGATCACGGAGATCGGGGAGCCTGGCGCAGAGCCGATCGCCTGGGTGCTGAGGCCGTAGTCGGGGCAGCCTCCGGGTACGTCTTCGGTGTGCACGAACGTGCAGACGTTGGACAGGAAAACCTCGTTGCGGCCCTGCACCTGGATGGCGCCCTGGCCTGCTGCCCCGGCGCCGCCGTTCACCCAGTCCCCGTCGAAGGTGGCGCCGGTAACGACGACCGGGCTGCGCAGGGCGGTGCCGTTCGCCGAGCTGTTCGTGACCAGCAGACCGGGGCCGTCGTTGCGCTGCGTGGAGCCGCCCAGGATCATGGTGGCGTCCAGGAAGCCGCCGCCGCCCGGCTGGTCGATCTTCCATCCCGGAGCCTGGTTGCCCTGCGGGACTCCGGCCACGAACCCGGACAGGTCCGGGCGGCAGCCGATGAACTGGTTGTGCCCGCCGGTGACCTGGATTCCGCCGGACAGGCACTCCTGGGTATGGACGTTGGTCCAGGTGCCGTCGCTGCCGGAGAGGATCGCTCCCCACCCTGCGCTGCTCTGAATCAGGACGTCGGAGACGTACGTGCCGAGGGTGAAGTTGGCCGAGGTGAAGTTGGCGTTCTTGACGATGTTGATACCGGTGCCCGTTGCCTTGTAGATGCCGGTATTGCAGATCTGCAGGCCGTTCATTGCGCCCCACGAGGAAATGCCGTCCACGCCGGCGGGCGCGCTGGTGCCGTCAATCCACAGGTCACGGATGTCCAGGGCCTCATCGATCGCCGTGTTACCGGTACCGGTGCCGTTGATTGCGGTGATCACGCCGGTCACCGGCAGCCCGGCCGCGGACCAGGTGGCTGTCGGCTTGATCACGGTGCCGATGTTCTCTCCGGCACCGGACCCTGACTGGGTGGCCCCCTTGACGCCGTGCAGGATGAGGCGGCCGGAAGGCGGGGTGACGACCGGGCCGTCGGTCCAGAACACGCCGGGCCCCAGGTTGACAGCGATGCCCATGTTCGCCAGCCCCTGGATGTTCGCCAGGTCAGTGACGCCTGTCGTGTCACCCGACGGGAGCAGCCAGACGGGTGCCGTCCCGGCCTGCTGCGCTTCGACAGCCGCGGCGGCAGCAACCACGTTGTCGCTGTCGGAGCCGTAACTCGGTGGCGCTGGCATGGAGGTTCCTTTCAGCGCGTCATTCAGGTGCCAGAGGTCTCATTCTGACCCTAACCCGGGCATAGTCGCCGGCCGGCTGTGACATCGCGGCGCCGGAAGCCGCCGGCGGCCCGGTTCGGCTGATCATGGCGGCGGCGGGCATCGGGGCCCGTCTCCGTAGAATCCTGAACCATGACCACTGAGCGAGTAAGCGCCGAGGCAGGCAACGCCGCCGCCCCGGCAGCCCGGCGGATACCGACCGAGCGCACTCATCATGGCGACACGTTCATCGACGAGTACGCCTGGCTTGCCGACAAGGACAACCCGGAGACGATCGCCTACCTGACGGCCGAGAACGCCTACACCGAGGCCGCGACCGCGGGCCAGGCGGCGCTCCGCGACGAGATCTTCGGCGAGATCAAGGCCCGCACAAAGGAGACGGACCTGTCGGTGCCTTCCCGCAAGGGCGGCTGGTGGTACTACGCGAGAACGGTGGCGGGACAGCAGTACGCGGTGCACTGCCGCAGGGAAGTCCGCCCCGGTGACACCGGGCCGCCGATGACGGAAGACGGCGCGGCGCTCGATGGCGAAGAGGTGCTGCTCGACGGCAACGAGCTGGCCGGCGACGGGAAGTTCTTCCGGCTCGGTGCGTTCGCGACGAGCCCGGACGGCAGCTGGCTCGCGTACTCCACCGACTTCGCCGGAAATGAGCGCTACACGCTGCGGATCAAGGACCTGGCAACGGGCACGGTGCTGCCCGACGAGATCCCGGACACCTACTACGGGCTCGCCTGGTCGCTGGACGGCTCGGCGTTGTTCTACGTCACGGTAAACGCGGCCTGGCGGCCGTACCGGGTGTGGCGGCACATCGTCGGTACCGCGGCAGCCGATGACGTGATCGTTTTCGAGGAGGCGGACGAGCGGTTCGTGCTGGGCGTCGGGCTGACCCGCAGCGAGCGTTATCTGCAGATCGCCGCGATGTCCACGCTGACCAGCGAGGTCTGGCTGCTGGATGCGGCGCAGCCGGCCGGCGAGTTCAGCGTGGTAATGCCGCGCCGCCAGGGCGTGGAATACAGCGTCGATCACCAGATCGGCGCGGACGGCACCGACCGGCTGCTGATCCTGCACAATGACAACGCGGAGAACTTCGAGCTGGCAGTCGCGCCGCTGGCCGACCCGGCCGCCAGCACGCCGCTGATCGGGCACCGGGCCGATACCCGGCTGGTCGACGTCGACGCCTTCGCTGATTACCTGGCGGTCTACTACCGGCGGGACGGGCTTACCGGTCTGCGGATCATCCGCGGCGACGGCACCGAGCACGAGATCGCGTTCGGCGAGCCGGTCTACGAAATGCACCCTGGCTCCAACCCTGAGTACTACTCGGGCAAGTTCCGGCTGGGCTACGTGTCGCTGGTGACCCCGAACTCCGTCTACGACTGCGATATGGCGACCGGCGAGCTCGGCCTGCTCAGGCGGCAGCCGGTGCTGGCGCGCCCCGACGGCCGTGAGTACGACCCCGCCGACTATGAGCAGCACCGCGAGTGGGCCACCGCAGGCGACAGCACGCAGATCCCGATCTCGCTGGTCTGCCGCAAGGGAGCGCGGCGCGACGGCAGCGCCCCGTGCCTGCTCTACGGCTACGGCAGTTACGAGATCTCCATCGATCCGGGCTTCTCCATCTCCCGGCTCTCGCTGCTCGACCGCGGCTTCAGCTTCGCGATCGCGCACGTCCGCGGTGGCGGCGAGATGGGCCGTCACTGGTACGACGAGGGCAAGCTGCTGCGCAAGGCGAACACGTTTACCGACTTCATCGCGTGCGCTGAGCACCTGGTGAGCCAGGGCTGGACCGCGCCGTCACGGCTAGTGGCCCGGGGCGGATCGGCCGGGGGACTGCTGATGGGCGCCGTGGCGAACCTCGCCCCGCAGGACTTCGGCGGCATCGTCGCGCAGGTGCCGTTCGTGGACGCGCTCACCTCGATCCTTGATCCGTCGCTCCCGCTGACGGTCACGGAGTGGGAGGAGTGGGGCGACCCGCTGCACGACCCCAAGGCCTATGAGTACATCAAGTCCTACTCACCGTACGAGAACATCGGCGACCTGACCTATCCGCCGATCCTGGCCATCACGAGCCTGAACGACACGCGCGTGCTCTATCGCGAGCCGGCCAAATGGATCGCGAAGCTCCAGGCGGCCGGCCACGGTGGCCCGTTCCTGCTGAAAACAGAAATGGCGGCCGGTCATGGCGGCCGGAGCGGCAGGTACGACGCATGGCACGAGGAAGCCTTCGTCCTGGCCTGGATCGCCAGCACCGCCGGCGCCGCGGCTGCCTGAGCCCGCCGCTGCCTGAGCCCGCGGGAGCCTGCGCCCGCGGCTGCCTGAGCCTGCGAGAGCCTGAGCTGGCAGCGGCCCGAAAAAGCCTGCTGCTGCGGGCGGGTGTCACAGGCATGTCGACACCGGCCGTGGTCTGCTACCGCCTGTTTCCGCCTGCTCAGCGGCCTCAGCGGCCCCTTATGCCGGGCAGGCGCCCGGAGGACACAGACGATGTCTCGAAAGAATCAGCGAACCTCCGCCGGAACTCCGGTCCCGGCGGATTTGGCCCATGCGCGGCTGCCAGATACCATTTTCGCAGCTCAGACCCTATCCGACGGCAATGCCCTCGGGTCCGGGACGCGCGAATGGCCTGGCCGCCCGGCGACCCCGCGGCACGCCGGCTGGCCCAAAGGGTGTCATCGCCAGGGCGTTTTGCCGCAGAATGGTGCACGAGACGGGCAAGGGTGCGCCGCAAGTCCTTGCTGCTTAGACGCAGGATCGGGCGGAGGTGCGATGGTTCGCAGGGCAATCCTCGATCGCGGTACGCAGTCGACTGCGCACGCTGCGGGAGTCGAGGCCGCGCCCGGAGCACCAGACCCGGCCGGAGAGACGGCGGAGCGCAGCGGGTCGCGCTGGCGGGGATCGGGCGGCCGCTGGTTTGTCTGGGCTTCCCGCGCGGTGCTGTGGGCGGTTTTGCTGGTCATTGGCTATCGCGGCGTGACCGCGATAGTGACCGAGCCCAAGACGGCCGCTCCGGTCAGCGCCGCCCCCGGTGCCGCGGCGCACGGGTTCCCGGTCAGCCTGGCTGAGGCTTACGCGCTGCAGTTCGGTCAGGTGTACCTGAACTTCAGCCCGGCCACAGCGGTGCAGCGGGCCAGGCAGCTTGCCGTCTTTCTCCCGGCCGGATCCGATGCGCAGCTCGGCTGGAACGGCGCGGGTTCCCTGCAGCTGCAGTCCGAGCAGGTTGCCGGTATTACCGTGCGAGACTCTCAGCACGCCGTCGTGACGCTTCTCGTGCGGGCCAACGGCCGGCTGATGGAACTTGGCGTACCGGTCTACTCGGCAAATGGCGGCATGGCAATCTCGGCAGAACCGTCACTGCTCCCCCCGCCGGCTAACGCCGTACCACCGCAGACGCAGAGTACCTCCTCCGATCCAGCCACGGAGGCCGCGCTCAGCAGGCAGTTGCCCGCCTTCTTCGGCGCCTACGCCAGCGGTGATCCGGTCACCCTCGGCCGGTTTCTTGCCCCGGGTGCATCTGTCACGGGACTGGGCGGTGCAGTAACATACGGTTCCATTTCCGGGATTGACGTACCACCGGGCGGGGCGACGCGTCATATCACCGTCAGCGTGATCTGGAACTTCGCCGGACAGGCAAACAGGTCGTCGTCGGTCACCACCGCGCCGGCCGGACTCGAAATGACGTACCAGATGACCGTCGTCCAGCAAGATGGGAGCTGGTATGTCGCGGCAATCGGTCCATCGCCCCAGCCACTGGCGCCGCCATGATGAGAATTTCACTGAAAGCATGCGCCCGCTTGGCTCGTCGCACCCACCATCACCCCGGAGTAGATAGATGTCGTCGCACCTGATCATTACGGCATCCCCGGCAGCGCTGAGCACTACCGGCCTTGTGAGCTATTTGCAGGGTCTGTTCGGGCCGCTGTTCCTTGGGATTGTCGGTATCGTAGCTATTTTCTTTCTGTTCACTCGTGAGATAATCCGGTTCGTGCAGTTCGTCGTCCTTGCGGTAGCGATCGCTGTGATCTTCTACACCCCGAGCATCGTGCAAACGCTTGCTACCGGCATCGCGAACGCGCTCGGTGTCCACTGATATCCGCGCAGGCGGGAGGGGTGTAGCTGGTGGATCTGCCCACCTATACCAATATTTGGCGGATCGAGAAGCGGCTCTACAAGCTGTATGATTTTCGGCTGCCTATGCCGCTGCCGGTTGGCCAGATCGCGGTATTCACGGCTATTGCCGTTCCCTATGTGATTATCCTCACAGTTCTCGGACTCCCGTTTAGTCACACGTCTTTCTGGCTATATGTGCTGCCCCCGGGCGTCCTGGCGTGGCTGGCCACCCGGCCGGTGCTCGAGAGCAAGCGGCTCCCCGAGCTCATCCTGTCCCAGCTGCGCTATCTCGGCGAGCCGCGTAGCTGGTGCCGGCTGGCGCCGCTCGCGGAGAAGGACGAGATCCTGGTCGTCGCCCGGGTATGGCGGCGTGCCGACGAGCAGCCGGCCGAACTGGCGGCGCGGCACCGGATCAGGCTAGCTGGCCGCCGAGAGCTGGTCTCGCCGCAGCGGGCTGCCGCGGCGACGGCCGGGCCTGCCGCGGCGACGGCCGGGCTTGCCGCGGCGACGGCCGGGTCAGCCGCCGCGAATCCGGACCCGCAGACCGTCCCGAGCGCCCCGGTTGTCCCGGCCTGGGCTTTGGTGGCGGCCCGGCGCTCCGGTGGAGAGCCGGTCCGGTCGGCCACGTTCGCGCACGCTAGCGAGCCGGTCGCCTTGCCTGCACGCGGGCGCGGGCCAACGCAGGCCCGCGCCGTACCCCCGGCACAGGAGCGCGCACCATCGGCGGCCCGGCACGCGGCCCCGGCCCCCGCGGCCCCGGCTCCCGCAGCCCGGCCTGCCGCGGTTCTGCCGCCCGCGGCGTCGGCCC